>ERZ724522.1100-NODE-1100-length-15391-cov-7.994457_pt1 | contig 15391 bp, 14 predicted proteins | sample MGYA00376055_ERZ724522 | MGnify/ENA primary metagenome ERZ724522 (study PRJEB28724, sample SAMN07190884) | wastewater metagenome | isolation source: effluent of sewage treatment plant in Hong Hong | place: Hong Kong | collected 2016-03-17 ... | reverse complement strand
TCTGGCTCTGGCTTTGGCGCCTGCGCTGGCGCTCTGGCGTCATTCACGTGAATGACTTGTGAATCATCCTGCGCAGGCTCGCCTAAACGCTCGCATGCCTGCCGAAAGTCCAAGCCAGCAACCCACTGGACAAAGCCAATCGCATCATGCGCAACCTGTTTGCTCTCCAATGGCGCGCACTTCCTGCAAAACCAAAAGTCTTTCTTGGCGTGAAACCTATCCCTGCCTGCGCACTTTGGGCAAGCGCCGGCGCTCTCGCTGGCGTTCACCTTGCGCAACTGCGTGTATGCGCTCGCCAGCTCGCGCACATCATGGCGCTCATTCAGCGCTTTTGTGTCAATCTGTAGCGTCATCATTCACACTTCATTCACAGTCATTAACACGTCATTAACGTTAATGATAGTCAATTCATGTCGTCAATTGTCATTCACTCATTAACACACACTCTTAGAGTGTGTTAATGTGAATGATAATGACGTGAATGACTGATTACTGACTGGCGCCTAAACTGGCGTCAATCCAATACTCATATGGGTTACGGTTGCTGGCTGGCTTGCCATCATCTGCGAGCGCTCGCTTGACTGCGCCAGCTTGCACGAGCCTGGCGAGCGCCATGCTGGTTGCTTGGCGCGACATGCCAAGCTCTTGCGCCAGAAAGTTGCTCAAAAAGCGCTTGCCTGGCGATTGCTGCAAGCAGTCCAGAATGGGCGCCTTGCTCTCTGCCTGTGCCAGCCTTTCATCATCCCCAAGCCAGCCGATAACCGCGCTTTGCGCCGCGACGTCAATCGAAAAGCGCTGCGTAGGCCAGCGCTCGCCGTCCTTCAGCTTGGCGCAGCGCATGACGCGCACGCCATTTTGGGCAATCTCAATCTGGCAATCGGCAGCTGCTTCGTAGGCGCCAGAACCGCGTGAAGATGTGCCAGCCTTGTTGGCATGGTGAATCAGTAAAACGCAGCAACCAAGCGAGCGCTGCAAAAGCCTGGCGCCGGCCAATACTAGGCTGGCGTCTCTGGCGTCATTCTCGCCTGCGCCTGCGCTCGCATGCGCTTGGGTATCTATCACGAGCAAATCAACTGGCTTGCGCTGGCTCGCCAGGAATTGCGCAGCGCTCTGCGCTGACTGGCCATCAAACAACTGCGGAACGTCCAAAACAACTTCCAAGCGCGCCAAATCGTCTGGCGCCAGGTTGTGCCAGGCAGCGAGCGCCGCGAACCTGTCACGCAACCCTGACAGGCCCTCGCTCGCTGCGTAGCACACGTGCAAAGGCTTTGCTACGTCAAACCTGCCAGCAAAGCGCCTGCCAGCCAGGCAAGCGCCAATCAAGTCAAAGGCCACGAACGTTTTGCCACTGCCAGGCGCGCCGTAAAGTTGCACCAAATCGCCTGCGCCAAAGATTTGGCTCACGAGCCACTGCTTTGGCTCTCTGGCCATGAGCGCATCAAACGTCAAGCGCTCAAAAGCTGGCGCATCTTCAGGCTCTGCGCTCGCCTGCGCTTCTGGCGTTACAATCGCTTGCGAAAGTCCATAGTCATCTTGTGTCATGTGTCCAAAACCCTGCCTATGTGGTATACTCAGGCAAGCGAGCGCCTAGTCAACGCTCGCCCCTGCCTGGCCGCCAGCTTGTCCACTGGCGGCTTTGTTTTGCGCCAACTCTGCCAACCCAAGCGCCAGCGCTTTGCGAGCCATAAGCGCCAGCTTCCAATCACGCGCTTGCGCCTGGTTGGCCAATTCACGCGCCAACTGCGCAGGCACACGAAAAGACAGGCTCACGTCCTTGCGCGCTTGCTCTGTGATGAATGTTCGCATGTTTACCCCTTTCGATTTGTCGTGAAATTCAAGCGAAAAATTTGTATAAACGTTGACAAACGTGATACACTGTAACACATAACGCACGCACGCTGGCGCCAAACAGGCGCAGCGTGAAAGTGTGCAGGTTGAAAGCAAAAGCGCTGGCTCGCCAAAGTTCGGCGCTTTTTGCTATCACTGGCAATTACGTACATTGTAATTGCAGAACAATCTTTCTGCAAAGTTTCAGGTGAATTCCCCAAGCGCCTGGCGCACGAGCGCCAGCGAGCGATTATCCTTGAAACCGTAGTAACGCAGGCAGAGTTGATTCAGGCTCGCGCCAGCCTGGCGAGCCTGGCGCAATTCGTCAACCTGGCTCGCCGTCAAACCGTCATTCACGCGCCAGGCTCGCTCTTGCGCCGATTCTGGCGCGTCTAGCGCTGGTTGTGCAACTGGTTGCGCTCGCAGGCTGGCGCTTTGGGCCAATACAACTGGTTGCAACTGGTTGCCAACTGGTTGCGCCATGCTGCGCATCTTCTGGCGCCAGCCTGGCACAAAGTAGGTTTGCACTTCCTGGCTCGCGCCGCGCCTGTAGATCGCTCTGCCTGGCAATCTTGCCAGGCTCTCCGCTCCAATCACGCCAGCAACCTGGCTTTCAACCTTGCGCTCAACTGCAAAGCACAAAACCCAATCAGAAAGCGCTCTCAGCTCGCCCGTAATGGTTTGCGCGCTGATTCTCTGCGTACTCAGGATTGAAAACATGCCAAGCGAGCGCCCCAAGCGAGCCAGGTTTGTCAAACCCTGTAGCGCTTCAGGCGCCAGGCTGGCCAGTACGGCGAGTTCGTCAACTATGACGCAAAGCGCTGGCTCGCCTGCCTGCCTGTAGTCGTCAACGTCAAGCTCTGCCAGGCGCTGCGCTCGCCTGGCTTGCTCACTGGCCAGCCAGGTTGCGAGCGCGTCAATCTCGCCAGCGCTGCGCGCAATCGGTTGCGCCAGCCAGGTTGCGCCGGAGCATGCCGTAAATTCGCTGCCCTTGGCGTCAAAGATGACTGCGCGCACGCCAGGCGCCTGGCTCGCAATCGCTGCCAGCATACTGCGCAGCATGGCGCTCTTGCCACTGCCAGGCAAGCCACAAACCAACCCTAGCGCCCAATCGGCAGCGAGCGCTACGTCAACCTGGCTGGCGCCTGCGCCTACGCCAATCGGTAAGGCTGGCCAGCCTGGCGCTCGCCATGCGTCCAATGTGACGCGCTCTGGCAAATCGCACGCTGGCGCAATCATGGCAACCTGCGCAGGCTCTGGCGCCTGCAAGCGCTGCGCCAGCTTTGGCGCTGGTGATTCAATCATGCCAGCCTGCGCCATGACAAGCGGATAGACTGTATTGGCGCCAGGCTCTGCGTGAATCAACTTGCTGCGCAACCTGGCAAAGTCCACAAACGCCAGCGAGCCACCAAGCGCAGCAATCAAGATCGCTGCGCCAAGTCCAATGGCAAACACGAGCGCCAGCGCACGCCAGGCGCCGTCAAGCGCAAGCTGGTTGCGAGCCTGCGCTTGCGCAACCTGCAAATCAAGCTGCGAGCGCTGCGCAAGCTCCTGCGTCCTGATTGCCTCCTGCGCTGCGAGCTGCGCCTGTATGTCGTCATTGGAAGATCGCGCCAGAATTGGCGCCAGAATCGCAGCGAGCGCCAAAACGCACGCCAGGATTGCCAGAAACCAAAGCGCTGTTTTCATGGCTCGCCGCCTGGCTGGCTGGCGTCAACCTGTTTGGCGAGCTCTGCCAGGCGCTGCGCCTGGCTCGCCGTCATGGTTTGCAACTCTGCCAGATCGCTGCGCGTGGCGTCAACCCACCTGCGCAAAATGGTAACTTCATCCACGAGCGCTTCTAGCGTACCTGCCACATCAAACAGCGCCGCGCCAAGCTCTGGCTCTTTCTGGCGTATACTCCAAGCGCGCCCGCGCAGGGTGCCAATCTCTTGCAGCAAATCATCCCGATTCATGTTTCACCGCCTTTCGCATCTATGCTACAATCTCGCTCGCAGGTTTCACCGCCTGCGCCAGCGCCAAGCCCAACACGCTTGGCGCTGGTTTCATCCAACCCTTGCCTGCCAATCCGCAAGCCATTGCAAAAGCGCCTGGCGAGAAAAACGCCACGAGCGCCCAACCCGCCTGGCTGGCAGCTTCCCATCATGCGCCAATGTGCGCACGAGCGCTGCGCTCACACCAAGCAGGCTCGCAGCTTCTTCAGCGTCCAAAACCTGCTTTTCAATCTCTGGCATGGCGTAAATCTCCCCTTCCTGTCAACCTGTAGGGCATTGTAACGCATTGTGCGCTGATTTGCAAACATCCTATCACAAAACGCCACAAAACCCGCTTTTACGTCGTACAATTTATGTTGTACGACGTAAAACCCCTGTTATTGTCAACCTGTCGCCTGTTCTACGTCAACCTGGCGCCTGCGCTCAAAACGTCTGACAATGACTTACCTTTAGTCCTTCACGTCTAGCAAAGCGCGCATGGTTTCAGAGAATGAAAAACCCGGCAAGGTTTGCCCCTGCCGGGTAAGACGGCCTACAAGCGGTTTTCCTACGCCTGCCTATGGTTTTATATCCCTTGCGCCCCTGCGACCCGTGTAGCCCGTCCTGGTGCCCCTGCGACCCTTCTAGGCCACTGGCGCCGCATATCGGCGCAAATTCGCTGCAACGTCGCTCGCTCGCGACCCCTCAGCCGCTAGCACTTTGCCCCATGGCGGTAACGTGACCCGCGTATCGCTCCCGATATGCTTTGTCAATGCCGCCTGCGCTGCCGCATACAGCCGAAACGACGTAAGTACGTCGCTTACCAGTTCTAACGCTCGTGCCTGGCGTTCGGCCTGGCGTTCGGCGTCTCGTTCGGCCTGCGCTCGTGCTTCGATCGCTGCTATGTCTGCGTCACATCGCGCAATGATGGTTTGCGCTGCCGTCTGTAGGGTTAACAGTGAGTCTAATCTGTCAACGTCCATTACACCTACCGCCTGCGCTCGTGCATCGTTCAACCTGGCAACTGCTGCCGCCCGCTGATTACGTAGTTCGTCAATCTGTTTTGCCATGATCTACCCCCAATGACTTTAACGCCCTTCCTGCCTGCGCTGCAATAATTTGCGCCTGGCGCCGCTGTTCGTCTAACTGCCTATCTGCCAGTGTAGGCGCTGCCGGTTTCGGCGCTGCTGGTTTCAAGCCCAACACGCGCCGCAAAATCACCATTTTTCCCGCTTCCTGAGTGGCTATGAGATGCCGCACGAAGTCCATGTCAAAACCCCCATTGAGTAAGCTGTATCATGCTGGCGCTCGTTGGCCCAATCTCAGGTAAAGCGCCCGAAAGCAAGCCTGATTTCGCCAGCAGGAAACACGCCGCCCGAAACGCTAACGCTTGATCTTCACCGACCAGCGCCGCCCGTATCACGGTCAACGCCTGGCTATTGAGTCCCAATGCTTCGTCCTGCCAGGCTTGACGGATTGCCGCCCGTTCACGGTTCAACGCCGCCTGGAATTCTGTTTGCTGTTTCCACTCCCAAACTGTTTGACGTGTGACGCCTACTGCATCACCGACCGCTGATTCACCGACGCCAGACGCCAGCAAAACCGCCGCCCGCGCCTGATTTTCTGGTAAACCTTTGTCAAATTTTGTCATCTCACCCGATTTTTTCGCCATCTACCACACCTTCCTCTTTCTTGAAAAACTGGCGCCAGGCCGCCCGCTGCCGGGTATGCCTGTCGCGCCGCTTTTCGCCAATGTTCAACGTCCCCAGGATCGCGCCCGCCGTTTCGGTATCGAATTCACCAACTGAAACGAGGTCGCCGTCAACGTCAACCAGTCCAACCGTTGACAGTCTGAGTAGGTGCCGCTTGACTGTTTGCCGGGTAAATCCGGTCATGTCAACCAGCTCGTTGACTGTCAACGCCAGGCCCGCCCGTTGCAAGACGGCGAATGTTTCGCCAGGCCCGCGTCCCAGGCCGCCGCGCCTTTCGCCGTCACGGTTGCGCCTGCCGTACTCAAAAACGCCAGAATCACCGCCCGTTTTGGCCCGTTTTGGGGTATCATCTGGCGCCGATTTTGACGCAAAATGATCAAACTTACTGCACTCCGTTACAACGGTTTTACCTGTAACGGAGTGCAGTAAGTTTGCACAGTCTGTTTTCAACGCATACCGCGCCGCGAGGGTTGCAACGTTGCCGGTTGACTTCGATACCCAACCATGAAACCGTAAGCGGTTGGTTGCGAGTGCAAACGTTTTCCCCGTCACCTGCGCCGTTTCGCTTCCGTCGCGCTCCGATAGGTGGTAATCGCCCGCGTCGCCTGCCGCCTGCGCTGCGCCGATATGCGCCAGTAAGACCCGCTTATCTGTGACGCCAGTCCTTGACGTTGTAATCTCTTTCGGTTGCAACGAGATTACAACCGCCCGAAACCGGGTAATCTCGTCTTGTGCTTCCGCCCATTCTGGCCTATCCGCTGCCGCCTGGCACTTTTTGTAAACCCCTAACAGCCAGGCATACCGCCGCTTTTCGGGAAGATTGCGGTAATGTGACGGGTAGGACGCGCCGTCAAGTATCGCCATGATTTGTGCGAGGTCGCGACCGCTGCGAGTCAACGCCATGATAACCGCCGCGTCAATTTCGCTGCGTGTAGGGTATCGGCCAAGCGTTTTGGCGTCGTTACGGAGTATGCGCTGCACCAGTCTAGGCAACGGTTGCATGTAGTCGGCGGGTATGGCGTCAAAGTCAAGATCGCAGATAGGCAATGAGTCAACGACCGCGACCGGTTGGTCAACGTCGTTGAAAGCATACTGTTTGCCGGTCGGGTGCACGCTCGGTGGCGCCATGACGTAGGATTTTGCGCCGCGTATCTCAAAACCGTGCCGCTTGTATTGCGCCGTTCGGACTGGCCTGTGTGCGAAGAAATAGGCATGGCCGCCCCGCGCCGTTGAAACCTGCCGGGTTGCTGGCAAGTCGCCGCGAAGGTCACGCCACGCCGGCGCGGTGTCAAAGTCCAGATAGAACGGGTACAGCCGCCTGCCAGGTTGCGAGGTCACGCCGCCCAAAACGGCGATATTGCCCGCATGACCGCTGAAGCGCGATTCTACCCACGCCTGGCTTTGTGGCCTGCGCTGCCAGTGCGCCCACGATGTGACCGGGTACTTTTCGCCTGGCGCCAATGGTAGGACGTTGTAACCTGCCTGCCAGTATTCCAATGCTACGTCAACAAGGTTTGTCATCTGCTGCCCTTCGTGATACAATAGGCATGTGGGCGACTTGTCACCGCCCACCTGCCCAGGCCGCCAACATTGCCCGTTGGCGGTTTTGTTTTACCTACTTGATTGCCCCTTGCGCCTGGCGCATGGCCTTGACCCCAACGAGTAAGGCCGCTCGTGCCTGGCGCGACACGGCTACATCGTTGCCCGCTGCCAGCGTCTTAAGCTCTGCTGCCAACGCTGCCGGAATCCTCAGCGAAAGACGCTCGTTTTTCACGTCTGTCTGTCGAATGTCAACCATTTTCCCGTCCTTTCCAAAAAACGGTACTAACAAAAAACCGCACAAGCCGCGGCCAAAAATGGCCCGGCAACATGTGCGGTGTTTCCCCCAACTGTGTCTTAGAACGGATGTGCGAACTGCGGTCATTGTACGCCAGACGCCAGCGATATGCAAACTCACAGCCGCTTGACTGCTGCTGCGACTTCGCCCCAGCGGCGGCCACCAGGTGCACCCACGACCGCCGATATAGCCGCCGTGCGACTCATGCCGGCCTGCATGTAGGCCCGTACCCGTGCCACATCATCCCCAGGCGCCGGTAGCACTTCCCCAGGCGCCGGAAGTGCTACCGTAGTACCACTACCCGGCGCCGGTAGGGCTATCGTAGCCCCATCACCAGGCCCCTGTAGCGCCGGCCTGGCAGGGAGCGCCCGCGCCACGTCGTCAACGGATACCCAGGGTACGTCAATTACCCGCGGCCCGCCCGACCCCACGACGCGCCCGTCAAGAATCGCCCGCCCTGTAGGCAGTCCTGGCGCCTGGCGTGCTATGTCAGCGTCAAGCCCGACCTGGCGCGCAACCGCCGCCGACGCCGCGAACACATAGCGCGAACTCAGCGCATCACGCGCCAGCGTACCCGACGCAAACAGCGCCGCCGGCAAACCCTGACCGCTGATAAACGCAAACAGACCCACCTTGCGCCCTTCCAAGATCACCCGACGCAAGGCCTCTTGCGCCGTCGGCGCCGATCCCGCCCACGCTGGGAGCTCATCACCGATCAACAGCAGCGCCCGCTCATGGCGTAGCCGGCCCGTGATGCGCCGATCAAGCTCGGCTAACACATCACCGGCCTGGCTTTCGATCAGCCCGATGGTATCAGCCACCGGCAGGCCCGGCAGGTCATCGGTAATACTCCCGTGAGGATCGAATACCCGCACATCCGCCCCGATTGCCAACGCCTGCAACACCACCAGGCGCAGCAACGTAGACTTACCCGTCCCTGACCGCCCCACGACGCCCACAGACAGCAGGTCAGGCAGCGCCCCCACGATGGGCGCCCCATCGGCCCAACCCAAGAGGATACGACCGGGTACAGGTTGCCAGCCCAGCGCCGCCCACGTGGGGCAAGCCGCCGCCTGAGGCGCTGCCAGCATCGGAGCTACCGCCGGGGGCGGCGCTGCCAATTGCGCCGCCGTAGTCCGCGCCGGCAGCACGAACGCCCGCGGCGGCGCTTGCACCAGCGCACTATCCCCAGGCGCCCACGTCACAACCTGGACTGCTGCGCGTGCGTGCAACCAGCGCACGACCGCCGACGCCCCGCCAAGCGCCAGGATAGCCCCAGCCAGTACCCCAGCCACCAGCAACACCGTCACAGCCCCGGCCCGCGCCGGCGCCTCGGCCATGTCAGCCCGCGCCCGTGCCACATCCGCCGCCGCCGTCGCCGCGGCCGATACATCGCGCGCGCGGATTTCGCCCGCCGTCGGTTTCGCCCGCTCCCACAGCAGCGCGCCGACCGTCACAGCGATAATTGCCACCGCTGCCAAAGCCACCGATGCTTGTTTCATGATTCCCACCTTTCCTGCTACAATGGCCCCGTAGGTTCCCACCTACCGCCCGCGCTCCTGGTGTTTTCAGGGGCGCGGGTTTGTTTCTCAAAACCCTCTCAAAAGTCTCTCACCTGTGCGAGGAACCCCTTGCAATCGTGTAAATCATTTGCAGCAAGCCCGCCACGGCCGCGGGCGCCACAACCCCATGACCCAACTTTGATAGGGCAAAGCCAAGATACAATTCAGCCGCCGCCCTATCCCCGCGATCCTCATAGCCCGCCGCCGCGGCCAGGTCTGCCAGCGCGTCAAACGGCGCCGCCGTCGTCATCGCAAGCTGCAGATCAAGCGCCCTGGTTGTCATTGTCGGTTTCAGCATCGCCGGCGTCATCGCGGCCAAACTCCATTGCCGCCGTAGCCATGGCCACCGCGCAAATCTCGCAGGTCTCCATATGCGCCAGCAACGCGTCAAGCTCGTAATAGCCCCGCCTGGCCCAGCCGGCCATCACTTCACAAATTACCGCTTCCGCTTCCACAACACCCCCTTGTCAAACATCGCCTTGCCCGTTTTCGTCGGTTGGCGCGGGTTGCGTTTCGTCTAGCCAACGCATGATGGTTGACCGCCTGAAACGCCAGGCCCGTCCGACCTTGCGACCTGGCAATTCTCCCCGCGCTGCAAGCTCGCGCACGAGGTTGACACTGATACCCAACATGCGCGCCGCTTCGTCAACGTTTAGCACGTCACCACTGTCTTTTTTGACCATGCGCCCCCCCCTGACAGACATTGTACGCCATATGCCAACGATATGCAAACTTTCGCCAGGTTGCGCCGTCTTACGCGCTTTTAAGCGGTACAACACATGTTGTGCGACGTAAAACACCGTAAAATCCCTGTTATTGTCAACCTGTCGCCTGTTTTACGTCAACCTGTCGCCTGTGCTGAAAACGTCATGCAATGACTGACTTTTAGTCCGTCACATCTAGCAAAGTGCGCATGGTTTCAGAGAATGAAAAACCCGGCAAGGTTTGCCCCTGCCGGGTAAGACGGCCTACAAGCGGTTTTCCTACGCCTGCCTATGGTTTTATATCCCTTGCGCCCCTGCGACCCGTGTAGCCCGTCCTGGTGCCCCTGCGACCCTTCTAGGCCACTGGCGCCGCATATCGGCGCAAATTCGCTGCAACGTCGCTCGCTCGCGACCCCTCAGCCGCTAGCACTTTGCCCCATGGCGGTAACGTGACCCGCGTATCGCTCCCGATATGCTTTGTCAATGCCGCCTGCGCTGCCGCATACAGCCGAAACGACGTAAGTACGTCGCTTACCAGTTCTAACGCTCGTGCCTGGCGTTCGGCCTGGCGTTCGGCGTCTCGTTCGGCCTGCGCTCGTGCTTCGATCGCTGCTATGTCTGCGTCACATCGCGCAATGATGGTTTGCGCTGCCGTCTGTAGGGTTAACAGTGAGTCTAATCTGTCAACGTCCATTACACCTACCGCCTGCGCTCGTGCATCGTTCAACCTGGCAACTGCTGCCGCCCGCTGATTACGTAGTTCGTCAATCTGTTTTGCCATGATCTACCCCCAATGACTTTAACGCCCTTCCTGCCTGCGCTGCAATAATTTGCGCCTGGCGCCGCTGTTCGTCTAACTGCCTATCTGCCAGTGTAGGCGCTGCCGGTTTCGGCGCTGCTGGTTTCAAGCCCAACACGCGCCGCAAAATCACCATTTTTCCCGCTTCCTGAGTGGCTATGAGATGCCGCACGAAGTCCATGTCAAAACCCCCATTGAGTAAGCTGTATCATGCTGGCGCTCGTTGGCCCAATCTCAGGTAAAGCGCCCGAAAGCAAGCCTGATTTCGCCAGCAGGAAACACGCCGCCCGAAACGCTAACGCTTGATCTTCACCGACCAGCGCCGCCCGTATCACGGTCAACGCCTGGCTATTGAGTCCCAATGCTTCGTCCTGCCAGGCTTGACGGATTGCCGCCCGTTCACGGTTCAACGCCGCCTGGAATTCTGTTTGCTGTTTCCACTCCCAAACTGTTTGACGTGTGACGCCTACTGCATCACCGACCGCTGATTCACCGACGCCAGACGCCAGCAAAACCGCCGCCCGCGCCTGATTTTCTGGTAAACCTTTGTCAAATTTTGTCATCTCACCCGATTTTTTCGCCATCTACCACACCTTCCTCTTTCTTGAAAAACTGGCGCCAGGCCGCCCGCTGCCGGGTATGCCTGTCGCGCCGCTTTTCGCCAATGTTCAACGTCCCCAGGATCGCGCCCGCCGTTTCGGTATCGAATTCACCAACTGAAACGAGGTCGCCGTCAACGTCAACCAGTCCAACCGTTGACAGTCTGAGTAGGTGCCGCTTGACTGTTTGCCGGGTAAATCCGGTCATGTCAACCAGCTCGTTGACTGTCAACGCCAGGCCCGCCCGTTGCAAGACGGCGAATGTTTCGCCAGGCCCGCGTCCCAGGCCGCCGCGCCTTTCGCCGTCACGGTTGCGCCTGCCGTACTCAAAAACGCCAGAATCACCGCCCGTTTTGGCCCGTTTTGGGGTATCATCTGGCGCCGATTTTGACGCAAAATGATCAAACTTACTGCACTCCGTTACAACGGTTTTACCTGTAACGGAGTGCAGTAAGTTTGCACAGTCTGTTTTCAACGCATACCGCGCCGCGAGGGTTGCAACGTTGCCGGTTGACTTCGATACCCAACCATGAAACCGTAAGCGGTTGGTTGCGAGTGCAAACGTTTTCCCCGTCACCTGCGCCGTTTCGCTTCCGTCGCGCTCCGATAGGTGGTAATCGCCCGCGTCGCCTGCCGCCTGCGCTGCGCCGATATGCGCCAGTAAGACCCGCTTATCTGTGACGCCAGTCCTTGACGTTGTAATCTCTTTCGGTTGCAACGAGATTACAACCGCCCGAAACCGGGTAATCTCGTCTTGTGCTTCCGCCCATTCTGGCCTATCCGCTGCCGCCTGGCACTTTTTGTAAACCCCTAACAGCCAGGCATACCGCCGCTTTTCGGGAAGATTGCGGTAATGTGACGGGTAGGACGCGCCGTCAAGTATCGCCATGATTTGTGCGAGGTCGCGACCGCTGCGAGTCAACGCCATGATAACCGCCGCGTCAATTTCGCTGCGTGTAGGGTATCGGCCAAGCGTTTTGGCGTCGTTACGGAGTATGCGCTGCACCAGTCTAGGCAACGGTTGCATGTAGTCGGCGGGTATGGCGTCAAAGTCAAGATCGCAGATAGGCAATGAGTCAACGACCGCGACCGGTTGGTCAACGTCGTTGAAAGCATACTGTTTGCCGGTCGGGTGCACGCTCGGTGGCGCCATGACGTAGGATTTTGCGCCGCGTATCTCAAAACCGTGCCGCTTGTATTGCGCCGTTCGGACTGGCCTGTGTGCGAAGAAATAGGCATGGCCGCCCCGCGCCGTTGAAACCTGCCGGGTTGCTGGCAAGTCGCCGCGAAGGTCACGCCACGCCGGCGCGGTGTCAAAGTCCAGATAGAACGGGTACAGCCGCCTGCCAGGTTGCGAGGTCACGCCGCCCAAAACGGCGATATTGCCCGCATGACCGCTGAAGCGCGATTCTACCCACGCCTGGCTTTGTGGCCTGCGCTGCCAGTGCGCCCACGATGTGACCGGGTACTTTTCGCCTGGCGCCAATGGTAGGACGTTGTAACCTGCCTGCCAGTATTCCAATGCTACGTCAACAAGGTTTGTCATCTGCTGCCCTTCGTGATACAATAGGCATGTGGGCGACTTGTCACCGCCCACCTGCCCAGGCCGCCAACATTGCCCGTTGGCGGTTTTGTTTTACCTACTTGATTGCCCCTTGCGCCTGGCGCATGGCCTTGACCCCAACGAGTAAGGCCGCTCGTGCCTGGCGCGACACGGCTACATCGTTGCCCGCTGCCAGCGTCTTAAGCTCTGCTGCCAACGCTGCCGGAATCCTCAGCGAAAGACGCTCGTTTTTCACGTCTGTCTGTCGAATGTCAACCATTTTCCCGTCCTTTCCAAAAAACGGTACTAACAAAAAACCGCACAAGCCGCGGCCAAAAATGGCCCGGCAACATGTGCGGTGTTTCCCCCAACTGTGTCTTAGAACGGATGTGCGAACTGCGGTCATTGTACGCCAGACGCCAGCGATATGCAAACTCACAGCCGCTTGACTGCTGCTGCGACTTCGCCCCAGCGGCGGCCACCAGGTGCACCCACGACCGCCGATATAGCCGCCGTGCGACTCATGCCGGCCTGCATGTAGGCCCGTACCCGTGCCACATCATCCCCAGGCGCCGGTAGCACTTCCCCAGGCGCCGGAAGTGCTACCGTAGTACCACTACCCGGCGCCGGTAGGGCTATCGTAGCCCCATCACCAGGCCCCTGTAGCGCCGGCCTGGCAGGGAGCGCCCGCGCCACGTCGTCAACGGATACCCAGGGTACGTCAATTACCCGCGGCCCGCCCGACCCCACGACGCGCCCGTCAAGAATCGCCCGCCCTGTAGGCAGTCCTGGCGCCTGGCGTGCTATGTCAGCGTCAAGCCCGACCTGGCGCGCAACCGCCGCCGACGCCGCGAACACATAGCGCGAACTCAGCGCATCACGCGCCAGCGTACCCGACGCAAACAGCGCCGCCGGCAAACCCTGACCGCTGATAAACGCAAACAGACCCACCTTGCGCCCTTCCAAGATCACCCGACGCAAGGCCTCTTGCGCCGTCGGCGCCGATCCCGCCCACGCTGGGAGCTCATCACCGATCAACAGCAGCGCCCGCTCATGGCGTAGCCGGCCCGTGATGCGCCGATCAAGCTCGGCTAACACATCACCGGCCTGGCTTTCGATCAGCCCGATGGTATCAGCCACCGGCAGGCCCGGCAGGTCATCGGTAATACTCCCGTGAGGATCGAATACCCGCACATCCGCCCCGATTGCCAACGCCTGCAACACCACCAGGCGCAGCAACGTAGACTTACCCGTCCCTGACCGCCCCACGACGCCCACAGACAGCAGGTCAGGCAGCGCCCCCACGATGGGCGCCCCATCGGCCCAACCCAAGAGGATACGACCGGGTACAGGTTGCCAGCCCAGCGCCGCCCACGTGGGGCAAGCCGCCGCCTGAGGCGCTGCCAGCATCGGAGCTACCGCCGGGGGCGGCGCTGCCAATTGCGCCGCCGTAGTCCGCGCCGGCAGCACGAACGCCCGCGGCGGCGCTTGCACCAGCGCACTATCCCCAGGCGCCCACGTCACAACCTGGACTGCTGCGCGTGCGTGCAACCAGCGCACGACCGCCGACGCCCCGCCAAGCGCCAGGATAGCCCCAGCCAGTACCCCAGCCACCAGCAACACCGTCACAGCCCCGGCCCGCGCCGGCGCCTCGGCCATGTCAGCCCGCGCCCGTGCCACATCCGCCGCCGCCGTCGCCGCGGCCGATACATCGCGCGCGCGGATTTCGCCCGCCGTCGGTTTCGCCCGCTCCCACAGCAGCGCGCCGACCGTCACAGCGATAATTGCCACCGCTGCCAAAGCCACCGATGCTTGTTTCATGATTCCCACCTTTCCTGCTACAATGGCCCCGTAGGTTCCCACCTACCGCCCGCGCTCCTGGTGTTTTCAGGGGCGCGGGTTTGTTTCTCAAAACCCTCTCAAAAGTCTCTCACCTGTGCGAGGAACCCCTTGCAATCGTGTAAATCATTTGCAGCAAGCCCGCCACGGCCGCGGGCGCCACAACCCCATGACCCAACTTTGATAGGGCAAAGCCAAGATACAATTCAGCCGCCGCCCTATCCCCGCGATCCTCATAGCCCGCCGCCGCGGCCAGGTCTGCCAGCGCGTCAAACGGCGCCGCCGTCGTCATCGCAAGCTGCAGATCAAGCGCCCTGGTTGTCATTGTCGGTTTCAGCATCGCCGGCGTCATCGCGGCCAAACTCCATTGCCGCCGTAGCCATGGCCACCGCGCAAATCTCGCAGGTCTCCATATGCGCCAGCAACGCGTCAAGCTCGTAATAGCCCCGCCTGGCCCAGCCGGCCATCACTTCACAAATTACCGCTTCCGCTTCCACAACACCCCCTTGTCAAACATCGCCTTGCCCGTTTTCGTCGGTTGGCGCGGGTTGCGTTTCGTCTAGCCAACGCATGATGGTTGACCGCCTGAAACGCCAGGCCCGTCCGACCTTGCGACCTGGCAATTCTCCCCGCGCTGCAAGCTCGCGCACGAGGTTGACACTGATACCCAACATGCGCGCCGCTTCGTCAACGTTTAGCACGTCACCACTGTCTTTTTTGACCATGCGCCCCCCCCTGACAGACATTGTACGCCATATGCCAACGATATGCAAACTTTCGCCAGGTTGCGCCGTCTTACGCGCTTTTAAGCGGTACAACACATGTTGTACGACGTAAAACCCCTGTTATTGTCAACCTGTCGCCTGTTCTACGTCAACCTGGCGCCTGCGCTCAAAACGTCTGACAATGACTTACCTTTAGTCCTTCACGTCTAGCAAAGCGCGCATGGTTTCAGAGAATGAAAAACCCGGCAAGGTTTGCCCCTGCCGGGTAAGA
>ERZ724522.1099-NODE-1099-length-15394-cov-6.512810_pt1 | contig 15394 bp, 25 predicted proteins | sample MGYA00376055_ERZ724522 | MGnify/ENA primary metagenome ERZ724522 (study PRJEB28724, sample SAMN07190884) | wastewater metagenome | isolation source: effluent of sewage treatment plant in Hong Hong | place: Hong Kong | collected 2016-03-17 ... | reverse complement strand
CGCCGACGAACCGCCCGCCGGCCTTTCGCTGTTCAAACGCGCCTAACACCCGGAGCAACCGCCCTTGCCGGTCAAAGACTGGTTCGCCGATTGGCTCCTCCGCCACCAGGCGATACACCGCCGCGACGATTGGCACGACCCGCGGCATTCGCCCTTGCTCGAAACGTGGCAACGGAGCTTCGTCACGCACGGCTTGACCGAAGAGGTCGCCGACGAGGCGACCGACCGCCTCGCCGAAGACCCGCCCGCGCATGTGAGCGATCACCTGCCGAAGCTTCTCGCCGCGGCGCGGGCGATCTTCCGCCGCAATTCGGCCGAGTCCCGCGGGGCGGAGCCGGATTCCCGCGAGGCCGCGGCCGAAGCCTCGCGGGATTGCGCCGACTGTGCTGGTCAAGGCTTGGCGACCCGCTACCGGCGCCACCGCGACCGGGACGCCAACGGCCGCCCCCGCAACCCCGAGGCGATCGTCGCCTACTGCCGCTGCGAGTTGGGCCGGTGGATCGCGGCGAATCACCGCCGCGAGGCCCCCGAGGTCGCCCGCCGCATCCCCGACCTCGCGGTCGCGACCTGGCTCGACGATTTCCGCGACCACCCCAACGCCGCGGCGATCTCCGAGGCCGGCCTCCGCGACCTCGCGGCGGTCTACCCGTCGGTCCGCAAGGCGCTCGCCGAAGCCGACCGCGCCGAAGCCGAGGCCCTTTATTCCTGAACGGAGCTTGAATCTTGGAAGCGACCCCGAAAATCGACCCCGAATTTCGCGACCTGATCCCGCCCTTGCGGGCCGATGAGCTTCGCCTCTTGGAGTCGAGCTTGAAGGCCGAGGGATGCCGCGAGCCGCTCGCGGTCTGGGATGGGATCTTGATCGACGGACACAACCGGCTCGCGATTTGCCGACGGGAATCGATCCCGTTCCGGGTCTCCGCCCTGAGCTTCGCCGATCGATCCGCCGCGAAGCTCTGGGTTATTCGCAATCAACTCGGCCGCCGCAACCTTTCCGACCTGGATCGGATCGCCCTCGCGAAGCAAGCGGAGCCGCTCATTGCGGCGAAGGCCGCGGCGAACGTGAAAGCGGCTCAAGAGACGAGCCCGAAGCGGAGCGGAAAGGCTTCGCTGAATTTAGCGGAGCCTATCGACACCCGGAAGGAAGCCGCGAAGCTCGCGAACGTCGCCCCGGAAACCTATGCCAAGGGCAAAGCCGTTCTCGAATCCGGTTCGCCCGACCTGGTCGCGGCGGTACGCGAGGGGAAAGCCTCGATCCATTCCGCCGCGGCGGTCGCCACGCTGCCGAAGCCGGTCCAATCGGAAGTCGTCGCCCGGGGCGAGGCGGAGATCCTCGCCGAAGCGAAGCGGATCCGCGAGGCGAAGGCCCGCGACCAACGCGAGGAACGCGAGCGGAAGAGGCTCGCGGACCTGAAGCGGCGGGCGGAGGAAGCGAAAGCGAAGGTCGACCCGGGCCGGATGGGATGGGAGATCGTGAGCGGCGACTGCCTCGCGGTCTTCGACGAACGCTTCGAGGCGAAGGCCGAAAGGCCGCGGCTGATCTTCGCCGATCCGCCCTATAACATCGGCATTGATTACGGAGATCATGTCGACGACAAGAGGCGAGATGAAGAGTTCTTCGATTGGCTCGGGGAAGTGATCGCGCGGGCCTGGTTCAACCTTGCGGACGACGGGTCGTTCTGGCTCCTGCTCAACCACGAATGGGGATATCGGGCCGCTTACCTCGCGGAGAACCAGGGTTTCACGCTTCGCCAATGGATCACCTGGTTCGAATCGTTCGGCGTGAATTGCTCCGGGAAGTTCAACCGATGCTCCCGGCCGCTGCTCTGGTTCGTCAAAGACCCGGCGAGGTTCGTGTTCCATGCCGACGCCCCGGAGATCCGCCGCGAAAGCGACCGCCTCGCCAAATACGCCGATCCCCGGGCGAACCCCGACGGCAAGACGTGGGATGACGTATGGGGGATCAACCCGCCGATCCCGCGATTGACCGGGACCGCGGCGGAGCGGATCCCGAAGTTCCCGACTCAACTCCCGCTCGCCCTGGTCCGCCCGATCGTCGCTTGCGCTTCCGACCCGGGCGACCTGGTTTGCGACCCGTTCAACGGCTCCGGGACGACCGGGGTCGCCTGTATCGAATTTGGCCGCCGATATCTCGGGATCGAGGCGGGCGAAGACTTCGCCGCCCTCTCCCGCGACCGGCTCACCGCGGCATGGGCCGCGAGGAAGGGGGTCGCGTGAAATTCGCCGATGTTCCCCTCTTCATCGCCGTGAACAAGGTTCGCCGCCGGGTCGAGCGGGCCGGCTCCGACGACTGGATCGGCAAGCATGTTCGGCATGCTTACAAGCTGGTCATGTCGCAACTGATCGACGATGAGGCTTGGACCGACGCGGGGCTTTGCTACTCGCCCGAGCGGGTCGCCCATGCGTGGCGGCAACTCCGCAAGGTCAAGAAACTCCGCCGCACCTGCGAGGTCGCGGAGGTCCGCGGGCCGGTCTGCTTTTGGGCCGACCGCGGACTAGGGCCATGCTCCGACGAGATCGATCTCGACCGGCTGATCCCCGGGTCGCTAGGCGGGGATTACTCGTTTGCGAATTGCGTCCTGTCTTGCTCCGCCCACAACCGGGCCCGCGGCAATCGGACGGTTGAGGAATACCTCCGAACCCGATCCGACCCCGCCCGCGGGCAAACCTCCGAAAGCAACCCGGGCCGCGCGTCGCGACCCGGCTGGTCCGATAGATCCGATCCCGACCCACACCCGAGGAAGCCGTGAGCAACATCCCGCAACTCGACGAAGCCCTCGAATCGATCACCGCGATCCGCGAGGCCAACGCCGCGGCCCGCAAGGCGGAGGATGCCGCGATCGCGGCGAAAGAGGTCTACCAAACCCGGAAAAAGACCCGCGATGCGGCGATTTCGGAATTGCAGCGAATCATCGAAGAGCACACGAAGCCGCTCTCGCTCTTCGCCTCCGCGGCGGAGACCCGCGCCAAATCGACGGAAACGGCCCGCCCTGGCGTTTCTGGGGCTCCGGACGATGAATCTACCGGCCCCGCCCCGACGATCGATCCTGGGGCAAATACGGACGCCTGGAAGCATGTCCAGCTTTCGGCGGTCCCGGGCCTGTCCGGGAAGCTCGCGACGAAGCTCGCCGAGGCCGGCCTCGCGACCCTCGGGGCGCTCGCCGGCCACACCGCCCGCGGCGGTCGGCTCTTCGATCTCCCCGGGATCGGGGAGAAGACCGCCGAGAAGATCGAGCAAGCCCTCGAAGACTATTGGGCCGAGGCCAAGAAAGCCGCCGGGTCGGCCGAGGCGGTCGAGCCCGAGGCGGTCCCCAACCCGGTCGACGCGGCCAGCAAGTCGACGGCATGGGCGATCGTCAAGCTCGCCTCGATCCTGCCCGCCGAGGTCGCGCGGGCCCTCGAATCCGACGGACTGGTCGACCTCCTCGAAGTCCAGGAACGGCTGAGTTGCGGGGTTAGCCTCGAAGACCTCGCGGTCCCGGCGGAGGCCGTCGCGGTCGTTCGCCGTGCCCTGGTCGCGGCCCGATGGGATCACCCGGGGTTCGCCGGGGCGGTCCCGTTCGATTGGCTCGCCCGCCCGGCGATGAACGAAGCCGACCGGGAAACCGCCCTCGCGGAGCTTTGCCAGGTCGAGCGGGATCTCTCCGAAGAGCGACGGCAAGCGAAGCCGGCCGAACCCGAAGCGGTCGCGTGAGCGACGGGCCGCGGGTCGAATGCCCGCGATGCCACGGCGCGGGATGGGCCCCCCATCCCGCGCCGTGGTGGCCCGCCGCCGATCGCTTCCGCTGCTCGCTTTGCGGCGGGTCGGGGCGATGCACGGCGAAGGATCGGGATAAGGAGATCGCCGCGGCGGAGCGGCGAGAAGACGACCGCAATCGGGGCCAATCGCGGTGATTGTTCTCATCAACGGGGGGCCGGCGCTCGACCGATTCGGGCGGTCCGAATTCGTCGGCCGCCTGGTTTCGCCCCGTTCCGGGAACAAGATCCGCCCCGGGGAGAGATGGGCCGCGGACAATGACGCATTCCTCGCGTGGGATGAAACCCGGTTCCGCAAGATGCTCGACCGATTCCGCGGGGTCGCGGGTTGCCTTTTCGTCGCGGCTCCCGACGTGGTCGCGGACGCCTCGGCAACGATGGGGCGGTTCGGTGAATGGCGGGCGGAGATCGCGGCGAAGGGGTATCCCGTCGCCCTGGTCGGCCAGGACGGGGCGGAGCGGCTCGACCTCCCCTGGTCGGATCTCGACGCCCTTTTCGTCGGCGGGTCGACCGGATGGAAACTGTCGAGCCACGCCGCCGACCTGGTCGCCGAGGCGAAGGCCCGCGGCAAATGGGTCCATGTCGGCCGTGTCAACACCCGCAAGCGGCTTCGGATCACCTTCGACCTCGGCGCCGACTCTTGCGACGGGACCGGATGGAGCCGGTTCCCGGATCACTACATGCGGAGGCATCTCCCGTTCGTCGCGGGGATGCATCGGCAAATGAGGCTTTTTCACCCCTGAACAACAATTGGAGGTGGCAGTTTGGAAAACCAGGAAAGCACCGGGTCGGATCGCTGGGACGATTACTTCCTCCGCCTCGCGGTCGAAGCCGCCCGGATGAGCAAAGACCCGAACACCCGGGTCGGGGCGGTCATCGTCGGGCCGGATCGCGAGATCGGAGCGACCGGGTTCAACGGCTTCCGGAGGGGGATCGCCGACACGCCGATGAGGCTGGCCGACCGCGACACGAAACTCGCGATCATCGTCCACGGGGAGATGAACGCGATCCTCGCCGCGGCGCGGGTCGGAATCCCCGTCAAGGGATGCACGCTCTACCTGGCCGCGACCGACAACACGGGCGAGGTCTGGGGCGGGCCGCCCTGCACTCGATGCACCGTCGAAGCGATCCAGGCGGGGATCGCCGCGATCGTCTCGCGGCCGCGCAAGGCGGTCCCCTCGCGATGGCACCGCGACCTCGATATCGCGATGGGCCTGATCGAAGAGGCGGGGATCACCTATCGCGAGGTTCCCTGAGTCGGGCGGATTCATCAACCGGGATCGAACACAAGAAAGGGGAGATGCGTGACCAATATTCGGGGAAAGACGATCGGGTTTAGGGACCGATCGAAAACAAGCATCAGCCTGATCCACGACGGAACGAAAGAGATCGTGAGGATCGACCGCTACCAGTTCAACGGCGCGTGGCAAGGCGTCTCGATCATCGATCGCGACGACCTCCCGGGATACGTCAAGGCTTTGTCGGGATTCCTGCCCGAACCGGCACCGCCGGCCGTCGATCGCAAGCCGACCGAGGCCGATCAAGCCTTTTACGCAAGCTCCGACGAATGGCTTCCCGCCCGCAAGGCGAACGCCCCGGAGCTTCACGAAGACCCGCCGGCGCCGACGACAAGCCCGGACCTCGAATCCGGGCTGTCGATGCTCACGCATGCGAAAGCCGACCTGAGAACGCCGCGGGTCGTCTGTCTTTGCGGGTCGCTCCGCCGGGCTTTGGAAGCGTTCCGGGCCGCGAACCTCGCGGAGACCTTGGCCGGGAACATCGTGCTTTCCGTCCCGGCGGTCGGGTCCGACGAAGAGGAATTCGGGCACCTTTCCCCGGAGAAACTCGCCGCGGAGAAAGCCCGGATGGATGCCCTGCACCTCCGAAAGATCGAGCTTGCCGACGAAGTCTTGATCCTGAACGTCGGCGGATACATCGGCGAATCGACGCGCCGCGAGCTTGAATACGCGATCAAGCTCCGCAAGCGGGTCCGGTTCCTCGAAGCCAACAAAGCGGCGGGATGAAGCCGATTCCAGGACCGCCGGGCGAGTCAACCCGGCGGTCCATCCCACACCACAACCAGGGATGAAACATGCTGGTACTGTCACGCCATAAGGATGAGCGGATCTTCATCGCGGGCGGCTCGATCGTCCTCACGATCGCCGACATCCGGGGCGGCAAGGTCCGGATCGGGATCGACGCGCCGCCCTCGATCGACATCCACCGCGAGGAAGTCTTCGAGGCGATCCGCCGCGAGCGGGAAGGGGGCGAACGTTGAAGACTTCGCACGCCTGCCCGCATTGCAAGGGGAAAGGGGTTGTCGAGTTGACGGGGGTTTACGCCGAGACGCTCGCCATGTTGCGGTCGACATCGGGGCCGATCACCGGCGCCTCGCTCGCGAGGGAATCCGGTTGCAAGGCGACCGCCATGAACAATCGCCTCGCCGTCCTGGAAAGGCTCGGATACGCAAGCTCGGAACGGCATGGTCGAGAGCGGCGATTCCGGGCGATCGTGAAGAAAGGGGGCCAATCTTGAGCGACGGCCGCCGCCCGCTCACGTTCGGGTCGCTCTTCGCCGGGATCGGCGGTTTCGATCTCGGCTTCGTCCGGGCCGGGCTCGAATGCCGCTGGCAAGTCGAGCGCGATCCGCTTTGCCTGCAAACCCTCGAAGCGCATTTCCCCGATGCGAGGCGATACCGTGACGCGAGAGAGTTCCCCGATCCCGGGGTCGAGCGGGTCGACCTCATCGCCGCCGGATTCCCTTGCCAGGACATTTCCCGCGCCGGGCCTCGCCGGGGGATCGCCTCGGCGGAGTCCGGATGGCGGGACGTTGCCCGATCCGTTCGCGACCTTCGACCCCGATTCATCGTCCTGGAAAATTCCCCTTCGCTCGCTCTTCGGGGAATGGGAGACGTTCTCGGGGCGCTTTCCGCTCTCGGGTATGACGCGGAATGGCAATGCTTACCGGCTTGCGCCTTTGGTGCCCTACATATCCGGCAAAGACTGTTCATTATTGCCTACTCCCGTCGCGACGGACGGGAGGCATCCGGGAGGGAGCGGGCAAAGGGAATCCCTGCTCTCGCACCTGGTCGAGTCGCTCCCCGCATGGATCCCGTGCGACTGTTGCGGCGAGTGGATTTGCACGATCCACGGGAAACACGCTTCGGAATGCGACTGTCCCCCGGTGGAGGAGTGGGAATCCGCCGATCCGTACTCGCCATCCCTCACGAATGGGAAGCTCAATCCCCCGTTTGCAGGGTGGCTCATGGGTTTCCCGGGAGGGTGGGTCAAATCCGCGCCTACGGCAACGCGGTCGTCCCGCAAGTTGCGGAATGGATCGCGAGGCGAATCCTCGAATTCGACGGGAGGGAAGGCCGATGAAGCCGACGCCGAAGCGTAGGCGGATCGCGAAGGTCGAGCCGCCTACGCCCGAAATCCCGAGGCGTCTGATCGCGATCGACGCAAGCTCGACCGCGGCCGGATGGTCGCTCTTCGAGTGCGGCGAGCTTCGCCGGGTCGACGTGATCCGGGCGAGGGATATCCCGATCGAGGCCCGCGCCGACGACCTCGCCTCGCGGGTCTGGCTGGCGATCCGGGCCTGCAACGTCGCCCCGAACGACCTGGTCGTCTTCGAGAAGACCTCCGGCCGGCACGCCATGGCGCGGCCCTACGCGGTCGCGGAAGCCGCCTTCACGCAAGGCGTGATTTGGGCCGCGACCGGGGCGATCCGGGTCCGTCGCGAGCGGTTCGCCGAGGCCGATTGGATGCGGGGATTCCGGGGGGATCTCCGCGACAAGAAGAAGCGGGCCGAATGGCTCGCCGCGGCGGAGCCGGTTTACGGGGAGTTCCTCGGGTCGCGGGGCGACCCGGGGTTTGACGGCGCCGACGCGACCGCGTTGGGCCTCTGGCGAATGGGGAGGATCGGGAGGGGCGATGGCAAGTAAGCGTCGGACGGTACGCGCGTGGGACATGGACATATTCGCCCGGGTACTCTCGGAATTGCCCGACGGGAAATGGATCACCCGGGTCGCGAGATACAACCGCCTCGCCCGGGAAAACCGGACCGCCGGGGCCATGTTCTGCCAGTGGAGGGACCGCAAGGAAGAATTGCCCCCGATCAAGCCGCCGGAAATCTCCCGGCCGATCGACGCGGACACGCTGAGGCGGCTCGCCGCGATCCCGTCCCGATCCCTGGTCGAGTTGACCGCCCGGTACAACGCGGAGACCGGCGAGTCCCGGAGCAAAAGCGGTATCGAAGGAGCCTGCCTTCGTCATGGGATCGAGCGGGCCCGCAAGCCGAGGCCCGCCCCGGTCCCGAAGCCGGCCGATCCGCCGAAGCCGCCGGAAGCCCGGGTCAACATCGAAGGGACCGGCCTCACCTTGCCCGCCGACGCGGTCGCGGCCTATCGCGAGATCCTCGGGGCGAACCCGGAGAAGGCCGAGACCCGCGAGGAAGAGGTCGCATTCCGCGAGGCGATCGCGGCCCGGGATCGGGCCGACGCGGTCGGCCGATGGCGTAGGGAGTGGAAGCGGCTCCGCCGGGACTGGGTTCCGTTCCGCCGGCTCGAAGCGTCGGCCTGACTTTGGGAGGTAACCGACGACGATTATGGGAAAGCCTTGGAAGCGTTACCGATTTCACGTCGATGCCGCGGATTGTCGGCCGGTCAAATTCCCGCCGCCCGGCCCGTGGTGGCGATCCGGGTTCAACTCCAACGAAAACGCGATCCTGGTCGCGTTCTTGCCGAGCGAGTCGGACCTGCTGGAGTTCTGGCCCGATGCCTTCCTTATCGAATTCGATGAGGTCGACGGCATCACGTTTACGGATCGGTTCCCCGAGCCCGACTGGTGGAAGGAAAAGCAAGCCGCCGACGCCCGCGACAAGCCGGCCTCGAAGGGTCGGCAAGTCCGCATGAATCTTACCCTCAACGAAGAGGCGAACCGATTGCTCGACCGCCTCGCCGAAGACCTCGGGACGACCCGATCCGAAGTCCTCCGCAAGTCGCTCGCGCTGATGCGGTTCGCCGTCGACGCGAAAGCCCGCGGGCAGAAGGTCGGGGCCGCGAACCCGGATCAAGAGATCGCGACCGAGGTCGTCGGGATCTAGCGAACACGCCCGCCGCCCCGGGTATCATGGGAACGCCGATCGGGCGGGATCGGCGGGAGGAATGCCGATGGAAGACAAGCCACGATGCTCGACCTGTCCCCATGCCCTGCCTTGGACGCCCGATGGGGACATGCGGCAATATCTCTGCGAATTGTCGCCGCCTCGGCTTGTCGCCTGGGATCCGGAATGGACCGGCGGAATGGAAGAGTATGCCTCTCAATTCGTGGTGAGCGAGCGTGATGGTTGTTTCTATCACCCGGATTTCCCCGCCTGGCTCGCCTCGCGGGCGAAGCCGGCCGATCCCCTCCGGTCGGTCTGGGTTGTCACCATCGGATCGGCGGGCGTGACGAACAAGATCATAGGGGTTTACTCGCGGGAACCGACGCCGGTGGAGCTTCACAATCTGAGTACCGAGTTCGCAATCTATGGCGATCGGATCGTCGCTGATCGCCGGCTTCTCGTGGATTGACGCCCGCTCACGCCCCCAACCGCTCCGCCGCGGACCTGAGCCGATCCGGGCTCGCGTGCATGTAAACCGACATCACGACCGCGGGCGAATTGCCGAGAAGGTCGGCGACCGTCCGCGGGTCGTGAAAAGGGGCCCGGGGGAAACGAAAAACCCCCGGAAAACCGGGGGCTTTTCGCCGATCTCGGGGAATCCGTCAAGATTAGAACCGTGCCACCGTGGCACGCCATGCCGGGCTTTCGGGGTCATCCCGAAGCCCCATCCCGTATCTCGCGAGGATTCGGCGGGTTTCGGCGAGCGTCGTTTTCCCGAAATCCCTTAAAGCCATGAGTTGATCCGGGCTGTGCGATGCGAGATCGCCGAGGGTTTCGATCCCCTTGCGATCGAATATATTCATCGCCCGGACGCTGAATCCGACGGCCGACATGGCAACGGGGAGCGACTCGGGCTTGATCTCCGCCGCTGGGGCGGGTTGCTCTTTCGGCGAGTGTTCGCCGCAAGAGGCTTCGGCGACGGTACTCGGAAAGTGTTGATGGCCGTTGGGGAACGGGGTTGGCGGGAATCGACGACATAGGCCCCCTTCGGATTCCGATGCATCTCCTAACCAGTGTCGGCAGGTCTCGCAAGTCGGCCGGTTCAAGGTCGCTTCCTCCGAAAATGTGAGGTCAAGGGGCTTGCCATTCGACGACCCGCCATTCGCCGCCAGGCGTGGGGGTAAGCGCGAGTCGCGAGCGGTCGGGGATCTCGCGGTTAAACCCATAATTGACGACCGGGACGGCGCCGACTGCCTTGATCCATGCCATGCCTCTCCCTCGGAACCCATCGCGGGCCGCGGAAATCGGCGTTGTCGCGGTCGCCTCGAAGATCATCGAAAACGTTCGCCCGGGTTCCCGTTCGGGTCGGGGCGAGTACTCCCCGCAAGTGTCTCCGGCGAACACGACCGGGCGGCTGAGCTTGCCGAATTCGGGATGGTCGACCATTGCAAGGCTTGGCGGATAGCGAGAGCAAATGCCGTTGAATTCGCTGATCATTTTCCAGTGTCGGCAGTTTTTGCATATCGGCTCGCTCACGGTCGCTTCCTCCGCATGAACCCGCCGAGACCGCCCCGACCGGGGGCGGAGTAGGCGGGTCGGATGAGGTATCCCCTCGGGCAGTCGGTTCGCAAGGAAAGCATCGGGCCGATCCCGGGGAAGTCGGCTTTCCCGTCGGCGCCGGTTGCATCGCATCGGGCGCAATACACCGCCTCGCGGAGCGGGGCGCCGCCGCACACCGGGCAAGGCGTCTCCGGGTCGGGGTCGTCGGGATAGTCGGATTCGCCCCACGGGTTGAGCCCGCGGATCACGATCCATCGTTCCGTCCCTTCCGGGGCGATCGCTTTCCAGGAAACGCGGACCCACTTCCGGAGGTTCCGGCGACGGGGCCCGATCGTCATGTCGCGATCGCCGACGTTCGCGAGGTCGAGCCCGAGGTCGGTCGCGGCCGATATTCCCGGCTCCGGGTCGACCCCGGGCGATGCTTCGTCTTCGGCCTGGTCTTCGATCAGCTTCGCGAGGATCTCGGCGATCGGGTCGGTAGGATATCCGGGCCCGATCGAACGGTCGTATTTCGGGAGGGCACTCACGGCATGTCACCCCCGGGCGTGGTGTAAGGCTGTTTACAATCTACGGGTTCGGACAAATCGAAGCAAGGAATGTCACCCCTCGGGTTCCCCGTGATACTCTGAAGGTATATGGGATCAAGCGACTTGAAGCCGTCGGAATTGCGGAAGCGCCTCATCCTGGCGCTATCCGACCGCTATTCCGCCGAGCAACTCGCCGAGGTCTTCGGGCTCTCCGCCCGCCATGTCAAGCGGCTCCGGGCCGCGGCGGAGGGGGAGCAAGCCGAGGCCCCCGATCGATCCCCACGGAAAGCCTCATGAATCGCACCGCCGCCCGGATCACCTGGCTCGCGATCGCGGTCGCGTTCGGGGCCCTCCTGCTCTTCGACCTCTGGCTCGCCGCGAGCGGGCGGGAGACGATCTCCGAAGAGGCTTGGCGGCTGGCGACCCGGCCGATCTTCCCGTTCGTGGTCGGGTTCACGCTGGGAATCCTCGGCGGTCACTTTTTCTGGCAATCCGAACGGGTCTATCGCGACCTCGGCAAGTAACTCGCGGCCGTTCCAGTAAAAGGCAACCGGTGCTTGTCCCGGGGCGGGAGGGTGCTGTGCTCAACGGCAGGGGCATGGCGTGTTGGTTCGACCCCAACCGGCTGCATTCATGACGCACACGCTGGTTTTCGCCGCCCTGGTCTTCGGCCAGTTGACCGAGATCAAGGGGCCCGACTCGATCCCCCGCGATCGCCTGATCCGGCTCGAAGCGGTCGGCTCCGCCGACTCGATCTTGTGGGAGGTCGAGCCCGCCGAGGGGGCGGACCTCGGGCCCGACGGATCGACCGCGTTCCTCTTCGTCGCGACCCCGGGCCGGTACACCGTCCGGGCGATCGGGGCGACGGTCGTCGGCGGGAAGGTACAGCTCTCGCGGGCCCGACGCTCGATCACGGTCGGGGCCTCGCCGAACCCCACGCCCGACCCGGGGCCGAACCCGCCGAACCCCGACCCGGTCCCGCCGCCCGCCAGCGAAGCGGGCAAGGCCGGTCGCGAGTGGGCGGGAAAGATCCTCGGGGCCTACGCTTCGAGCCTCGAAGCGGTCGCGAATGACCTCGCCGCGGGCAAGTCCGCGAAAGACTCGCTCGACGGCGGGAACAAGGTCGGCACCGCCGGCCGGCTCGAAGCGATGCGGGCGACCGTGCAACCGATCTTCGCGGCGATCCTTCCCGGCGGATCCGCGACGATCACCGATGACCAGCGAAAGCGCCTGATCGTGGCCTATCGGGATGCGGCGGTCTCGCTGCGGGCCGCGGCCGACGCGATCCCGAGGGGCAACCGATGAACCTGTCCTATTCCTACACGGTCGAGAAGCGGGTCGGGAACAAGCTGATCCGCGAGGCCCGCACGCAGTCAATGACCATCCCGCACGATGCGGAAGTGATCGAGCTTGACCTCTCCCGACGCCTCGGGCCCGCCCCGAATTGCGACGTGAAGGTTAGGCTCCCCGACGCGCTCGACCTCACCCTCCGCCTTCCCGACAAGCCCGAGGCTTGACCTCCCCGTGAGCAACCTTCCCCGATTCGGATGGCGCGACGACCCGGCCGCGAGGTCGCGGATCGTCGCCGGCTGGCCGAAGCACTTCGGCCGACCCGCCTCCCTGGTCGAGAGCAATCCCGATTGGATCGGGGACGGGCTCACGGGCGACGTTTGCTTGTGGAAAGCGTACGGCGAGGTTGAGGTTCCGGGCTGGAAAGAGAAGGGCAAGGAACCCCCTTACAAGACGCAACCGGGCAACGATTGCACCGCGGAGAGCACCGCCCGCGGGATCGACCTTTTGCAGTTCATCGAAGCCGCCGCCCCGACCGGCGAGACGGTCCCCGCCTGGCAAGGTCCGGGCGAGCGGGCCTGCATTGAAGCGATCTACGCCTACGGGCTCGCCGCGGCGGGGATGCGGGGCGACCAGGGTTGCTATGGCGCCGCGATCGCCAAGGGTTTGCAAGCGAACGGCGTCGTCCCTTACGCGAGGGTCCAAGGATCTCCCGAGGTCGACGCCGCGAGGCTCCGCCAGTTCGCCAACAACCCGACCGGGGTCGTTTCCGCGTTCCGCGAGGTCTCCGCCCCTTTCAGGATCGAGGCGAGCCTCATCACGACGTGGGAAGCGGCTTGCGCCTGGTGGGCGAACCGCGGGGTCGTGACGGTGGCGAGCAACGTCGGATTCGAGGCCCGCGACGGCTCGATCGCCCCGCGGGATGAACGCGGGATCGTCCGGGCGGGCGGGACATGGCCTCACCAGATGGTCTCGGTCGGATGCATCCGGTCCGACGGGGTCGAGACGGCGGTTTTCCTCCAGTCGTGGGGCCCGAACAAGCCCGCGGGCCCGACCCCTTTCGGCCTGCCGACCTTCGCCTTCCGGGTCGTCCGGTCGGACTTCGAGCGGATCCTCGCCCAACAGGACTGTTGGGGGTATCGCAACTTCACCGGGTTCAAGCGGTCGCCCGTTCCCGACCGCTGGTCTTATGACGCGCTCGCCTGAGCGGGCCGAGGGGATTATGAGCCGGAAGATCGCCGACTATCGGGACGCCTACGATGCGGCTTCGAACGACCTGGTCGTCAAGTCGACCAGCTTCGAGACCGCGAGGATCGACAAGCTCAACGCGGAGCAAGCCAAGGTCCAGGCCGAGGCCGACTTCGCCGCCGTCATCGTGAAGAAGGGCGGGACGATCCTCGATCCCTCCCGCGGCGGGACGTATGTGATCGTCCTCACCGACCCGGCCCGCGTGCAATTCCTGCCCGCGCCGTCGATCGACGACCCGGCCGACGACCCGGAGCCGACCGAAGAGGAACCGACCGGAGAGGAACCGGCCCCGCCGCCGATCTCCATGCTGGGGTTCTCGCACTTGGTCCCCGAGGAACACCCGCAAATCGTCGGCGGGTTCCTGCTGCCGAAGGGTGTGACGTGGGCCGACGTGTGGCGGGCGGTCGGGGATCTCTCGATCGGCAAGACGCCGAAGGCCCCCAAGGGGATGGATCCGACCGCGTTCTTCGCCCTGTTGCAGCAAATCTTCTCGGCCATGCCGCTGCTCGCGCCGTTCCTGGAAGCACTGGCGAAGATTTTCGGCCCCAAGCCGCCCGCCCCGACCCCGACTCCTACCCCGTCGGCGCGTTAGCTTCCGCGCGTCGGCCGACCGCCCCGGGGAAACCCGGTCCTCGGGGCGGTCATTCCGGGGGAGATGGTTCTCGGGCGGGTCCGCCACACCCGACTTGTGGGGGTTCGATTCCTCCGCCCTCGGCTTCACGGCAAACCGCAACGTAGGGGCGAATCACGAATATGGGCTCTCGACTGGTCCGCGGTCTCTGGTCTTCGGCCGCCGAGTGGCTCCTCGCGCTCACGATGGTCCTCGGGTTCTGGCTGGCCCGCGGCCTGGTCTTCGCCCCGCTGGCGATCCCGACGGTCGCGATGGCGATCCCGGACGACCCCGCCCCGGTCCCCGCCCCGGTCCCCGCCCCGGTCCCGGTTCCCGCGGTCGCGGTCGACGGGTCGCGGATCGTCGAAGTTGCTGGGCTGGCTTTCGCCTTCGCCGGGCTCTTGGCCCGCCTGGTCCTCAAGGATCGCGAGTTGAAGCGGCGGCATGCCGACGACCTCCTCGCGGCCTATCGGCGGATCGCGGACCTTGAACGGGACGCGGCGGAGGCGGCAACGCTGGTATCGACCTTGCGGGCGGCCTGCCCGAACAAGGAAACCTGTCCCGTGCGGGTACTGGACAAGCCGGCATTGCCGAGGCCGGCGCTGGCCACGGCCGTCCCGAGGGTCGAGATCGATTCCGATGCCGGCTGAGGTCAACCCGATGGGCACCGAACCCCAAAGCCAACGCGTCCCGACGCCCGACGCGATCACCGTCCCGAAAGGCTACCTCGGGATCAACTCGACCGAGCGCCAGCACCTTGAACACTTCGCTCACGTGTTCAACCGCCCGGCCGACGTGTTGGAGATCTATGAGATCCCGGGCACCGCGACCTATCTGATCGGCCCGGTCGGGACCGGGATCGCGTTCGCCTCGCCCGGGTATCGGTGGCAAGCCATGCCCAACCGGATCCAGGTCGGCTATCTCAACCGTGCCTAGCCGCATCCCGTACAACCGACCCGACCGGGCGAAGGTCGGCCGATCCATCGACCAACGCGAGCGGAAACGCTTCTACGATTCCGCCCGATGGAAGCGGGTCCGGGCGCTAGCCTTGAAGCGGTCGCCCTTGTGCCATGACTGCCTCGCGGCCGATCGCACGATCGCGGCGACCCATGTCCACCACGACAAGCCCATCGAAGAGCGGCCCGACCTGGCGCTCGACCTGGACAACCTGGTCACGCTCTGCACCGCCTGCCACACCGCCCGCGAGAAGCGGAAAAACCACAACGCATCGCACACCCCCGGGGGGGGTCTTAAATCCCCCGAGGCGAAGACCCCCGAA
>ERZ724522.1098-NODE-1098-length-15405-cov-18.193616_pt1 | contig 15405 bp, 13 predicted proteins | sample MGYA00376055_ERZ724522 | MGnify/ENA primary metagenome ERZ724522 (study PRJEB28724, sample SAMN07190884) | wastewater metagenome | isolation source: effluent of sewage treatment plant in Hong Hong | place: Hong Kong | collected 2016-03-17 ... | reverse complement strand
TCAAACAGTTTTGAATCTTTTAGAATACCATCTCCTTGCGTTCCCGACTATTGACTTCCTCGTCATACATCCAACATTCTTGCGCCCCAAATTTAAAGTCGACGGGAATATCATTTCGAGCTTTGTAATAGAACACACAATCTTCAAATTTTGAAGATTGTCCTCGATTATGTACATACAATGATTTAAAATCATCAGTAACAAAGTCTAAGATTTTGCAAAAATCTTTAAAAGATTCAATGCCACCGGAAAAGTTATTAAACAACCTTTCCCGAATTTGAGGATTTGTTTCACGAAACATAAAAACGCCATCAATTTGTGCTCGAATATCAATCTTAACATCCATTCCATATTGAAGTAGCAAGAAATGAAGAACGCGCCAATGCCTACCTTTTTTGTAAGTCTGTTTGACACAAGCTTTGTTAAAGGTTTTGTTATCTTCGATAATATCATCCCAAACGATTGCAGTCCACGGATTTCCTAGATATTTCAAAGCTATTTTCTGACGTTTAATCATTTCTTTGTAAGCTTCTTCATTGAGTAAATCTTCTTCAAAAATAAAAACATCTGGAATAAATTCAGCGTATTGATGATTGAGATCTTCTGATCCGGAATAGACTTGGGCGCAAGGTATGTATTCCCACTTTTCATAGAGGATGCTTTTAAGGGTAACTGTTTTTCCTGATCCAGTTTTTCCAATTAAAACAACTTTAAATCCAGTAGTATTTTTAACATCTAAATAATTATCACCGTTGGGATGGATTTTTTCCAAATCGAGTTCATGAATTAAAACTTGTCTTCTATTTCCGCGATATCCAATTTCAGGAGCGTCATTTTTCCCTAATTTACGGGCATCCTTCAAACTTTCCCTCGCGTCATAAATCTTTTTTCTTTCCTTTGATTTTCGACGAGGAGATCGCTTTTGATCAGTTCTTTCACGATGATGACGTTGTTCTTCATCGAATTCATCAAGCATATGTTTCATATCAAGAGAAGCAATCGACAAATCAGGCGCGGCAAATTCATCTGGAAATTTGGCTGCACGTTTGCTACTTGAGCTCGATTTTACAGGGTTGGTGTGCTTCTCTTCTGTTAAAGAAGCTTCTCGTCCAAGAAGTCCAAGCGCATCTTTTGAACGAGTAATCACCTCTTCGACCTCTTCAAGAGTTGGCAAATCATAAGTTTTTGCTTTTGAACGGGTCATTTTCAATCGACTCATTTCTTTAAAAGAAATGAGTAGTTGTTTAACCTTGAAAGGAGGTTTGATTGCAGAAATACTTCCTTCTTTTTTAAGTTCCACAAACCAAACAGCCCATTTCACCGGGAGCTTCAATAACAGTCTCAACTCCCCGATCAAGTGGAATAATTGTTTTTTCTATTTTACTTAACGTTTCTAGTGGAACAGTGAATTTAGCTGCTTCGGCAGCAGGTTCCGTTCGAGTGTAATAAATACCCGTCTTCAAACCTTTTCTCCAAGCCTCATACAATACTCGCCAAAGCAATTCTCCTCGATCGAGATTTCCAATTGGATTGTTGGGAATCCATACATTGAAAGATTGAGAATGATCTAAGAAAGGAGCTCTAGCCACTGCGTGTTGTACTGAAATCTTTTGAGGCATTTCCCAAGCAGTACGATACAACTCCTTGAGTAAAATGGGAATATTTAACGCTTGTACTGAACCTCCTCCAAGAAGATAATCTTTCATTTGTTCATTCCACATGCCCAATTCAGTTAAATCGGCAACCAAATATTTGTTAATCATTTCATATTCACCAGTCAACACTTTTCTTCGATACAAATTGGAAGTAAAAGGTTCAACACTTTCGTTGACGCCCATTACCAACGCCGTGGTGGCAGTGGGCATCTGTGCTGTTAAAAGAGAATTGCGTACACCATATTTCTTAATATGTTCTTCCAAACTACCCCAATCCCAAAGACCAGAGAGATTTTCATCTTTCAATCCCCACATTTTCCATTGAAATTGACCATGTGAAATGGGAGCTTTCTTTCCATAGAAATAACTTGGAAAAGGACCAATTTCACGTGACAATTCTAACATTTCGATCAACAAAAGATCAGCCGATTTTAATTCATTGAGAGTTTCGCGAGTTACTCTAGAGTCATTGTCCAAGTTTCTTAATAGACCACTAATTTCAAATTTTTTGGCCATACACTTCTTTCGTTCTTCAAAAAGAGTAAACATTTGTTTGGCTTTTTCTTCTTGTCGAGGTGTAGCTAATTTTTTGGCCAGTTTGGTTGAAGCAGCCAAACTACTGTAGGCAATTGTTTCCGCAATCATTCCAGATAATTTGACTGCACTATTTGAGTTATACGGAGTCTTCATTAAACAGCAGACATCTGCCAGACCACTTGTTCCAATACCAATAGGTCGATGAAGAAAGTTTGACAATGCTGCTTCCGGAACTGGATAACTATTTCGATCAATAACACGATCCATTGATTCAGTAATCTTTTCTGTAACTATTGCCAAACCAGCAAAATCAAAGATCGGTTCAGTAATTTTTTCCGGTAAATATCGCGGTTGGCGATAACTTTCGAGAGTTCCGTAAGAAGTTCCTTTCTGGTGAACAAAAGTGGGAAGCACAATTGAACAAAGGTTACAGACTCCATATTCATGTTCACTTGAGGGTAACATAATTTCAACGCAATTTCCTGCGATGATGCCATTGAAAATTCCTCGATTTGTTTCGGGTTCATGAAAACAATAAGTATCTTGAGTTTTGACGAAAGGTTGAATTGATTTGATTGTAATAAATCGACTCGCATTTCGTTGTGGTTTATAATACGAATATCGAAGACGATGTGTTTTCATTCCGAGAGAATACAAAGTATATGTGTCATAGCTATTAAAAAGTAATCGGTAACACGCTTTACAATGATATTCTTTTTGTCCACCTTTTCCATCGGGTAACATTGCATTTCTTTCGGGAGTCATCAATGAAATCATTGGATTGGTACCCAATGTTTGACACATCCTTTTGACGCGTTGTAAAAAGGATTTGTTATTGGACGTAATCTGTAAAGCTTCATTAGTTCCATTTCTTGAAATGGTACCATCAGCATCAGCGTAACCGGCAAGCCATTCCAAACGAGTTTGGATTGGAGTTTGTTCTGGAACAGCAAATTTGTCTGGAAGATCTAAGGGTAAAGGAGGAGATTGACAAGGTTGTTCAATATGTTCGGGATTATCATATATCCCATCTCCACAGAAAAATCCGTGAGCATAAGGATACTTCCATTGACCAGCCATTTCGAGTATAGGATATTTAACTTTGATCAAATTGTCTCCCACTTGAAGATCTTTGGCTTCAACTTGAATTTCCTTTTGACCATAACCTCTTTGAATATAAAATTTATGGTACAAAGTACATTCAAGTGATTCCCCATCACTCGTTTCAATTTGTAGAAAATTTGAATTGACTCCCGTTTTTGCGAAAATAGCAGGTTTCCAACCCTGCCCATTCCAGACTTGTGGATGAATATTCTTCTCGACAATTTCTTGAATTGGTAGATGACCTTGTTCTGTCAAAATTTCTGTTGATCCAACGACGCACAAATTTGATGAACAAACATTAGAGTAATGTGAGAGGTTATTTTTTGCATTCACATGATCAATATTGATAATATAAGGTACTCCTGAAACAAACTGATTTCTCATAATTTCTTTCATAACTTCACGAGCAGGCATTTTGGAGTGAAATTTCTTTTCACTCACTAAGCGAGCAACTTCTTGTTCAAATTGAGCTCCCACCATCTTATGGAGTCCAGGAGATTCTTCTGGACTAATAAAATGCCAATCAAGATTTTGTTCCACTGCTTTCCAAAAAAGATCACTCAACATTGCTCCATAGAACAATCTCTTTTCTCCAATTGATTCGTGAAGACGAGGATTTTTCAACCCAATAAAAGTCATAAAATCGGGATGAAAATCGCGCAAGAAAATAGCAAAACTACCGTTACGTTTTCCTCCTTGATTCCAAGAGCGACTGGCCTGTCCATAAAGTTTGAGAAATTGTGTGACACCTTCAGATACTCCATTCGTACCTCGAATCAACGATCCTTTTGGACGAATAGCTGAAAAATCAATACCAATGCCACCTCCATTTTTACTAATTTGAGCTGCATCATCAACGCCTTTGTTAATTCCTTCCAAAGAATCAGTGATAGTTAGTAAGTAACAACTGCTTAATTGTTGGTTGCGAAAACCAGAATTGTTTAAAGTGGGTGTGGCATAAGTATAAGTGTGGCAACTCAAAAGATCATAGATTAAATGGATATTGTCCAATACTTTAGGATCTTTGAAATTCTTTGGATCCATACAAACGGTAATAGCTTCACGCATAAACAGATCTTGGGGTCTTTCAACAAATTGACCATCAACTTTGTTAATATACTGGTTTTCCAAAGTCAAAAAACCAAAGACATCCAAAAGATAATCTCGGGTGTAGTCGATCATTCTCTCCAATGCAGTTTGATGCATTTCCACAAACTTATAAAAAACAGAAGAAATCAAAGGACATGTCTTTCCTTGTTTGTCATGACGGCGGTACAAGATACGCATTTTATCTTTGAAACTTGATAGGGTATTTCGATGATGATTATCAATTAACAAACGAGATGCCAACACTCCATATTCAGGTTCGAGAATAGCCAATTCAATACATTTTTTTGAAGTATATTTATCAATATCAGAAGTTGTAATTCCTTGATAAAGACCTTGTTCAACCAATTGAACTAATTGACCGATATTTATCTTGTTTAGAGGATAGATTTTTTTCGAAACTTCTTCAAGCTTTCTTCTAACTTTCGAAAGATCAACCTCTTCTTTTGCACCGTCTCTTTTGATTACAAACATGTCCAACGGAAATCTTTCTTTTCGGGAGAAAAAGAAAGTGAAATCAATTTTTCGTAATGGTCCGGGAAGTGGGTCAAATTTTAAAGAAGTCGGGAGGAATGGGAATTTATTGTTCATCTTCTGCAAATCTCACTCGCGGTTTTCGTAATTCCGCAGCCGGAGTAATTGACGCAAAGGCGCTGTCCAATTCTTCTCCAGTCATCAAAGGTCTTTCTCGAGGAATTTCAGGAAATTTGGACAATAAATCTCCAACTTCTTCATCAGGAGTATATTGATATGAAGGAGAGGGTGAAATTTGTTCTAATTTTCTCAAAAAGTTCCACGAGGAAAAATATTGATATGCCTCTTCTTCAAGAAGAAAAATAAAAGCAACCAAAGAAAACAATAGAAAAGTAGCCCATCCTTTTGATTGATTCAATAAGACATAAATTGCAATCAGAAGTAGAGCTAATGAAAGTGTTAAAAAAGTGGTGTTAGTATCTGACAACAACCAGGAGAGTAGCATTTCAGTTGGAGAAAAAATCTTTTTCTCCAGGAAAAAGATTTTCGATTTAATGAAGGGGGTATTGTTCGAACAGGTCGTGAAGGGAAGTTTGATCTTCAAAGAAAGAAGGGGCAAAATGTTCTCGTTTGGGGTCAATTAAATAGGCTAAATGTAATCCATGCAGTGCAATATCTTCTAAAATACTTTTCATATTTCTTTTAAAAGTTTTATTCAAAAACATATTCGTATAGAGTAATAAGTTTCCTAAGAAACGAAAAGAGAGCCAAATTAGAAATGCCCTTCGTTCGAGAGTTTCTTCTTCTGCTGATCGTTCAAGAAGAAGAGTTACATATTTTTGTTGATTTTCAAAAAGAAAGTATTCACCTTTCTCCAATAAACTGGGAAAAGTGAAGATCTTCAAAAGAAACTCAATTTCTTGAAAGAAATGATGAGCTTCTCGTTCTCTCTTTGAAAAAGGTTTATTTAACATTAATCGATGAATTTGTGGATTGTTAAACGTCATCACTGGACGGAAAGGTCGATACATTCTCTTTTCTCATTGGGAAAAGAGAAAAATTAATTTCACTTTTCTCCAGAGAGAAAGATAAAATTAACCCACTTATGTTTCCAATAGCTTATTCTAAGTCACTCTTCGTCATTATTACTCCTTTGCGCGGAAAAGGAGGACCTTTTGACATGTTCTTAAAGAACCGGTTAAAAGGTCTTCGGAAAAGGACAGAAACATCCATCTATTTGTCGCTTTTGACAAATAGAACTTTAGACCAATCAATTAATATTTGCAGCCATTTCAAGTGAAATGGTTTTCAATATTAATTAATAAGTCTCTTTGAATTTCTCAAAAAAACTTTCAAGAAAAAAATCAATTTTCTCTCAATACTCCTCCCATACTGGTGGTTCTCCCAATCTTTCAACCATTCTCCCTTTAGGTGGTTCAAGATAAGTTACCAAAGGATCAAGAGTGGGGTCTTCTGGTTGCCAAACACGAACTTGACTTCCGGCTTTAGGTAATTGTTTTACCTCTTCTTGTAAGCGATTGAATTTTTGTTCCCAAGATTCTTGACTTTTGGGGCTCGATCGTTCACTGACAGACGAATGGATAGGAGATAAAATTCTTTGCATCGGTTGTGAGGCTAGTACTGCCGTCATTCCAACGGTAGCAGTGGTTGAAATTAAATTTAACATTTTACTCGGTTTTTTCAAATTTAGATTGATCAGGGAAATGGCCGCAGTAATAACTGCAACTCCAATCATCACAATTTCGAGATCAGACATTTGAGAGAGAGGGGTCGATTTTCTTCTCGCAAGAAGAAAAATATTTTTAAAAGGCTTTTGGAAAATATTTAATATCTTGAAGGATTAATTAAATCAATTTCAAGATTGCCTCCATGACACTCAACGACTTTTGTTTTCTCACCAAGACCGAGTGTTTGGTGAAAACACCCACTGTCTCCATTTGTTTGTGAAGATCTGTTTCAAACTCAGATTGTTCGTATTCATCGTCAAAGTCAATCGGTCTTTGAAAGTCATCCCAAAAATACAAACCTTCATCAGGTAGATTCAAAATTCGATGGACTTCTTCCACTGTGGCTGAAATCTCAACTTCCATACCATTACCATAATAGAAATTGTCCCGCAAAGCGTTAAAATCTTGAAGTGTTGGTTGCCAAACAAAGGTGTCGTAGACTTGTTTCATTTCAGGAATTGACATTGTCACAGTGTTTTTCCTTTGTTTGATCACAGCCGACTTGACAACTTCAAACAAATTGTGATTACCATCAAACGAGAAGCGAGTTGTCTTTGGATCTTTTTGGAGAGTTTCACAAAGAAAAGTAAAAAACTTTAGATACACTTTTCTATCAAAAGAACAATATATCCAGTTTCCTTGGGATTTCTCTTGCGGTTCCTCTTGAGATTTCTTTGGAGTAGCTTTTTCTGACTTCGACTTTGATTTCTTTGGTTTCACAACCGTCCAACCATCGTCCGATTTCTTTTCAAGTGATTTTGCTGGTCGAATTGAAATACTCAATCCGTCTTCAATTGGATCGTAGTGAAAATGCAAGATGGACATATGAAAGGTTTAAGAGATTGTTATCTCTTGAACAATGAGAAGAATTAAAAAACTTAGATTTCTCTTGAGGAAAAAATCAATTTTGTTTACCTTCCCCCGGAATGGTTAAACTTCTTTCGGAATGGTTAAACCACCATACTAAACTGTAATTCGGGATGTGGATAATAATCAGTTAAAAGAAAATCTTGAAAAGTATAATCAGTAATCTTCTCTTTCTGTGGAAAAGATAATCGTGGATAATCAACTGGCAAGCGCTGAAGATATTTAGCAATCAACTCTTTCTTATGAATGGCATAAATATGAATATCACCATAACTTACAACCAATTTTCGTGGGAGACAACCTGTTATCTTGGCTAAAAGAAAGGTTAACAAACTTGCTGAAGCAATATTCCATTCGCCTGCCAAAATGGTATCGGAACTTCGTTGATAGAGGTGACAACTGAGCATTTTACGTCCATCGATTTCCTCGACAATAAATTGATACAAAACGTGACAAGGAGGAAGTGCCATTTTAGCAAGGTCTCCCACATTCCAGGCTGACAATATTAATCTTCTTGAAGTTGGATTTTTTTGAATTTCTTGGATGATCCATTCGAGTTGATTAATTCCTTGTCCCGAATAATCGGTCAAACATGTTTGATATTCAGCTCCCCAATGAGCCCATTGAAAACCATAGATGGGCCCGCAATCTCCTTCTTGATAAGGCAGTCCACTCTTTTGTAGAAAGGTTTGAGTTGAATTATCTTTCCATATCATTACTTTCTTTTCTTCAAGCAATTTGGAAGAAGTGTGACCCGCACAAAACCAAAGAAGTTCCTCGACGATACCACGGAAAAAAGCTTTTCTCAAAGTGGACAACGGTAAGCGCCATCCTTCGAGACAAAAAGAAAGTTGCTCTCCAAATAAACTCAACGTTGTAACTCCAGTGCGATTTTCTTTTTGTAAACCTTGAGAGAAAACTTTTAACATTAATTCTTGATATTTTCGAGCATCTTCGTTAATGGGTGTTAGTCGGTGAATGTTATAGTGTTCGGTTTGTTTAACGAGTTGGGTCCCCCATTTGGAGGGAAAGATTTTCATTTCTTGTTCAGATGCATTTAAAGCGGCCACTACATTCATTAATTCTTCGGGAAGAAATAAGTCACATTGATAAGATTTATGAAAAACGGTTAACCAAACTTCTTCGATCAATTCTTTTTTTAAGAGAGAACTCGCCAATTCTTTTCCTCCGATACACCACACAGTCTTCGATAAATCTGAGCATTTTCGAAGAGCCAATTCAATTGGTTGTTGAGAAGAAACAACAATAATTTCTCTTCCCGGAAGAGAAGGTAAAGTTAAAGCCGTTTTTCTACCAGTCAAAACATAACTATTTCGAGTTTTTTCGGCAAAATGGACCAAATCGGAGACTTTTTCTTCCAACCAGGGAAGCTTTCCCTGTTTAGCAATACCTCCCAAAGAATCAGCTGCAAGAATGAGTTTCATCTTCTTTTCCTCGTAAGGAAAAAGAAGATTCATTTTTTTCTTTTTTGAGTTTTTTCAGAAAGCAAAAAATTTGTCTTTGTTTTTTGAGTTTTTTCAGAAAGCAAAAAGGTTAATTCTCAAAAGCAGAATTCAACTGAAACCCGAAACATTCGGGATGTTTGTCCAAAGGTGTACGAACGGCGTACCACTTCTTGTCCTTGTTCTCGACAAGAAGTTCACAGAAGTAAGTCTTCTCGAGAGGTGGCTCCTTTCCTTCAAAGGATAAGGATCCCAGTTTCTTGACTTCATCGAAGGAAATGTTCGTATGCATCAGACGGTCAAAGAAAGAAAATTCATCCCCTTCATTGTACCGTTCAAATACAGTCCAGCCTTGTTTTCTCTCTTCAGGGAGATAAATCAGGCGATCAATCACTGCTCGTGGATGATTGAGAGCAATTTGATATTCATCACATTGCTCACAAATCTTGGAACGAATGGCATATCTCAGTTCAGTATCATAGAACATGAGATACAGAAAAGAAGTCTTCAACTCCTCTTCTTTGCACTCCAAAGGAAGTTTTCCTTGGAAGAGAAAGAGACAATCACGTGAAGAAGCGAAAGAACGATTCGCCGGAGGATTCAATTGAGGTAATTGATCCCAGGGACGAGTCTTACCATGATCAATCCGTTCATATTCGGAAGTTTCTTGGTATTCTTCTCGCAACTTATCATAGATCTCTGAAAGAGTACCGGAATAAAGTTGTTCATCATCGTCGCGTCCATTTGACACAAAAACAGTCCACATTGCTTTAGTCATTCTACGAAGTAATTTGTCTCACTGAAAAATGATAATATTTTTCAAAAGAAATCTCAATTTTGAGACATTTGCGAAAGGTTCAATCATGGATTACAAAATTAAAGTGGTTATTTTCATGTTGATTTTAATCATTGGAGATATTCTTCTCTTGATTTTTGGTAACGATTTTAAGCGTTACAATTGTGACGATCCCCGTGACAAATGTTCAGGATATCAACAGGCAAGAACTTCCAATTGTTTTATTAATGAAAGTTTTCTCTGTGAATCTAAAAACTGTACTCTCGGTTGTTTAGAGTTTTTAGACTATGAACAAAATATTATTTGCCGCGAAGAAAGCTGTGATGCAGACCTTCTTGGTCCAGGTGGTATTGTCATGGTAGTATTTGGTGTTTTATTTTTAGTGATTGGGCTAATTGGAATTGCCTTTTCAATTAAATGTCATTAACTTTCCGCGGAAAGTTAATCTTTTAGTTCAGAGATAATCAAAAATAATTGGGATTAATTCAGCCACTCCTTCTTGTAAGAAAAAGGATTTCTCATTTAATCCCAAATAAAGTATACAAAGAAAATTTAACATGGTAGATTCTAATTTATTGCGATAGCGATAACCAAATCCTACAAGATACCATTGTTGTGAAGAAAAATTAAGAAAATAAGGACATCCTCCGTCTAAAATGTAAATTATTTCATATTGCCAATAAATGTGATAATAGAATGAAGGAGATCTTTCTTTCTGCAAGCGATATGAACTACATAATTTGAAATCTCGAAATAAATGGAAATTCACTCTATTTTCCCAGAGAATCAAATAAGGGGAATCGGAAAATGTATGAACTTCGATTTCTTCACACTTCAAAGAAATCTCTCTCTTTTCTCCTGTAAAGGACAAAAAAGTTAAAACATGAACTCCTTCTAATAGCATCCAATCTTGGCAAAATTTTGCCTCTTGTCGATTTAATTCTTCTACTTTATAGATTTCGTCTTTGGTTTGAAGGTTTTCACATTGTATTCCATCTTGACAAAGTGAAAAGAGCTGTAGATATTTGGTGTATAAGTTAATTACAATTAACTTATCTTGCTGTTTATTGAACACAGGACGTAAATCTGTAGGCAATTGTGGACAATAACCAAGTAGAGAACTTTGGGTTTTTGTAAAAATAGAGGACAGTGGCCAACTCTGAATTTCACGATTGGAATGAAAGGAGAGAATATATTCATTAAAAATCAACAGATCAAAGACTTGACCCATAATTTTTACTGGTTTTTTCAACAGGGGAGCAATTTGATACACCAAAAAATAGTCTGAATCTTTACCGTATATAATGAAATATTTCTGTTTTCGAAAGGAGGTAAGGTGATAGCGAAAATTTCCTACCCATCTAGCAGGAAACTCTAAAGAATTTATCTCTTGTTTCCATTGTTGTAGATAAACATCTTCTATAGGATTTCCAAGCAAATCCATTTCTTTTTTTCTTTGGTAAGAGGAAAAGAAATCAGTTTTTCTTTCCACGGAAAGAAAAAGATGTTTAACATGCTTTCACATCTTCAGATGTTTAATTATCAAGACACCTCACTAAACGAGGAAGATACACAAATTGCCATATTGTAATCAACAATCTTGGATCATATAATCCCTCTTTGAGGAAAGAAGAAAAAGAACCTTCTTCAACAAGGCCGGTTGAAATTAATGTGAGAAATATAACTGGAACATTTGCTTCAAAATTACTTTTTACTTCATCGTCATTTTCATCACTTGCAACAGATGTATAAAGTTGATAACGAGAAAGAATTTTCATGGTTGCAGTTAAGTCTCCAATTTTATTTGAATTCTCCCAAATTTGGACTGGATGGGGTTGGAAATTCCAAACCTTCACCTTTGCGTCTTCTTCCTGAAGATACAAAAATTCAGTGCCATGCTGGAAAGAGAGGCTCAATAAGTTATCTGTATTGTCACAGAGATGGACTGTGTATAAATGACGCAATTCTTTTTTTCCTTGATCAATTAAAGAATAGATTATTAAGTCGCCATTCTGATATAATACCACTTTCATATCACCATTGTTTTGAGGTAAACTCAAAAGATGAAAAGTATCTTGAAAATAATTCGTTTCAATTCGAGTTACAATTTGATGTGTATGGGGATCAAATAAAACAAGATCTCCATCCGTTAATATGAGAAATTGATTGTGAACGGGAAGAACAAATTGAATTCCACACGAATCATACTCCTCGTAATTCTTCTCGAATTCAAGTCTCTTTTTTTCTTGAGTTGTCAAATTTAATGTAAAACCGCAAGGAGGATCGTCATTATTCTCCAGAATCAATAATTGATCTTCGGCTAAACAAAGAACTTCAACATCCTCGATCCCGCAATATTTGTACACATCGACGGTATATTTAATCTGTCCATTTTCTGAAATAATGTATAATAAAGATTCAAGTCCTCTGGCAAAAACGATTAACTCTTTTGTTTTACAGCAATAAGTTATTTTTTCAATCACTGTATTATATTCTTTACGGACAATCTTGGGTATTTCCCAACTCGAACAAGGTTGAATACTTTCAGGAATTTTCTCTCCTCTTTTTATGAAAGCGAGAGAGAAATAAAAGACCCGAGTTTTATTTGCCAAGAATAGCGATCGACTTTCTTGGTGATAGTAATATGCAATAATATTATGATTTTGATTATTTTCACAAATACCATCGAGGCTAATTTTTATATCCATATCTGGAACGGAATACAACTCCAATACGTTTCTTTTACAAGTCATTAAAATCATATTTAAATCGGACAAGATAATATTACGTTCTTCACTACAGAGCAAATCTAAAGTAACAGGTCGTTCAGACATTTTATTCTCTTCAGCCCAATGAACAACTTTGCGGATGTAATACTTTTCAACTTCTTCCACCTCGGAGCAAGTGTTGTCGTCACTCATTTAACCAGTAAAGCGCTTAATAAATTATTAATCCCACAAGAAGATAATCATTTTTTCTCACGAGAAAAAATTAATTTAATAAAGTCTGCAATAGAAGATGATCAGTTTGACCTCCTGTTTCAAGAATTAAAGGAATTTTTCTTTGCCGAGCCAATTTGCCAAAATATTGTAAAAGTGAGAGATCTTGCCAAATATATCCTTCGCCTAGCGGAGCATGTCGATCTTTCTTACTGTTAAAAGGAACTTCTGAATCATTCAAATGAATACATTCCACATATTGAAGGTCGTCAACTGCAGCGAAAAAAGAGTTGATATTTTCTTGACTTGAAAAAGAAAAAAGTCCTGCGCCAAAGGTATGGGCGGTATCAACACAAAACGCAATTTGAGCGGGCCGTTGACACATCTCACGAATTCTTTTTAATTGAGCAAAGGTACACCCAATTCGTTCTTTTTCTCCTGCACAATTCTCGAGAATAATTTTAGACTTAGAATCGCAAACACAATTCAAAGTTTGTGAAATTCTGAAAAGAGCTTCATCAGTGGTGGCGTCAGACAAGGCATATCCCGGATGTACAACTACTCCAATTCCACCAAATCGGTCAAGTGTTTTCAATTCATGAGAAAGACCTTGTGCAATGAGACGCATGAGTGAATCAGTTTGATTATCTCCAGTCCAAGCGTATTTTCGTTCCTTTTTTCTACCTGCAAGATTGTAGTTCAAACAAGCATGAATAAAAATTTTCATTGGATATTGTTTCATCCAAGCTTGTACTTTCCGAATATCATCTTCAGAAAGGGCCGATCTTGCATAAGTTTGTCTACCTCCAAGATAAATTTGAAAGCAATAAAAACCTAATTGAATAGCTTCTTGGAGAGTGGGTAACAATTCTTGGCTAAAACCGAGATGTGAACCAATGATACCATCGTCAACAAAAAGTGGAGTCGCCATTATTTTATAGAAGGTGGGAAACAAATTGTTTCAATTTTCTTACTTTATAGAAACCTTGTACACAATCAATAAAAACTTTGTAAAAATGATTTTCCACTTGAATCTTGTCAATAAGATTTAAGTTATACATTATTATGGAGGAAACTATAGAGGATCGCCCCGATCTTAAAAAATTTTTACTTCCTTTTTGTGACTATTTACTCTGTGAAGCTGGAACAATTGAAATTAGATTCAAAACACAGGAAAATTTTGAACGAGGTTTAACACTTTGTAAAAATCGTGAAGATGTGGATATTTCTTATTTTATCGGGCATAATACAGGGGATTATCCTTTTATTCTTACTTTTGGTGCAGAGGGATTTCTTCAAGAAATTATACTACCTCTTTGGTATACAGGAACTCTTTTACTTCGAGGAAGAATTCACTGTGCCTTCTCTCGAGAGCGCGGTAGAAATATATTGAATTGGAAAGCCAATTTTCCTGCTGCATATCTCGAAACTGATAAACTTGAGAAAAATAAATATTCGGCTCTCTTTACAGATAAATATCAAAATGATTATTTGACAGCGTTTTTAAACTCTGAATCAAATGTTCGCAATATACCGTTTACGATTAATTCAATAGATTACAAAGAACTTTTTGCTTTCAATTGTACGATATTGTTAATGCGAATTGTCGCAGCTGGATTTAATCAAAGTGGAGAATGGAATTCATTCTTAACTCAAGGTTTGTATGATCCGAGATTATTGATTTTAATCTTTCAAATGTTTTATTGACATTCTTCTCTTTTCGAAGAGAAAAATAAGTTTATATTAACGCAAAGATTGCATCAGGAGTTACGTTATTTAAAATTTGAGCTCCAGTAAAACTCCACGAACCGGGAGCACCAGAGGCAAATGTTAAACCAGTTCTTCTCACTACTGTACCCACATTAGCAGTTGTTCCTACTGTACCAATACCTCCAATGGAATATGCTGAAGATAAAGAAATACTTCGCAAAGAACAATTTCCTGAATGGTGGATAGCCAGCCAATATATATTTCCACCAGTAAAAGTGGGAATGTTAGTCGATGATGATCTTGTGCCAATAGCGCCAGTTAGATTTTCGCTACTCCACAGCAATGTATTAGGCCATTCATCCACGTTTGAATCATATATTGCGATACGGAAAAAGGTATTAGGTACAGTTGTGGACACCGCAATTCCAATTTGACTTGGGGTAAAAGTTCTTTCTGCTCGATATGGAGAAGCAGTTAATTCTCCTGTTACTCCTGCTCTTGTTGATAACACCGCTCCAAAAGGTAAACCGGCTAAAGGATAATATCTACCTGCAATTGGGGTTCCAATTGTACGGATAAAATTTGAAATTCCGGTCGGACCAATTTCCCCTGGAATTCCTTGGACACCTTGAATGCCTTGAGGACCAGTTGCTCCTGTCGCTCCTCGAAGACCAGTCGGACCTGTTACTCCTTGAATTCCTTGAGGTCCAGCATCTCCTTGAAGTCCTTGACTGCCTTGAGGACCAGTCGGTCCTGTCAGTCCTTGAGGACCAGTCGGACCTGTCACTCCTTGAATTCCTTGAGGTCCAGCATCTCCTTGAATTCCTTGAGAACCAGTTGGTCCTGTTACTCCTTGAAGTCCTTGACTGCCTTGAGCTCCAGTCGGACCTGTCACTCCTTGAGTGCCTTGAGGACCAGCATCTCCTTGAAGTCCTTGACTGCCTTGAGCTCCAGTCGGACCTGTCACTCCTTGAGTGCCTTGAGGACCAGTCGGACCTGTCACTC
>ERZ724522.1097-NODE-1097-length-15408-cov-6.717319_pt1 | contig 15408 bp, 25 predicted proteins | sample MGYA00376055_ERZ724522 | MGnify/ENA primary metagenome ERZ724522 (study PRJEB28724, sample SAMN07190884) | wastewater metagenome | isolation source: effluent of sewage treatment plant in Hong Hong | place: Hong Kong | collected 2016-03-17 ... | reverse complement strand
AAAATATATTTATTTTTATAGTGCATTTTAATGAGGTTAAGAAAATAAAAATAGCATGGCTATAAAAAACAAGATAGGAATAGATACATTTGATAAATCTATTAATGTAGATCAATCTTTAAATATACCTTTACCAAAGGATTTATTAAAGGATGAAGACTTAACTTTAGTAAAAGAAGCATTTACAGTTGTCTCTAAGTATAGAACATCTAGCTGGATGGTAGATATTTCTTTATCTGAGATGCAAAGTGACTTAATTTACTTACAATCTACTTTAGTATCAATTGCATATAGTATGGGCCTTCTTGCTAATTTTTCTACTAATGCAGAAGAAAGGTTAAAGATCGCCCGGGCTAAGGTACGTGTTAATGGTAAAGCTCTTAGACAGACCCACGAGGATGCAGGAGATTCCGTTACAGTAACTTTAGATGACATTAAAGAGCTATCGTATACCAAGACAGAAGATCTTTGGACTAAAGCAGAAAATTCTAGAATAGCTTCTGAGTTTATTAAATTCGTTTACTTTGCTATAAGAGACCATGTATCTATGTTAGATAAAACAATACATAGGATACACAGGACCGAATGACTTTACAATTTTTTTGCAGAATAGTCGAATGTATATCTAATAATGAATATTTAATTGAAATTGATTTTGCTAATAAGACATCATTGCCAATGTCTAATATTACAAGAAGAAGAGTCTATTGTTCTTTATCTTTGCCTAAAGATCAAATAATTTTTGTATCTGAATCAAAGATAGATACTATAGATGATGTTAAAAAACTAACCATACTTAAGGCGTTTTCATTAACTCCTTTAACACCTCAACAAGAGGAAAAATCTAAGCAGAATTTAGAAAACTCGCTCTTAGCGAGCAAAAAAGAGATGATAATGGATCCTAAAAGTTTTCCATTACATGTCTTAAGCTAAATCTTTTCTTCCCATCCTATCATGTCTACATTTCTCAGAGAGATAATATACCTAGTTATAAGTGGTATATTTATGGCCTTTAGTCGTGCTGCCACTACTAGAGCCTATAGATTTTAATCTATGGAAAAGTTTGTATATACTATAATAAAAACTATAGAAGAATTTGACAATTTTATATCTGTTTTATCTAATACAGCAGAATTTGTTTTTGATGCTGAGACTAATGGACTTGTTACTCATAACAAAGATTCAAAAATAGTAGGATTAGGCTTTTGTTTTAAAGAAGCCTGCGCAACTTATGTCCCTTTTAATGGGGATATTCCTGTTGAGCATATAGTAAAGTCCTTAATACCAATTTTTGAGAACGAATCTATTAGAAAGATAGGACATAATGTAAAGTTTGACTGTAGAATTCTTGATAGGTATTCTATAAAAGTAAGAAATATTTACTTTGATACAATGGTTGCTGCCTATTGTTTGTTTGGGGATCGGTTTCCTAGAAACCTTGATGACCTAACATTACAATTCAAAAACCATATAAAAATAAGAACTAAAACATTAATACCTAAGAAGTCAAAAAAGAATCAAAACCCTAGCATGTTCGATAGTAGTATCGAACAGGTAGGAATATATTGTTGTGAAGACGTTGATTATACTTTTAGGCTATACAAGCTTTTCCACTCTCTACTTAATTTAGATCAATATACATATGCTAAGAAGCTATTCTATGAAATAGATATGCCATTAGTAGATGTACTTATTAAGATGGAATGTAATGGAACTAATGTATCTACTGATAAGTTAGAAGCTATTAGACAAAAGATATCTGTTAAGATAGAGACTATACAAAAAGAAGTTAATGAGTTAGCTGGTAAAGAGATTGTTCTTACCAAGCCATCAGATATCGCAGATCTTTTATTTGTTAATTTAAAACTACATAAGAAAAACAGGAAAGTAGTAACCACTACTTCTACTGGTCAGTTTTCTACTGACGCGGCGACCTTAGAATTGTTTAAGGGTGAGCCTATAGTAGATAAAATATTAGAATATAAATTATTGACTAAGATAATGTCTACATATGTTGTAGGACTTACTGAACATATAAGTGATTACACTGGACTAATCCATACTTTCTACGGTCAGACTTCTACATCTACAGGAAGATTCAATAGTAGTTCTCCTAATCTCCAACAATTACCTTCTAGAAAACAAGAAGGTAAAGAGATAAGAGAAGCATTTACCTCCAGGTTTCCAGGAGGTAAGATCTTAGCCGTCGACTACAGTCAGGCTGAACTAAGAATTCTGGCTCATATGGGCCAAGAAGCCGTCTTTATTAAGGCTTATAAGGAAGAAGCAGATGTTCATACCGCAGTAGCTAGCGAGGTAGTATATGAAGTACCTAAAGATCAGGTAACTTCTTCTCAGAGAACTGCAGTTAAGACTATTAACTTTGGATTGTTATATGGAATGCGGGCTAAGAAGCTAGCTAAGACATTAAATATTTCTTTACAAGAAGCTATGCAAATTATGGATAAGTATATGCAAAAAATGTCTGGCTTAAAGAAGTTTCTTGACAATGCTAGAGAGTTTTTATCTTTATATGGATATACAGAGAATTTCTTTGGTAGAAGAAGATATATTCCTAAGGTTTATTCTACAGATCAAATAGAACAATGGTCTGCTGAGAGAGAAGGCGCGAATAATATTATTCAATCTACTAATGCAGATATTATTAAGAAAGCTATGGTAGCAATACAAGCAATGTTAGAAGCAAATAACTATAAAACAAAAATGATTATGCAAGTTCATGATGAACTTGTATTTGATGTTCCTGCTGAAGAAATAGATCTAGTAAAAGATAAGATTGTCAATATTATGCAAAGCGTAGTTAGCTTTGATATCTTGATGAAAGCAGAAGCTAAGTACGGAGATAATTGGGCACACGCACACTAATATGGTTACAATAGCAGCTATATCTGATACACATAATTTACATCATACTCTTAATATACCTGAGTGTGATATTTTAATACATGCAGGAGACGCTACAGGCAAAGGAACTTATAAAGAGTGTATAGATTTTTTGCTATGGATGTCTTCTCAGACTCAATGTAAGCATAAGATTTTTGTACCAGGTAATCATGATTTTTTATTCCAAGGTGAGTTTAGAGAACATGTTCCTGGTACAGTAAATGTATTAATAGACCAAGCTATTACAGTACAAGGTCTAAAGATATATGGTACTCCATGGCAGCCTTTCTTTTATGATTGGGCTTTCAATGGCCTTGAGAAGAGATTAGGATATGAATATAACTATAAGGGCGGTCCAGGTCCATGCTCACCAGATCATTTACATCCTTTATTAAGTAGTAAATTTTCTTTAATTCCTGATGATACTAATATAATTATATGTCATGGTCCACCCAGGATAGGCAAGTTAGATTTAGTATCTAGAACTCAAGAGCATGTAGGTTCAGTAGAATTAATGAAAGCAATAAAAAGACTGCCTAACTTCCTGGCTGGATTCTATGGTCATATACATTCTGGATATGGAAAAGTAGTTGATGGTAAAGCCACTCACTACAATGTTTCTATTTGTGACGAGTCTTATGCTCCTAGAAACCCAATCACTTTAATTACTATATAATTATATGGATATTGAAAAAGAAATTTTTAACTTAAAAAGAAATCCTGTCAAAGGTGCTTATGTTTGGATTATTAAAGTAGATAATATTCCTATTAAGATAGGCAGAAAAATGGTATGGTCTAAGATAGGACATGCTAAGAGTGCTCTTAAGCTTCACTTTTATTATAATCGTGATACAACATATGATGCATTGATTGCTTCTGGCCGAGTAGAATTTGTACCAATCTCAATAGAATGATTTTCTTCACTAGCGACAATCACTTTGGGCATTTTAATGTTATCAAATATTGTAATCGTCCTTTTAGAGGACTAGATGACATGCATGATATTATGATAGATAACTGGAACAGTAAAGTAGGTCCTAAAGATACTGTATATCACTTAGGCGACTTATTTTTATCTAATAGCTTAGATTTTATAGATGATATATTAGGTTCTTTAAATGGAAATATTATATTAATACCAGGAAATCATGACAAATGGATACACAAATATAGCTATTTACGAAATACTTCTAATCTTTTAATAGGCCCGGATCTTAAAGAAATGAAGTTTCAATTAGGAAATGATTCTATATCTGTTACTATGTGTCATTATCCTATGTTAAGATGGAATAAGGCGCATTATGGAGCTATTAATCTTCATGGCCACTCCCATGGCGGCCTAGATGATTATAATAAGTCTCAGGAATATATTAGATATGACGTGGGAGTAGACTCTAATAACTTTACTCCTGTGACTTTTGAAGAGATTTGTAGAGCCAACCGAGAGAAGATTGAGAAGTTTCAATCTGGTCAACAATTTGATCATCACAAGGAAATATGAAAACATCTAAACAGTGGTGGGAGTCAGTTAAGAACAATCAATCACTATTAAATCAGTGGTTGATGAATCAATATCATGGTGAAGTTAAGGCCGCCGAAAAGATAGAACAATTAATATTAAGTAAAGAAGCTCCTGAGAGTCAGAAAAGAATCATCAGAATTATAATAGAACAAGAAAAGAAGCACGCTGTTTGGATAGGACAGTTATTAATAACTAGAGGAATTACTCCTAAAGTTCTTGAAAAGAAAAAACGTTACTGGGATAAGACTCTTAGTCAAATAGTTGACTGGGATACCAGCTGTGCTGTAGCTGCACATGCAGAAAGGATGAGACTTGAACGCATTAGAGTAATCTGTGAGGACAAAGATACTCCAGAAGATATTAGAATAGTATTTGAAAAGATACTAGTAGAAGAAGAATTCCACGCCGCTACATTTGATAGGTTCACTACAGGCGATGCTCTATTAGCTACTTCAGACAAGCATGAAGCAGGAATGAAAGAATTAGGACTAGAAATATGAACCACGAAATCAAACAAATAAATACAAAGCAATATAAACATATTGACAACGGCGGTATAACTTTAGATATTAAAAGTGAAGCCGAAATTAGGACAGGAGAACCAAATTGTTTATTTGGAACTTCTATTAGTTTTAATATGGGATACCATGGATATCCTGATATTACTGCAGTTATAAATTTACGTTCTCAACAAGAGTTAAAATTTATAATAGATGCTATTACTGAACATTATTATAAAGTTCAGACACAACTTGAGAGTAAGTAATTTAGCACAAACTATATTACAGACAGTATACCCAACATGATAGCAATCCTAGCGGATGTTCCTATTAATACTATAATTAAAATGCACTCAAATAATACTATTTATAATATTGTTTATCATGAAATTCCTAATAGAACTTTTGTTTCTTATTGGTCTACAGATGGATTTTTATATGAAGGATTTCTTTGGACTTCCAACTATTTTTTATACAGAGATTTTACAATTTTAGGAACTACTAAAATACTAGAAGTATGAAAGACATAATAAGAATATATTTAAAAGATCCAGATGGCTTTTCAGAAGCTATAAGACTTGCCGTTGAGGATAGTGTTTCATCTTTTCCTAAAGATGAACAAGAAGTTTTATCTGAATTAAGAACAGAGAAGTTAGAAGAAGAACTAAAGCCCTGGGTAGAATACAATGAGTATATAGTTCTTGAATTTGATCGCAACAATAAAACACTTACTGTGGTAAACAGAAATGGCTAAGAAGAAATCAAAAAAGCTACAAGCTAAAACAGCTAAAGTACAGTTAAATGTAGATTTAAAGAAGTACTTAGATCAGAATTTAGCTCGAGACAATCTTAATCTTATTAAACAATTAGAAAAAGCTAATGAAAAAGTAGAACAATTAGAACAAAAACTTAAAGAAGAGATTAAGGTTGTTACTACTGATAAAGATAAAGTTCTTAAGAATATAGAAAAAAAGTTAGTAAAAATATATGAAGACTTAGATGCACGTATTCTTAAAGAAATTCTATTTTATTTTAAGTCTTTATTAAAAGACAATCTAAAAGTATCTGATCTTTATGATATAGTATATAGTTTACTAGATAAGCACGATGGAGATATATCTACTGTATGTAGCTGTATTCAAACACTTCAAGAACTTTATCCTTTACTATCTAACTATGTAGAAGAGTTAAAATAATGAGATTACAAGTAAGAAACATTGCTGAGGAATATACTTGAGTAGAGATAAGGGAGATAAGCTAGAAGACAAAGTCTCTGAAGATCTTAAGTTAAATAAAACTACTAATTCTGGGGCTAAGTGGGACAATGCTGATCTCACTAATAAAAAGCTTATAGTAGAATGTAAAGTTAAGTCTAAGGAAGGGTTTCAGCCTTGCAAGTTAGAGATCAAGAAATTGATATCTCAGGCCCAGAAACATTCTAAGGAATGGATCTACATTCAACAAACCCAGTCTGGTACTTATGTAGTACTTGACTATGACTTCTTTTTAGAGCTGTATGGCAACCAAGAAAAAGGCTAGTTCTTCTTTTTTAACTCTGTTTGCCAAGGTAATAGATGCTAACTATCATAGTTATCAGTGTCTTAAGTTTGAACAAGATTTCTTATCTAAAGAAATATCAGAGTATTTAATTGTATGTACTACTAAGCAGAATGAATTAGAATTAGAGAAGGCTAATACTATTAAAGATGTTAATGGTAAGGTTTACTCTATAGTAAACACACAAGATATATTAGACATTGATGTTTATAAAGTAAGAACAGGTAAGAAGTTAAGTAAGACATTACAAACAAAAATAGTACATGCAGAGGTCAAAGAGTGACTCCTAATACTTGGAACTATCGACTTATAGTTGTCAAAAAACAACACAACAATAGTACTTATTATAGTCTTACTATTAGAGAAGTATATTATAATCAGGGCGCTCACCCTTTTGCTTCCGGGGATGCTAGTATCAACATTACTATTTCTCCTCTTGAGCCTGAAGATCCTATTGATGAACTAAAGTCTGATCTAGAAGCAATGCTTAAGGCATTTAAGTATCCTGTATTAAATGAAGACTTGGATGAGGTAGATAGAGACGAAGTAATCAAATTATTGAGGTCCCGGCAGTGAAGAAATACTATGAAGCACATGTTACTTTCAATTCTACTAATGAGATATACTATCCTACTTGGAAGTTCTCTAGAATTGATGGAGATCCTATATTAGGTAAAGGTATAAAGATGTATCTTACTAAACAGTTTAAAGAAACTGTAACTTTACAGGCCATCCAAGAAGAAATGAGTGTTGTTTCACAACATGTTTATTTCATGGGCGGGCAACCTTTAAGAACTAAAATTGAATTAGTAGTATATGATACTAAAATAATACCAGAAGAACTTCTTCAAGAACCTTTGAATTAAGGATAATAAATAATGAAAGCAAGTGAATTAGTAACTTTTTTAAACAATCAAATTTCTTTAGGAAAAGATTGGGATGTATTATTACATAATCCCCAGCAAGGACCTTTAGAAATAGAAGATTTTTTATTTATAAATAATAATCCAGCCTATAAAACCATTAATGGTATAGTATTAGTACCGAAAGAAATACAATGACTAACTTTGACAAAAAAATAATAAAAGAATTATCTATAAGATTAAAGGAAGGATATAGTATTGATGTTAAATTAATAGGAAAATACATAAATACACAACCTTCTTATAGTACTGCTTTACCTGACTGGACATCATTAGAATTAAGATTTTCACATACTTGTGATGAAGTTATTGGTACTATTATAGAGATTAATAATATAAATCACATAGATTTAATGTCTATAGTAGGTTTATTTGATAATATATGTATTGTATCTAAAAATCTATCAAAAGCTTCTACTGAAATAAAAGAAGCAGAGAAAAAAATTCTTGAAATATTAAAAGAAAATGACAAATAAGATTAAAGAAGTAATATTAAAAATAATAAAAGAAGACGATACAGAACATTTGTTATTTACTACTGATGTTTTGGAAGATTTATTAGCTTGTTTTGATGATAGAATATCTTGTTTTAAAGAAGAGTTAAGTATATCTTCTACTAAAAAAGATTTAAATCTTTTAAATAAGTGGAAGAAGCTTTCTAAAGAAGCACATAATTTATTAGATCCAATTACTAGTAAAAAAGAATTAGATACTCTTAAATCAATTGCTAAAAAACATAATATAAAACTACCAAATAAGTATAGATAACATGACTGACATTTCTAAAATACTAAAAGAGTTTGAAGGCCTAGGTATTACTACCGCCTCAAATGCTACAAAATACGAATTTTACGATACCCCGTTTCCTACTGTTAATAATTTAATAGGTGGACTTCCTAAGGGGCGATACGTAACAATCGCAGGGGCAGAGCATACGGGGAAAGGTGCCTTTTGTGCTCAAACTATAGCACATTTACAGGCTAAAGACCCAAACTTTATAGCTCTTTGGACAGATGCCGAATCATCTTTTGATGAAACCTGGGCTAAGAAGCTAGGAGTAGATCTAGATAGACTAATAATACAGCGCTATACTGTAGATGTAAATAGTATGGAAAAACTATTAGATCAGTCTATAGATCTTCTTAAAAGAGTAAATATTAATATGTGGGTAATAGACTCAATAGGCGCTTTACTTCCTAGTAAGGATGCATATGAACAGAAAGGTAAAAACTATACAGATAAGTCTTTAGAAGGAACTAATATGTTAAACCTACAGCGTAAGCTTGGTGAGTTCTTTCGTAAAGCAAATATTTTTATAGCCCCGCGACCTAAAGATAATTATAACGGTTGTGCAGTAATTTGCATTGGGCAAATTTACCTAGATATAAATCAGTACATTCCCTTGGATACAGTTAAGGGAGGCAATGCACTTAAGCATTGGGCACATTTAAGATTGATGTTTAGGCGTGGGCCTAAGAGTGATTGGCCTGAGACTATCAAAATAAAGACTCCAGACGGTGAGACTAGGGAAGTATTCCCTGGCTGGTCTGGAAGAATGAAGATAGAAAAGACAAGAATTAATAGTAATGAAGGTAAAGAAATACTTCTTCCTTTTAAACATGGTCTTGGATTTGACTCTAGAGGCTCTGCTATTAATAGTGCTTTTGGACTGGGACTGATAGAAAGATCAGGTCCTATGTATAATAATAAACATTTACCTGATGGTAAGATGAAAGGTAAAGAAGAAGTAATTAAATTCTTTAATACCAATGATGAAGCTTACAATGCTTTAATCAAAGATTTGACTGAGATATCTCTTCAAGAGATTTTAATAGAAGAAACGAAAGATGAGTGATATAAGTTTTACAGTTACCCGAGCATGGCCAGGTTCTGATGCTCAAAAGAAAGTAGGCATACACGCTACTTTTAACATTACCATTAATGGCCCAGATGGTATTATAGCTTCTGTAAATGACATGAAGCTAATGACAAATAAGGAAGGAAAGTACTACGTTGATTCCGCCTCTCGTCAGTATACTGATAAGGAAGGTAATAATAAGAGAATCAACTACATTAAGTTCTTCCCAGAGAAGCAGAATTGGCACATGCAGGATTCTATTGTGAACCTTGTTATTGATGCCTTGAAGCAGTCTCCACCTGCTCCAGCTAAGGCCGGAGGCAATAGCTATTCTAGCAAGCCAAAGCCTGCTGCGACCAAGCCCGCCGCAGATAACGAGGATTGGTGATATGTCTCATCAATGGAAGGCGGCAGAACGATTTATAGCTAAGGCCTTAGGTGGCCACCGCATTCCTAGAGGAGCTAATTTTTCTAATTCTCTACCTGATATAGTGGCCCCAGCAAGTAATACGCTTGCTAGGGCTACAGGGTTAATATTTGCAGAGAGTAAATATTCTAAGAATAACCCTTGGGTAGACAATATGAAAGAGCACTATCTTAGTGATCGTTCTGTTGTCAAATTTATAGAGGATAAAACTAATAAACAATATCTATTTTTTGAGTTAAGAGACATACATAAGCTATCTGATCCTAAGATAATAGCTCAATCTTTTGTTGTTTACTCTTCAAAGTTTCCTAAGTATATAGTAGAACACTTTGATCAATCAAAAGATTATATAGATATAGTTAAGAAAGATCCTATTACTACTGCTTCTATTACTTCTATGACTAACATAAGTCCTTTCTATTCTCCTGTACTACCCATAGTAGTATTGACTAAGGCTAGAAAGTCATTCAGACTTGCATATACAGATTGTGAATATCTGTTAACATTTTATACACAACAAGATGATAGAAGCTACAGGAACATATAAAGAAATAGCCGATCGTCAAGTTTTAGTTGTTTCTTTAGATAAGAAATATTTTGATAAGCTACGGAATCACATTGTTAATAGTATGTTTTTTTCATACTGTCGATCTTATAAATTTGATACAATAACTTTATCTTCTATAGGTGATCACTTAGATAAAAAAGATATACAGGATTTAAGGAAAGCAGATATTGCTATTAATGTTAATGTAACTCCTTTGCCAACTAAAGAACAAATAAATGGATTAAATGATTGGCATTCTTGGGCTATACTAGCTATTTGTGGTAATGAATCTTTAGTCTTTTGTATAGATAAAGAAACTGAATTCATAAAAGACAGGGACTATACGCATGTTAAATGAAGAACACTTTAAACAAATTTTAGAACAAGTTCTTGATCAAGTTTTTAAAGGTAAGGGTCAAGAAAGACATGGCCATGGACTGAATCTTGAACAACAGCCGTGGAAGACTATTACCGACAATGTTGGTACCGGCTTTGTCTTAGGACAAGCTCTCAAGAAACTGATGGAGTTAAGGACATTTGAGCCTAAAGATAACTCTCCAGAACAAATAGAAAAAGCACTCTCTGCTTGGAAGAGAGAGGCTTTAGGTGCTATAGTTTATACAATTTTTGCTATAATGTATAAAGAATATGAGCACATAACTAAGTTAAAAGTATAATATTTACTTTAACTTTCCTTACTTTCATGTCTACCAAATTTAAACTTACTGAAAACTTTTTAAGGCAATTTCAAAATAAAGAACCTGATTGGGGCTTTGATGAATTAAGCCGAATTACTTATTTAAGAACTTATTCTAGAATTAAAGAAGACGGGTCACAAGAAACATTTTTTGATACTATTAAAAGATGTGTAGAGGGTAGTTTTACTATCCAGATGGAGCATTGTAGGAAGTCCTGCTTACCGTGGGATGCATATAAAGCTCAGAAATCTGCACAGAAGATGTTCCAGAAGATGTGGGAATTTAAGTTTCTGCCTCCTGGCCGTGGTCTATGGACCATGGGAACCCCTATTGTAGATAAGATAGGGTCAGCATCTTTATGTAATTGTGGTTTCGTATCTACTAAAGATATTGATAAAGACTTTGCAGAGCCCTTTGCATGGGCTGCTGATATGCTAATGCTAGGTGTAGGTATTGGATATGATACTCTAGGCGCCGGTAAAGTAACTATACCTAGAATTAAGACTCCTGTTTATACTATGGGAGAAGAAGGAGATCTTATAGGTACTGTTAAACATGTTATTCCAGATACTAGAGAAGGTTGGGTCGATGCAATTAGAGTATTACTAAATTGGGCTATTAGCGACAAGCACTTAGATCTTTTAAAATTTGATTATAGTCTTATTAGACCGGCTGGAACACCTATTAAAGGATTTGGTGGGACAGCTTCTGGTCCAGACCCTTTGAAAGAAGGTATTGAAAATATTAAAAAGCTTCTTATGTCTTATGTTAGTAAGCCATTAGATTCTGTAGGTATAGTAGATATAATGAATTATATTGGTAAGTTTGTAGTAGCAGGTAATGTTCGTAGATCTGCTGAAATAGCTATTGGTAATATTGAAGACCAGCCATTTATTGAGATGAAAGATTATAATAAGTATCCCGAAGAATTAAAAGACAGAAGATGGATGTCTAATAATTCTGTTTATTCTAAGTCGACTTCTGACTTTTCTAATATAATAAAGAACATTACTATTAATGGTGAGCCTGGTATAATACTACTTGATAATTGTAAACATTATGGAAGATTTATAGATGGTTATTTACCGTCTAATCATCCTAAATTTGACAATGTAGATGGGGTTAACCCATGTGCAGAACAGTGCTTACAGTCTTATGAGCTATGTGTTTCAGCAGATACTAGAATATTAACTAGAGACGGATATCCAAAAATATTTGACGTTATGGGAAAAGAAGTAGAAGTCTGGAATGGCTCTAATTGGTCTAAGAAAATACCATTTAAGACAGCATCTAATCAAAAATTATATAGAGTTACTTTATCAGACGGTTCTTATTTAGACTGTACTAGTAAACATGGTTGGAATATACATTTATATAAAGACCAGTATCAAAGAATTGAAACTAAAGATTTAGAACCTGGAATGTCAATAGGAAGATTAGAACTTGCTCCTACTGAATCAGGAACTAGAGATGTAAAAGCCTATACAATAGGTTGGTTTATAGGTGATGGATATATGGATGAAGATACACCTATGGTATTAGTTCAGGAACCAGAATATAAAATTATTCCAGATCTCTGGTTTGGAGTTCCATACAAAGAGCAACATCCAGAAGGATATGCAAGACCTTTTAAGAGAGTAAAGATAAAAGGTACTATAGACCCAGATACAGGAAGAGATCTTAGAAACTACGATACTGGTCTTCCTGAGCAATTTTTTAATTGGGATAAACAATCTATATTAGAATTTATAGGTGGTTGGATTGATACAGACGGATCTCTTGTAAGACAGTATAATACAGATAATTATGTTATTTACAGTTGTGCTGAAAAGAAATTAAGAGATGCTCAGTTATTACTAAGAAAAGTTGGAATAAATTATTCTTCTATTTATCAAGTCAGAGAAGAAGGAAGTATCACAAATTATTCTAATAATTCTAAGGCTATGTGGTGCTTATATATTCCGTCTTTTGAATGTAAAGATATTCTTACTAAAATTAAGATTGCTTCTCGCATAGGATCTAGATTTAAAAATAATAATGCACATGAAATATCTTCTGTAATAGATAGTTCAAGAAAGCAAAAAATTATATCTATTGTCGAACTAGAAGGGGTTCATGATACTTATTGCTTTACAGAACAAGAGAAACATATGGGAGTATTTAATAACGTATTAACTTATCAATGTAACTTAGTAGAGACATTCCCTGCTAATCATGAGACGGCTGAAGAGTATTACGATACTCTAAAGTATGCTTATTTATATGCTAAGTCAGTAACTTTATTACCTACTCATTGTGAGAAGACTAATCAAATTATGTTACAGAACCGCCGAATAGGTTGTTCTCAGTCAGGTATACAGCAGGCTATTAAGAAATTTGGTATACAGAAGTATCTTATCAATTTTTGTAATACAGGATATAAGGCCGTTGAGCATTGGGATTTAATTTATTCTAGATGGTTAGGTGTTCCTACTTCTATAAGATACACTACAGTAAAGCCTAGTGGCACTGTAAGCATATTAGCTGGAGCTACTCCTGGGGTACATTGTACCCATAGTGAATATTACATGAGAACTATAAGGATAGCTGCTAATAATGCATTGATAAAGCCTTTAACTGAGGCTGGGTATAAGATAGAAGACTCTATTAATGATCCATCTACTAAAGTTGTTTACTTCCCTGTCAAAGAAAAGAATTTTACTAAGTCTAAATATGACATTAGTTTATGGGAGCAACTAATATTAATAAAAGAACTACAACATTATTGGGCAGATAATTCTGTATCTTGTACTGTTACTTTCAAGCCCGAAGAAGCTAAGGATTTGAAGAGTGCTATAGAGTATATGTCTCCTTATGTAAAGACGCTCTCTTTCTTACCGTTAGAGAATCACAACTATCAACAAGCTCCTTATCAAACATGTACTAAAGAAGAATATGATACATATGTAGCTAGTTTAAATAATGTTATTATTAAATCTTTAGTAGAATCTAAAGGAGAAAGGTATTGTACAAACGATACCTGTTCTGTATAATCTTCTTAAACTTAATATAGAGCCAGGTTTTCCTGGCTCTTTTTCTTTACATGGAAACGATTTTAGAGTTTCTAAAAAACAACCAGATAGCTTCGGGCGGCTTAGTAATAGGTGTAATGGCTTTCTTATACCAACATGGTATGAGAATAGTAGGAGTACTAAACACATATATTAAGAAAAGTATATTTGTTACATATCATATTTCTTCTATAGAAACTCATGCTCTTTATTATAACATAGATGTTTGGATTAAGAAGACAATTTCTGATAAGAAAAAGAATATTACAGATATTTCAGTTAAAACAGATAAAGAAGCTATACAATATGGTAATTGGTTATTAAACATACCAGATGTTGGTTATGCTTATATTAGAATTATTACAGAAGAGAGAAAGAACAATGATGGGTCTATAATAGACGGAGCAAAGATTCATAAAACTTCTATTACACTTTTTAAATGGAATAAGCTTAAACTTTTTAAGATTATTGACGCTTTTAGAAAACAACGAGATTCAGATTTTGTATATGAAGGCGACAATGCTTCTTTTCTCGGTACTTTTCCTAAGAAACATGTTAATTTAAATACTGTTATTCTAGATAAAGATTTTTCCAACGAATTTTTTAAGGATATTAATACTTTTTTAAATAGTAAGGAAAAATATCATGCTTTAGGAAATACTTACAAGAGAATTTATTTATTACATGGACAACCAGGTAATGGTAAAACATCTATTATTAAACTAATTTCTAATTATTTAGATTACAATATAGCTATTTGTTCTTTATCTAAAATAGATGCTTCTTCTATTATGGATTGTTTATCTTACACAGATAATAAAGCATTATTTATATTTGAAGATATAGATAGAGAAGACTTAACTTCTCTACCTGATAAGCCATCTAAGTTATCTACACTATTAAATATGTTTGATGGAATTACTACTCCTGAATGTATCATTATTATGACGTGCAATGATATTACAAAACTTGATCCTACTCTTATAAGACCAGGTAGAGTAGACCGTATATTTGAAATAAAAAATGCTAATAAAGATCAAGTTAGAAGAATGTTCTTGAAGTACTATCCTACTGAAGAGACTAAGATAGATAATGCTATAAAGGGTTACCCTTGTCATCTACTATCTATGTCTAAAATACAAGAATGTCTCCAGGTTGGAGACAATATAGATAGTGCAATTGAACTGTTTAAAAAGAATATAGAACAAAAATGAGAATGCAGATAAAACATCCTTATTTGGATGCTCCTAGAGGGATAAGATCTTTATCTTATCATGAACTTTATAACTTACCTATAGATACTTTTATTTGGATATCAGGGTATTATGGTTTGTGTATCTACAAAGGTCCTTCTAAAAATGTTTTTTTAGATCCTGTACCTTCTGTTAAAAGTTCATATATACATGACAAAAATAACAGATC
>ERZ724522.1096-NODE-1096-length-15409-cov-5.469910_pt1 | contig 15409 bp, 23 predicted proteins | sample MGYA00376055_ERZ724522 | MGnify/ENA primary metagenome ERZ724522 (study PRJEB28724, sample SAMN07190884) | wastewater metagenome | isolation source: effluent of sewage treatment plant in Hong Hong | place: Hong Kong | collected 2016-03-17 ... | reverse complement strand
ACTGACCCGCTAGTTTATGGGAAGCTGCCCCGTAATGTGGTCAGCTTCCCCACTGCTACCGCAGCGCAAGATTTGGGTGAGAGAATCATGAATGTTTCTGAGGCAATCAGAAATGGAGATGACCCTGTTAAAGTGTTGAGTCTGTTTAGTCTTGATTTGATGTCACACAACATTCAGGCAGCGCGCATGATTGCGAACAGGACTGCCAAGGCTGACGACATTGAGCGCTCTGACAAGTTCCGTGATTTGCGGACATTCCAAATGTTGGAAGGTGGTAAAGCCCCAGACTTTGGCAGCGTCAATCCTTACTTGAATTTGGAAGATAAGGAGTTCAAGCGCACCGATGATTTGGGTGTGGCTTCACAACTAGCAGAGAGGATGATTCAGAAGAAGATTGAGAAGGCTGGTGGAGACTATGAGAAGCTTAGCAGTTCAATGCGTTCTGCAAGTCAGAACAGCTACCGAACAATGCCATCATTGAAAGATTCGCCCCTGTCATTCCAACGATACTACAACTTTCTCGTCGAAACGCAGGGGCGTGAGGAAGCAGACAGAAGGATGGAAGAATTCTTACGGCAACAGATGTTGAATGAAGTCAAGAGTGGGATGATTCCTAGAATTTAAAATCCCATATTCCGTCTGGATATTCTTCTTTCAGAGCCTCCAAATTCTCTCGAATGTATTCACCAACAGGTGAGTTCTTGTCACAACATGTCCAGAACCAATGTAAATAGCTGGCTGGAACATATTGCATTTTCTTGCCTTTGTGTTGACCGAAAGGCATCGGGCTGTCGTCGGTTAGTTTATTGTTTTCTGGCATAATAGTAGATGTTCGTTTCGTTGGTGTCTTTGTCTGTCTCCTGCTTCGGAATTACTTGCTCTGACGTTTGCAAGAAATTCAAAATCTTGTCTAGTTGGTCTCCATCTACGCGGCCCCAGAACTCTACGAGCAGTTCATTCCTCGACTTCTTGCCGTTGTTAACCAAGTATTCGTGAATCTGATTTGACGGGGCAGCCAATGGATTGTCACTCTCAACAGTCAGGGCGAGATGCATCGTCTTTTCTTCATCATGCAACTCTTGAATGGCCTGTTCAAAACGTTCTTTCGGTATGTGCATGTCGTAAGTTTCACCGAAATGAATAGCCATTGCTACCTTCATCACATGGATATTCTTACGTGCATAGTAGGCTTCCATTTTCCGCGACTGTGATGCACGTTTAGTTGAATCCTTCTCGTAAGACTCCCACCAATTTTGTAGAAAGTTGATGGTGTCAGTGTCGATGTGGACCTGACCATAGAGGGTAGTCAATCCTTTGACATACTTAATTATCTCATCTCGATAGGCTGCCTGCTCTCTAGTAAGCTCCGGAATGAAGAATAAAGTTTTGCGATTCTTTGTGGCGAAGATGAAGAAGGCACGACTTGAGAACCCTTGGTTAAGGAGCCCATCGTCGAAAGTTTTCTGCATGAAATCAGGCGTGGTTCCGCCGAACAAGTTGAGACAAACTCGACGTATTCTGTCTTTCCCACGTCCGATTGTTTCATGTTCATAGTTCTCGTTGCAGTCATATGTTTGCAGTAGGAAGTTAACTACTGCGTCTTGATGTTTACGAAATAGGGAGGAGATTTCTTCAAGGCAGAAGCACAGTGATGAGTGGCTGTAAATCTTCATGTGCGCCTTCCCATCACCATTAACTTCTTGATAGTTTATGCGCCTCAAACATCGCGACATGTGCTGCACCAATGCCTCGTATGTAGTAGCATTGGCCGCCATCGGAATCAGCAGTGGCTTTTCAAGATTCTGTTGTTTGCCATTTGCCTTCTCGTTCTCCTGAGCTTGCGCCAAGTCTTGCTCTGCCATTCGTGCAGCAACTATCCGTTCTTCTTCTGTATTAGCAGAGCGTGGTGCTTCTTGATTGACTTCAAGTTTGTGATAGCGCAAGATTTCTTCGACAGACTTGATTACTTGACCTTTACCAACACCCGGCTTGGCGACTAAAATTGGGTAAAGATTCGGGTAACATGGGCGATGCTTTGGTGGCATCCACACTCGTCGTTGTAGTGCGGCAGCTATCAAATAACGATAACCCCATTGAATGAAATTGTCAGGAGATGGTAGTCCTGAACAATAGCCTTGCCACTTTTCGTAATTCGTCATTCGATTGCCTTGAGTCCCAGAGGGTTTTTCTTTTCGTCATGAGGCGCCCAGTTGTATCCTGCGACTGCCTCACTCTTCATCTGAAATTGTGTGCCATCGAAAGGAGAAACTAAGTCACGGTTAATGAAGCGTTGCATTGTTTGTGCACATTCACGTTCTTCCCCGATTGGGCATTGACACATATATGAATCGTGGGTATTAGCAAGCAAGTCCCACGCCAATTTGTTTTCCTCAATCAAAGCTTGCAACTCATGGTAAGCAGTGTTGGTAATTTCACCAACTGTGCTTTGTGGAATCCACGCATAGTATTCCTTCCAGTCACTCTCACGAATGTCGTAATCAGAGATGCAGTATGGGTGGCCTAGCAGATTGTAAAGAATCTTCGTTGCTTCTGCCTGACGCCTAACGTTGGCATGGAAATCTTCCTTAATTTCAGGATAGAGGGCATGCTTAATGGCTAGGAAGCGTTCTGCCTGCTCACGGTCAATGACAATCTTACCACCAGATTTGACCAAAATATTCATCTGGAAGGTTGGGGCCTTGATGTCATAGTTGCTGCTATGCTCAGTCTGCTTACCAAGATAGTAGTAACGTTCTGTCAATGCCCAGTTGTCAGACTTCTTAATCAAGCTATCAAGTGACCTCCAAAATGGGTGCTGCTTTAGCTGTGGGATTGGACACTCAATCAGTTCTTGAATGTCAAAGTCAGAAGTGGACTGAATCAACCGATGTTCTACCATCTTCTTTGGCCACACATCAGTGAACAGATGCATTGCGATGTAGCTGTGTGGCTTGATACCGTTCTTGAACAGAGCACGATAGTTACCATCTCTGCAAAGGTGGGCTACTATCAATGCTTCCGCACCAGACTGGTCAACCTGAACGAAGATTTTGCCGGGGTCAGGAACATAGATTTGGCGAAGAGACTTCTCCACGTTAGCTAAATTGCCACCCCAGCCTTTTGTTTTAGTCTTTCCATTGAACCAAACCTTCTTCGGCATTATCATTGCTGACGCCAAACGAAATGTTTTTGTTCCGTATATTTTATAGCAAGTTGAGTTTCTCATTGTTCTTGCGTTGTCCAGCAAACTTCAAATCGAAAAGGCCACACAAACATGCGGAATGAATAAAGGTATTTGGCAGTGGGCATGTAGCTCACTTTACCCCACACCACACCCCACAGAATTACGTGTTCACCGTCTCGTTTTTGCCATCTAAAATATGTGTTTGTAATTTTCATACATTAAGATTCATCTGCGGGTCATCATCAATAAACTTCGACTCAATCGTGGCGCGCAATCCACGCTTCAATGTGATGATGTAGAGGTCATAATTTGGCAAATATTCCTCGACAGTCACATAGGAGCCAATAGGTTCATTTGGCGGGTCAAGTAATTCAAGTTCACGAAGAATCTTTACTTGTCGTCCAGCAGGTATTATTTTAGTCTCCATATGTGCAGGGTGTAGTTGTTGTGGTAACGAGTTAGAATCTTTATGCCACGCCTATCGAAATAGCGAATCACCTGCCCATATTGGAGATGCGTTGACACACAATCACCAGACACCGAATCAGCAGTGACTGGCTCAAGTGTTAGCAAAACATCCTCAATAGCTTTCAGCTTCCGTGTTGATAAAAAGGGGCGCTTGACTATTGGGCAATTGCGCTTGACTTGGATTGGGAATGTTTTCAAGCCCATATTTTCTAATGTCAATTATGTGGTTATTGTTGTCACGAAAAGGTATGAAACCCAGTGGAGTTTTAGTCTCTAGTGCTACTTGCCTGTAAGCTATTGAGAAATCAATCACCGGATTCTCGTTGGCTAGGCGCAACTTATACATTGCATTGGCAGCAAGTGATGGATGACGTGTGCCATCTACACGTTGCTTACCTCTTGCTACTACTGGATAGCCAAGAATATCATGAAAGTATCGAACACATTGAGGGTTGGAAGCTGGGAATGCGTTGCTCTTGGATGTCCCCATTACGTCTTTGATTCCGTTGGGGCCAATGAGCAGGCGAATGATGCGCAAGTATTGTTCCATTAGGCGGTCATTGTCATACCGCTTCTTAGCCACCAGTGCTTCATCGTATCTTATTCCTTGTAGCGAAGTAGTAAGGTAAGGACGAATGCAACGCATAGCAGAATCAATACTATCGGTGAGTCCGGGGATAGTTCTTGCATATTTCTCAATCTCCTTATGGATAATGAACATCGTGAATACGTCTTTGCCACAATACTCTAGGCGCTGCCGCATCTGTGTGGCAGTCATATATCCTAGCGAATCTTCGTCCTTGTGGAACTTCTCCCATGTCCAGTAAGATGTGCAGTGACCTAGTGAACGTTCAACATCAGGAAAGCATCTGTGCATTGCTAGCATTGTGTCGTATGGCTTCTTGACGCATATGCCATACTTCCACGCCATCACAAAGAAATCGAAGGTAGCACCGTTATGTGCAACAACTTGGTTATCTCTGAACGCTTTACCAAGTGCAAAGAGAGTCCTGTGGAAACCGGGGACTGGCTTATAGTTGTAGTCGAGAATCGGCACACTATACACAGTTTTCCCATCGAAAGTATATGCAAAGCATTGAAGATTTTGCTCCTCGAAATCAGTCTCAATATCGAAGTATAGAGTCTGACCAACCGTATTGGCAAGTGAGCTAAAAACTGTATCGGGACTGGGGCAAATAACATACTGCGGTTGTGGATAAGTGTTCGGAATACGTCCCTCTTTAAGCAATTGCTTCGCTTTCCAAACATCTCTTCGGAGCCAAAATGCAAAGTTTCTTCTTGAAGTTCTACCATGTCTCTTTGCGTCTCCGGCATATTCATCGTCATCGTCTGCGTCTTCATGTTGATACTCCTTGCTGAGTGGGTTATGTTCAGCCTCAAAATTCTTAATGTCTGTCGCGTCTTGTGGGAAGAATGAAGGAATGTAGTAGATGCCGCCTCGCTCAAAAACAGAACCACGCATTTCTCCGATGGTGTTGCTCTCTGTTTCTTTCAGGCGTTCATGCATTGCTGCTTCGCCGAGAAGAAGAACAACTTTGGTGTTAGGGAGAAGGGGTTCTTTGTCCTCAGCGAGGCGGACATCACACTGCATTATGTTAAGCTCCGGACGCAAACAATGGGCATTGAACATCTGCCCGCCATTCCCACTCAACAGTGACACTGTGTCAAGGCGAGAAGGATTGGCCAGCATAATGGTCAAGCCACAGTAAGACAGACGGGGTTTGGTGCGGAGCATAACTATTAGTGACGATTGTCAAAAATCGCTCTAGCCTTGGTTGTGTCAAGCTTTTCTAAGTCAGCAAGAGCCTCATCAATCTGATTTAGAAACGCTGTTTGTTTTTCTTTAAGTCGAAGTAGCGATGCACATAACTTAACTGCTTCATAGCGCTTTTGTTTTGTCAACTCTTCCACTGCTGCTTCTTGTATTGTCATAGTTATTTCACGATTGCACAGACATACTCAGAATTGCAAACAAAACCGCCCTGCAATTGCTGAGCTACTGCCTGCTGATGCATGATACAGATGTCGCCTTTCTTGAGGTTGGTAACATCGGGACCAACTTCAAGAACTTCAAACAGTGTGCTGTCTGCTGACGCAGAATCAGGCACAATGATTTTGCTTGTGCTTTCAACGAAGCGTTTGACGAAGATGAACTTTGTAAGAGGTTGAATCATAGTTTATAATTGGCAGACTATTGTAATCCGGTCTGCCAGCGGGTTGTGTTCACATTCGCAATGCTTTTTGGAGTGTTTCTAGGTTAGATGCCAGTTCGGAATTCTTTTGAAGAACTTCAATTCCAGCATTAACCTTTGCTAGTTTATCTTCAAGTCTCTGCTTTTGTGAAGTCAAGACTTCCAATATTGTTGGTTCTGCTCTACGTGCGAGACCAACAGGCTCTAGCATTTTCTCGCCGCAATCAGCGTCTAAGATGTTCATATGCTTAGTAAGCCTTACCAGTTTCTTCGGCAGCCAGTCCATACACTTCGGCAATCGCAATACGATACTGCAACAGCGGTTGCTTGGTGATGGGATTGAGCAGAATGTCACCCTGCTTGATGCCAGCCTTCAACTGTTCAGAAGTTGGAGACTTGCGGACTTCCTCCTTCGCTCCGTAGAGACGAGCGTGAACCAACTTGCCCTTGAATCCGAGAACAGGATTCTCAGGATTGAAGGTTGAGAAGTCAAGGTTGAAGACACGATACATGTCCTCAATGCGCTTCGCACACTTCTGCGTCTTCTCAACATTCAGAGTGCCGTCTTCAATGACTTGCGTGATGAGATACACATTGTTGATTTTCTCACCCGCAACCGTATACTTCTCGCCCGCGACTTCAATCTCGTCGGGAGACTGGAGTTCGAACTCAAGAGTAATCATCGGATTCTGGCTCGATTTGGACGGGCCAAAGTTTTCGTCAGTGCAACGAATGACGAAGTTATCTTGAGGGAACTGAACGCGGCTATTCCATTTTTGACTCATGTGTTTAATTGACAGATAGGATGTCAGCCATTTGTTTTGGTTTCGGTTTTCAACCACTCAGCTAATCGGAGTGGAGGAAATTATTTCGTTTCGGCAGGAAAGAGTTGAGTGAGAATCTCGTTCATCTGTTTCAGACGACGCTCTTCCAATTCAAGCTTGTCCATGCGGTTGATGATGTCATCAAAGTTGAGTTCCTTCTGCGAACAGGCAGTGTTAAGTTCTTCCTGCTGCTTGGCAATACGCTCCTCAATCTCAGCAGCTTTGAGTTCTGCCTTCTTACGAGCAGCCTTCATGCGAAAAGGCTTGACTGATTCTTCGGTTGCTCCGTCGAGGATTTCTTTGTAACTAGGTAGTTTCATTTGTTTGTTTTGTTTTGGTTTGTTTTGTTAAATGCTGGCGTTAACCAGCAAAATTTGTTTGTCTTCTGACAAAGGGAGTGGGTCTGAAACATATGGCTTCGGCTTAGGCTTGCCATCGTCAAGAGTGCATTTCACTTCAACATATGCAGGACTCATTGAAGGTCCACGCCTTTCTGCTTCATATAAGCGACGGTCAAGCAAGTCCAATAAATGCCGTGCTTCTGAGGCAGAACCGGGGTATGGAATGCCACAATACTGTGTGTATCCTCTAGCTGGAGGATACGCATCATAATTAGCTGCATTATATAGATAATCTTTTGGCATTGCCATACTATTTCCTTTGGTATTTCTTGAACGCAGTGTAGGTGGCAGGAATGAATCGAGGACAGTTAATCAATGACCCACGCTTAGCATCAAAGATACTGTCGCTTTCGGTCTGCCAGTAATAGCGAGTGTTGCCGACGAAAGAGTTCTGCATTGCAATGAACTCATCCTTCGTCATGCCCCAGAACTTTAGCACGTCAGGAGTCATAGCATCTGGAGCCAACTTGTCGGCAGACAACTGACGAAACCAATCAGTGAAGTGGGTAAGGATTTCATCACCAAATCCACCAGTCAGCAGAGGTCTAACTTTGCCAGAATAGCTGGGGCCTTGAGGACCATTCTTGTCTTTCTGGTCTACCTCATGGCAGATGTAAACGACGTGACATTGGAGAGTCTTGAACAGTTCCATCACTTCACCGAAGTATGTTTTCTTCACTGTCCATTCCGCAAATCCATCCAGCTTGCCAGCATTAGTCAGATAGTTCTGAGCATTGACTGCGAACCAACGATGATAGGCGTTTTGCAATCCAGTGTTGCCATCGAACACGAGTGTCTGTTGTGCAGTCAACTTCGTTGCTTCCTTCTCAAGCCACATCATGATTGTATCTTTGAGAGCAGCGGGTCTGTGGTTAGGATTAATGCTACGGCAATAAGCATCGTTCCACAATGGAGCTTCAACCACGTCTGCTCTGCCTTGATGGGCAGATAATCCACGGTCAGCATTAGCAACAATTGGATTGGGAAATGTAAGGGCGGAGTATGTCTTACCTGTGCCACCAAAGCCTTGCAAAGCTAGGCGGATTTGTAGGTCAGTCGTGCACTTGTCTAGTGCAAAACAACCTTTAGGAATGTAGATTTCAGTAGGTGTCATTTTGTTTGTAGGTTCAGTTGTTTTAGTAGAGTCCGCGCAAAGTCGTGGACTAAATTGATAGAGCCAGCATTGCTGAATGTGGCATAGAAGTGTTCGTAGTTGTCGAGTTCAACTTCTGATTGATGTCCGTCAGATGATGATTCATGGAAACAAGTAACACGTATGATGTGTCCTCCACATTCACGAATGTAATCAGCCTCAGAACGAAAGCGCACATCAGGGACTACGATTAGGTTGACACTGTATGGCAAGTCCAGCATCTTCTTAAAGGCTTGTGCCACCCAATAGTTCTCGCCATTGTTCCAGCGTCGAAAGTCAGTGCCCCATGCTTGAAGCAGCAAACGAAAGTGTGGCTTGTTAGCTTCGATGAAGTCAAGAGTTACGCCAGTAGCTTTGGCTACTTCCTCCTTCAAAGCATCAGCAAATGCAATGCGTTCTGACTGTCCCTTGTAGTGTTCACGTATGGCAGAACAGAGAGTGTCTTTACCTGCTTGTTTCTTTCCTGAGATGCCTATAATCTTAATCATTGAAGTGAAGGGGGTCATAAGGTTTAACTATAAAGTCACGGTTCAACAGCACTTGTCCAACAACAGAATCGTTCTTGCAAACATTCCAGAAGTCACACTTGCCATACAGCTTTTGGCATGAGCCATTGATAAGTCCTTCTCGATTGGGACGAATGGTGTTGTTAGAAGTAGAGCACGTTGAGATAGTGTATGCAAATTTATCCAATCGCTCCTGCAACAATCTCTCAAACTCAACCATCTCCATTTCAGAGAACGTCTCCACTACTGTTCTTGCGTATTCGTTCTCAGCAGCAACAGGCTTAATGAACAAAGCATCAACGAACACACCAACATTCGTAGCGCCAATCTTACCAAGCATTGACTCCGGTTCGTTCAGCGCCATCCACTTCAAGGCTAGGCGATAGAAGCGCAGTTGAGTGGACAACTCGTAGCTAGTAAGATACTTCCTTTTGTCCCAAGCTGACGTAGTTTTGTAATCGCCGATTGCATAAATGCCACCCTTGAACTTACCTATCTTGTCCATCGTTCCGCACAGCCAGAATGTCACATCGCCAACAGTCCGATACTTGAAGCGGAACGTAACTTCTGTGGCAGGCTCACCATTGGGCAACTGCAGAATCTCAAAGTCTTGCTCTTTGGCTAGGCGGTCCCAATAATCTAGACATGTAGCGAACACATGACTCCAATTCTCCATGTGTTTCTTCTTGGGGTCTACTACTTTTGGAACATTGAAAGCTTTCTGTGTGGCTTCTTTGGCAGCACGAAGATTGCCACTAGTCTTGAACATTGTGTCAATGAACTTGTGGACTGCCACACCATAGACAATGTCTGCTGACACTAGTGGATTCCGATATCCACTTACGACTTTGCTATACCATTCAAAGGAGCAAGCAGAAGCACGGAGAGATGTTGCGTCAATGTTAATATCCATTACAATTTCTTCTTTTGTTTTGGGCTGAGCAAACTCACATCGAACCCAAGTTCTGCAAGTTTGGCTAGCTTCTGTTTGCGTGCAACTGACTGTGGGTCAAAGCTGTCTTTCTTAACGGGGCGTGGTGCTAGTTCAGGGCGAGTAACTGGTAAGTATTGCTTGAAGTGGGCGAGCAACTGTTCATCGCTCATCGCCTTCAACTCTTCCCAACTGCAATCCATCAATTGTTCGAGTGTCATGGAGCATCAGGTTCGACGTTGATTTTGATGGCTTTGATGGAGTGGGCAGTCACATGCAGCATCACTCCTTTCAGTTGAGCAACTGACAATTTAATGTCACGAATCTGTTCAGAGTTGAGAGCCAATCCTTCGATGTGGAACGGCACACCAACTGCACCTTCTTCAAGGAAAGTATCCAGCTTCTCTTTCCACAAAGGCTCGTCTGCTTTAGGCATGACTGGCACCGGAGTAAAGTCTAGCACTTCACGCTCTCTTGTCCCTTCCAAGAAGGACAGTCTCACTCCTACACCTTTGTCCTTTGTGACATGAATCATCTCGCAGAAGCGAGCATAAGTCTTGTCGGCGTCGTCAAGATAGGTGAGGAGAAAACGAATGGATTGATTGACTCGCAAATAGATGGTATCCATCTTCAACTTGGGAAACTTCTCAAGAGAAAAGACGCGGTCCAATCTGTCTTTCATCATGGCGTCAAAGACTTCCTTCATCTCCTGCCCAAAGCATTCCTTGAAGTAGGGCGCTTGAGACTTGCGACTCCAGCCGGGAGGTTTCTTTCGTATGACAATGTCCGCAACTTGTGCAGACACGGCAGGGTTTACGAAGATTTGATTGATGCGACGTTGAACTTCATCGCTTGCAGAATTGTTTGACATATACTTCGTGGGTTGTTTCATGCAACTTTATCGCCGCATTATAACATTACCACGGTTAAAACTTATGGCTTTGCAGGCACATTTCTCTCAATCACCTGCTTAAGTCGCGCTTAGTTTCAGACCTTGCGTCTCAGTCTATACTGCCGACTACTTTCACAACCGCAGCACCAATCTAGTTGGTCGCAAGCCGGTCAGTTTCATACAGCAGCTTTCGCAAACGTCAGATTGTTTAGAACTGAGAGGTTTGGAAATCATGTGAGTGTTGATGCACGATAACTGGTTCCTTGGCCAAACGGACTAGAAGAACCCCAAGCTTTTTGTGCTGACATTAATGTATTGCTATCTATTACATTGCTAGCTAATACATTATTTGTCAGCCCCAGAGATTGCTTGTAGAGGTGAACATCCGTTTGGCCGATTAAAAAGGGCGAACAAGAACCTCCACGTTGTCAAGACTTTCAGCAATCTTGTCTTTACTTTGTGCAACAGCCTTCACAGCAGCTTGTTTGTCATCGTTTGCAATGACTGGTGTTGGTGGCAAAATCAAGGTTTCTTGTTTGCCATCCTCTTGTTCTTTCTTTGTTGGTTTCTGTATTAGAGCTACTAGATATAGCATAATTTTGATGTTGATTGTTATCAGACGGAGAAACATTAGAGCAGGAATCGTGCCAATTATTACTCTCCCCTTGCGTTGTTATATTACTCTGATATAGTGATTCGGCCTAACACAGAGAATCGCTTAACGTGTTGTTGAAGTGAGCGAACATTGAGAGATAAGTCTAGTTTGTGCATCGGAATACCCCTCTCCGCCATTGCATCCAGCAGTGCTTTCCCTCCCCTAATACTCTCGATAATTGGCACAATGTCACACTCCCGATACTTGAGAGAGTTGATGTGCAATTCGAAAGTGCTAATACGAGCATACAAGTCCTGCCTAAACTGCCCATCTTGCACCATCTGTTTGACGTTGCGATGAGTGGCGCACACAAACTTACAACTAATTTCTTCTTCAACATTGCTGCCCACCTTACGAATCTTCTTGTCTTGCAATGCACGAAGTAGCTTGGCTTGGACAGACATAGGCAGTTCGCCAATCTCATCGAGGAACAGCACCCCTCCCTTAGCTGCTGCCATCAGCCCTTGCTTCTGACCTTCTGCACCAGTGAATGCGCCACGAGTATGACCAAACAACTCACTCTCAATCAGAGTCTCAGGCAGGCCAGCACAGTTGACGGCAACGAAGTCTCCTTCACGTGTGCCAATCATAGCGCGAGCTATCAACTCTTTGCCAGTGCCTGACTCTCCAGTGATGAGGACTTCGTCATCACAATTGGCCAGCTTGCGAACATCTTCAAGAGTGCTGAGTGTTTCAGGGTCCACAGTAACGAAACGCTTGAGCCATAACTCGGTTCCTTTGAGGGCCAACTTGAGCTGCCCATTCTCAATCTTGTATGGCAACTCAAACTCTTCAATCAGAATCTGTGCAGCGTCAGCATTGTCGTTAGCAATGAGGACGCGAAGCTTATCTTCGGATGGTGGTTTACGTTCGGGCTTTGGTTCAGGTTTCGGTTTCGGACTGTGAGTTACGAACATTGGAATGCGATTATCGCTCATTTATTTTCCTTTCTTGTTAAATTGTCGTCGGTTCCATTCTCTCCAAATTGCTTGTGCTTTCTTTCCTGTATAATGTAGTGAGTGAGAATTACTGAGTTGCAGTATGCAGTGTTGTCCCCATTCGTCAAGTAACCCTCTCCGCTTCGCTCTATCAAGTAGTGATTCGCGAGGGTAAAAGATAGCACCGTCTCTCTCAACTGCCGGCGCAAAAGAATCTTTAGATATGGGTGTTCCGTTAACAGTCGGGCCAGTTGGCTTCTTGTCGCGACGGATACTGTTGTCCTTCGTTGCCCAATAGAAGTTCGCATAGGATACTTTGTTAAGGTCTACAACAGTTCGATTAGAGTTCAATATCCCTCCTTCCTCCACCCATGAAAGATGGGTGAACGTGGCAGATTCTTTTTGCCGTGTGGTTTATGTTTGTAGGTGAACATCTTGCCTTTGTATTGGTCGAAGTTGTTCCAGATGTGTTGACGTAGAACCTTAGTCAAGCCTAGTCCTGTCCCACACCGCACTAGTTGGCTAGTCTTGATGTCTTCCCCAATCAAAACGCCGAGAGTATTCTTACCCTGCTTATTCCCAGCGAAGGAGGAGCGGTCCATCTTGCCAGTTGCATTGTGCTTCTCGGTGTTACCATTCTCCATCTGTTCTTCGATTGCTACGACACGTGCTTCTTCGAAGATGAATGGTGCAAGTTTAACAAGATACTGTTCCTTGAGTGTAGAACGTCCCTGCTTGTAGCGACTGTCGAGAGTGCGGAAACATACCCCCTCTCCGCACTCCTGAACTACTGCCTTGTAGAAGGCAAACAATTGCTCAGCGTTGTGGCAGACTAAAGGTGGGGCAAACTTCACACGTGGAACTGTGTCTTTCCAAACGTCGTTGGCAGCTTGATTCATCCAACTGCCAATCAACCTGCACCGTTCAGCGTATCCAAAGCCTTCGGTTGCAGGCCCCATCCAGTCAAGCACATGGAACTGAATGTGGTCGGAGTCTGGATGTTCAGCAGACATGACGATGCTTTCTATCTGATGATACTCCAAGTCTTGATTCCAAAGCTCCATATCAAACCCTCCCGGCATGATTAATGCAGCATCACGAATGGACTTGTTTGGAATCTTTTTCAAGGAGCGGGATAGGAGAGTTCCGTTGGCACGTATCCCTCTGATGCCGTCTTTCTTAAGTGTTACGCCGACAGGATATTTGCACTGCTTCATTGCGGCAAATATCTCGTCATCGGTGTGGGTTGATTCTGGTGGCAGCAATGGTGCTGCAAGTATTGGTGATTTTAGGTTCATTCTTCCTCTTCATCTGACCCAAGCAATTCGTCGGGGTCATCTTGTTTCAATGTTGACTCATCTTCAAGGTGCGCTTTGGCACTGACTCCACCAACTACTACGTCCTGCCATGACTCACGCATCCTGACAACTCTGCTCAGGCATCGCAACTTCTGTGACACAATGATTGCTACATCATCTTCAACTGTGCCTCCATAGAATAGGAGGACTTGCTCGGTTGAAGATAGAGAAGTAAGGCGTGGACATCTGCCTAACCCCTGCACCAATTCAATGGCACTGTATGTCGGCGCAACCACAACCTTACGAGCACGAATGGGGCAGTTGATAATGTCACTCTCAACTGCATATCCATTCGGCTTACGCTTGACTTTGTATTTGCTGAATTCGTCAGAGTGGTGGAGACTCAATCCAACACCACCAGCTTTGAAAGTGAAGAAACAGAAGCGAGTGCGGCCAGCCTGAAAGCGGTCAATCTCACGTTGACGTTCGTCTTTGTTCTGTGTTCCGAGTCGCCATTCGGGTGGCAGTTCCTCAATAACACGGTCCTCAACTTTATCAAGTTCAAGGTCAGCCATCAATTCAGCTTCATCAATACCTGCTTCTCGCAACTGTGCAGCCTTAGCTTTGAGTGATGCTTTAGCCTTCTGTTTCTGTGTAAGGGCTGTCTGCCCACCACCCCAAATGATGCTGATTTGGTCACGAGAAATGCCATGCTTAGTGACCATCTCTCTGATACATTCGATGATTGTCTGCTTGTATTTGACAGCGGCAACAGCAGCAAATCCTTCTGCGTCCCACTTGAGAAGTCGTTCAACGATATGCGGCACACGACAACGTTCAGCTGCCATACAACGTTTCATCAGCAGAACTAAGTGAAGCAATGCACCATTGACTTCTTTACCTGACTCAAGGTCAGCCTCTAGTTGTGCTTTCTCTTCGAAGTATCGCTTCTCTGTCTCGTCGTAATACTTCTTTTCTTCCTCAGTTTTGAAGTAGATTTTCTCTACTCGATTAACCGCTTCAAACTGGGGCCGCACTCCTTTGACGCGAATGACATGTTTGTCAATCTTCTTCATGAGGCGGTCGACTGCTGCTTCATTGTATTCTTCTGGAGAAGATGGGGCAGCTACCATTGATGACCATGTAGGCCATGTGAGTTTAGTGATTAGCATATCACAGCTGTTTGTTGATGGACATTACTGTGCGTGCAATAGCCTCAAGACACTGACCGGCATGTTGAAGAATTTGCACATTTGCATTAACCTCTCTTGCGCGCAAAGAATCTTTTGCTTCTTGTAGTTGACGCTCAAGATTGTTAATCTTCGGAGTCAGTTGTTCAAAGGCATCTCGCCTTCCTAAACTAAATCCTTCCTCAATCATTTGTTTTCTTGTTTTCTTTGGCATAAATCAATTATTGTCTGATGCAAATTTCTCAACTAAGAACATTTTGCCAATGTTTGGCTCATAGGCAAAGAAATGCAAATTTGCGCACATATAAACCTCTTCAAAGTCAGATGGATTCACTTTTGATGGAGAAGATTTTCCTGCATGGTGTGCGTGGAATATAAATGTAATGTAGTCTGTTTCTTTACACTTTGGGCATTGTGGTGTTATCATAGTATTGTATCGTCTTCCATGTGACAGTTGATTACGAATGATTTGGCTTCCGAAACTTTGGTGAATGGTGTGGCAGAGATGAACACAGTGTATGTGTCATGTGTCTTAATCTCGGCGAATGCTTGGATGATTTGTGACTGAGTGCTGCCCTCATTCTTAACGGCCTGACACTCATCAAGCAAGAGCACAACTGGATAGACAGCCTTGCGCCACTCCCAAAAGAATTGTTCTTCACCATTGACGATGGTTGATTGTTCTCGCAACCATAGTTCACCACCCCTTGAGCGTAGCTGCTCAATGTTCAGCACTTCAACACCTTCGTTCTGCCG
>ERZ724522.1095-NODE-1095-length-15410-cov-5.388212_pt1 | contig 15410 bp, 27 predicted proteins | sample MGYA00376055_ERZ724522 | MGnify/ENA primary metagenome ERZ724522 (study PRJEB28724, sample SAMN07190884) | wastewater metagenome | isolation source: effluent of sewage treatment plant in Hong Hong | place: Hong Kong | collected 2016-03-17 ... | reverse complement strand
CCCACTCTCCCCCACTTGATCTCTTGACGCAAAGCCCCGATAGTGTTCTATGCCAACCCGCGTTATCTTAACGCACCCTTTCAAACGCATCGTTTTGTGAAAAAAGTGTCTTGTCGGAGTGGAACTTTTCCTACCGGGGTAAAAATCCTCAAACCAGAATTTGAACGCGCCCCACATCTCACTTGTCTTCACCACCCCCTCTTTTTTGGCAAATACCTTACCCTCTAGCTCAGCTTCCTTGGACCCTAAAAAGTCCAAAAACTGCCCCACCGGATCGGACCCCTCCTGCCATTCCTTCATGCGCTCGACCCCCGAAGCAGGGTTAAGGTAGTGCCCCTCCCTTGCCATGAGTGTCTCGAACCCACGCATCGCCCAGTTGAAAACCCCCTGCGGTCCGGCCTCCCAGACCTTCTCGTGGAACTCCTTGTCATAGCTCCCCCTTGTTTGGATGTTGTTGAACTCCACGAAAGTCCACCTCCTGTCATGCGCCTTGTAGCTACCCTCTAAGGTTGGGGGGATGTCATTACCTCCAAAAATATGCACCGCGGGGAGCCTGGCAAAGATATCTGTCCGGTTCTTACGACGAATACAGATGGGTCTACCGTCCAGGACCTTCTTCAGACTTGAGTCTGAGATGGGCTTGTCCAAAGATACGTCGGTTTCAAAATTAAGGAGTTTCCCTGCCATCGACTCCATGTTGAAGCCCTGAAAGTCATGGGGCTCTACAGAGCACCAGTTTTCCTTGGACACAAGCTTAGAGGCAAGCATGATGACCGTACTCTTGCCCGTCCCAGGCTTCCCGACCAGAAAAAACAGGTGGGGCCAGGCGCTGATTAAACACGCCCCAAACATTTGCTGAAGCGCCGCGCGCTTCTCGGGTCCGTCCGGGTCCCCCTCAAACAACCTTGCCATCATGTCTTCAAATGGGGCGTTTCGACTCGCAAAATCTGGCTCATAATCAAACGGAAGTAGGTTGATAAGGTAGTCCTCCTTCCTGTGTGGCCTCAACTCCACCCTGTACCGGGACACCCCAGGAGGCAGAGTTACCCCGGGCGTCCTGATGAGGTGTAAAGTCCCATTTTTCAGATTGATGCAATAGGGGTGGGGGTCAAACAGGTTTGTTCCTCGTGGAACACTGGGGACATTACAGACAAAAAGCTCATACGCCCCTTTGAGATGGTTGAAGGTGGAAGAGCCGCCTGACAAAACCTGAAGCTGGGTCATGATCCGGTGCCGCCCGCTGGTCCCGATCTCCTGCCAATGGGTGCCGCCATATAAGAAAAGATCCCTGTCTTGCTTGATAATCTTGTCGCCATACGCAACGAGAAGCGCGTCCACAAGCTCCTGCTGCGTGGGAGGGCGTCTCACCATTGCCCCTGTCTTATCCTTCTTGTAAAGCTCAAGCGGGCGAACGTCCCCTGTAGTAGAGTCCACGCCGCGGGTAGAGACACCTATGGTTCCAGAAGAAAGGGTGCCCCATTTTGTAAACGCCGTCACCTGGCGTCTGACCTCCTCCAACCCTTCCTCGCGGGCGAGGTCATTCCAATCACTTGTCTCTTTGCCTTTCCAGTTCTTAAACTGGGGGAAGGTAAAGCCAGTCTCCCCGCTCCCCCTCCCAAAAAACACACTGGCCGCCTCCTTGCCCATCAAGATGCCTGTGTTTGATTTGCCGTGCTTGTCATTGTCGCAGGCGACAATAAAAGTATGATTCGGGTACTTGGCAGATAAAACCCCTGCAACTGCAGGCAGGTTGTTTGCCATGAAACACACCACAACAGGCATTCCTGTGGCCTCGTACACGGAAGCCCCCGTTGCAAACCCCTCACAAAGATACACGGTCTTTGCGGAGTCAAGAGAGCCGTCTGGCCCTATCACATGGAAAAGCTCGCGACCCCTCTGTCCGCGGATGAAGAGCTTCTCGCCGCTTGCAAAAATCTTCTGAAGCCCCCAGAGCTTCCCCTCTACATCCCGCATCGGTACCACAAACGTGTCAGTACACTCCCTGTCCGTCCGCCCCCCGTAGCTTCCAGACAAGCCCTTCACTTCAAGGTACCGCGGAAGATGCCCGTTCACAGGAACGGTTGTCTCCCAAAACTCGCTGGCCTCCTTTGCCGCCTGTAGGTTTTGCGCTTGCTTGGCCGCCTCCCTCTCCTCCTTGAGCTTGCCTGTTACTTCCTCAAGAGAGCTTCGCTCGTCATCGGAGAGCTCAAGGGCGTTTTTCCAAACAAGAGACTCCATGCTCCTCCAATCGCGAATCGTCACAACTTTCAGCACTTTTCCGCTGACAAGGGGCCTTTCGTCGGCAATGTAGGTGCGGTACTTGTCGATGGGCCTCCAGCCCGTGTTGAACTCAGGCGTGAAGTCAAACCCATTTGACGTGAGAAATTCTTCCAATGTTGGTGTAGTTGGTTCCATGCAATCCCCTCTTTTTTATGCAGGGGAGTTAGGTTGATAAGTGAGCGATCCCCCGCCGTTGTACTTAAGAGCCAAATCCTATCTTGAAAAAAATTGAGGCGTCAAGTAGGGTGTGAGTTGGTTGTACTTGGGCGCACCCTTTGTGCCCGTGTAATTCCTATCAAGTGAGATAAGAACCCCTTGCTTACTTTCGTTTCAAAATCTCTTCCCCCACGAAGCAGGTTTCAAGCAAAGTGGGCAGGGGGTTTCTTATTTGTGAGCTTGGGAAGTAGCTCAGTTGGTAGAAGCGTCGCACTGTTAATGCGAATGTCGCTGGTTCGAGCCCAGCCTTCCCAGCCATTTTCCCTTGCGTTTTAAATTTTCAATTATTACGCTAAAACAATCTTTTATAGGGGGTCTCATGGCAAAATCAGGAATTCGTACAATCACCGCAACACCAACCGTTGACACAAATATTTACGCATCGGGCGACCGCTGCGGGTCTCTCATGACTTTATCCGATGTTGTGAACTCGGACGGGGATGGAATTATTCTAGAGAGCATATGTATTATTTCTAAAGTGGTAATCGCATCGCCCGCTTTTTATGTTTTGTTTTTTGATGATAGCCCAACGATTGCATCTGCTGACAACGCCGCAATTGATATTTCAGATGCTGAGATGGCTGCAAAGTGTATTGGGTTTGTGGCAGTGGGCACCAACAAGGCTTTGGCCAGCGGATGCATTCTTGAGAACGTGAACGTGCAAAGAGTACTTGATTGCAAAGCTGGCTCAAGAACTCTGTATGCGCTTCTCGTTGTGGAAGCGACCCCAACTTTTACAACAACTACGGACCTCACGGTTCGGTTCAAGTTCCGAGAACTGGGGGCTTAAGATGGCTCCGTATAAATCAGATGCTCAACGAAAAAAGTTTCACGCCATGCTTGAAAAAGGCGAGATCAAAAAATCCGTGGTGGATGAGTATGACAAAGCGTCGGCTGGCATGAAGCTCCCTGAGCGCGTGGGTCCCAAGAAAGCGGCCCCCTCCAAGAAGCAGCCCGTGAAGTCCATCCAACAACTTCGCGACATTGCTAAGAAAAAAGGGTACTAGTTGACAAGGTTGACCACTAACTGTATTATAGTGGAATGAAGTCCTCAAAGACAGTACTTGATAGAGTTTTTAAATACATTGTGGTGAAAACAGGTGGGCACTGGGTGTGGACTGGAACCAAGGAAAGTTCTGGTAAACCCAAGGTGTATGTTGGGGTTGATGAGAAAAAGAACCCCCTCTACAGAAGTCCCATTCGCATCCTGTGGGAAGATGCGCAGATGGGCAAGCTCGAAGAGTCAGACTACTTAAGGCCGCTCTGTGGGTCTGGGAAATGCGTGAACCCTCGCCACTTTGAAAAAACAAGTGCCCCCAACAACAGCCTATCTAAGAAAAAACAGGAGCAGGTTCGGAGGTACTACAGCATGGGAGCTTCGATTGCTTTACTTGCAAGACAGTTTCGTGTATCGAGGAAAAGTATCTGTGCAATTATAGAAGATCTTCGTGGGGTAAAAAATGTCGATCCAAAGTCTGACTGAAGCAGCGTATTCAAACATCAAAACATCTCCTGAGTTTGCAAGAAAATACCTGGAGTTCTTACTGAAGTCGGGAGTGCAGTTTGTCACTCCTCAGGCGCGGCCCATTGATCTTGCAAAATTAACAGACGAGCAGGCGCAGGAAGTGGCCATTGCGATGGCAAGGAAATATTTAGAAACCTGATTTGTGGGCGTAACCGTGGAAGACATCGTGGGATTTAAAAAACTTCGGGACAAGTTTGAAGGGCTCCCTCCCAGGGAGCGAGTTTTATTCTTGTCAAAATACAAACCAAGTGTGACATGGGGCACGGCACAGGAGCACGGAAAGATTTTATTTGTTCTCCTGTACGACCCGCGATTCAGGACTCTGATTGAAGAAAGTTTGAAGGGAAGGTTCCAATATGAGTGAAAACGACAAAATGAAAAACGACTTAAGAAACTTGATGTTGTATTCCTATATAGATAAATGCGGGCTCTCTCCTGCTGAAATAATTGAGGCAATCACACGTTATAAAGCCCTGAAGAAAGTGGGCGTTGCCACAAGACCTGAAGCTACGGAAATGACTCAGCTTGAAATGCCCCTTGACTCCTAAGTATTCTCTGTTTAAAAAGTCGCTCACTTGAAAGGAAAGTAATATGACTGAAGTAGTTGCAGCCAAACTTAAGAAGGTACAAGAACTCATTTCACAGGGTCACGCCGCTTCCGCAGCCTGTAAAAAGGTGGGACTTGGTTGGCCTTATTATAAAAAGTACACGGGGCAGCCGTACAAGAAGCGCACACGCCGCACGACCCAGGGCACGGGCACCTTGACTGTACTCCCAAAAAATACACAAACTCCATGTATGCTTTTTGTAGGAAACCCAACTGAGCTTGCAAGATTTGCAAGGGAGTTTACCCAATGAAGACAGTTGGTTTTGTAATCTCTGATGTGCACATGGGACTTTCTCATGACGGGCTTAATGAAGTAATCAAAGCGCACAAGAAAAAGAATCCTCTCTTTGCGCGAGCCGTGAAGCAGGGGTCTCTTATCTTGTTTGTAAATAAGAGTAGGACAAAGGCAAAATTGTTTGAGCAAGATGGGAGCGTCATTGGGTATGTGAGGGCTCCAGGGGGCAGGAAGCTTAAGGCGTCCACAATTGATTTCATCCCCGAAACTTTTGGCGGATCAGTTGAGTACTCTCGTGCAGTCAAAGTAGCTTTCTCAAAATTATTTGAGGTAGAGGCATACAAAACAAAATTTGATTCTGTGACGAGGGTTCACTCTGGATGAATACGGCCAAAACTTTTTCCGTGGTTTGTTCTGAGCTTAGGCTTTTGCTTGCGGAAAAGATTTTGTTTGGCCTTACTTTTTTATTTCCAAGGGGAAGTAAAGAGAGAACCATTTACGCTGAAGCAATGGTGTATTACATTACAAAGACTTCTTTAAAACCTAAGTGAGAGGTGTTTCGTGGGGATAGTAAAAAGACAGCTTGAAATGACAGAGCGCGAGTGGCTTGCAAACAACGGGGTCCTTGAGTGTGGGGTATGCTTCTTTCCTATTGAGGAGTGCACGTGTCCAGAGTGGGAAGAGCTAGTTGATAGTATAAATAAGGAGAAGTGATATGAAAAAGTTGCTAGTTTTGTTTATTGTTTTATTTTTTTCGTCAGCCTGTTCAATTGTATCTCCAGGACAGAGAGGCATAAGGGTATCACTAGGAAAGGCAAGCGACGATATTTTGCAACCAGGCGCTTACTTGTGGGTGCCTTTTGTCTATGGTGTAAAAAAACTCAATGTTCAAATTCAAAAATCAGAGGTAGATTCATCGGCTTCATCTAAAGATTTACAAGAGATTAAATCTCACGTTGCTATCAACTGGAATATTGACCCGTCAAAAGTGGTTTCTTTTTACAAGGAGCTTGGAGATCCAGAAGACATGGTTTATCGCATTCTGTCACCCTCTGTAAACGAAGTCATGAAAGCTGCAACGGCTCACAAAACAGCCGAGCAAGTTTTAACTCAGCGTTTTGAACTTAAAGCAGAAATGGATAAAGAGCTGGAAAAAAGACTGATAAAGTACGGTGTGATTGTAAAGGATTTTAATATCGTCAATATCACCTTTTCTCCAGAGTTTTCACAAGCCATTGAGCGAAAACAAGTAGCCGAGCAAGCGGCTAAACAGGCTGAGTATGAGGCGCAGAAGGCCACGCAAGACGCAAAAGCAGCTATTGAACGTGCAAAGGGAGAAGCTGAATCTCAACGATTAATAGAAAGATCACTTACAAGACCTGTTCTCGAAAAGCTCGCCATTGATAAGTGGGATGGCAGTCTACCCCAAGTTGTGGGGGTGGGGCAGTCATTCCCAATGCTTCAGCTTTTACAAAAAACAAAATGACAATCCTTGACGACTACAAGCCTTACATTGACAAATATGGATTAGTCCAAGACAAGCCTGGAAACACTTCAGGCAATGGGATTCGGTACACTGCTGAGGCGATGTATGCTGTTTTGATTAGTAGGAACTGGGAGTCTCAATCCGGCGTTTTCGTTCATGATGCTTTTCAAAGTATTCTATACTGTTCAAGTTTTGGACTTAGGACTGAAACCCGCTTCTATCTAAAACGCCATCCAGACGGGGAACCTACCACCATTGATGATTATACGGCGGCGATATTTGCCAGTTGGGCAATTGGCGAGACGGTTGGTTTAACTAGACATTTTCTCGCCGCTGGCCCCAAACAAAACTACATTTACGCACCTGACTTTGATCCCAAGTTCTTCCTTGGACGCTTCCCCCAACTCTTTTGCATCGCTAATTGGGTTGCCAAACGAAAGCCAAGCAAGTTCCAAGAACTCTTTTGGATGATTTCTGTATTCCAGGGAGCCATCCACAAAGGGCAAGATGAGAAGGTTCTCTCTTGGATGCTTGTCGAGATTGGGCGAGGTAGACGATGGATCTTTAAACCACTGATTTGGTTTTGGCGAAAGAAATTGAAGAAGCATTATCCGTACGGAATTGGCCAAGTGCTTTCGGATTACTACGGAAATCCGGACCATCCGAACGCGAAGTATTTGAAGGGAGTGGGAGTTTAAAAAAGATTGAAACTAGTGAAACGATTCTAATGGTGAGGCAGACGGACGAGCTGTCGGAAATCCTAAAAAAACTATGGATGACTGAAATGTTTGAAGTGGAAGTATTTGGGGTGTTGGTAAATCCAACTAGCGTTAGATGGATTAGTTTGCTGGCAGATGTTCACAGGATGATCCAGCCCCTAGCTGAAGAGGCGCAATTGGGTTTTTCTTAGGCAGTAAGAGACCAACTTCAGAGTATTGATGCCCGACCTGGTGCGAAGCCAGGAACAGTTTTTTGAAACCAGAGAAGCATTCAAAAGATTAATAGGTTTGAAAGGAGTTGGAGTGTGAAAAAGAAACCAAGAAGACCTAAACCGCTTTATTTATTTAGTTCCGAGCTACCCAGTGCCGTTATTAATATCCAAACCGATTTAGTCATCATCATGATGGCATGTGAGATGCCAGACCTAAAGCAAGTTAAACGCCTTATGAAATGGCTCAAGCAAGCTACTGAATATTTGGAAGCGAAGGAGGGGAAATGAACGAAAACTTAGCAAGGCTATTAGACGCAATTGAATTAGTTCTGGCACATGAAGATTTCGATACTGCAAATCCAGAGTTTGGAGAGCTGTTAGATAACATGGCTGAAGCATATCGTAAGGTGAAGGAGACCAAATGACCCCCGAAGAACTTAAGGAAATAAAAGAGCGAGCTGAGAAGGCGACGATGGGCAATTGGGTTGTCGAAGATTATAGACAACAGTCTAAGGACTGGCGTTCAACCGGAATTATTTGGGCTAAGACGGAAGAAAACTATTATTCACCAGGCAAAAAGATTTGTTCCGTTAGCTGTTCCAATCTTCACGCGGGATCTGACCCTATTGAAATAGCTGAGTTTGAGGCAAATTCCACATTCATCGCCCACGCCAGGACCGACATTCCAAAACTCATAGAGGCTCTTGAAGAGGCGAATGAAAAGGTAAGAATTGCGGTTGAGGCGTTGACGAAGATTGGTCAAACCATACAATATAAATTCACAAACATCGCGCTGGAAGCACTCGAAAAGATTGAGAGGGTGGAAGGCTAATGGGTTTGAAAGGAGTTAAATTATGAAAAAGAAACCAAGAAAGCCTAAGTCTTTGTATTGGTATAACAATACACTGTCTATTGATTCAAACACGATTATGTCGAGCACTTTTGGCAGTGGCAGCCAAAGCCGTGGTGAATTGTCTGATTATGTCAGAATACCTCTTCCAGCCGCAAAGAAGCTTTGGAAATGGCTCAAGCAAGCTACTGATTATTTGGAAATGAAGGAGAAAAAGAAATGAGTAAAACAAAATTACTAAAAAATGCTTCAATATGGATGGATGATGCCTTTACTCCATGCCATATTAAATTTAAAGAATGTGATACTGAGATTGAGTTTTTTGAGGATAAGGAGTCTGTCCGATTACAGGTTTATATAAAAGAAGATTTTATATGTGGAATGAGACTTCCACTTTATGCCAAAACAGCAATTGCACAAGTGCTGACCGGTACACTTAATGGTAAAAGGTTATTTGAACAATGAGCACCGGATGGATTTGCCCTAATTGCAATTACTCTTGGGGTCCAATGGTGACTGGTTGTTACAACTGCAATAGACCAGAGCATGAGAAGACAATCACAACAACTGATACCACAATAGGGATTAGTGCTGCACACGTCTGTAAACCAGACCCAAACTACGACAACATCTGTTTGACTTGTGGCTTTATACCGGAGGGGAAATGACAACAAATAAGACAGTCGCGTTTATACTTGGTGTTCTTTCAGGATTTATTTTAAAGGAGCTTTTGAGATGAGTACTCAGGATTGGATTGAAGGGGCTTTTACAATAGGAGTGATTTGGTTTTTTGTGAGGCTCTTGAGAAACCTATGACGCATAAAATTTTTACACACGAGCAGTTTCAGAAAAAACTGGATGCTCTTCAAGAACTTTTTGAGATTGATTTAGAGGGACTTCAGAGAATAATTTTTCAGATTCAAAAAGATGGAAGATATCCTTATGCAATATGGGTCCCACCCATCAAAGTGCTTGGGCTTCCTCTTTATGTTTCAGACAAAGTTGAGAAACCTATGGTAATGGCTCAAGATGGAATATCTAGTCCCACTCTGGGAACACCAGAAAAAAGCAGTTGAGCTATCTAAAGACCAGCCGTCATTTGCCTTGTTCATGGAGACAGGGACGGGGAAGACTGCAACTTTAATTAATATCCTGCGCACACTCTTCACAAAGAATAGGCGGGTTGGAAAAACCCTAATCTTCTCTCCTCCTATTACACTCTCCAACTGGCACAGAGAGTGGGGGGTGCACTCAAAGATTCAGGAGCAAGTCTGTGTTTTAAAGGGCCCAGGAGCCAAGCGGCTAAAAGATTTCCTAAAGGGTGACAAGAAAATTTACGTCACAAACTATGAGGCTTTACTCATGCAGCCTTTGTTTGAAGCGTTCCTTAAGTGGGAGCCCGAGGTTTTAGTAGGTGATGAATCGCACAAAATTAAGGATGTAAAGGCCCGCCGCACGAAGCAATTCATCTTACTCTCTGACACAGCCAAACACAAATACCTCCTGACAGGCACCCCCGTTCTAAACACCCCAATGGATATTTTCTCTCAGTTTAGAGCCCTTGACGGTGGGGCAACATTCGGGAAGAACTTCTTTGCGTTTCGAGCAACATACTTCTATGACGCAAACGCCTCCATGCCCAGGGACAGGTATTTTCCAAACTGGAAGATAAGGCCCGGGGCCATAGAAGAGATCAATGAAAAAATTTACACAAAAGCCTACCGAGTCAAAAAAGAAGAATGCCTTGACCTGCCCCCTCTTGTGAAACAGGTGCATGAGGTGGAGCTGTCTCCTGAGCAAGCAAAAGCCTATGAAGAAATGAGGCAGGATTTTATCACAACCATTCGGGGGGAAACTTGTGTGGCAACTCTTGCCATCACAAAAGCTCTGAAACTCATGCAGATTGTGAGTGGATTTGTGAATGCAGAGAAGGTGTCGGTTCGGATGAAATGGACCCCAAGACAGCTTGCCCTCCAAGAACTCCTTGAGACTTTATGCGTTGAGAATAAAGTCCTTGTGTGGGCTGTATTCAAAGAAAACTACAAGCAGGTTGCTGAAGTGTGCGTGGCACTTAAGCTTAAATTTGTGGAAGTCCACGGAGACATTCCTGAGAAAGAGCGGGAGGAGGCCGTGAAAAATTTTCAAAAAGACCCGGAGACTAAAGTGTTCATCGGACACCCGGGGAGCGGGGGAATTGGTATCAACCTGGTAGAGGCTTCTTACTCCATTTGGTACTCAAGGAATTTTTCTTTGGAGCAGGATATTCAAGCTGAAGCACGGAACTACCGTGCTGGCTCCGAGCAGCACACCAAAATAACGCGCATTGACCTTGTGGCTCGCGGAACTATTGATGAGGAAATCACAAAAAGGCTTGCCAACAAGCAAGCAATCAGTGATAGGGTTTTGCAAGAGATAGCATCTCTGATTTGATGAGTGGACGAAAGGAGTTTGTGTGGAACAGAATTGGTGGGATAGTGAGAACGCTTCAGCAAATGAGGCAACCGTCGCGGAGTTCGAGGCTTTCCTAAAAAGCATCGTGGACCAGAGAAAGAAAAAAGAAGAACTCCAAGCCCAATTAAAAATTGAGCAAGAAAAATATGAAGAGCTTCAGGCAAAGGCTCTCGTGTACATGAAGCAGCTTGGGAAAGACAGTTATCCAAGCTCCTTTGGCACAGTGAGCGTTGTGAAGACAAGATCGGTTGCGCTCCCAAAAACCCCCGAGCAAAAGGCTGAGTTTTTCAAATATCTCAAAGACAGAGGTCTTTTTGACAACATGATTTCAGTGAACTCACAGACTCTAAACTCCTGGTACAGGCAAGAACACGAGATTGCCGTTGAGGAGAAGCGAGTCAGTGATTTTAAGATTCCTGGCTTAAGTGAACCAAGCGTATACGAAACAATTAGAATAACGAAAAGAGGGTAAGCAAAATGGATAAGAACGTAGTTAAGACAGAAACAAAAAATAAAGCACTCGCTGCTCACATGCCTACGGGGGCATGGGGTACGGAGAATGTGCGCTCAGAGAATATTCTGATTCCACAAGTTTATCTCATGCAGGGGCAGTCAAAAGCTGTCCAACTTGAGAAGGCTAAAGTTGGAGAGATTATTGAGTCGGTCACGGGTAAAGTTCTAGGCGGCCCGCAGAAGCCTTTTGAATTTATTCCAATCTCAACATTTGACACCTTCATGGTGCAGCGGGAGGAAGCTCCTGGGGACTGGAAGTTTTTAAGGACTGAGAAAGTCACTCCTTTAAACATTAAACACAAGGAGCAACAGAACTGGCTCTCAAAATGCCCTGACACCGGGAAGCAACTCAAGTGGACGTATGAAATCAAATTCTTGGTTCTTCCGTATGATAACTACAAGAACACGCTTCCATTTGTGCTTGGGTTTCGTTCGACCAGTCTGCGAGCTGGGAAGGCACTTACGAATCATTTTAGCAATTGCCGAATTGACAATGTCCCACCCGCAAGCAAGGTTATGAAAGTTTCATCAAACAAAGTTACCAAGAACGGTAAGACGTACTCTGTTTACGATGTCAGCGAAGGCCCGAAGACAACAGAAGAACAGCAACTTGTTGCCTACAAGTGGTTTAAAGAATTCCAAAAGGGTACCGCTGTAGTGCACGAGGCGACGGATGACATTGAAACGGAAAGTGCAGAAACCACGGATTATTAGGGTATACTGTGTGACGGCCTGTAGTTTAGAATGGTAAAACACTTGGACGGCTTACCAAAGCCCCCAAGAGATGTTCGTTCGACTCGAACCTGGCCGCCACGCTTCTTCATATGGAACCACGACAAGCAAGAATTGAATTTGATTTTAAGATAGAGTCGGGTCCCATGCTCTGGGTTTCAGCCGTTGCTGACTACTACCCAGAGGAGTACCCAGATCCCGAAGAGATTGAAATGATAGAGATTGAGACAGCCCCTCTTTCCTTTCGATCTCTGACGAAAGAAATGCAGAAGAAAGTTTTTGACAAAGCAGCAGAGGAATTATTCTCTGTTCTAAAAGACCCAGACAACCTGAAGGAGTGTTTGAATGATTAAGAAAAAAGAAATGCCAAGTGAACTTAAGTTTAAGACCGACCAAGAAGTGAGAGTTTATCTGACTACCCACAAGGGTGAGTTTCGAGTTAATTTCCAACAAGACCTTATGGGGGTGTCTGCACGTCTGGACTACGCACAGGCTAAGAGGCTCTGTGATTGGTTCTTTGCGGCTCAAGAGTTCCTAGCTCCTGAGACTAAAACCGAAACCCGCAAGAAAGACGCTGACACAAAACATGCGACTACTGGCGTTTGATATTGAGACCACTGGGTTCGACCCGGACAAAGACAGAATCATCGAGCTTGGGTTTGCTCTATACGACACCAAGCTCTCGACCTTACTTACGACCGGGGGAATGCTTCTAAATAGGCCAGGCTTCCCTAAGTCAAGTGAGCAGGCCCTGCGTGCGCACGGCATTTCTGAGGAGGTTCTTTTTGAGTTTGGCAGGGACCCTGCTCCCGCACTGTTTAGGTTCCTTGAGAGTCTGCTGACCTGGAAGGTGGATGTGTTGGTGGGGCACAACAGCAAAAACTTTGACCTGCCCTTCCTTATCAAAGAATGTTTGAAAGAGTCTTTAGACCCGCGCTCCTTAAAATATTTGGATCATATCGACACGCGGATAGATCTTATTTTTGAAAGAGAGCCTGACTCAAGAAAGCTTAAGTACATGGCTGCAGACGCAGGGTTCTTGCACACAGATCAGCACAGAGCCTTGTTTGATGCAGTTGCGTGTTTGAAGGTCCTTCTAAAGCACGATGTGGAAAAAGTTCTCGCCTACTCAAAGATACCTTTCAAGACTGTGGAGGCGGTTGTGACGTTTGACCAAAGGGAGCTTGCAAAAGCTAGAGGCTACCAGTGGCAGCCAGCCCAAAAGAAGTGGACTAAAACCTTGAAGGAAACAGAAGTTGCAAGAGAGAAGAGTGAGGCTCCTTTTACAGTAGAGGAGGCTTAGGGTGATTTTAGCTACTCCAGAAAACCTCAAAGACATTCTGGCTAGACTAAGAGAAAAAACAGCATTCAGCCTGGATACAGAAACAACGGGGCTACGGTTTGATCGAGGGGATCGGCTTTTTTCAATAATTATTTCTGACGGCGAAGAGGAGTTTTATTTTAACTTCCAGGACTACCCAGACACCCCCTCCCTTTCTCCTCAGGTTCTTAAAGAGTTGGGCGAGTTTATTTCCTCCACCCGAAGCACTGTCTACATGCACAATGCAAAGTTCGATCTTTGGGCACTGCACGTGGAGGGCATTGCTCCGCCAGAAAATGTTCACTGTACCCAAGCCATTGCAAGGCTACAATATAATGGACACCTTCAATATGGCCTTGATGCGTGTGCAGAACGAATAGGGCTTAAGAAATCAGATGCGGTTGAAGAGTACATCAAAAAGCACAGACTCTGGGAGTGGGAAAAAATCCCCGGAAAAAAGACCAGAGTCAAACGAAAGTTTTTTGGGCGCGTCCCCTTTGAGCTCATATCCTCTTACGCCGCAACAGACGCGAGAGTTACTTTCCATTTGGGAATATCTCAAGAAGCGTTCTTCTCAAAGTTAGCAGAAGACCCAAACATACTTGATCCAAAACCTATTTTAGAAAATGAAAAAAAATTCACCCTAACCTGCTTTGAAATGGAGAAGGTGGGAGTGCTTATCGACAGGGGGTATTGTGAAAGAACAATCGAGTTTGAAACCGGGAGACATGACTCATTTGCCAGACAGTTTAAAGACCTTACTGGTATGGAGTTTGTTGACTCATACAAGTCAATCGAACGAGCGTTTAGCCAGTTTGGTATTAAAGCACCTCAGACAGATAAAGGAAATCCTAGCTACACAGATGGGTTCATCAGCAAACTCAACCATCCAGCAGCAAGATGCATTCAGGAAATACGCGGAGCTTCGAAGAAAGTTAATTCGTATTACAGAAACTTTCTCTATTGGTCGGATGACAGGGGAGTCCTTCACCCAAACATTAGACAGGGTGGAACAGCAACAGGACGTATCTCCGTTGTAGACCCGGCTCTTCAGACAATTCCAAAGAAAGAGGAAAGTGCAGACGAGTCGGTGCAGGTCAGAAAAGCATTCATTGTCAGATCTGATTTTTTATTTGTTGAGATGGACTACAAGGCAATGGAATTCAGAATGCTGGTTGATTATGCCAGGGAGAGGGGGCTTGCCCAAAAGATTAAGACAGGACTTGACCCGCACGAAGCAACTGCAAAGTTAGTGGGGGTTGATAGAAAAACGGCAAAGACCATTTCGTTTGGACTCCTCTATGGGATGGGGGTGCAAAAGCTTGCAGATGACCTAGGGGTATCTTTTTCGGAAGCCCAGCGCCTAAAGGCCAAGTACTTCGAGGCCCTGCCAAACGTAAGACAATTTATATACAACGTGACAAAAACCGCCAAGCAGCGCGGGTATATTAGGAACTGGTTTGGGAGACGGTCCTATTTCCCGGACGCAAATTTTGCGTACAAAGCCGTAAATTACCTGATTCAGGGCGGGGGTGCGGACATTGTAAAAGTAGCAATGAATGAGATACGAAAGTTTTTAGCCCAGGGAAACTTTAAGACAAAAATGGTCTTGCAGGTTCATGATGCCATTTTGTTTGAGGTACATAAGACTGAAATGCACCTTATCCCTGGGTTAAAAAGCATTATGGAAAAAGCCTACCCACACAAACTCTTGCCAATGGAAGTAAGTCTTGAGTACTCTTACACCACATGGGGAGACTTGGTAGGGGGCGCTCCGAGTGGTGAAGCCGGAGACAAGGCTCAAGGAGAGGGTACTCAGGGATCTTGGGACACTCCAAAATACTTGGGCCACGAAAATACAGCAGGTGTGCATTCGGGGGACTCCCGACATCCTAGCGTGTATTCGGGGGAAGTTTGTGGCGTTGGAGCTTAAGGTGGACACTGATCTATCTGAGCTTCAGAGGTACAACATAACTAAGATCTTGAAAGCGGGCGGGTTTGGGCTGATAGTCACCCCAAAAAACTGGCAGACCGTTTTTCAAGATCTTGTAAAACTAGCAAACGGAGATGACGACTATGCTGAACTTTAAATATGCAGACCTTAAAAAAACATCAATTGGACCAGCAATCCAGAAATTGAGAAATGCCCCTGGGCTTTCTCCAAAGACTGCGTACTCAATCATCAAGATTCTTCGATGGATTGAGAAAGAAGAAAAAATCGCACAAAGCCTTCTTGAAAAATTTACAAAAGAGCTTGCCGAGA
>ERZ724522.1093-NODE-1093-length-15413-cov-25.701198_pt1 | contig 15413 bp, 12 predicted proteins | sample MGYA00376055_ERZ724522 | MGnify/ENA primary metagenome ERZ724522 (study PRJEB28724, sample SAMN07190884) | wastewater metagenome | isolation source: effluent of sewage treatment plant in Hong Hong | place: Hong Kong | collected 2016-03-17 ... | reverse complement strand
AGAACCATTAACAAGATCTGGAACAGTACAAACTGGACAAATAATATTATTTGGTTGTGTTTGTGCTGGTACTAAGGTCTGGACGAATTCTGGAAAATTAATAAACATAGAGGATTTAAAGAAAGAAGATGGTATTTTAGGATTTAATAATCAAACAGCTTCCAAAGAAGAAATAACATATTTAAAACCACCAGCAAAAAAACCTTGTTATAAAATAACTACGAATACAGGAAGAACATTAGAATGTAGTGAAGATCATCCGATTATATGGTCAAATAATCATTTTTGGTATAGACAAAAAGAATCAAAAACAAGAGATTATTTAGGACAATTAAAAAAAGTAATTTGGAAAGAGACCAAAGATATTAAAATTGGAGATCATATTGGAATTATGAATGCGATTCCAATATTTGGAACTAAAAAATTATGGGAACCGAGATTAATAGGTATGTTAATTGGAGATGGTAGTTACGGATTTAACAAAACACCAATATTATCCAATTGTGATATTGAAATAAACGATTATATATCTTCCAAATATAACACAAAGATTGAAAAAGAATATATAACTTTAGATGGAAGAATCTATAAAGAAACAAGAATAAAAGATATTTGTAAAAATCTAAGAGATATTGGTATTTATGGTCAAACAAAAGATAAAAAAACATTACCAAAAGATATATATGATGGAGACAAAGAATCAATATGTGAATTAATAGGTGGATTAATAGATACTGATGGTTACATTAATCATAGTAAAAAGAATAAAATACAAATCATTCTAACATCTGCTTATAAAAATCTTCTATTGGAAGTAAAGGATTTATGTACAAAATTAGGAATACACGGATCAATATATGAAGTAAAAGTTAATACCGAAAAAGAAAAAAAAATAAAAGATATCAGTAATTATTATAGATTTATAATAGGTGATAATGTTAGTCTATACAATTTTTACAAAAATATAAAACTTTTAATAAAGAAAAAACAAGACATAATAGATCTAATACCAAAAATATATAAAGAAAATAAAAAATTAAAAGGAACAGTTTTTATAAAACAAAATAGTAAAAACAAAAACAGAGTTGATATAACAGATGTTAAAGGAGTAAGATTTGAAATCGTTAAAAGTTTAGAATTTTTAGGTGAAAAAGATGTTTATAATTTAACAGCAGGAACAACACATACTTATATTGCTAATGGTATTATTACTCATAATACAGGAGGAGATATGGAAAAAGGTACAATTGATTTTGAAGACATGTTTTATGATCCAGAATCATATAATATGATTGCTGTAGAAAACAAATGGGATGAGGATTTAAACAATACTTTTTGTAGTTATTATTTTCCAGATAAAAAAAATAAAGATGGATTTATAGATAAGGATGGTAATTCAGATGAAGATGGAGCAGAACGATATGAACAAATAAAAAGAGAATTATTAAGAAAAACAGCAAAAGATAAGAAAGTATTAGACAGACATATAGTAGAGTATTCAAATAAACCTAAAGAAACATTTCTAAGGATTAAAGGTAATATATTTCCAATTATTGATTTACAAAAAATATTAGGAACATTAGAAGGAAAAAAAGACGAACAGAATTATTGGATTGGTAATCTAATTCAAAACGTAGATGGAAAAATAGAATGGGAAGCAGATTCAAAATTATCACCAATATTAGACTTTCCAATAAAAGATAAAACAAGAGATACAACAGGATGCGTAATAATATACGAACAACCTCTGGAATATCCAGATGGAATTCCACATGGTATGTATATAGCTGGAATAGATCCATACGATCATGATAAATCAAAAACTGGATCATTGGGATCAACATTAATATATAATAGACTTACTAAAAAGATAGTTGCTGAATATACTGCTAGACCAGAAACATCAAAGGATTATTATGAAATTGTAAGAAGATTATTATTATATTATAATGCAAGAGCATTATATGAAAATGAGAAAAAAGGAATATTTGATTATTTTGAATATAAAAATTGTGAATATTTACTTGCAGACCAACCATTATGTATAAAAGATGTTATTCCAAGCTCAAAAGTAAATAGAAACAAGGGAATGCATATGTCAACAGAATTGAAAGATTATGGAGAAGGACTAATAAAGACATATCTTATAGAACAATATAATAATGAATCTCCGGATATATTGAATATGCATAAAATAAGAAGCCAGGGATTACTAAAAGAATTAATTGCATATGATGGAGAAATAAATACAGATAGAGTTATGGCTTTTATGATGTTAATGTATTATTTGCTGGAATTAAGAAAATATAAATTTGAAGAAAAGAAAGATAATAGCAAAAAAATACAAAATTCAAAGTTTTTTGATTTAATGAGATTTAGAAATAAATAGAATGGCTATAATAAATAATATTTATTTTGATAATAGCTTGTTTTTAACATATTTTTTCGTATATTTATATAGTAATACTATCACACTATTTTCATGAAATTTAACGATAAAACAGATAATAAAGAATATTCTTCAATTTACAGACAGAAGTTAACTTATATTGAAAAATCTAAAAATGATTTTGAATGGGCTAAAAAATGCGCAGATAACTTTATAAAAGAATATGGATTATTTTCATCAAGTGGTAAAAAGAGATCATCCTTTCACAAAAAACAAAGAAATTATAATCTCTACAATGGTGTCTTCGATAAAGATGACATGAATATGACAATTGAACCATTTGGATTAAAGGGTATGAAATTTCCAGCAGAAATTCAATATAGAGATATAGTTTCTCCGATATTCAATTTATTATTTGGTGAGGAAATAAAAAGAGGAACTTCTTTTGTTGTAAAATCAATAAACGAAGATGCCATATCCTCAAAAGAGAATAAGAAAAAAGAAATGATTCTTCAAGTATTACAGGAACAAATAATAAATGAAAATCCAGATAAAGATCCAGAAAAAGCATTAAAAGAAATAGAAAAATATTTTACATTTGAATATCAGGATATAAAAGAAAGAACAAATAATCACTTATTAAATTATTTATATAGATATTTAAAATTAGATCAGGAATTTAACAAAGGATTTGAAGATGCTTTATTAGCAGGAGAAGAAATATATGAATCAACAATTATAAGTAAAGAACCTATAACAAGAAGATTAAATCCACAAACAATAAATTTTAAATTATCTCAAAATTCAGATAAATTAGATGATTGTGATTTAATAGTAATAGATGAGTTTCTACCAATAGGACAAGTAATCGATGAATATTGGGAGCAGCTTGATAATGAAGAAATATCAGAAATAGAAAATTCTTATAAAGAAGGAGATTCTTTTAATGGTAATGATTTTAATAAAAGATTTATTAAACTTGATGATACCCCACCAGAAAAGGATACAGATTATAATTACAATGATAAAGGATTTGTAAGAGTTACCAAATGTATATGGAAATCAAGAAAAAAAATAGGAGAATTAACATATGAAGATGAACATAAAGAAATTCAAAAAGATTATGTTGATGAAACATATAAATTAGATGAAGAAAGAGATATATCTATTGATTGGTTTTGGATAAATGAATATTGGGAAGTACATAGAATAAAAGATTGTATATATAAAAATATAGGCCCAAGAAAATTACAATTTAGAAAATCAGATAATATATCATACTGTCAATCTGGTTTTGTTGGAACTGTATATAACTGTAATAATTCAGAATCTATATCTTTGATGGACAGATTAGTTCCCTGGATATATTTATATGTAACCATATGGTATAGAACAGAATTATTAATTGCAGCAAATCAAGGTAAAATAGCTATTATTGACTTATCATTGGTACCAGATGGTTGGGAAGTGGAAAAATGGTTATATTATGCAAGCATGATGAAATTTGCTTTTGTAGATTCTTATAATGAAGGATCTAAAGGAGAAAGAATGGGTAAATTAAATCAATCTACACAAAATAGATCAATTGATATGGAAACAGGGAATACAATCCAACACAATATATCGTTGTTGGATTATATAGAAAGAAAAATTCATGATGTATCAGGAGTGTCACAACAAAGATTGGGTTCAATTTATGCATCAGAAGGAGTTGGTAATGTTCAAAGATCTGTTACTCAATCTGCTATTATTACAGAAAAAATATTTCAAGTCCATAATTGGACAAAACAAAGAGTTTTAACACAACTCTTAGAGGTTGCAAAGGTTGCATATTCAGAAAATAATAAAAAATTACAATATATTACAGATGATTTAGGAACAATATTCTTTGAATATGATGGTTTTGATATGTCAAATGAAGAATGTGGAGTATTTGTGTCAGATTCTATAAAAGATCAAATGACTATGGAATTTGTAAAACAATGGGCACATGCTGCATTACAAAATGATAAAACAGAATTTTCATCTATTATTGATATAGCATCAACAAATTCATTAGGTGATATTAAAGCTAAATTAAAAGAGGCAGAACAAAAAGCAATTGAAAGAGAAGATAAAATATTAGCTGCTGAACAAGAAAGATCTAAAATGGAAATGGATTTAAAGAATAGAGAATTGCAGATGAAAAATTGGAACGAACAAGAAAATAGAAATACTAAATTGAGAGTAGCAGAGATTCAGGCGTTAGGTATGGAAAAAGGTGATAGTTCAGATATTATTGAGCAAACTAAATTAGCATTAGCTGAAAGAGAACAATCATTTAAAGAACAACAATCTATAAATCAAGATAATATAGACAACAAGAAAAATGAACTAAAAGAAAAAGAAATAATATCAAAAGAAAAACTTAAAAAAGAAGAAATAGCAAGTAAAGAGAGACAACATAAGGAAAAGATTAAAAGTGATAAAAATAAGAAATCACCTAAAAAGTAAAATTAGGTTTGGCTATAATAGATAATAATTAATTAACAAATTAGTGTAAAAACACTTGACAAATCAAAAATAAACATTATATTTAATAAACATGGAAAAATTCTTCGATGCTGGAGATCTTAATTTTGATGCCCTCTTTGAAAAGGGTTCAAAAATAGATAATACAAATTCAACAATTAAACCTATAGATAAACCTATAGATGCAGTAATAACATCAAAAAAATCAGATAATTCAAATAATTCAAATGAATCAGATGGTTATATTGATATGCGACCTGCAAGAATGATTGAACAAGATGAATTAAAATCAGAAAATACAAAAGATAACGAAACTAACACTAATACAGATAATCAAGAAGAATCGCCTATAAAACTATTTGCTTCTCTTCTAAAAGAAAAAGGACATATAGATTTTAAAGATGAAGAATTTAGAGATGATGATGATTTCTTGGTAGAGCAATTAATTAAAAGGAATAAAGATACTTATATAAATAGTTTACCAGAGGAAATTAAACAACTTATTGAAAATTATGAAGTTGGAGTTCCTATTGGTCAGTTACTTGAAAAAGAACAAGAAGTATTTGAGCTATCTAATATTAAAGATGACGATATTAAAAGAGATACTGATATTCAACAGGATATAGTAAAAGCTTATTTTTTAGAAAACAAATGGTCTAAAGAAGAAGTTGAAGAAAAGATAGATGAACTTAGTGAATCTGGAACATTGGAAAAAGAAGCATTAAGGCTATTTCCAAAATTGCTTAGAGCAAGAGAAGATGAAAAAGCAGAACTAATAAATAAAGCTAAAGAAAGAAGACATAAAGAAATGGCTGATTATCAAACTAAAATAGATAATCTTAAAAATACTATAAGTAAAACAAAAGAATTTTTCTCAGGCATACCAGTTTCCGAAGATGAGAAAAAAACAATATACGATTCAATAGTTAGACAAGATAAAAATGGAGCAAACGAAATAGGTAAACTATTAAGTAATCCAGATAATTATATTAAAGTGGCTTACTTTTTAAAAGTTTTAAATGGGGATATAACTAATATAAAATCAAAATTAACAACTAAAGTAATTCAAGAAAACAAAGGAAAAATTGATGCTCCAATAAAAAAGGAATCAGTTTTAAGTAAAGTAAATTACGAAGTATTAAAAAGAGCGTTAAAAGTAAAGTAAAACAAGTAAATAAAACAAATAAATAAATAATAAATTAAATAAAAATTAAACAATGGGAAAAATTAATGACCTACAAGTTTATGTTGGTAAAAACTGGTCGGGTTTAACAACAGACAATCACTTAGGAACTATATTCAATGAACAACCTTATGTTGCTTCAAATATAATTTCTCGACTACATGCTGACTACGATCATCTTAATCTTGATGGTCTTATAACTAAAATGGGAGCAGAAGAAGAATTTCCAGATGACAGAGATTTTACATGGATGTTACAAGGAGATGATGAAATGGCTATTCCAGTAGTTAGTTATACAGCAGCAGATACAAATAAACCTGGTGTTGCATATTCAATTATAAAAATTGAGTTTGCTAAAAAATATTTTAGTAAAACAGATATTCTTACAGCTGATGACAGACGTTATAGAGTTCGTGTAATGAATGAACCTATTTCAAATGGTGTCAATTGGATATATGAATGTCAAATGTGGACAAAAGATAAAACTGCATATATTCCTCCTGCTCTTTTGAGTGCTGGAAGTCAATTCTCAAAATCATATAGTAATGTTGACAAAACATTATCTAGAAATGGTGGTGAAACCAGCTATTCTTCTCCTTTCCAAATGAGAAATAGTTTTTCTACAATTAGAAAAAAAGATACTGTTCCTGGAAACATGCTAGATCGTCAAATGGTTATTGATCTAACTGATGACTTAGGTAGAAAAACCAGAGTTTGGACACAATATGCAGAATGGGTATTTATGCAACAATGGAATAGAGAAAAAAATAGAGTTTTGATTTATTCAGAATCTAATAAAAAAGATGATGGTACTTATTCCATGAAAGGTGATTCAGGATTTGAGATTAAAGAAGGTGCTGGTTTGAGAGAACAAATTTCTCCATCATACAGATTTAATTACTCTCAATTTTCAATTGATTGGATTGATGATATTTTGACTCAATTGTCTGTGAATGTTCTTCCAGAAGATGAAAGAAAATTTGTAGGATTAACTGGAGAATATGGAATACGCCAATTCCACAAAGCTGTTGAAGCTTATGTTGGACGCTATAATGTAAGAGATGAAAAAAGAGTATTCGGATCAGGACAAGCTCTTGGATTCGGTGGACAATATGTAACATACAGAGGTGCAAATGGTATTGAATTATCATTAATTAAAATGCCTGAATATGATAATATCGTACACAACAGGATTGCTCATCCAGATGGGGGTGTAACAGAAAGTTATAGATATACTATTTTAAACTTTGGAACAACTAAAGGAAAAGCTAATATTCGTAGAGTTTATCCTAAAGGTGAAAAAGAAAAAATGTGGCATATAGCTGGTTCTTGTAGTCCAATGGGTCCAAATACATCATTTAAAACAGGAGCAGCATCTGCTGTTGATGGATATGAAATTCATGCACAGAGTAAACAAGCGTTGATAGTAGAAAATCCTCTATCATGTGCAGAACTAATTTACTCTTCAACAATTTAATGAACTAATATTTATCAACAAAAAGATTAATAAAATTAATAAAATTAATTAATAAAAATAAATTGATAAATAATAATGGAAACATTAGAAAAAATAGAACTACCAAGTAAAGTAACATTAAAACTTTATAAAAAAAATTCATGGTTACCAGATGAACACGATGGATTTTTAAGATATACCAAAACTCGTGAGGAGTTGGTTGCCCAACCCTTACGAGGTACTGGTTTAATAAATACTGGTTTAGATGAAGAAACACAAAGAAAATTAGAAAAAGCTTTGTCATACAAAGAAGGAACTTTATCAAGAACCAATAAAGAATTTTGGGGAAAATTTAGATTTGGTGTCGGAAAAGATGGATTGGTATTGAAACCAAAAACAAATGCTTATGATGAATTAATATATAGAGTTTGTTTGGCTCATCAAGAGATTGCTGATTCAGAATCTAAGATTGATGAAAAACCATTTTCAAGATATGTATTATCATCAGAAGAAGATGAAATAAAAGCAATTAATGAAGAATTTAATTCTAAATTAGAAGCTTATGAATTGTTTAGAAAAATGTCTCAAGATCAAAAAGTAAATTTTTTAATTAGTTATGGTAAGAATCCTGGAAAATCTGCAAGTATAGATTTTATCAATGCTCAACTTGGTAAAATTATAGATTCAGATCCAAATATCTTTATAAGTATTTTAAAAAATCCTTTCTATGAAAAAACAGTATTTGTTAAAAAATGTGTAAATGCTGGAGTATTAAAAGAAAGTGGTGGAAAATACATGAGACATGGTGGAGAAATAATCGGATATTCATTAGATCAAACAATTGAATTTTTGAGTAATCCAGAAAATAATGAAGTATATATATCTTTAAAAGCTCAATTAGAGGCATTAAAATAAATGTTGATTCAAGATTTTCATAGAAATTTTAAGATAGGTCTGGATAAAATAGATTCTCTAGGTTATCCAGATATATTACCAGAAGAAATAGATGTTTTTCTGAATAATAATATTTTAAAATTTATAAATCAAAGATTATATGGAAATAATCCAAGAGGAGAAAATTTTGAAGAGACACAAAAAAGATTTGATGATTTAATTACTTTAGTTAAATCAGATATTCTTACTCCAATTGCCTTTTCTTCAGTTTTTGATAAACCAAATTCAGCAACAGTTGATATTCCTACTGATTATCTTCATATGATTAATGAAGAAGTAGAAATTCAATTTAACGATTGTAATAATGTTCAAGAAAATAGAAGAGTAAGAGTTATACCTATAACCCATGATAAATACAATGATATTATAAAAGATCCGTTTAATAAACCAAATCATAATAAAGTAATAAGACTTGGTTATGATAATAAATTGGAGTTAATAAGTTCTACAGATAGTATTATTTCATTTTATTATATACGTTATATAAGAAAACCAGCCAGCGTTAGATATGGTACAATTTATCCTACACCAACTACCGATGTACAATGTGATTTACCAGAATCAGTACATCAAGAAATTCTAGATTTAGCAATTTTAGACTGCTTAGAAAAAATAGAATCTCAAAGATTACAATCTAGTGCAGAGTTAATAAAACAAATGGAATAAAATAATAGTAATAAAAACAAATAAACAAACAAACATAAAACAAAAAAACAATGTTTAAACAAGACAACTCAATTAATGTTCTAATAGGTAAATCTATTTCAAGAACAGCATCAGTAAACGTATTGGATCCAAATCATGCAAGTTATCTTGCGGATGGTGAAATCGTTGTATTAGATGAAAACGATACTCCTCTTACAGCAGGAACAACTTATAATAACTCAAAATTTATTAGAATAGTACAAAGATCAGGAACCAATTTAGTAAGATCTGCAAGAATCGATGGTGCAAATGTATTATCATTTAAAGGATTGAGTTATGTTGCTGGTCAGGAACAAATAAGTTATATAGGTTATAATGGTAGTTCTGGAGCAATAGATGCATCTGGAACCAAAGATTATGTTCTAAGACTTATTTTTAAACATGACAAAGCACATTTTAGCGAACAATCAAATACAAGAATTTATAGATATCCAAACCCATTAGCTGTAACTTATACAGATTCAGCGGTAGTAAGTTTTTTTGCAAAAGAAATTGCAAATGATTTAGGCGCAAAAAAAGATGCAAAAGTAGAAATATTGAATTCAAATGCTGGTGCAGCATCTACATCAGCTTCTGGTACTATAACATTTACAAATGGTTCAGTAACTGTAACTACTTCAGGAACAACTCCAGCAACAGATTATCCAGTAGGTTCATATATCAGATTTGGAACAGCAGTAACTGATCCTGTTTATCTAGTAGCAGCAGTTAGTAATTCAGCACAAACTATAACTTTGAATCATCCTTATCAAGGAACAAGTGGTACTTTAACTGTAACAAATCATGAGTATATTACTTCAGCAAATGCCATTGCAGCAGATTTTGGTATCAAATTAACAGGTCTTGCTCAGGATTTTTTGGCTTTAAAATTACCTTATACTAAAGTTAAATTTGATGTAACTTTATCAGGATGGGGAACTACTACTATAGATAAAGCACAAGAATCTAAACCAGGTTCTGGAGTTGGATATCAAGTAGTAGAACTTGAACAATTTGCTATTGGAAATGAAGGAGCAGTAGATAGATTTAATGTTTCTGCACCAGTTGGTAGACAAGATGCTGTTGGAACAAGTAATTATGATATCATAACAATTGAATATAAAAATAGTTATGATACTATGGTTGTTTCTGGTGAAAAACCTTCTAAGTCGCTTTTATATATGGCTTTAATTGATGGAGCAGCACAATCTGCAACAATCTTAGGACAATTAAATCCTTGGATGGCATCATTACCAAATGCATTTAGCAACGTAGCTGTATAATAAAACAAATTAATACTTAATATACTTAATATAATAAAATACTCAAATGGCTCAAAATGAATATAAAAGGGTAGCAGCAAAAACTGCTACTCTAACACTCGCAAGTACTACAACTGTCAATTCGACAATACAAATTCCTCCAGGATCAATTGTAACAGGTTTAATTATGAAAAATAATGAACTTTTAGTTGGTGCTGGTAACGTAACCATTGTTGTAGATACTGTAGCTCAAATGACGGCAGCAGCAGCAACATTGACTGATGGAAACGTTAGTAGATTTACTCCCAATTCCGCAGCTAAAACAATTATCTCGAACAACGGTGGACTTATTGGAGTAACAACTTCAACAAATACTGTTGGTTCTGTAGATGTTACAGTAGAGTACATTTCCGCTTAATTAACCCGATAATAGGTAGGTTGTGTAAAAACCTCCTACCTTATTATCTATTTTATTAGAAAAGATGGCTTTGGAATTAAAATTTGATGTTTGTCAGTCCAATGATTGCTTGTCTTTTGATTTTACTGAACAAACGGGAATATACGATGGAACTACAAATACAGGTGGATATGGTACACCAAATACTGAAGTAGCAGATATAATTGCAGCAGAATTAGTTATTGTAGCTCCTTATTTTACAGATACTATTGACTTATATAGTCAATTTCCAGATTCAACTGGATTAGAAATTAAAAATTATGATGGTTTAACAGGCGGAGTAATAACAGATGGAATATATACGATAACTTATAATGTATATATTGATGTAGCAGGTACTCCAACATTGGATGCAACATTAACAAAATCATTTTTATTTTCTTGTGGTAGTAAGTGTTGTGTTGATAAAATTGTTGCAAAATTAGCAGAATCAACTTGTGGATGTGATTCACAATCTGTTAAAGATGCTTTATTAGCAAATGCTTTATATGAATCATTATTGTTAGCAGGAGATTGTGGAAATATTACAGCAGTAAATAATCTAATTGCAAGAATAAACAGGATATGCACAATTAAAGGTTGTGGATGTAATTAAAATTAAAATTAAAATTAAAATAACATGAGTTGTGGATGTGGAAATAATGGGTGTAGTACAATAACATTAAATTCTATCTCTACACATAGTTCTCCAACTATTGTGTTTGATTTATCTGTAAATCCTACAATGAGTTTATCAGAAGGATTTCCTGTAACAGCAAATGTTACTGGAGGTACTCCTCCTTATACTTACGAGTGGAGCGATAAACTTGGATGGTCAAATCCTTATTATATTGAACCTGAAATAACAGTTGCAACAAGAGGTATCATAACTGGTCCAAATTATAATCCAACTGTTTCGGTATTACCAGAATGGTCATCTGCAAGTTTAAATAGAGTAATGTTTACTCATTTACAATGTATAGTTACAGATAGTAAAGGAAATAAAGCAAATTGTTATTTTTCACATCATATATTTATACCAGGTGTATAATGGCAACTTTATCAGAACATCAATATAGATTAGGATTATTTAAATGTTGTTTAGCAGATGAAGCCAATACAATAGCTTTAAGATTAAAATTTGGTAATTCTTCTTGTTGTGATATAAATAAATTTGAAACATTAATAGCATATTATAAAACATTAAAATGTTTTGATCCAGATAATATAACATGTTTAACACAAGTACAAATAGATAAAATGTGGGATGATATATCAATTAAATGTGATATATGTTTTCCACCATACGGACAAATAATAACAACAACAGCAATAAGATACATACTAGATGAATCTTCTGGAATAATAGAAGATGAATCTGGAAATGGTTTAATAGAACAATAAATATAATGGGAAAAATAACTACATATCCTTCAGTTGTAACATCGGCAGATACAGATATATATGTTGTAGTGCAAGGTGGTGTTACTAAAAAAGTAACAAGACTTAATTTATTAGCTTCAACTAAAGCTGCTTATGAAGCAGCAGATTTGATTTTAACAAATGATATTTCAAATTTACAAACAACTAAAGCTAATATAGCTTCTCCAACATTTACTGGAATACCTGCTGCACCTACAGCGAGTGCAGGTACTTCTACAACTCAATTAGCAACCACAGCTTTCGTTACAACTGCTGATCTTTTAAGATTAAGATTATCAGGAGTTGATACAATGACTGGTAATTTACAGATGGGTGCAAATAAGATAACAGGTATTGCAGATGGAACAGTTTCAACAGATGCTACAAGTTTAGGTCAGGTAAATACAGCATTAGCATTAAAAGCTACAAAATTATCAAATTATAATCCAACTATTACTTCTGCTTTTCCAGTTACTGGTTTATATGGATCAATTAAAGCTGGAGATAGATTTTTTATAACATCGGATGGAACAGTAGCATCTGGTACAATATCTTTAAAAACTGGTGATATAATTGAAGCCAAAATAGACGGAGCATCAAATACAAGTACAGATTGGGCATATAAAAACGGATCAATAACTTCAATAAGTGGATCTGGACCAATTAATGTTACAGGTGGAGCAAATCCAGTTATAAGTTTAACTACTGTTCCATATACATTAGGTGGAACAGGTCAAACATCACTTGGATTGGGTGGACAAGTTTTAAGAACAAATCCATCTGCAACTGGAACAGAATGGTTTACATTAGCTGGTGGAGGATCTGTTACATCTGTAACATCAACTGCTGGAGATGGTGTAACTATAAATATTACAAATCCATCAACAACTCCAAATTTAACAGTTGATTTAGGAGCAATTACACCAACAAGTGTAAACGGATTGATAATTACTCCAACAAGTTATACTTTAAATGTTCCAGCAAATGCTACAGTATATGGTATAAATACAGGAGATCAATTAAATGTAACTGGTAATTCTGGAAGTACAAGTACAGTAGCAATTTCTGATGATACATCAACAAATGCAGATCATTATTTATCTTTTTATTCAGCTACTTCTGGAAATCAATCAGCAGAAGTGTCTTCCACAAGATTTATAGTAAATCCTTCAAATGGTTGGATGGGATTAAGAGGATCACCAACTTTAGGTCAATTAGATTTATGGTATAATGGATATTCTTCTGGTAAAGCATCATTAGTAATAGGAGCAGATAAAACAAGTACAGATTTATATACAAGAACAAATGCAACTACTAAAATAGGAACTATAGCATTTCCACATTATACAAATGCAGAAGAACCTGTTACATTAGTATATGGTGATATAGGAGCTTCAAACAGTATTTTAAACATTGGTGGAGGATTAGCACAACAAAATTCAGCAACACAAATAAGATTCTATGCTGGAGCTACGCAAACTACTACAACAGGAACTTTAATGGCAATTATAAGTACTGGTGGATTAGGTATAAATACTTCATCATATAATGCAATGTTAGAAGTACAAGGAAGTAATACTTCAAGTTCTACTCCTTGTTTTAGATTAAAAAATAGTACTCCTACGAATCTTGTAAGCATAATGAATAATGGTTATGCTGGTTTTGGAACCGCATCTCCATCTGCAATATTACACCTAATAGGTGAAGATACTACAACAAGTAATTTCTCTTTAAAAGCACTTAATAGTGGAGGATCTACAGGATTTTATGTTAATAATGCAGGTCAAATATATGGTACAGCTCTACATAATAATGCTTCTGCAATTACAGGAACTACAAATCAATATATAGCTTCTGGAACTTATACACCTACAATTACAGGAGTAGCAAATTATTCATCAAGTACATCTGATGTTGCAACTTATATACGAGTTGGTAATGTAGTAACTGTTAGTGGTTCTTTATCGGTTACTCCACTTGGAGTAGGTACATTAGTTTTTAGATTTAATTTACCAATTGCAAGTAATTTTACATTAAGTACAGAAGTAACTGGATCGGCTCAAGATGAAAATATATATGATATAACAAGTATTGCAGCACACGTTTCAACAGATCAAGCACTTATACAATGTAGTGCAAGTAATACAGATAACAGATTATTTTCATATATTTATCAATACGAAGTAAAATAAAAATAATAAATTAAATGAAATCAGATGAAATTTTCTTCATGATTAATTCGGCACCTGGTGATACGAGTGCTAATTTTGATACACCATCTTTAACAGATGGATTAAGTCATGGCAATATACAAACAATAACAAGTTCGACATTTAATGGTACAACTTCTACATTAGCATTACAAGGAAGTAATACTGGAACAAACTGGTCAACAATATATCAAGATGATGGTACAACTGCTGTTAGTTTTACTTTAGCTACAAATAGTACTTATAATGTTCTTTTAAAAAGAATATTATATAAATATTATAGATTTGTATATACAAAAGGAAATGCTTCAGCTGGAACAATAACTTCTACATTTGTAGGTAAACACTAACTTTAAAAATATTAAATAAATATGGCAGAAGTTACAATATCAACAGGTGGAGAACAAACAGGTTCAGGTAGTGGAAGTGTTACTTCAGTAAATGTTTCTGGTGGAACTACTGGTTTGACAACATCAGGAGGACCAATTACATCATCAGGAACTATAACTGTTTCAGGAACACTTGCCATAGCAAACGGAGGTACAGGACAAACAACTGCTAATGCTGCATTCAATGCTTTATCACCTAATACTACACGAGGAGATATTACAGTAAGGAATGCTACTGTTAATGCAAGATTAGCATTAGGAGCAGCAGGTAAAATACTTAGAAGCGATGGAACTGATCTGGCATATTCTACTGCTACATATCCAAACACGACTACAGCAAATCAAATTTTATATTCTTCCGCAACAAATACATTGGGAGGTAGTGCAAATCTTACTTATGACGGAACTACATTCTCCACCCCCGTAGCCTATAACTCGACTTCACTTACATCTCCTTTAATTATAGGAGGAAGTGGAACTACTCAATCATTGACATATAAGACTACAACAGGTGTCG
>ERZ724522.1092-NODE-1092-length-15449-cov-8.756918_pt1 | contig 15449 bp, 21 predicted proteins | sample MGYA00376055_ERZ724522 | MGnify/ENA primary metagenome ERZ724522 (study PRJEB28724, sample SAMN07190884) | wastewater metagenome | isolation source: effluent of sewage treatment plant in Hong Hong | place: Hong Kong | collected 2016-03-17 ... | reverse complement strand
ATCAACTTCGTCCCCGGCTCGGGCGGTCTTAAGCGAGACGGATATACTGTAAGAGATGCCAATAATACTCCAGATATGACTAATGCTGAAGTTACTACAGGAACAGATGCAGTTCCTAAGGTACCTACAGCTGCTCAACTGAAGTTGGCGGCACAAACGTGGGGGTTGACTCTAACGGATTGGGCAAACGTCAAAAAGTTTGGAGCTGTTGGTGATGGTGTTACAGATGATACTGCCGCTATTCAGGCTGCAATTAATTCCCTAACTTCGGGTGTTGTATACATTCCTGCGGGTACATATCTATCAGATAGCCTCACCCTTAAGGAATCGGTAGCTGTGTGGGGTGGCACCGATGGTGCTAGTATTCTCAAGGCACGCTCCAATAGTATTAATATTCTTACTATGTCTGCAACTTCTGCAACTAAGACTCATGTAGACATTAGAAATCTGAAGATTCTTGGTAACTCTAAGACGGGCGTTACAGCTATTTACCTTAACGGTGTGTCTTCAAGTAATCGTATTACATATGTACGTATCTACGATGTACACATCAACGGTTGTAATGAAGGTATTCACCTCTACTACTGTGCTAACTCTTACGTCAATGACTGCTTCATTACTGGAACTACTTACGGTTTCCATGCAGAATTGTGTGCGGACACAAATGTTATGGATACAGAGATACAGAATGGTAGTAATGCAGGATTCTATATCGTAGGAGGTGCGGGTGCTTACGATGAAGGAATAAGACTAACCGGATGCTCTACGAATGGGCAGCAGATTGGACTTTGGGTTAGTGGTCAGGAGTGGGGTATTGCGGATGGGTGTTCCTTTACTACAGCTCCAGGAGGTGCTGCACTATTTACAGGTACTTGTACTAATTGGAGGCTAACAAATTCGGACTTTGCCGTGGCTGGTACTACTCCAGCAGCTGCGGGCATCGATATTGGATCATCTTGTTCTGACTTCGTTATCTCCGGTAATGAAATTTCCTTGAATACCTTCGGTATAACTTGCGCAGGTACTCGAATCAATATCTCCAATAACAACGTCAAGGCAAACTCTAACGTAGACATCTATCTGAATGGTGCAACCAAATGTCCAGTTAATGGTAATAACTGCGATTCAACAGGTGTAGCCTGGTCGATCCTGGAAGCTGGAGCAGCCAACTACAACGCTATGATTGGCAACATTACTAATGGACTTATTACTACTTCTGGAGCCCAGTCTATTGCTCCTGCGGGTAGCAACATTGTGTACTAAGAAGGAGGCTAACAATGCTTGGTAAATCAAATGCTCGAATGATGACTAAAGCTGAAATGGCAGCTTTGGCCGAGAGTATTAAGGTGCATCCAGCAGACGTACATGCAACTATTCAGGTTGAGTCTACTGGAAAGCCTAACTTCGACGATGGGACTATGAAGATTCTTTTTGAACCTCATAAGTTCTATGCATATCTCCCCAAGGAGAAACGAGAAGAAGCTATCAGGCTAAATCTTGCTACTACATCTTACAAGGAGACCAAAAGACTAAACTACTACAATAAGTGGGAGGCAACATCAGATGACCGATATAAGCTCCTACAGAAAGCTATCAATTTTGATAGTCGGGCGGCATTTATGGCTATCAGTATGGGTGCATTTCAGATTATGGGATTCAATCATGCAGTCTGCGGATATTCAACTCCGAGGGCTATGTTTGATGACTTCTGCCAGAGTATGACTGCTCAGGCTGAGGCTTTCATTCTGTTCCTTAGATCTAAGAACCTGATTAAAGCTCTTCGTTCTAGGGATTTTCAATCTATTGAGTCTGGATACAATGGTGGTGGACTTAACGGCGAGTATGCACGTCGTATGAAGGCTGCCTCTGACAAGCTACGATCGACGGTTTGGAAAGATTACACACCTGGAAGTATTCAAGAGCCAGCACCTAAACCCGAACCCAAACCTGAAGTAACTCCACCTGCAGTACCTGAGGGTCTTGATAAGGTAGAAACCAAGTCAAAGACTCTGTGGTCATCACTTCTTGCCATTATTGGTTCGCCCATTGCATTCTTCGCAGGACTTCCTGAATATGTAAAGATCCTAATTATTGCAGTTATTATTGCGGGGGCCGCCGTAATTATTTACGAACGCCTTAGGTATGCAAAAGAAGCACGTAGACTGCGTAGTGATTACATTCTTGCAGCAGCCAAAGGTGTAGCTACAGCTACTATTGATAGAGTTGCACACCCTGATCAGGAAGAGCTTTCAATGGATGAGGAGGCTTAAATGACCCAAATCCGCCTGTACGTCTACATCGCAATTGCTCTAGGTTCTATTGGCATATTAGGATTTTCACACTATAAGGCATACACCCTAGGTAAAGATGTAGTGCTAAACAAACTTAAGGATGACCGTATCAGGATCCTAAAAGATGGGAAAGAAATCGATGAACAAGTTCTTAGCGCTGACGACGACGCTCTTTGCATTCTTCTTGGTGGTTGTTAGTACTTCAGGTTGTACAACTGTAAAAGCTGGAGTTCAACCTTGTGATGTTCTTGTTTATATCCCACCAGCTCCACCAGAGATTAATCGTATTCTGGTAAAAGAGGCAAGGCCAACAGCTATTGGAATTGCGAGACATTCCGAAAGATTCAAAGAGTATAAATGTACAAAACCTAAACAGTAACAACGTACCTGAGCCTACTAGTGCTGAATGATATACGTTGTCACTGCTTAGAATAGATAGAGCTGGCTTCCCTGGGCTGGCTTTATGGGTGGGGGATCTCCTTCTTGCCTCGGGAGGTCTCCCACTCTTATTCTTCGCGGTTTATTCCATCGTCTTTGAATTCCCCACAGAACTCATGGCTTGACACTGTGGGAAATACTGCTTGAAGTCTGGGTGTTGCGACATCTACTATGGGCGGAAATCTTTTACAGAACCCGAACTTCTGACTCTCGTTTTTAGCGTACATTATCCACCACAGGCATTTGGCACAAGAGAATCCCATCTTACTCTCCGTAAGTAAATATTACAGTCGGTACCTTAGCATTACCAGCAATTGCAATCATGTGAGCAGTCCCTCGTCCACCAGGAAATGCAATTACTAAGTCAGGCTTACCCTCATCAAGCATCTGATGATTTCGTATTGAGCCTGCTGATAGTCCGTAAGTCTTCCAATCTGCTGGGAATCGAGATACCTGTACGTCAACACTTGTAGCCCATGATGCAGCGATCTTATCAACACCTGCAGCATCTCCCGAAATTAGTAGATCGGGTTTACCTCTCTCCAATGCGAGCTTACTAAGCTGCCTGAAGATGAAGTTCCTATCCAGGAAATCTCTTCCACCACAAACTAGCCATCTCATTTGAGGAACTCTAAAACTTTTAGGAGGTGACTTATTGGGATACGAACTGATTCTTTATTCATGTTTAGTATTGCATGAACACCCAGAACTGGGTCAGTTCCTCTATGTGGGGACCGAGTTATTGTGAACGTGCCAGTTTTAGTCTTGAAGGTTACTTGAACGTACTCTTCCACATTCTGAGTATTCTTGTCTGGAAGCTTCTCATCAGCATTAATAATTATCCCCGAAGTAATGTACTCAACCATAGTTTTAGCTTGGTCGTAATTAAAGAGGTTAGTTCCAGAGGGTTCTCGTATGTACTCTTGTTTTGTTCCCTTGTTGGCAATCTTGTCGAACGAAATACCACCATCAGGCATAAAATCCTTAGGAAGCTTCCAACCTAGGAATCTCTGCGTCATATTTTCGATGATAGACTTGCTCATTTGGGGTTCTCCCGTACATGGTTGTTGCTAGTTTCATGAATTGCTTCGACAGGACGATCTTCCTGATTCTGATACTTACCCATATAGGGTGAATCAGTAGGTTCGTCAAGTTGATGGAAGAGCAGCTGTGCGATGGGATCGCTATGATAAATGCCCAAACCTTTATTGGAATGGTTGGTAATCTCAAGAGTAATCCAACCCTCCCAGCCAGGTTCAAGTACTGTATTCTGTACTGCTAGACCTTTACGAGCCCATGATGATTTGTCGTGAACTATTGCTACTAGGTCGTTAGGCATCTTGATACGCTCAATGGAGCTTACTAAAATGAACGCTCCGGGAGCTAACCAGATAGATTCTGAACCTGGAATAGGAAGCCTAACCCTGATATCGTATCCGCACTGGCTAAGTCCGTATGACATACCGTTCTGAATACCCTTTTCTGTGAAGGGCCTAATCATTTCCCCCGTGCTGAAAGCTGTAGTGGCACACCTTTTCCTAATCGATTGAGCTGATAATACGGTCATGTTAGAGTCCCTTTGCTTTTGCAAGTTTCAACTGTCTCTTAGCTTCACGATCACACTGCTCATTAACCCAGCTTCGCCCGTGAATTCCTCCGTTATGCCCTTTAATATGTCGAACATATACTTTAGTATTATTATGTTGTAAGGCAGCCTCTAGCTTCGACATACCCTTCTTTTCATTAGGAGTTTTGGACACTCCTTTCAAGTCTGGTACGTACGAGTCTGAATTGTGAGATCTAGAAGCTTCCTGTACGTCGACCTTATAAAGGTGAAGGATTAACCCAACGGCTCGAATGTTATCGCATTGAATTATCAGGCTTCTTCCAGCAGGTAACTCTTGTTTCTTATGAAGGCATTCTACAGCATCGGCAATTGCTAATAGTTCTGCCTCTCCAGAATTGTTACACCTCGTAGCTAGCTGCCCACCGAAGATTACTCCCCTATCCATATAGGCATGACGATACCAAGCACCCCAACCTGATCTTTGGGTTGTGGGATCATATGATGCATCTACGAATAGTGTTACACCATCCCACTCTTTCTTATCTACCATGAAGCTTTATCCACATCTTTGAACATTGCATGAAATAGCTTAGGTGGGTAGACCTCAAAAACATCCGGAGCTACCTCCACAATAAAGTCTCCCACACAAGCTACAAGTTCCGTATCTCGTAGCTTCGACCATAACTTAATAACCTGCTGATCCTTTGATAGAAGTACCCCTTTAATACTTCCATGACACCACCGTTCAACAATGTCAATGTTTTCGGCACTAACCATTACACCAAGAACATTAGGATGTTTAACTTGTTTCTTTCTCACTTGTTTCCCTCCCCCTTCCGAAGCTTCTCCATCATTTCGTTGCTACTATCGCGCCTCTTGATTACTTCGCCCCTAATATTTCTACGCTCTTCCCTCAATAGTTCTTCAAGCTCTAGGAGGTCTTTGAATATTTTATCTCCTAGATCCTGCTGTTTTTTGGTTACACTGCGCCCCCGCACAGATAACATACATCCCCTAGCCATCGCAGTTGAGCCTATAATACGATTATGGTCCCAGGCTAGTCTGCCCTCCTCATGATTTGTCATCATTTTCCTCCGGTCATAAGAGCTACAACTTCTTCACGTGCAGACTGATTCGAACGGAATCTTCCACCCATCTTCGAAGTTACAGTATCACTACACGAATCTTCAACGCCACGCATCTTCATGCAAAAGTGTTCAGCTTCGATAAGTACTGCAACATCTTCTGTCTGTAGTACGTAGCTCAACGCAGCATAGATCTGTTCGCACAGGCGTTCCTGTACCTGCGGACGACTCGCAAAGAAGTCTGCTACCCGAGAGAACTTGGAAAGCCCTAGAACTTTATCTCCAGGAATGTATGCAATGTGTGCCTTACCGTAGATAGGCTGAAGATGGTGTTCACATGTAGACCTGATTACGATATTACGTACACAGACAATCTCATCATATCCCATCTTATTTTCGATTGCAGTACACTTAGGAAACTTATCATAATCTAAACCTTCGAATACTTCATGACAAAACATCTTGGCAACGCGTTTCGGGGTGTCGGAAATGCTATCATCAGTCAGATCCATACCGAGATAAGCCAGGATATTAAAGATCGATGTATCGATCAGCTCCTGCTTATTTGGATAGCTCTCCTTAGCCTTCAAGTTTATTGGGGTCTCAATTCCCTTATTAAGCAGGATCTTATGGACTTCCTGACCAAGGGCTGCATCATACGACATGTTTAGATCTTTCCGTTTTCGAACGTTACAACGCCATCGTTATGGATGGTCATATCCTGATAGATGTTCTTGAAGTACGCACCCATCATTTTAGCTACTGACAGAAACACTTCACGCATTTCCTCATCGTTCTCATAATCACCAAACACCTGACGAATTTCTTCTTCTGCACCCTTAGCTGTGCGCATTGCGATCATATGACGAATTGCTCGGTGATTAGCTGTGAAGATGATGTTGTTAGTAATACCCCCAGCAACTATGCGACGGATAGCCGAAGTGATCTCCTTCTTGATATGGAAAGGCATCTCGGGATGATCAGTGAGCATTGAGTGATTAAGATGTTTTACTACAAGCTCATCAGCTTCTACAGCAGACTGTAGCATCCTAATGATGTCCTGACTGAGGTCATAGGACCATTGAACACGGTTACCCGAGTATCCCTCAACTGCGTTAGGTGGAGCAAACTTTGAAAGGTTCTCCTCGATCCAGGGCTCCGTAAAGCACGAAGGCAGAAACATTCCAATATCATCGATACGAATAAATCTACCCGATTCCTGAGAGAACGCAAGTCCTGCACGATGACGAACAAGCTCATGTGTGAAGATCCTACTTACATCACAGGCTGCAAAGGTAACATAGCCGTGCTCGAATACACTACCATGCTTCTGCCCTATTACATTACCGAGATACTCTTTATTACCCTCACGAATTTTAGTAAGGTTCTTATTCATATCTAGTTCGAAGGATCTATAACAGGAGCGTCCAGCGATTTCGATTAGGTGTTCAACTTGTGTAACACCATCTGCGCTTGATAGAGCCGGAAACTTCTCTGCACCGATATGATCGAGATAGCTACGCATTCCATCGTAACTAATATCAGTCTCTGCAATCATGAATACTGAAGGTTTAACCCAACGCATTGTTCTTCTCCTGTTTCTGTTTCTCTGCGAAGCCTGCCCACTTATTCTTCACAGCTGTAACTGTAGGTTTCAGTGACTCTAGTAGTTCTTCCAGATTATATTCGTGCTTTGACTTTTTCCGATCATCAATCAGACTACCACATAGCTGAGCATCCATGAGAATATTCAAGCATGCAGATGCATGAGACAGATTATGAAGCCCAGTATCTCCAGCATTCTCCAATCCAGATGACCAATCCATAATGTGACGAATTGCTGCTTCTACGTAGGTACTTGCAGAAACTGGATCATCACGCCAATTAAAGTGTCCATACTTCAAAGCACCCTGAAGATGTACGATACTTGTAAGATAGAGAGGTCCTGGAGGTGTATACCAAGTACCAGGTTTTACTGCGCCGAACAGCGTTTTAGGATTTCCATCCGGATATTTAGTTAGTTTGAGCTCTTCGGTCATTTTCCAATTCCTTCAGCAATCTTTCTTTCCTGGGATTTACGAACCTTCTCGATTATTTCAGGTCTGCAGATTTGTTGGACTTTAATATCCAAAGCCTCCTGTACGTCAACACCCATAACCTGAGCTAGTGCAAAAAGTGTAATTGCTGCATCTCCCAATTCATTATACACCTGACCAGTAGGTCTGGAATATACGTACTTAACGATCTTTAGAACTTCTTCTTCACTGATACCTACAGCTTGTACTAGCTCTGTAGCTTCCTCAATAAACCGCCTAGATCGCTCCTCTGGTGCGTTTCGTTACCGGAATATCCGAGAGTTAGATGAGTCCAGGAAAATATCAGTTTCTGATAGAGTTTTAGCATGACGAATATCCACACTGGTTGCACTTAGAACAGCCCTCTTGTTTAATCAGTGTTGGCTGACTACAAGAAGGGCACATTTCTCCGCGAACTTCCTTAGAAGTTTTCACCTCTACAGCAATAGGCATACTTGCCTTAGAACTTCCGTTATCAATTAGCCCATGCTTGATGAAGTCCATTTCGATAACGTTACCGATACGGCTAACAAGAGATCCGAAGAACTTCCCGTTATCCCATGCAGTGTCATGCATCGAAATTACCTGTTTCAGCTCCCGTGGAATAAATGATGGATCCATTCCAGATCGTAGAATACTAGAAATCATCAGAGTTAAGCCAGTCATCCAGTCGCTATATCTAGCATCCTTACTGGCGAAGAAGATTTCATAGGGTTTATTTTCGTGGTAGTTGATAGTAATGTACATCGATGCAGCCATCGACGGCCATTTAACCTTGTAAGTTGTACCCTGAAGATCAATAGGCCTATCCTCAAGTACATCAGGCTTCTTCTCTTCCACCTTGGATACGATTGCATTCCTATATTTGGACGGTCTGAAGGTTGTGCAACCTTTGCATCCGTATTTCCAAGCTAGGTCGTAAACTTCAAGGAATTTCTCATAGGGAATATCTTCAGGGACATTGATAGTCTTGGAAGTGGATGCGTCTACCCATCTCTGAAGAGCTCCTTGAACCTTAATATGTTCTAGAATGCTAAGTTCATCAGCTTGGGGCATAAACTCAGGAATGTCAGTTTTACCTGTGACAAACTCGTAGAATGCTTTGGTGTAGCTCTTCTCTGTATAGCTAATGTACTCTTCGGTATTATCCTTGCGTACATTGCGATTAACCTCATGCCAGAAATCGGGCTCAAGGCCTGAAGATACATTACCCATGATAAGGGATCCAGTACCTACAGGAGCAATAGTAAGGATTACACCGTTTCGTAGACCATGCTCCCTAATCTGCTTCCTAAGTTCAGTTGGTAGCTGCTTAGCAAACCCACCCTCCAGAAGTTTTTCATCGTATAGTGGGAACGTACCACGGGAGATAGCAAGTTCAATCGAAGCTTCGTAGGCATTTATACAGATATGCTTCATTACTTGACCAGCAATGTTGACGGACTGCTGGGACCCATAACGAATGCCAAGTTCCGAAAACATTGTACTAAGGCCAAGGATACCAAGTCCAATTCGCCGCTTTGAAAATTCTTCCTTTTCCTGTTCAGGTAGAGGATACATCGTAACATCAATTACGTTATCCAGAAAGCGTACACCAATCCTAGCTACTTCAGCTAACAGATCCCAATCAATTTCAGCATTGGACTTGAATGGATTCTTAACGATGTTTGCTAGGTTGATAGCTCCCAGATTACAAGTACCATAAGGAGGTAGGGGCTGCTCTCCGCAAGGATTGGTACAACGAATATCTTCGCAGTACCATAGATTATTCATTTCGTTTACGCGATCACCGAAGATAACACCAGGATCGCTAAACTCCCAGGTATACTTGGTAATTAGGCTCCACAGATCACGAGCGTTCCAGATGCTATATACATACTGCTGCACTCCATTATCATCAATGAAGTCATACTGTTCTAGCTCTGGAGCACGCTCGAATGGGGGCTCATGGAAGAATAGAGGCCATTCAGCATCATCTTCCACGGCAGACATAAATGCATCGGATGTCCATACAGATATATTGAACTCTGAAAACCTCTTAGTACCATCTTTAAGACCCTCACCCTTAGACTTTACAAACTCTGGAAGATCTGGATGTGTGTCAGAAATAGTACCCATCTGTGCTGCTCTACGATCGCCAGCACTTCGAATGGTTTTACCCGTCTGATCGTATACATCCATAAATGGAAGAACACCAGATGCTTTACTATGAGTACGCTTTAGAATAGCGTTTCTGGGGCGGATGGGAGCAAATGACGTCCCCATACCACCACCTTGCTGTGATGTAAGAGCAAGATGTGACACTCCCCGCATAATTCCTTCCATACTATCTTCGATAGTACCATTCACATAACAATTCATCAAGGTTACGCGTTTATTGGTACCCGCACCTGCTAAGATGCGCCCTCCAGGAAGGAAGAGACGATTAGTTAGAACTGCATAGAACTCACCAAAGGCATCTTCACGGCTTGACTCTGCAGGAGAATCTGCAATAGCCCTTGCTACACGTTCGTACATCTGTGTAGCAGTTTCTTCCTTATCGAATAGGTATTTACTTTTTAGGACATCTCGTACAAGTGGAGACTTGAAGATATTAGGATAGAAAGCATTAATGGACGGATCGATCTGCATGTGTTCCTCGGAGTTAGTTAGTTTTTAGGTGAAGGACCTTACAAGCTGTAGGAATAACTGATACTTTCTTGAGCATCCCCCGTTTAGTTCCATAGGATATAACATCCTGCTGAATTTGGATAGCCCTAACCCACAGCTTTCTGTTAGGATTGAGCTCTTTAGTAATCTCGTTGATTCGTAGTAGGCAATCGCTTACCGTATAAGAATCTCCAAAACCATTCCAAGCTCTACTAATATTCCAGTAGTTCATGGTTTTGTTGTGGAGTACTTCATCGTATGGGACAATAATATCTTCCATACTATACTTTGATTTGACCCGTTCCATTATACTCTCCGTAGGATTGCGGTATTATTTATTATAAAGCATTCTATAGACAAAATCAAGGGGTCAAATGGTGTTCGAACATAATTTATTTTGCCGTTGCGGTTGCCAAGACTTCTTCAAACCTGGGAGACAGGATAACATTTGAGGTTTTATACTTGAACATCGGTGCTATCTGTTCGGGTTTGTATCCTGCAAGACCACAACCAATCTCAACAACATTAAAATCCCACGTAAGCATGCCTGCAGCATAATGTACAAACATGTCTACGTATTTATCTATTAGATCAAGTGGAAGAATTTCAAGATTATGTCCCTTAGTTGGTATTGCGTAGCTTCTACCTTGTAGACCTAAACCTCTACCATAGATTGCCCCATGTTTAAGAAGAGCTTCTCTAGCAGATCCTGCACCGTGTCTACCAGCCAGATTAGATCCGAATACGAATATCTTCACTTTCTCAACCATCAATGTGGCTCCACATACTGGGGAATTGCATCAATATTCCAAGCGTATAGCTTTTCGATTTCTTCGAATTTTAGTAGATTACCCCACCTATGGCCGAATTCTGCTTCAGCCTTAAAGGGGATATGACTTAGGATTTCATAACGTGTAGGAATCTCACTCATCTTGTCAGTAATAACTTTAGCTACATCCATAATATACTGAGGTCCGTGAAATAAGGGCACTTCTGTAACAATACAGTCATGCACAGTATTTACGATGTGAGTATCCCATTCACTTCTTAGTATATCGAACAACTCAATACCAGCTCTAATGGTTAGATTAGATGCAGTACTCTGATGGAAGAAGTTAGCTGACTGATTCTGCAGATCGTTTAGAATTTCCCTGCTAACTACGCCAGGACGCTTCTTATTTCCGAAGACTGTAGTCATTGTTTGGTTAAGAAGAGGAGCCATTCGGCATTTACCGATGAAATCCCATGCTACAGGAAATCTTTCGCCCCACCCATCAATCCAGCTTTGTGCTTCTCTTACGGTAATATCACGACCACTCTTAAGTCTAAGGTCGGCATCCAAAGCAATCGAGATAGCCGTACGACCGTAAGGAATACCAAAGTTGACAGTCTTTGCAGCCATCTTATCTTCACGAGTAAAGTGTTCACCGAATAGGAACTTGGAAAACTCTACATGAAGATCCTTACCTTGCAAGAAGATTGCACTAAGATCTGGACATCCGCTTAGGGCTGCAAGACATCTAAGTTCTGCCTGTGAATAGTCACACTCTAGAATACCATAACCAGGACGAGCGTAATATTGACCTCTTAGCTTATGGTCTCGTGGAATATTCTGGAGATTCGGCCCATTACATGCTAATCGCGACGTGGGGGTACCATGAAGAAGATACGATTGATGAACTCTTCCATCACTATGCACATCACTTGTACCATCTTCTTTCTCAAGAAGGTTCTTTACATATGTGGAATACGACTTTTGTACTTCACGATAATCAATCAGAGTCCTTACTACTGGATGATCTGGAAGAGTAATTAAGGTATCCCAGTCTGTCGCAGCATTAGGATTAACATGGAGCTTCAAGTCTCTATACATGAAGTTCTGTAGTTGTTGCCATGAACGAGGATTAATTACTGTAGGTTGCTTATAGAAGTCAGTTGCAAGCTTGTTTATTTTGCCTTCATATCCACTCATTTGAGCTGTAAGGCGCTGCTTATTCTCGTTGACCCAGCCGAAGTCCACACGCATACCACTGGTTTCAACCTTAGCAAGATATTCACTGCCCGGGATGAGGTGTTGCGTATAGAACTTCTCTAGATCCTTATTAGCACGTACCTTATTCCTTAGTACTGGAAAGAGCTGGTAAGTATCACTTAAGTCTAGAGCAAGATACTTGTGGAGTATGTCTTTCGGTACGTCACCGTAATTACGCTTACGCTTTTTACCTGTTACGGGATCTTTTATTGTACCCTTCGTAAATTGATCAAGCATACCCTTATGATTTGCAGATCCAATCCAATCAGATGCAACCTGATCTAGATCATGGATACCTCTACGTTCGTTTAGTGCATAACTAAGCAACATAGTATCTTCGTCAACTCTAGCCCGTTTGGCGTTATACTGATGACGGAGAAACTTAATATCGAACTTGCCGTTATGCCAAACATAAGGAGCTTCGGCTTCAAACAACTCGGGTACAATTAAATGTTCTGGGATAATTACAGATTCTTTGGGTTTATACTGTAATCCCACACAGAGGATCTTATCGTCAACGAAGCTAAATCCTGTTGTTTCAATGTCCGAAGCTATGTGATCAGCTTGGTTCAGTAGGCCTATGGTTTTCTGTACGTCGTCGCTGTTTTCTGCAATCCAATACGATGTACCATCAGGCAACATCAATCTTTTCTCGCCTTCTACTGCAAGATCGATTGCATACTGGATATCACGCTTAAACTGTAAATAGTTACCCTGACCCCTCAACAAGAACGCTGGATGTACAGTAGGAATCATACCAATAGATGCAGAGGGATGCTTGAATAGCTTACCACGCTCCCGAGTAATCTTTAAGCTATAATCACCCATCAATGATTGCAGAGCTGCACTTCCAAGGGCAAGGATGATCTTTCTTGGGTAGGCATTTACCTCGTTCATAAGTCTAGAGTTACAACGAGTACAAGCTTCGATAAGCTTTTCTGGAGTTTTACTCCGTGGTAGGCAGTGTATTGCATTCGTAAAGCGAGGTTGTTTACCTAGCCTTTCAACTCCAGCTTCCAGCAAAGCCTTATGGAGTAACTCCCCAGAAGGCCCCACAAAGGGTTTCTCGAGAGCTACTTCCATAATACCTGGAGATTCACCAACAATTATTAGCGGGCTATCCTCATTGCCTTTTGCTCCAATCTTAACCCCACCAAAAAAACATTGATTACAGCCAGCCATAATTCCTCACAGCTTATTGATTAGATTGTCAATAGCTTTGCAGGAGTCAATCATCCACCTTTCAAATTCAACATTATCCCACCATCCTTCAGGTCTTTTGAATGCCTGAATTCCATAGTTACTTCTTGAATAATCAACCCTTAGAGGTACTGCAGAATCAATACTTACAACTGATCGATGGGCAGCTGCTTCCATATCATGCCAAGGTTCATCCGAAAAGCCAAGGAGGTGAATTGGTACATTGGGGAAGATTGCACTAGCCCATCTGACATATGTAAGTCTGTTTTCGCCACCAATAAGATCTAATTGGAGTTTACGTGGAATTGAAATCATGTCGATGGGAAACTGTTTGACGATCTCTACACAATCAAACCAGTCTTCTACAGAACTTCCGTGAAGTACTGCAATATTCTTAATCCCATCGAACTTTCGCTGCCATTTAGGCCATACTGATTTGATGGCTTCACCTGTAGCCTTACCCTTGCCATAGACATCAGGTAGGACTACATAATCTGCTCCTACACTAGCCGCTGCGTCGTATACCATCTCCATATCAACAGCTTCGCCTAGCTCTGCTACGCTGTTATCCATAATAATTGTGGTGTCGGAGAAGACATTAGATTCAACGAATAGATCACTCCAACCTCGAGGATCTTTTACAACCTCGTGAGCGAGGAGTAGGATTGTTTTTGGAACATAACCATTCATAGCCATCGAATGATAGATATGAAGGGGAGCTACTGGAGCGAATTTGTCAGACTCCTGACCTCCTCCTCCAATTTCATCAGGGATAATTAAGTTTGCGCGTTCGCCACGAATTTGCGACATTACTGACTCCTTAATAGGTTTGGCTGTCAACATCAGTTCTAGGAAAGATTTAGAAGCACTAAACTCCCTGCTTGTTTCCCCAAACAAGGACATGTAATTGGGGAAGTATTTTAACATTCTGGAATCGTGTGTCATTTAGGATTGCCGTTGTTATACGCTCGAAATGATCAAGCATCTGGCTACGAAATTCTTTCAGAGTTGGCTCGATGTCGAACTTTCCTGGAGGCATTGGATTGCCAAGAGACACATAGACAACATCATTCAGCATGAAAAGTGAGGCTCTATAGTTAACATCCTCAAGCATGTCAAAGTCTTCTACGCCGAAGATAGGTACCTTAATGGCAAGTCCTACATGATTACTGAACTCTCTGATGAACTCTTCGAACTTTCCTGGTTCATACTTCTCCCCCATTGACGGAGGTTTGGGACTGACAGTCACAACATCACACTGATGCAACCAAGAGGGCTTGAAGGTACCCTGAGTTTCCACAGCAATCCTGATACCTTGCTCTCTTAGAATCTCTACAAGGTATTTAAGGTCGTGAATACATGGATTTCCACCAGAAAAAGTAATCCATTCACATCCCTTGTTATTTCCAATCTTTGCAATTATTTCTTCAGGAGTAAGCCAAGTAGCGTTAGCTTTAACCTTACGAGGATCTACAGCAAACATACTATCACACATCTTGCACTCATAATCACAGAGTCCAAATCGTATGAATGTAGTCTGAACACCGATCATAGCTCCTTCGCCCTGAATTGTTGGGCCAAAGAACTCTACTACAGGAATTCTCTTTGACATGCTTATCTCCTGCACATTGCCGCAAGTAGCTTTAGTTCTACTGAAGTTAAGGAAGCGTTAATAAACTTAAGGATCCCAGCCTGTTGAAGCCTTACCTTCTTCTGTTTATCACTTTCCCTTTTCCAGTTTTTAATTTTGACCTCGTAGTCTACTCTAGCTTCTTCTGGAGACCACTCTCCTGATCCGTCACAGCGGATACAACGATGTCGTTCTGCCATCTTGTATCCTTCCACTGGATCACGGTCTTTAGGATCATAAGCTTCTCCTCGCCCCCCACAATTAGAACATACAATCCTTCGACTCTGTGCGAACTTGGAGTACTTATAACCATATCGTTCATTATGCTTACGTACGTAGTCCTTGAATGAACTAAATGGTTTCTTATCGATCTCCTGAAGAGCGAAGAGCTTAGTCATTGATTATCCCCCATATGAGGCGGAGCAATTAGGAGTTTCCCACACATCAATACGAGCAAGTCTAGCTTTTCCATCAGTACGTTC
>ERZ724522.1091-NODE-1091-length-15455-cov-4.992662_pt1 | contig 15455 bp, 9 predicted proteins | sample MGYA00376055_ERZ724522 | MGnify/ENA primary metagenome ERZ724522 (study PRJEB28724, sample SAMN07190884) | wastewater metagenome | isolation source: effluent of sewage treatment plant in Hong Hong | place: Hong Kong | collected 2016-03-17 ... | reverse complement strand
ATGTCAACCCCGACCGGAACGACGTGTCCATCACCTTGGGGTCGATGAGGTGATCAAGCCGCGCTGCCACCACCTTGGAGATGTTGAGCACCGGGTCCGTGAAGATGCTCGCCACGTTGTCGTACAGGTCCACCAGGACCACGTCCGTCGCCGCTCCTACGGGACCGTGTCCGTAGAACACCTCCCCCGTGAGGGAGTTGACCTCAGGCACCCGTCCAAGAGTGAGGGTGTACGGACCTCCCCCGCCGATGTTCTGGATCTCGAACCACCCCAGACACTGCTCCACCTCGGAGTCGGTGATGGTGTCCTTGATGATCGTGTGGACGCGAATGACCTGCCCCACCGAGAAGGTCCCGCTGTAGGTGACCACAAGCTCCCACTGGTTGGCGAACCCCGGGGCCACGGAGAGGGTGCCCAGGAGGTCGGTGCTCACGGGTTGCGGCACCGGCAACTGGTTGGGCGTCCCGTAGCTGCTGACTTTGCCTGTGGGGACGGATCCGGCGATGTCGAAGGCCCCGTTCACTGTCCAGTCGGGACACACTCCCGAGCCGTCGTACGGGGGCATGTACTCGGAGTTCGCCGCCCGCTCCGGGGGGATGACCACGAACACTTGATTCTGCTGGGTGGCCCCATCAAGGGACAGGGGAATCGCCGCGAGACGGGTCACCTTGGGCTGGATGAGCGTCACCGACTTGATCTTGTCGTTGACCCCCACTGCGGTGAAGTAGTCCGTCAGGGGCTTGGAACTCTCCAGCACAATGTCGGGTCCACCCCACGACGCCACTCGGAAGAGCTCGAACCGAGCCGTGAGCGCGTTGATGGCCGTGAGCGCATTGGCGGGACCCAGCAACAGGTTGCTGGTCTCCTCTCCCGTGAGCTCCACCATGACGTACAGCCCACCATTGGGCATCGAGCTCAACCCGTAGGCCTGATCCACCGTCGGGATGGTCGCCGGGGCAACGTGCGGTGCCACCGTCGTGAACAGTTGGCTCAACACCCCTTCTTCGAGGGTGAGGGTGTTGGTGCCGGTGTTCACCGCCCACTGCCAGTGCGTGTACGGAGACTTCCCCGTGGGACCTACCACCTCCCAGGAGATGGGGTGCCCAAGGAGAGCACCACCCTTGTTGCCGAAACGGTTGGTGCCCCAGTTGTACGGGACGAAGTCCACGTCGTTGAACCCCGACCGGCCCGGACGGGTCTCGAAGTACGTCCGCGACGGCGACGCGGCCCCCTGTTGGATGGGGAGGACGGTGGAAGCGGTGTTCTCCACCGTGGCGTAGGGGGTGCCACTTGACGCCACCCACCCACCCACCTCGGACGGGAGGGCGGGGGCGGGGAACACCTGTTCAGCGTGGGTGGACTCCCGGCGGGTGAGGGGCTCGTCCCATGCCTTGGTGACCAAGGATGTCGAGGCGACGTTCTGGAAAGCCTTCTTGAGAATGTCGAGGTCCGTGGGCATGAGCTCTCCGCTACCTTCCAGGGGGATAGAACAGTTAGCCGTTGGGGCGTAAGGTACTAGAGATGGACGATACGATGCCGACCCCCAAGCTCACCGTGGAACTGGTCCCCCAGCCGTTGTGGGAGCTCAACCTGCGTTCTGAGCTCCGTCCGAAGGACTGGGACAAGCTCCGCAAGGCCACCTACGCGGCTGCGAACCACAAGTGCGAGCTCTGCGGCGGTGTCGGTCGCAAGCACCCGGTGGAGTGTCACGAACGGTGGGTATACAACGACGAAACTCATGTCCAAAAGCTGGTGGGGGTAGAAGCTCTCTGCCCTCAGTGCCATCGGACGAAACATTTTGGTCTGGCCGTACAGATGGGCCAAGGTGACATGTGCAAAGCACACATGATGCGGGTGAACCGCTGGACTTCCGCACAGGCGGACGCCCATCTCACCCAAGCGTTTGATGTCTGGCGGCGGCGGTCTGCGGTGAGTTGGACTCTGGATCTGACGTGGTTGGAGGGGGTTCGCTGACCTGGATGGACTTGGGCCTCCCCGGGATCTTTCGGGCTCGGCTGGCAGCACCGATTTTGGCCTTCGTCTCGGCGCTGTGTTTTCTGCCCGATGATTTGACCGCCGCAGCCCCTAGTGCCTCTGGAGTGTTCTTGGTGCGTCGCATCTTCTCAAGTGACTCTTCAGAGAGTTTCCTCCCCATGAGGGCCTGTCGCTTCTTCTCTCGTGTGGCATCCGAGTCTTTCTTGCCCAGATGCTTCAGCCTTTGGTTCTCCTTGAACGCATCGGACATCTTGCGTCCGGTGCAGACCTCCCGCGACCTAGCCATCGCGGCATCAGAGGGCCTACGCCCTTGAAGGGCCGCACTGATTTTCGCAAGATGCTCTGGAGATTTGACCCTCCCCTTCCCAACCGCGCTCATCTTGGCCTTTGCCTCATGCGTGTGTTTTTTGCCCAACTGTGCCTGTCTGTTCCGTTCCCTGGACTCCGCTGAGTGCGGGGCGTGTTTCCCACCTTCCTTGAGGTTGTATCCATTTGGTACCATGCTGTCCAAGGTGCCGATCCAAGCGCATTCTTTCGAGTCGAGTTCCTCGTAGGATGCGGCAGTGTCGATGACCTCCACCGAGAAATTCTCGACCCCGTACTTCTTCAAAGCCCCCTTCAGCCCAGGGTAGGTCCGATCACTACCCAACCCCTTGATGTGAGCCCTCCATCGGCACTGCACACCGCGAGTAGTCTGGCCCACGTAGATTTTTCCGTTGATCAGGTTCCGAATGGCGTAAATTTCACCGAAGGGTTCTAGCATGTTCGGACTCTACCCCATGTGTGCCCGAGGATCAACTAGGTGCGGCATTTCCCCATGGATCGCCAATGCCATTGCGTGACGCCGACCCGGACCTCATCCGGGGGATCGTGCTGGGCGACCTGGAACCGGCAGACATCCTCCCCTTGAGGGTGGACGTGATCTGGGAGGCCAAGCCTTTCACGCCCGACATCGTGCTGGGTCTCACCGTCGTCAAAGGCGACGGGAGCACCGTGAAGCTCAAGGAGCTTCTCTCACAGAAGCTCCTCACGGGATCGAACCTGGACCCGGACACCGTGGTCTGGCGAAGCTACCACGCCATGGCCCGGAAGCTGTCGTTCCAGTTGTTCGAGGCGGACCCCCGGATAGGGCTGCCCCTCACCTCGAACAGCATGGTGCCCTTCCCCAACAGCCCCTTGTTCGACCCCCCGTACATCACCACCACCTACGCCAAGTACCTGTGCCTCACCAAGGACACGCGACTGTCCCCCGCGGAGACCCAGGTGTCTCTGTCCCTCACGCGGTGTCCGTTCTGCGAGAGTGCCATCTACCCGTTCGGGGGAGCCCGTCGGCCGGGTGTGTGGTGTGGCGGGAACGTCGGCTTCGCCCACGAGGAGTGCGCCCCGTGGGTGAAACCGCGGCCCGTGACCTAAGCTACTGTCCGCGGGGTGGGATCGGGTTGTTGAAGAGGGTTCGGGTGTCCTGACCCAGGGCGTCCGCCCGGTTGCCAGCCGCCTGGGTGCGGTCTGCGAGACCCGCATTGTTCTGACGGAACTCGTCGGTGATGGTGTTCCAGCCCTCGACCGAGTCGAGGAGGGACCGCCGACCTTGCTCCAGCGCCATGCCCCGTAGCTTGGACTGAGTGTCGGCCCACCCAACTGCGGCCTGCTCCATCTGTGCGCTCACCCACTGGCCCGCTTCTTCCTCCGAGGAAACGATCTGGGTCATCCCCTGCGTGCCCGCCATGTACGCTGCCAGCAACAGGTCGGCCTCGGCACCCTTGCAGGCACAGGTGTCCTGCTGCCCCATCGGGGTGAGGTCCGTGAGAAGATAGGCCGCGTTGTTCACCGGGAGCTTGGTGACCGCGTCGCGGTCCGACATGATGTAGTTGCGGAGGCCGTTGGCGATCATGGTGGTCCGGTCGCCGTTCCGTTGGTCGTTCTCACCGAGGTGGAGGATTGCCGCATCGCCCCCTGACGGGTCACTATTGCTGGCAAGAGCCGCTGCCGCTGCCGCAACTGCACGACCCCGCTCCTCAAGGCTGTCACTGACAATCCCACGGAGATACGCCTCCCGCTGTGCATCCGTGAGGAACTGCAACGGGTCTCTGGCACTGATCCGTTCGTAGTTGCCACCGGGCTCGATGGACAGCCCTCGCCCGTACTGGAACGACCCGTAGTGCTCAAACCCCTTGGCGTCAGACACGGGGAAAACCGGGGAGAACTCCTCGTGGTCGGTGCTCTCCATGATATGCACGTCCGACCTTGGGACGAAAATCCCGCGCTGGGGCGGCGGGGACCCCCGGAACAGGGCCGTTAGGGACTCCAGCCAAGGGGTGATGTGCGCCTGGACCGCCGCCGGGATTGGTGAGTTGCCTCGGATCAACCGAAGCAACTCACGGTCTGGGGCAGTGAAGTTTGATTGTGTCACGTCCACCACCAGCGCCCGTGCCTTAGCTGCAAGCACCGTGGTGGCGGCATCTGGGCTCCGGGTTGAAGCAGTCTCCGTGGGATCAAAATCGTTCGGTGTCCCATCAGTGACGTTGGATGTCGTGAGAAGACCCTCAACGGTACGGAGGTTTTGGATCCCCTCCACGGCGAGAGCAATCAACGCTCGTACTTGTTCCGCCGTGGTTCGGACCGTAGAGAGCCCCGCGGACCCAACCTTGTCCGTGAAAGTCCGTGTGAGCGCCCGGACGAAGGGGTCGTTGGCCCGGGGGTTCAGACACGAGTTGATGAACCCGATGATTTCCCTTGGGGGGGCGGGGTGGTGTGCCCGAACAGACACTGGAGTCGCTCGCACTTGCCCCCGTGCCTCGAACGTCATGGAATAGATGAGATTCGTCGGTACCACTTGCGTACCCCGCTGTTCCATCACCCGGACCTTCAGCCCATTGGTCGGGGTGTGGACCACATCAGGGTAACGATCGTTCGGGACGACATCGACGTAGCTGCCCCGGCGTTCCTTGGGGATGTTGCTCACATCCATGATGGGGCGCACCACCACGGTGCTGTAACTTGATGTTGGGGCCGGTGTTGGCGGTCGAGAGGGTGCCGTCGTCGGGGTCGGGTTGGGGTCAGGGACCCCAACCCGACCCAAAATACCAGACCGACGAATGCCATCCACGCGACCCTGAAGGTCCCGGCCATACACAGTCGGGTCGGACGTGAAGTAGCGGGCTCGCTTCAGAGCTTCCGCGTACACCATGGCGTTTCCAGGGTGGAGGAGGTACGCCTGGATTGCCGCCACATGCCCACGGTCGGTGATGAACCGGACAAAATGGTCAGCCCCCTCTTGGGGTGTCCGATATGCCTGGAACGCATCCCGTGTTGGTACACGGACCCCATTCACAGTCTCATGGGATCCATACGTTGTCCTGAACCCTCCCCCCCCATACTTCAACCCACCGAAGTTGAAATTCATCATGCTGCGGCCAGAACCTGTCTCATGCGACCACTGCGCGAGAAGAATTTCCAAGATGGTGTTGGAAAGAGCGGGGCTCTGAACAATCCTGTTCCAGGCATTCCTCAAATACCCTGCTGCGTCACCGATCGACATACGGGTAGGGGTTCGGGCCACTTCTCCTTGGTCCGCATACGGGAGATACCCCCCGCCCCCACGATTCACCACAATTGGCGTAGACACCCCCCCCGGCTCACTTGTTTCACCCCCCGAGCTCAAATCCACAGGGAGGTAGCCCTGCATCGCAGGGTCGGGGTGGGACGCCGAGTAGTAGCGGTAGTACCCCGGCGTGGTGAGCGACAAGGAAGCCTTCCGGTCAGACAACATCTGGAGGAGGTTGGCCGACTCGTTGATCATCCCCGAGGGGTCCGTCCGGGTGTCCCCGGTGTTGCTCCCGCCCGTCCTGAACTGCCCCATGAGGTAGGACATGAGGATGACGTTGTTGGCGGTTGAGTCAGTGCCGCCATCGCTGGCCGTACCAAGGGTGCGATCACGATGGGCACCAGCCCCTTGAACTTCTCGCACAACCCTTGAGAGGTTGTTGAAACTGGTTACCAACTGTTGGATGGTAGCGTCCGGTGGGGCGGCATCAAAGTTGGACACAACTTCTCTGAGTTGCCTCTGTGCAGTCGCGATCAGTGTCTCCTGACGGGCAACCAGTTGTTGGTCCACGTCACGCTCTGCCCTCTGAGCGGCGGCACGTTCGGCGTTGATGGCCTGCTGTGCTTCAATCCTCCTGCGATCCAAACTGGCCTTGACCTCGCGAACCACGTTCCTGGTGTGGATGTATTGCGTCAGCGCCGTCGAGATGTCCTGCCTCGACACAGTCACTCCATCGTGACCAACTCCAGGGAGCCCCACCACGGTGTACAGTTGTCCGGGGTTGGTGGTGTGGTTACGGCCATGGTGTGGACGGGCGAGCTCTGACGCCGTGCGGGACGAAGTGGGACACAGGGTAGCGGGAGTCCGGGACAACAACCCTTCAATCAGTTGGCCTACGAACAAATCTTGCCGTGCGGTGCTTTGTTGACGGTTGTGGTCACGCCTGCTCGCAGTATTCTCTCGGGTGAGCTCGTTCTCGACGGCCTGGAACCCGAGTGCCTGGAACATCGGGTTGATGTGCGTGGGGTCCAGGGCCATCACCACGTTGGGGAACCCCACCAGCCGGGGGTTCCCGCTGTTGTCCAGCGTCTGGAGGGGTCGGATGGGGCTCTCGGTGTTGGCGAGGTTGATGGCCGAGAGGTTCTGGTCCAGGGCGACGTTGGTGTTGGACGTGTTGCCAGGGGCCAAGAATTTCCGACGACGGGCCGTGAGGGTGAGAGTGGTCGTACACTCCCCCCCAAGGTTGAAGGCGTGGGCCACCTGGGTGACGTAGTAGAAGCAGTCGATGTGGGGGATGTACACCGGGTACCCGGGACGAATCTCGGGGCGCATCGGGATGGTGACGGTCGCACCGTTGGACCCTGCATTGGTGCGGTCCAGGTGGTTGATCGCGAAGTAGAACGCGCTCCGGGCGTTGGTGTAGTAGGTGCTCTCGACCGAGGTCTCAATCCAGCCGTGCTGGGCCACCAGCTTGTAGTCCACGTATTGGGAACGGCACCCCCACTCGGACTCGTCCACCAGCCCACGGGTGTTCTGGAACGCGCCGCCCTTCACAAGGCAGTAGGTAGCGGCGGGCTCGTTCTCGGAGAAATTGATCGAGACGATGTCCTCGGGCTCGATGCGGTACACCCGAGATGAGCTCGTATCCAAGTTGTACATCGGGGGCTTGAACACCAAGTCCCCGTCGGCATCCTGGTAGAACTCGTAGCCGCAGACGTTGGTCACTGCCGTGGCAATGTCCATCTTGGACTCGTAGGTGCTCTCCCAGAGGTTCACCTGTCCGTACGAGCCAATGTCCGTCGGGAACGCCTGCAACGCCATGGCGTCCAACCCCTGAGAGTTCCGTCCCTCATTGTTGGCCGCGAGAAGGGCTGTATCTACCTGACGGGAAACCCTCCCGTCAGCCGTGTTTGCCCGCATCCCAAGGAGAATGGTGGGGTCCTGTGCGAGGTAGTCCAGGGACTCGTGGCCGGTGCTTGGGCTCACGTTCCCGGTCCCTCGGGAGCCACCGAACGTCGTGGAACTGTGCCCGTACAGGGACAAGAACGCCTGCTGTGACGACGTGAACATCTGGCCCGAGGCCCCGTGCATACGCAGGCCGTAGATCTTCCCTCGAAACCGTTGCTCCCAGTACCTCAGGGTCAAGGCGTACAGCGGGTCACGGGTGGTGCTGTTCACCGCGTTGAGGTTCGTGCGGGACGACAGCGCGAACCCCACACCGTCCGCCACACCAGCCGTGTCCCGGTACAGAGAGTAGATGATGGCGTAGGGGGTCTTGCCCGTCATCGGGTGGCCCGTGAGGGTCGTCTGGATCCCGCTGTTGGCCGGGCGGGTACCAAAGAATGATCCCCCACCCGCCCCGGAGAGCTTCATGTGCTCCCAGAAGTGCAACATCCCGTTGCACGTCATGTTGGCGCTGTAGAACCCGGACGAGTAGTCGTGGGTCACCGAGGTCACCACCCCATGGAAGACAGGGTAGTAGGGGTACTGAGGAATGTCCCCAAGGTTGACCCCAGCGACGGGCCGGGAGTTGGGGGTGGAGAGCCCCTTCATGGGGAAGTACCCACGGAAATAGACGTGGATCTCCAGACCCGGACGAAGAAAGGTGTTGCCGTCCCGGAAGATGGAGTCCCCGTAGTGTCTTGGGATGGCCATCCCGATGGAACAGTTGGACGCGCCCGGCTCCACCCCGAAGTCCACCGAGATCGAATTTACAAATTCTTGAATGTCGATGTTGTGGTGGCATGTGGGACATCCCGGCAAACTGGTGTCCCCATTCACGTAAACTTGGAAATCTGGCGTCCACTGCACGCAAACACGCCGATTCGCCTGCCACGTACCCGCATATGGCCTGTTCACGATGGACATTGATGGACCTTACCCCAAGGGTGAGATAGGCGAACTAGCTCAACAACTAGTGCCACATTAGTACGGCTATGGTACCACTGTGGCATGGAACCCAAGCACACCAAGGTGTATCTACCAGACGACGTGGCTACGTGGGTGAAGGACGAGGCGGCTCGCCAGCGGACCACAAGCTCCGCTCTCATTCGCTCACTTGTGGTCGCCGCGATGCTGAAGACCCAACAGACGGGGGTGGGGAAGTGACCCCCGCGGAGCCCAAGCCCTACGGGGAGGTCTACGTCATCACATGCACAATCAACGGGAAACAGTACGTTGGGCAGACCACCCGTGGGGCAGGGAAGCGTTGGAAGGAACACCAGATCAACTCACGCAGACACCACAGCCACTTCCACCACTCCCTGAAGCTGTACGGAGCGTCCAACTTCACCATGAATGTGGTTGATCGCGCGGACACAGTTGAGGAACTGGACGAGAAAGAACGACACTGGATCAGTGTTCTTGGAACACTCACCCCCAACGGGTTCAACCTCACCACGGGCGGGGATACTGCCCGTGGCAAACAACACAGTTTGGAGACACGGTGGAGAATCGCTGCCGCTGCCAGAGACAGGGCACCTCGTCAGCAATCCACAGAGACCAGGGAAAGGATTGGTCAGGCCCACACTGGGATGACCCGTAGCCCGGAAGCCAAGGCCAGAATGAGCGCCGCCGCCAAGAACAGACCACCAGTGTCGCCAGAAACTCGGGCGAAGATGAGTGCTGCCCGCAAGGGAAAGACCCACTCCCCTGAGACCCGAGCCAAGCTGATTGAATCACGGAGAGCCCGTGAGTGAGGTTGTCACCTTCGGGTGAGAAACACACCCGATGTCTGTCCGGGCTGTGGGCTGGGCTGTGTAGCACTCTGCCAAGCTTGGTTGGCGGTCTCGGCGGCGGGGGATGTCCCACCAATGCCTGGGACGCTGAACACAGACAACCTGTTCCCCGTGCCCGAACGGGACAGCGACCCCTGGTTGCGGTCCCGGGGGAGTCGGGGGTTCTCCATTGGAAGGATGGTACCGGGGGCTTCCGCCACGTCGTAGACCTTGTTGGCGACAAAGTCGATGGAGATGTCCAGACCACCGTTGGGGTGGGTCTCGTCATCGGTGAAGCTGAACGTCTCCATGTGCCCCACGTACACCATCTGGTCGTACTCAATGGCCAAGTTCCCCACCATCGGGAACGCCCTGGAGTTCGTGGTGGTGTCCTGGAGGTACGTCCCTCCCTGGTACAGCGCCAGCAAGTTCTGAAGTTGCTGGTACGAGGCACTGTCGTTTCGGCTCGCCCGCTGGACACCCGTCACCACGGAGCCGTTCTGCGAGGTGTTCGCCAGCCCCGCGGTGTACGCGCCGATCTTGAACGTGAACGAGATCTTGGGCATCTCCTCCCCCCACGCCTCGTAGATGTACCCCTTGCGATTGCGACTCTGGTGCTGTGCAATCTTGGTGTACGTCGTCTGCATGGACGCGGGGTTGATGAGCATGAGCAGCGGTGGGATCAAGCTCATCTGCTTCAACTGCACGGCGAGGGACAGCGAAGTGATGTCGTTGGACAAGGCCGGGGTGACGACGTTGTTGGACGAGTTCGAGGGTGGGCGGGCGGCGTTCTGCACCGCCGGGCCGAACACTTGGTTGAACAGAGCTTGGTTGTAGGCGTCCTCAAGGGTGAGTTGCGACGCCTTGGAGAGACCCGCGATGGCGCCCCCCGAGCTCACCAAGTTCTCGTAGGCGGACTTCCCTGACGGGTCCACCTGGGAACTGAACTGTGCCTGTGAGTACGTCACCGCGTCCCGGTTGTCGTTCCGCACCGTGGCGCTCGGAGGCACCCGGCTGGGGCTCCGCTGGGTCTGCAACAGGGTGGTGCTGTCCCCACCGAGGATGGTGGGAAGGACCACACGGATGACGAAGGGCGAGTAGGATCGCAGGTCGGAGTTCGACCCATCCAGCGGGATGCCTTCTTGTACGTCGATGGACCGGCCGAAGTTGGTCGTGTCCGGGATTCCGACGAACTGGGCGGGTGCTTGGAGGGGCTTGGTCACATCTCACCTGCGACGGCGGTGGTGGGGCCGCGGGACTGCGGTGTTGGCATCCGTCGGGGGGCCTGCAATGTCATCCGTGATGCCCAGATCACCGCTCTCGAAGGGCTGTGGCGGCGTCGGTGGCGGGTTGGACACCGTGGGGGCGGGGGATGTCGGTCCACGGCTCGTGTCCCTCGGGATGTACACGCTCTTGGTCTGGTGAACCTCCCGGTCCACGGTGAAGTTCGCCGTGAGCGCGAACTGGTAGGGCTTCTCGGCCGTTTCCTCGACGGTGAAGGACGTGAACCACCCCCACCAGCTACCGCCGTCGTAGGTGATGAGAACTTGGCCCTGGAACGCGATGGTGCCCTTGGAGTCGTAGATGGCCCCGTTGTTGTGGAACAGCGCCAGCATGTCCAAGTATTTGTCGTACCCGATGGTGTCCCGCCGGGTGCCCCGTACGTCTCGGGCACGGGCGCTTGCCGGGAGGATCAGGTCGTTCGAGGGCGTAGGGCCGGTGATGTTGGACAGTCCCGAGTAGAGGCGCACGAACCCGCCCGTCGCCATGTTGAAAGCGATCTCCGTGGGGTTGCTGCCCCAGTGGTACTCCACCCATCCCGCGAGGGTCTGTTGCCGGGAGATGGTCTTGGCGTAGGTGAACGCCATGGACGTGGGGTTGACGTGCAACACCATCTTCAGGTGGGGCGGAAGAAGCGAGTCCTGCCGGTTTGGACCGATGATGTCGAACACGACAGGGCGCTTGCCGCTCCCGTCGAACTCGTCCATCGGTGACTGGAACGCCGACGGGATGATGTACTGGCCAGCCATCAGCCCCCCGGCACGCGGTTAGGGGTGATGCCAGCTTGCTGAATGGCCCGACGCACCACGTCGAACACCCGACGCTCGTCACCACCGTTGATGGAAATGTTCACGTTGCCGCCCCCACCGCGGGACGCCGCGTTCGCCACCGGACCACCGGGCTTCATCCCCATCACTTGGTCGGCCCGGTTGATGGGAGTGATGACAGTACGTCCGCCACGGTCCTGTGAGATGAAGTCGTGGACGCCCGCATCCACCCGGGACTGCCGCGAACGGATCATCCCACCGTAGTCTGCGTTCCCCGTGTCGGCCTCGGTGAGGTTCCGACCCGCCAGGATGCGGGCAACCTCATCGGATGTCTTGCCACCCTTGAACAGGGCTTCGGTGAGACGAACCTTGGCGTCTGCCTCTGCGATGGCATCCGGGAGCTTGGACATGGCCAGACCATCCCCGAGATCGCGACCCTTGAGGAGCTTCTCGTTGAACACCTGTGCCTGACGGTCTCGCTGCCGGGCGTCCCGACGAAGTTGCTGGTGTTGCTCCTGTGCCTGTGTCTGGACATCCTCCGTCGCAGCCACCACGGGGGCCGTAGCAGCCTCTGCATGGGCCGGTGTGGGCGGCGGGGGGGTCGGTGCCACCGTCGGTGCTGCCGTGCCCGGAGTGACCCCTGGAGCCGCCGCGGGAGTGGCCCCGGGGGTCGCCCCCGGTGCAGTCGGGGCGGGCGCACCCGTGTCACGCACCACCGTCCCATTGGGACCCCGATGCCACCCCGGTGGGATCTGGGTCATGTTCTGGGTGGTGTTCATGAAGTCATCGTGGCCCGCACCCTCACGGGTGTAGTAGGTGTTGCCGCTGGCAACACTCGACCGGATCGACTGCATGTGTTCGAGGGCCTGATTCTCCCGTTGCTGGTCTGCCTGGAGTCGGGCAAGCCTCTCCCTTGCCGCAGACCTGTCGGTCTCGGAGGCGTCCGATGAGTTCGCCGTGACCCGTGCCGATGCGATGTCGCGAACCCTCTTGGACCGGATGGATGCCGTTCCGGCGATCTTCTCGTCGATCTGTTGGAGGGCGTCGTGCTGGACCTTGAGCGCCTTGGCCGCGGCACCCCCGTCACCCAGCCCGGGAAAGTGGTCCACGACGAAGGTCAACGCCGCGTTGATCGGTCCGTTGAGGACATCGTAGACGTGCTGGAGAATCTGAGCGATCTTGTTCTCCATGATGTCCGCGATGGACACCGTGGCATCCATCGTCTGGTAGGCCAGTTGGGTGGACTCATCACGGGTCTTCTCCAGGGCCTCGGACGACGCGGAGGCATTGGACTGGAACAGGTCATTGCCGTCCCTGAGCTCGTGATGGCTCTCGTCCAGGATCTTCCCATTGGCGACCGTCACATGGTAGAGCCCCGCGAGCCGGGCGACCGTGGCCTGGGACGCGGCGTCGGTCCGCTTGCTGAGACGGGTCATGGTCTCGAAGTCGCCCTGTTGAGCCTTGATCTGAGAGATGAAGGCATCCATCTGGTGACCCGACATCCCCGAGACGCTCTCCGCGGCGGCTCGCTCCGGGGCACTGAGGTCACCCGCGGCCCGGTTCCCCACGATGCGCTGGACCATCGCAGCCCGCATGGCCATTGAGCCACCCGCACTGAGGTCCTGCATCGAACCCACCCGCGCACTGAGGCCACCCGTCGCCCCACGGCTGAGATTCACCAGGGACTCCAACTGACGCGCCATGTCTTCGGCACCGGGCTCGCCCGATGCACGAAGGCCCGAGAGAAGTGCCCGCTGGCTCTCTGCGTTGAGGGTCCCGAGTCGGTTGACCAGTTCTTGCGGGTTCGTGGCCCCGCTCGCGAACGCCGACTCCAGACCCCGGCCGGTGAGACCCGCTGTCTCCAGGGCCTTCCCGAAGGCGCTGGCCATCCCCGCCCGGTCCTGAGCGAAGTTCTTGGCCTGCTGGGTGGCCTCGCGTCCGAACACCCGTTGACCGCGTCCGCCCGCGATGAGAAGTGTCCTGATGCGCTCGGTAGCCGCCATCCCACCCATGTCGCCCGCGGCACCACCGACCATCTCCGCGGCCTTCTTCATCCCCATGATCTTGGACATGCGGAGGAGAAGGTCCCCGGTCTGTTCCAGATGGACATTGAGGGCGGACTGCCCCGATGTGGCCTGAACCACCATGGAGTAGAACCGCCGGGTGCTGAACCCGCTCTCCGATGCCATCTTGGCGATGGACCGGAAGTTGTCGTTCACCGTCTCGGTGGACATCCCCAGGTCGTTGACATAGTTCGTCAGGTTGTCCGCGTACTCGGACAACCCCACACCCGTCATGTTGGCCGCGGTGTACGTGTCCCGGAGCGAAGCACTGAGCCGTCGCTGTGCAAGGGCAGCATCGGCGGTACCACCCGTGAGCCTGGACAGGGTGAGGTTCCCGTTGTCCAGGGACTGGAAGAGTGCCTTGGCCTCCTCCTCGGAGACCCCCAGGTTGCCCGTCAGGTCCATCACCGTGTGCTTCATGATGGTGAGGCCCTTGTTCAGGTCGCCTGCACCCAGTCGCATCACGGACAGAGCCCCGTGGGTCTTGATGATGTCCTTGTTGAACTCCTTGACCTTCTTGTCGAACCCGATGAACGCCGCGAGGAGGAGCCCGACCATGGCGACAACACCACCGAGGGCTCCAACCATGACCCCAGCATTGCCGCCCATGGACTTCCCGACCGTGGACAGGACTTTCCCGACGCCTTTGCCGAGGTCTTGGGACAGAGCCTGAACGTCAATACCGTCCTTGAAAGCCTCCCCGATCTTCTCGCCAACGCCCTCGATCTTGTCCCCGAACTTGGAGGCATCCCCCAGGTCCTTGAGGAAATCGTGGATCTCCTTCGCTGCGGTCTCGGCCCTGTCAGAGGCTTCCTTCAGGTTCTCGACGAACTTCTCTGAGTCCTTCTCAATCCCGGCAATGTTCTTACCGACATTCCCGATGGACCTGCAAATGTCCGCAATCTCTTCGTTGAGCTTTTTGGCACTACTTACGGACCTGTTGGACAGAGCCAGCAGGGACTGGTTCGACCGGATCTCGGCCTTGAGTGCGTCCTGTGTGTCCTTATCTGTCTCAAGCCGGAGAGCCGCCAATTTCTCAGCGTTTTCGAGTCGGATCTTGTCGGCAAACTTCGCGTGGGAGAGTTCTCCACGCGCCGCCTTCAGTCGGTTCTTTACCTCAAGCTCTGATTGCTTTGACCCGAGGGCTAGCCTTTGCCGCTCAAGGTCAGCCTGGAGAGACCCGATCTTCTTGTAGGTCTTGGCGTATGACCCAAAGAGACTTTCCGCCCCAGCCTTGGAAGCCTTTGACAACGAGTCCGAGAAACTCTTGGAGAGCCTATCGGCTTGTTCAGAGACCTGACTGAAAGCCGCTGTGACCTTGATGGCCATGGCCCGTTACCTTTCAAGGACCATTCGACGGGATGCCACGCGGTCTGCGAGGGAGGGTTGCTCCTCGACGACAGCGGGCTTCTCGACGATGTTGCCTGACGAATCCACACTGAGGTTCCCGGGTTGCACGGTTGGTCGCAAGTAGCGGTTGAAAGTCCGAGAAACGGGGTCGGCCTCGGTGATGAACTTCGCCCCCGACATGGGTCCAAGGGTCCCACGCATCTCGGCCAGTTGCTCGGGCGTGATCGGACGGAGCCTCGGGGTGGACATCCCAAGGTTCTTCTCCTCGGCCTCACGCTTGGCCCGGAGCTCGGCCATGATCTCGGCCTTCTGGCGCTCCCGGTCGTCCTGTTCGTCACGGATACGGTTCTTGTAGGCTTCGACCACCGTGTCGTGCCAGTCGAACTCACCGCGGATCCAGCGACGCATCTCTTCTTCGAGCTCGTCCGTGGTGCGTGCCTTCTGCACCCCCTCGCCCGAAGGTCCGCTCTTGAGGTTCTCCTCGGGACGGTCCCCGTACCAGAACCGACGCCACGCCTTGTCCTGAACGCTGGCCCGCCGCCCGTCCTCGGTCTCAGCCCTCTGGCGGTCCTTGTTGGACAGGCTCTCGTAGCCCTTGTGGGACTGGAGAGACACCAGGACCTTGGTGTTCGACCACACGTACTCCTGCTCGTCCCGTGTGTCCTCCATCTGGTTCCAGGACACCCACGCCGACTGCAACGGGTTCAACCCCAACTTCTCTACGCCGGGGATGGCGGTC
>ERZ724522.1090-NODE-1090-length-15495-cov-9.470078_pt1 | contig 15495 bp, 27 predicted proteins | sample MGYA00376055_ERZ724522 | MGnify/ENA primary metagenome ERZ724522 (study PRJEB28724, sample SAMN07190884) | wastewater metagenome | isolation source: effluent of sewage treatment plant in Hong Hong | place: Hong Kong | collected 2016-03-17 ... | reverse complement strand
ATAATTGAGGATAGGTGCATACTTGGGTATTGGTGCACTCTTGGGAATTGGTGCACTCTTGGGAATTGGTGCAAACTTGGGGAGAGGTGCAGGCTCGGGGAGGAGTGTATACTTGGGGACAATGCTACAGATCCTATCGATCTAGGAGTTGTTGATGGCTATAGGAAATGTATAGCAAATGTTGATGGGGTTGCTTATATAGGGGCTGGATGTAGGTGGTTTACTCTTCAAGATGCGATAAAACACTGGGAGAGGAGGGAGGACAGGGCATTAACTAGAGTCTTGATGGAGTATGCAATCTCCATTGCAAAGCACAAGGGTTGGAGACATAATTAAACTATCTCAACCGAAAGAAGAAGATTAAGATCTTCTTTTTTTAGTTTCAATTACCCATTCTCTCTTTGGTATAAGTTTTACGGTAGAGGGAATAGTTTCTTTACCGACCTTTTTGAGGGGATGGAGATGGCTATTAATCTTTCTGAAGTTATTGCTTCTTGGGATAAAGATCTCAATGGCAGGAGTATTGCTCCTGCCGGGATTAGTTGGATAGAAGAAGGATATAGAATAAAAGTGGGAGATAAATGTATAATTGGAGAGGGATGCACACTCGGGAATTACTGCAAACTTGAGAAGGAATGTACACTTGGGGATTGGTGCACTCTTGGGGACGGGTGCACTCTTAGGGAGAAGTGCATACTTGGAGAGGGGTGCACTCTTGAGAAGGGGTGCACACTTTGGAATGGATGTACACTTGGGAGTTGGTGCACTCTTGGGGAGAGGTGCATACTTGGGGATGGGTGCATACTTGGAGAGGGGTGCACTCTTGAGAAGGGGTGCACACTTTGGAATGGATGTACACTTGGGAGTTGGTGCACTCTTGGGGAGAGGTGCATACTTGGGGATGGATGCAGGCTCGGGAACGGATGCACTCTTAGGGAAGGGTGCAGACTTGGGGATAGGTGCACACTTAGGGCCAATGCTACAGACCCTATCGATCTAGGAGTTGTTGATGGCTATAGGAAATGTATAGCAAATGTTGATGGGGTTGCTTATATAGGGGCTGGATGTAGGTGGTTTACTCTTCAAGATGCGATAAAACACTGGGAGAAGAGGGAAGATAGAGTATTAACTAGAATTATAATAGAGTCTGCAATCGCCATTGCAAAGCACAAAGGTTGGGCGCAAGGGTTGGAGACATAATTAAACTATCCCAACCGAAAGAAGAAGATTAAGATCTTCTTTTTTTAGTTTCAATTATTTACTCTTTCTTTAGTATAAGTTATGTATAGTAAAGGAAATAGTTTCTTTACTAACTTTTTTTGAAGAGACAAAGATGGTTATTAATCTTTCTGAAGTTATTGCTTCTTGGGTGAAAGATCTCAATGGTTGGAGTATTGCTCCTGCTGGGATTAGTTGGATAGAAGAAGGAGATAGAATAAAAGTGGGAGATAACTGTATGATTGGGGATAGGTGCAAACTTGGGGGTTGGTGCATTCTTGGGGATGGGTGCAAACTTGAGAATTGGTGCAAACTTGGGAATGACTGCAACCTTAGGGAGGGAAGCAAACTTGGGGATGGATGCAAACTTGGGGATGGGTGTATAATTGGAAGGGGATGCATACTTGGGAATTATTGCAAACTTAGGGATAATTGTATAATTGAGGATAGGTGCACTCTTGGGGATTGGTGCATACTTGGGTATGACTGCAAACTTGGGAATGACTGCAAACTTGGGGATTGGTGCATACTTGGGGATTGGTGCATATTTGGGGCTAATGCTACAAATCCTATCGATCTAGGCTTCATTGAAGGATATAGGAGATGTATGGCAAATGTAGATGGGGTTGCTTATATAGGGGCTGGATGTAGGTGGTTTACTCTTCAAGATGCGATAAAACACTGGGAGAGGAGGGAGGACAGGGCATTAACTAGAGTCTTGATGGAGTATGCAATCTCCATTGCAAAGCACAAGGGTTGGGCACATAACTAAACTACTCCAATTGAAGAAAAGAGGGCTAAAGTCTTCTTTTTTAGTCTAAAATTAAGGTATGAATCAAGCTGAATGTCTCAATAGTTTAGTAAGTTTAAATAATCAGATACAAAGAATTACTCAGAAATTACAAACCCTCAAAGAAGAAAATGCTGCTTTAAGAACTCAACTAGCTAATCCTCCTGTCAGCGATGAAATTAATTCGGTAGTTACTAACTTACAAAATCAAGTGAATATGATGGATAACTCTTTCACTACGTAAGTAGGGCTAGCTTCAACTCTTTATACTTTCTTTGGTATAAGATACAATGAAGGTAAAGTACGCTTCACCTTCAATTTATGATCGTGTAAGGTGAGAACGGTAAAATCCGTTATAGAACCTTTGCAAACTGAAATGGACGCATGCAAGACGGGGGTTCAACTCCCCCCAGCTCCACCATAATCTTCGACGGGGGCTGACGGGAATCGATTGCGTGAGAAAGTAGATGTTACGATCCGGGGATTTAAGCATGTAGACACCTCGATAAGAACGCATGTACGCCAAAATAAGCGCCAACGACAGCGTTTATGCTCAAGCCCGCGTGGCCTGAGTCGAAGTTGGGTGGTTAAGATAGAAATATCTTGAGTACCCATGCCACCACCACTAGAAATAGTGCTTTGTAACCGTACAGACCCGGGAAGTGGTGGCACCCTTTAATATTCCAAATCACAACGTTAACTTTTTTAACCTATGAAATACCTTCGACTGGTCAGTGATATACACCTGGACCATGACCCTAAGAACTTAAACAAGTTATGGTATCCTCCAGTCATGGAAGAAGACCAAGATACGGTATTGGTTATTGCTGGGGATTTGTGGGGAGGGGATCGTATTATAACAAATACTTATGGTACAGATGAAACTTGGATAGGCAGACTCTCAAAACAATTCCATAGCGTAGTAATTGTACTAGGTAATCACGATTTTTGGAGAGAGAATATATCCTATTTAGAAAATAAACTAAAAGAAAAGTTAAGGGTATTGAGCAATGTCCATTTACTGGCCAATGACGTGCTGGTTACTGACCACGTAAAATTCATTGGGGGAACTCTTTGGACTGATTATAAGAAAGGTGACCCTTTAGTTTTGTATTCGGCTGACAACCAAATAAACGATTATAAGCATATTCGTATAGGTAATACCTACAAGCGAATATCACCTACCCAAATACTACCTATTCATAAAAAAACTAGGGAATTCATATTTAATAACGCTAGGAGAGACCATTCTGGCCAAAAAGTAGTAGTCGTTACTCATATGGCCCCCTGTTATTATTCAATCCCTGAACAATTTCGTACAGTAGCTAATCAGTATCTAAATCCATTATATTATAGTGATTTAGCAGAACCCATATTAGACAGTGAAATAAATTACTGGTTTCATGGACACGTACATAGTTCTGTGATATATAATATAGGAGATACTGTAGTTGTTTGTAATCCTAGAGGTTATAGAAATTCAGGTAATCCAGAGTTTGATCCTTGTTACAGAATAGATGTCGGGGTGTAGCGCAGCCTGGTAGCGCAACTGCTTTGGGAGCAGTGGGTCGCACGTTCGAATCGTGTCCCCCCGACCAATAGTCTAGAAATTACATATTTTTTTTAGATTTTGGTATAAGTTATAGAATAACGGATTATCTACTCTTCTTGGAGACTGATATGGACACTGTGTTTCAGTATCTGAATAAGTTACGCCCCGCCATACCTATGAGTATAGAGCGGCCTTGCACCGTTATGAGTAATGGTGAACTAAGAAGGATAATACAGCAAGGGGGTGTACTAATAAATAATGAGAAATGCGATCCTAATGAATTGGTTGATTTTCCAGTGTTTTCTCTGGTGTTCTTTCCTAATTCAAGGAGTAGAAAAACCACTTTAGTCTAGCCGTTGGATACCTATCTAATATTTCATTTTGGGGAAACAAGACATGAGCAAGGCCCATTCCTATCAGATAGATGGATACCCAGTTCCGAGAATAACTTGGGCTATCTGCAGATTGTTTAAGGATTGCTGGAGAATGTCTCCCAACAATTCGTTTGAATTGATCGAGCTGCCGAACGCTCCTAAAGATAGAATCTACACTGCATTTGGATATGTACTCGCAACAAAAAATGACAAAAAACTGTTCGACGAACTCGTTCAGACTTTGGGGCTACAAGCGCATTAATTCAGACTTAGGGCATATAAAATGAACTCTCCCTTAACAACTAGAAATTATATAGTTGTATGCCCTATTTGTTTTAATAAGAGGTGCCCAAAAGCAACTAATTTAGATAACAAATGTACTGGTAGTAATGACTTCGGGCAGGCTGGGAGCATATATGGAGGTATATGCACCTATCCTAATTGTAAATGTCCTTTTGATGCACCAAGCGACCCTAATTGGTGTGCAAAAGGTTTTCCAAAAAGGCCATAAGTGAAATATAATTCTGATTTTCGTGTAGGGGAACATAGAGATAGGTTCCTAGCAATGATTATTAGTTGCTGGGAGAAGTCTACTTCTCAAAATCCCCAAACTCCTTTTAAAGGACAATGGCTATGGATGGGTTAACTATAAAACAAACTGAGGTTACAATCCTTGTCTGTCTAGGAAGGCACTCAACTAAGTATATCAATATACTAGTTGATTTAGCCGAGGAACCTCCAAAGTGTAAATTTCTTTTAAAAAAGGATAGTCAGGTCCTTGGAGAATATGAATTAGAAAATTTCTCTGATGCGTACCAGAAATACGATACTGTGTTACCCTTAAGGGACTTACCCCCTCTCTCAAATCTAGCAACATATCAACCTAAAAAAACCTTATTACAAAACAATGAAAAACGGATTAGATTTGGGGTTAAGTTCATTGATATGAACTCTCTTCCCAAGTTGAAATTCTTTGTATATGCCAAGGGAAATGAGATACTATTTGATAACTCACAGGAAGCAATGAAGTATTATCAGGTTCAATAAAATTACAAGTATTTGGTATAATAATTAAGAGAAAGAATTTCTTACTGTATTCAATGGGCCGGTAGCTCAGCGGTTAGAGCAGAGGCCTCATAAGCCTTTGGTCATTGGTTCGATCCCAATCCGGCCTACCATTCAATACTTGTAAGTGTAAACTTTTGCCAATTTCAAGGGGTAATTTTCAATTATTCTTTTAAATTGTTATAGAGTTGAAAAATAACCCTCTTTAATCCCAAGGTTAAGAAATGAAGATATACTACCCCAGCTTAATACCTATTATTGGCGCTATCCTGATGACTTTTGTTGTAGGCTGGGTTTTCATAAACCAGGGTAACACCTGGAGAGCCTTCAAAGTTGAGCATAAATGTGAGAAAGTGACCAAAATTGAAGAAGATGTCATATTAGGAAGTGGGCTCACTATAATGCCGGATGGGCAAGTCGGAATATCAAAATCCACTTTTGCAACTCCAGGAAAGAAAGCTTGGAGGTGTGATGACGGTTCTATACATTGGAAAGACAGAGAGTAGACCTTTATTAAACTCCTGGAGATAACTTTGGAATTAACTGATGAAGTGAAACAGCGTATAGACGATATGTCTTACGAACAGCTATTATATCAAGTGAGATTTTCCAAAATTGGAGAGCCCTTATTACAAGGACCCTCAGGAGAATATCTTCTCGCTTGCATGGCCAAAGTTCGTAATGCGCCAGGGGGAAACCAAATACATGTCCAGGCTAGTAAGAAAATAGGCTGGAGCTAAAAGAGACATGGAAAAATCACAACCAACTAACAAGGAAGATGCTGCTGCGGGTAATCCAAATGCTATTCGCCATGTCTATACCCGTGGGCTAGTGGATCCTTCATTCTCATATTGGAAAACGGGTTAAAACCTTAACGGAGAGTTAACAAATGACGACAGCACAAGATTTTGAGGTATTCACTGGTTCTCGCCTACCGATAAAAGCGTGGACTCGTGGTGTGCCCGTGGAAGACGCCGCCAAACAACAATTGCTTAACCTGGCAAACATGCCCTTCGTTTATTCACATGTTGCTGCTATGCCTGACGTGCACTGGGGTATAGGGGCAACTGTAGGTAGTGTGATTGCAACAAAGGGCGCGATCATTCCAGCGGCAGTCGGTGTTGATATCGGATGTGGGATGGCCGCTCAAAGAACCACTCTGACTGCTAGTGATTTACCGGATAATCTGCACTCTCTCCGCTCTGCCATAGAGGCTCGCATTCCACATGGGCGTACCAATAATGGAGGTACTGGGGATATAGGTGCATGGGGAGAAGTTCCGGAAACAGTTCGTATGTTTGTTAATCCGTTAATGCCAGCTCTGAAGAGAATTACCGACAAACATCCGAAGATACTTCAAGCGGCTGAGCGTGCCCCTTTTCATGCTGGGACGCTGGGAACTGGAAATCATTTCGTCGAAATCTGCCTCGACGAGGAGCAGCGTGTGTGGATAATGCTGCACTCCGGCTCACGAGGGATAGGCAATCGTATCGGTAGTTATTTTATCGAAGCTGCTAAGAAAGATATGGAGCGTTGGTTTATCGCGCTCCCCGATAAGGATTTAGCCTATATTCCACAGGGCTCGGATCTATTCCAAGACTACTTCGAGGCGGTAGGGTGGGCTCAGAGTTATGCACGCTTTAATCGTGACATAATGATGATAGCTACATTGTCTGCGTTGTCAGAGTCCATTCCCAAACCGTTCAAGTATGATTGTGACGCGGTGAATTGTCACCATAATTATGTTTCATGGGAGAGACATTTCGGAGAGAATGTCATGTTGACGCGCAAAGGAGCCGTTGACGCCCATGAAGGAGTCCTAGGTATCATTCCGGGAAGTATGGGGGCAAAGTCGTTCATCGTGAGAGGAAAGGGTAATAGAGAATCCTTCTGTTCCTGCTCTCACGGTGCGGGACGCAAAATGAGCAGGGGCGCTGCAATACGCCAGTTTACCTTGGCTGACCACGCCGCTGCTACAGTTGGAGTCGAGTGCCGGAAAGATGAAGGGGTACTCGATGAGACCCCAGCGGCCTATAAAGATATTGATGCAGTGATGGCGGCGCAATCTTCACTCGTGGATATCCTGCACACGCTAAAACAAGTCGTGTGTGTGAAGGGTTAACAGAATACATTTAACTGCGCCGTCAAACGCACAATAAGGGCACCTGCATGTCACAAGTTATCCTATATAAAGATGAGGCTTATCAATTATATTGTACGATTAGAAGAAGGCCCTTCTATGACGCGGCGTTAACAGTAGATGAGCTAAGAGAAATTCTACAATCTCAAGGTGGTGGGCGAGAGGCCATCGAGGAACGGTTGGAACGTGCTCACAATACGGGTTGTAGTATGTATGGTACTACTCTAGCCGAGTGCATTTCAGATAACTGTGCTGGTCTAGATGGAAATAGAGTTTCATACGAGGAATTTGTTCAGAGGTGGTTAACACTTCCGAAAGATAAATTATCTCAGGAAATTCAACCAAATAAAACTCCAAGTCATGAATTCATTGCACGAACGAATTCTGATTATGCTGCATGGTGTAAAACTCAATACACCCCATTAGCTCTGGATGAGCGTGGGATGGCCTCCTTACACGGATTATGGGCTTGGCAAGAACAGGAGAAACGCATCCTAGCTAATAAAGCGATGATACGTGACATTATTGCTAATGACGCCTATGCTATGACGTTTCAGACCTTACGCCAATATCGAAGTGCATTGTTGAAGGCTCTTGATTAAAATGAAGGACGAAATAGCATAAAGCCTGGGAGGTATGGCTTTATTACAAAGGAGAGATAATAATGGAGCGCATGAGTGAACAACAGAAAAAAGTCGCAGCTATAGAACTTTGTCGCCTGAGAGGAATTGACCCTAATGAGCGTGTTGGGCATGGGGCTGACCCTGACTCTAACGGCTTTATACCGGCAATTCAGCTTTATTCATACGCTTGGCAACGCGCTATTAGAGAGATTGAAGTGCAAGAATTGTTAGATCTCGCGATGAAGGCGGGAAGAAAGGAATGAATCCATGACCTTATTAAACATGATTCCGGTGATAGGGTGGCTTATTGCCGCTGTGATTTGCTTCTTTGTTGCTATCCCAGTGTTCTTACTCTGGAATTGGCTGGCACCAGTGTATTTCTATTGGCTTCCAGGGGTTTATCTCCATATTCCATTCTGGCATGTCTTCGGGTTACTATGGTTGGTGTCATCGTTGCGTAACTTGTTTTTGCCGAATGTTAATGTGAGCACTACCACCAATAATAAAGGGAAAAGTTAACCGGAGCGCGGGAACCGTAGCCGCGTAACAAACGATGGAGGTCGCTATGTGAAATGAGGGCTTACCTTGGGCCTGATCGGGTAATCGCTGAAATGCGAAAAGAAAGAACTACATAAGGTAGTTCAACTAAAACTTGTAAAGGTTACCGAGAATCGGTTAATCAGCGAGTGGTGCGGCGAACGATGCACCAGGGTAGTGGTAAGCAAAGGCTTAGAAGTGTTACCCGCATGGAGTCGCTTATCATGCAACTCTACCGAGAGAAGAAATGCCAAAAACACTGTACGAACGTGACATGGAAAACAGTCTACTACAAATTGCTGAGGCTCTTGGTATAAATACAACCAGTAAACCTCCAAAAATAGAGGATATAATTCGCGCTGCCAAACAAGCAGGTGAGCGAAGTAGGGATTTTGATGCACTACAACGCGCTTTGGTTGGAGAAACTGGAGCTAGTGGTATTACAGCAGCCGCTGAATATCGAAAATTGTTGATTGATCTTGACACTAATATGCGCCGTGCATGGAAAGATGGTAGTTTAAGTGCGGATGCATGGCCAACTGAACTAGCTCAACGCTTGACATGGGCTGTTAAAGGGAAACAAGCAGAAACTCCTATAGCACTCAGTTTCGGTAGCAGGTGACCCCTACCTTACGTAAACAGTTAAATTTCGGACTACTACGTGTGAAAATCGAACTCGGGGCTCTATCTCCTGATATAAGTAAGCAACTTGAAGATGCAGGTTTTGAAGCTGTTGGTATAAGTGTTGATTTACTCGACCGACTCGCTAATGGAATTACCCTTGTTAATCTACATGGATGCATCACTGACCGGGAGTGTGAGAGAGCTAGACAACGATTAATAAAACGAATCAAAATAAGGCCCAAAATACTACCCGAGAAAATCAAATGACATTTACCACTGTGGAAGAAGTTCTTGCTGAAGGATTCACTAATCAGCGAGTGGTGCGGTGAACGATGCACCAAGGGTAGTGGTAAGCAAAGGCTTAGAAGTGTTACCCGCATGGAGTCGCTTACCACATAATTATCAAAATCAGACGGATTAAGTGGGAATTATCATGAAGCTCAGAGAGTTGATTCGTAGATGGCTTGGAATAGATAGACTAGAAGAGAGATTATCTACTAAGGAGGGTCTAGTTATCGAGCATAGAATGGACCCCCAGGATTTGAATACTATAATTGACCAAATAACTTACAGAATGACTATAAAGTCCGCCAATAGAATAGAAGAATTGGTAGGTGAGTATACTGGGTCAGAACAATTCCTAGATGAAATAATAGCTAGAATACTACGTAAACAATTAAAATCTTGAAACAAGGAACATTGCTACGTGAAAATCAAATGACATTTACCACTGTGGAAGAAGTTCTTGCTGAAGGATTCACTAATGATGAACTTCTATCAGCCATGGGTTATGTATGAAACCGATTTCGACAAAGTTTTCTTGGGAGGATATCTCAATAGAGAGGAACAGTTAGAGTATCTGCATAGGGCTAGAGATTTGCTAAGGAGAAGTGTTTCATGGCAATTATCATTGTAATTTTGCACCTCCTGGCAGGGGCATTTTCAGGGGGGCCTTTGCCTTTCAATATTGCAGGAACATGCAGGCCAATATAGATGGGCGACTTACAAAACTGATATCATATTTTCCAGGGCCTTAATATTGTTTGGGTTTTTGTCCCTATTAGTCCTAATAGTCGCAATAAGCAAGTTACATCCAGATCTAAAAAAGATAAAATGGAGATTGATCTAATAATACAAGGTTAAGTTTGTAACTTTGTATTATTATTAATAAGGAGCGAAAGTATGATTGTAATAACTGGTATCGTACTTTGGCTTGGGGTGGGAGCCCTATTAGCTGGAGTTACGTTTGCAGAATTCGAAGTAGAGTACGAAACTCTACCGGCTATTTGTCATTATAAACAACTAGTATTTTCCTGGATAGTTATTCTGTTTGGGCCAATTTATGGCATGGTGATATTTCCGTACCTTCCTTCTCCAATTTGGAAATATGGGTGGAGACTTTGGAGAAAACCTACTTCTAACCTCAACTGACTATTATGTACATGATAGGAGAATGTAAATGATAGAAGCAAATGTAGAAAGGAGTATTTTGATGACCCCCGTTCCCTGTCAGCAACTTTGCGGCAGGGAAGCTCCGGGTGCCCAATGTATAGCTCTTAAGCCTTACCTAACGGGATTGAAAGTGGCGGATGGTATCGAATGTGAAGTCTTTGCCATTCTTCAAGATCCATTAATGAAAAAATGAGACTGAGATACATTTGTGGTTGTGGTCTGGAAAATTATTCACTAGAGGACTGGTTATCTCATTGGAAACATAGTATAATTCGTCCTCACTTGTTCTTAGGAGAACATCCAAAGTTAAGAGCAATATATCTATTCCTAAACACTAGGATTTCTATTTCCAGAAATTGCTAGTAGTTTAGAGTGTTTTCAAGCGGAGCGGGGGTAGTTCAGCAGGTAGAACGTTAGCCCTCCAAGCTAAATGTCGTGAGTTCGAGTCTCATTCCCCGCTCCATTTAATTATTAAAGGTGAGAGTCTCTCAAAGACTAAGTAATATAAGGGATTGACACCAATTACTAGCTGGTGTCAATTTCAATAATATTACAATATATGGTATAAGATAAGTATGGAATGGAATTAAATTCCATTTTCTACCCTTATCTTTTTTCCTTTGAGAGAGATTTCAAATGACCGCCAAGCTTCACGAACTTCTCGCCGTTCAGAAAACAGCTAATTCCAATTGGAACAGAGTCAGGGAAGAAACCCTGAAGAAGCTAAAAGCCGTAGCCCATTATTTCATGGGATCTCTCAAAACGCTGAAGATGTTGGAGGATACTCCCGCCAATAAGTTATTGGAAGAAGCTGGTAGGACGGAGAAGCCCCTCGTCACCACGGTGTATGCCACTTTGGACTACGCGTTGGATCTCTTCGTTAAATCGGAGGATGTAGCTGTTGGTATAAACGCTACGAACTCTACGGCGAGAGCTACCGTAATGTGGGAAGACCAACCCTTCCTACCTGATCTTCCGATAGATGAACTTCTCGGTTTGGAGACTCGTCTACCTGAGATACGGGAGTTGATCGAGGCTATCCCCACGTTGGACATGTCCGTGAACTGGAAGCTTGCTCCCGATATTGGGAAGGGAGTGTGGGTTTCTGACCCTGTTCAAGCAACGAAGACGGACACTACAACGGTACCTGTGGTCCTGTATGAAGCAACCAAAGAACATCCTGCCCAAATAAAGGAATCCAGCAAGGTTTCTGTGGTGGGGTTGATATCTACGGTTTCGACCACGGGGGTGGTTACCGCAGCACAAAAGGCAGAGATGATAAGTATTATCTCTGCTTTGATAATCGAGGTAAAGAAAGCCCGGATGAGGGCCAATCAAACGGACGTTACAGACATCAAAGTAGGGGCAAAGATCAAGGAGCTATTATTGAAGCCCATCAAACCGAATTGATTTGCAAGTTCAAGGCTGAGTTATCGTTATAGTATGCGTCACTGACCTAGTTAGTGTATTGCCTTGATAACGATATCCTCAGGGTGAGAAAATCGGGAATATCTAAATTATTAATAATTAGTATATTATACATAATTTAGAACTTCCAGGCTGATGACGGTTCGATGCCGTCCCTTGCTTCCAAATCTAAGCTAAGAAAAAGTTTAGATTTTGTAGCGAGGTAGTATAATGGTTATTACGGCTTGGTTGATTATCGTCACTTTTCGAATCCCATTTCTCTCTAAGCTCAACAAGTGTCACTGATAAACGACTTCTTGTTGAGCTTCCCTAAGTAACCAATATTTAGGGAAGCTCAACCATAGCTTTCAAAGGAAGAGACTATGAATCCCCTATTGCGGAAACTATTAACCCTAATATTTAGTCAGACTAAAGGGTTGATTCCTTTAGCTCTATTCTCCCCCTTCTTGGTTTTTCCTTTATTTAAAATGCCAATACAAATTGGCACGCTGATGTTTAGCACAGGACTATCTATAGTAGTAGCAACAATATTAGCTTCGATAAGAAATTGGGAAGCCTTAAGCTCAAAGCTACTTTGCCCTTTTGATTTTATTATGTTGTCAATAATAACTTTAGGATGGGTAATATCAGAACCACAATTGGTCCTTTTAGGATTTATTGTTAGCTTCTTCAGTATTCTTGATATAAGTCCGAGAGTTAGGTATTCACTAGGAATACAGAGTTTTGAGTAAATATTAGGGTTCTTCAAAATGACCATCGATATCTCTAATATTGTTAACTCTTGGCCTAAAAATATCTCTGGTTGGAGTATTGCTCCTGCTGGAATTGATTGGATAAAAGAAGGATATAAAATAAAAGTGGGGAGTGGATGTACAATTGGGGATAGGTGCACTCTTGGGGATCAGTGCGAACTTGGGGGTTGGTGCACTCTTGGGGATAGGTGCCAACTTGGGGATCGGTGCGAACTTGGGGGTTGGTGCACTCTTGGGGATAGGTGCAAACTTGGGAATGACTGCAAACTTGGGGATTGGTGCAGACTTGGGGATGGGTGCAGACTTGGGAATTGGTGCAAACTTGGGTATGGGTGCACCCTTGAGAGGGACTGTATACTTGGGGAAGGGTGCAAACTTGTGGAAAGGTGCAAACTTGGGGAAGTGTGTGTAATCGGGTGTAGGTGTGTACTCGGGTATAAGTGCATCCTTGGAAAGGATATCAAGCTTGGAGATAATGCCGAAGATCCTATAGACCTGGGATTTGTTGAAGGATATAGGAAATGTATAGCAAATGTAGATGGGGTTGCTTATATAGGAGCTGGATGCAGATGGTTTACTCTCCAAGAAGCAATAAGACATTGGGAAAATAGAAAAGACAGGGTACTAACCAAAGTCTTGATGAAATATGCACTCGAAATTGCAAAACATAAAGGTTGGAGATCCGGTTATTCTAGCCCAGAGAAAATTTCCTTAATATAGAGATTTCTTGGTATAATATAAGAGGTAAGGGGCGTTAGCTCAGTAGGTAGAGCATCGGACTTTTAATCCGGTGGTCACAGGTTCGAACCCTGTACGCCCTACCAAATCAACAGAGATCAAATTAAATGAAGCTAACATCAGAACTGAAACAGACAATTGAATCCTGGGATCTGAATAAACTATTGGAGATAAATGAAAAAACTCCAGTAGGGGATGCTTTACTACAAGGAGAATCTGGGAGCTATATCGCGACTAGAACCGCAGATCTCCTATACCCAGCAGAGACGTAAACATAGTAATAGCTAGGGGAGGTAGATCTCATTTATTTTTTTAGGTTATTTTATTATGTTAAATATTAAAAATTGTATTAAAGAAATAAAATTTCAATTTTTTATGGCTCTACTACCTGATATTGATCGGGTAGCAGAAAAAGTACATGAGGATTGGGTTCACAATAAATTAAAACAAGGTATCAAAAGTAGAAAATCCCCTTCTGGAGAAGAGTTCATGGTTGAATACTCCAAACTTAGTGAAGAAGCAAAAGAACTGGATAGAGCCACTGTACGGGTTGTTTATAAATCCTTTCTAACATTAATAAATTAGACAAATTCTTGGTATAAATTACATATGTAGATAATCTTTTTTGAGAAGTTCGAGGTTAAACTATTTGAAATATGAAACCTAGTCTAATCAAAGAACTATTTAATTGGGGTAAACAACATGGGTATGGTACTTTGATAATAATAGACGATCTTTTTGATCTAGAAGAAGTACCTATATTCCTAAAGCCAGGAGAAAATCGAAGTTTATCAGACCTCCAAATTGTGGAATTGAAGTTAGATCTATCAAAGGATTTTCCGGAGAATAAACATGGAAAAGTCAACTGAGAATAAGGTTCTGGAAGCATTCAAATCTATTCTATGGGGTTCAGATATAACACTTGACACCAAATTAGAAGATTTGGAGATGGATTCCTTAGACGAAGTTATGGTGTTAACTGAAATAGAAGATGCACTAAAAATATTTGTGGAGGATGATGATTTTGGAGACTACAAGGCTTGTTCCATACGAGAAATATGTCAAAAAATAAAGACCAAATTTTCCATCTAATACCAGAATTACATAACCTTGTAATTTCATTGATATAAGAATTATAGGTTTGAAGCTAACCATCTCCTTCACTTCCACTCTGGAGTAATTATGGACTTACCTGAAAAGATAGTAAGGACTGCTCTAAAAAAAGTACTAAATCTTTCTTTTCTTCCAGAATTGGAAGAAGAATTGGACCAAATTAAAAAGGAGAAGTCTTCTCTTTTGAATTTTATTTCTTTAATCGAAGAAGAATACCAAGTTTTGGGAATGAGTATTCCTTATCCAGTTGTTAATAAATGGAAAAAGGTTTCTGACATAGTAACTTGGGTAAGAGAGGAAGATAGAAGATTAACTAGTACACAAATATTAGAAATACGTGGAACTCAGCAAAGAACTTAAAAAGAGAAATTGGTTCCTGGACTTGTGAATCGATTCCTTAGCCAGAATTACATAATATTGTAATTTCATGGTATAAGAATTGTAGATAGAAGGAATCTTAGTCAAAGCTAATCTTCTATTTAGAATTTGGAATTATCGTATGGTATAGATGTGTGAATACTTGTAACTTCCAATTGCAAGGCCCCGAAGAGGCAACTCTTCATTTCATACAGAGGGAAACTGAGAAAGCCCTCCTTTTCTATACATGCGTCTGTCCGGCCCGGACATATCTGGACAACTAGGAACGAAAGCCAAATATAATAGGATGAAACCAATGGGCGGTACACCCACTCATCCTATGGTATAAGTTGGTTGTTATTTCCAGAAGGGCTCAATAGTAGAGTTACTTGAGGGGACCACGTAAACGAGGTTGTTAGGTGGATAACCAAGATAGGGGCTGATGGAAAGGCTCTGCATATGCTGGATAAGTTGCGATACCCAGCTAGGTCTGCACTTAATTGCACTTGAACTAGGTGTAATGCATTGTTGAGAGGCTGATGCCAAGGCTAATGACCAATAAGCATTATATCTGGATAGGGCCGAGGGGTAGGAATCGGAAAAATGGCTGACGGTTTCTACTCTAATCCAACTCGACTCGAATCAGGATAATGGTCTGACGTGCAGATCGAAGTTATTGACCAGCCAAAGGGCAACTGTGTTAGAGACCTCTCGGTGGGGTAAGTTGCATAA
>ERZ724522.1089-NODE-1089-length-15497-cov-4.072788_pt1 | contig 15497 bp, 19 predicted proteins | sample MGYA00376055_ERZ724522 | MGnify/ENA primary metagenome ERZ724522 (study PRJEB28724, sample SAMN07190884) | wastewater metagenome | isolation source: effluent of sewage treatment plant in Hong Hong | place: Hong Kong | collected 2016-03-17 ... | reverse complement strand
ACTCTTTCTTATATCGCTACAATTATTTTTGTTTGGAAGTTCTTTAATTGCTAAACTTAAATATTTAATTGTTTTTTCAAAAGGATTTTTCATTACCACCCAAACTCCTGTAAAATTTTATTTTTTTTAATATATTTTTTATCATTAACATTTTGATCTACATAATAAATAGTATTCATAAAATCATTTTCACTTAAATCTTCATTGTCATCAAATAAATCATCTAAATCACTTTGAATTATTTCATTTTTTATTTCTTCAAATATTTTGTCTTTAAAAATACTTATTTTCTCCTCAGTGGCAGAGAAAAACCCTTGATGTTTTAAGTCTCTTACGTAACAAGCAATAGCTAAAGAAATAATTGAGTCATCATGACATCCTCTTCTAGCCTCTGGTTTCTTAGTGTTAACGTTAAATATAAATGTATTTAATTCATTTACAAATCTTTTACTGTTTATCTTTATTGTTCCATTCATCAATTTTTGTTGTAAAGATTGAAGATATTTTGGTCTTGTTAACTTTGTGGTTTTAACTCCAGGGTTTTTTGCTCCTTCTTCATAAAATAAATTTTCATAATTTATTTCATTATGTAATATATTTAAAACTACAGCACCATGTGTATTATTTTCAATTACTATTTCAGCAGTATTGTAAATAAGTCCAAGCTGATGCAACAATAAAGCAAATTCATGAGGAGGAATGGAATTAGAATAAAATTCTGCAACTTGTTCTAAAGTGTTTAGATCCAACACTTGAAATGCGCTATTATCACCAGCGGTCCCTATTCCTTCTGCACAGTCTGCTGATATTAAATACTCTCGACCAGATATTGGTGTTTTCCAAATCCATAATGCACCTTCATCTCCTTTAAATTTCTTTTCAGAATTTTTGTTTTTCCATTTTTCAAACATGAACTTTTCTGGAAAACTATTATCAGTAATTTTCATCAAATTAGATATTACATCTGCTTTAGCCCAAGTTTCTCCACTTCCGATAAAACATCTTTCTACTTCTTGTGCCCAACCATCTTCTTGCAAAACAGATTTAGTTTCTTCTATCCATTTTGGATCATTATATAAAGGATGTTCCCAATAATCTATATTAATTATATTAAATGGTCCTTTACCAGATTCGGCTTCATGATAAGTTTCTTCATACCAATTTCCTAATCCATTTACCGTGGAGATAGCAGCACAACGTCCCCCTGTAGATATAACTGGATATATTGCTTTCCATTCATCTTTCATATCTGGAATAAAAGCAGCCTCGTCAATTATCAATATACTAATAGATTTTCCACGACATGCTTCTATTGTATAACACCATAAAACCGAATTAGTTGTTTTAAACTGTTTTTCGTGTTCGTTGAATTTATCTGTTTCTGGTTTCAACCAACTTGGTAAATATTCCACTGCAGTTTTAGCCATATCACCAGCAGCAATTGCTTCTCTGTCTGTTTTAGAAACAATCATAATTCTTTGACCAGAACCAAACATGCATTTCCATAATGCCCAAAGTACAGATACGGTTGTTAATCCTCCTTGTCTAAATTTGGACAATATATTAAATCTATGATCATTATAACATTCTATTACTCTGTTTTGGTAAATATATGGCATAAACCTTATTGTTCCAAACACAGGGTGGTTAATTTTCACATATTTTACACAAAAATACCAAAAATCATTAGTGCATCTTATTAATTCTTGTATTTGAGTTTGTATATCATAATTTTCTAAATCTTCTTTGGTTTCAGATAAATTAATGTTTAATTGATTATCATTAAAATGATAATAATTAGAATATATTTCTTTCCATTCTTTTGTTTCTAAAATATCTTCAAGTTTGTTAAAAACTCTTTTTCCATTTTCGTCTTCTTGATCAATCCATTTTTCAAATACAATCTTAGGAACAGGTATTTGTTTTCTTACGGAAGAAACGTTTTCTACTTTGTTATTCATAAACCATTTCCAATTAAAAACTTATGTTCAAATATTACTTATTACTTCAATTTTTATATTTTTCTTGTTTTTAAGTATTTTTTAGAAAAAAGAGTAATAAAAATTTTTCATTTTCATATAGTTTTTATGTAAATTTTTTATAAGGGAACCAAGATGAGTAGTATTAAATATGAATTTTTAAAAGATAAACCTGTTGCTAGATTTTATTATCAAGGGAATCATTCGCACCCAGTTAGAAGAACTGTTTTGATTGTTCAACAAAATGATAAAGTAATTACTGGATATGAAGTAAGAGAAGGGTCAAAAACCAGGTCTTTAGCAAAAGCACCTGTTAAATCCTATTTAAAATCAAACATTGCCAAAGTATGTCAAATAGACAGAAAATGTTCTTTAAGAAAGAAAGCTGAAAATAAAAATTCAACAACATATGTTCGTGAAAATTTGAGAGATTTTGTAAAAACTGGTCCTTGAATTAATAATTTATTAAAAACAATCAATGATACTAAATAATTTAAATTATTTAGTATCATTTTTTTATTAAAGGACATATGTCTTCTTATACTTCAACTGGTAATTTAACATTAAATGGCAATTCAGCTTACAAAGTATTATTGGGCAACGGATTTTCTGGTATACCTGAAGGTCAAAAGTTTTATAAGACTGCTGTTTTAGTATTTGGTTATGTTCTGCCAACTTCAGATTTAACTTATAATTCATCTGGAAATTTGCTATTGGGTGGCGAATCTGCAACAAAACATTCTATTAATTTGAGATATAGTTCATCTGGAAATTTGACTTTAAGTGGCGAATCTTTAGTAAAAATAAATAAAAATTATACATCTACTGGCAATTTGATTGTAAGTGGTATTTCATCAATTTCACCATCTAAATATAATTTTATCTATGATAATACTTCTGGAAATTTGGCTTTAAGTGGAAATTCAATTTGTTCGATAAGAAGAATGAATTACTCATACCCAGCATCGGGATCTTTAATTCTAGGATCTAATTCAATTGTAAACATATATGCTACTAATTATTATCCAAACATAGATGGAACGTTATTGCTGCAAGGTAGTTCGATTTATGAAGAAAAATATAAAAAATATGTTTATTTAAGTAGTGGAAGTTTGATCTTATCTTCTTCATCACCAAATTCTTATTTGGTAAAATATATTGGCGAAGGCAATTTAACACTTTCTGATTCTGCTTATGGTAATTCTGTAACAAGAAATTATATTATTTCTAATGATAATTTATATTTAAGTGGGACATCATTATTTGGACAAAGTTATAAAACTAATTCTAATGGTAATTTTGTTTTAAGTGGAAATTCTTTATTTAAAATTAATTACAATGGAAATTCTAGTGGAACTTTAAATTTAACTAACGATTCATCGATTTATAAAATATTTTATAACTATTTGCCTTCTGGCACTTTGATTTTAGGAGGAACAAATATTAATTCAAAAGGAATTAATTATATTTCATCTGGAAATTTAACTTTAATTCAAGGAAATATAAATCCTCGTATTAATTATTTAAATTTAAATCCTAATCTTAACTACAATGCTTTAATTTTAAAAGGATCTTCTTTAAGTAAATATTCTGTTAACTATTCTTATAATATAATAAATCCAATTTTAACACTAGTTGGTAGCTCTAATTTTAAATATGCAGTTAATCATAAAATATTAAATATATCTGGTACTTTATTTTTAACTGGGAAATCAAGATCCAATAATGGTGAATATGAAAATGTATATTTTGAAGCAGAAAATGAATTTTCTAATTTAGAGGTTGAATTAATTAGAATCATTAAGCAAAAAGAACTAATCAAATGGAAAAATGTAAATAATGTTATAATTCCATCTATATCTGTTGAATCAAAATAAAAAATCAAAACTATATAATAAATAAATTTAAGGAATATTAATTATGTCATATTTTCAAAATGTTTTTTTTCATGAATTTCTTGGAGACAGACATGTCTATCTTAATTACAGATTGCCAGTAAATATTGGCAGAGGAAATGAAATTGTTGTTTCATGGGGCACCGGACCTTTTGATTTAAGTGGCAATGATGCTGATTCAAATCAATTAAAATATTTAAATATTAATTATAACATAAATTCTTCTGAAAAGGTTTGGAATAGATTATCAGTTGATCTTACAACTGCAGCCGCATCAGCTAGTGCTGTTAAAATTAATGAAATTGTTGATTCATTAAATAATAATTCTATTTTTTCTAATTATTTTATAGCTGTTAATGCAAACAATAATTTTGTTCAAATAAAGCAAAAATTAGAATCTCACAAAATGAAATTTTATATTGAAAACGGTCAAGCTGAAACTAAATTACTTTTTAATTTGAAAGCTCCAGTTTTTGAAATGCATTCTGATTTTGAAAAACATTTAATTTCTAACCGTTTTCAAAAAGAATCAATGGGAATTTTGTTAAAATTAAGTACAAGTTTAAATGTTGATCGAAATTTAATTATCAATGCTTCTGATGAAAAAGGGGCAAAATATGGATATGACCCAGATTCTCCAACTTCAGATTCATCATTGTTGAGGAATTTGTTTGTTTGATTTTTTTTAAAATTTTAATCAAATAAAATAAATAAATTTTGTAAAGGATTGTTTTTCAACTATAATAAGATATTATCAATAAGGAGCGTTATGAACGAAAACATGAATGATCTTACTTTCTTTTTAGAAGATGGCAGAAAAGCAGAAAAAAAAATAATGCAATTAGCTGTTGACAATGAAGAACAAAAAATAGTTACAGAACTTTGGACTGAACCAAAAATAGAAAAGAAGTTATCTCAAAGAATTGTTTCTTATAAAAAACCTTTGGTTTATAAAAGAGAAATTGAAACTATAGACGAAAACACTGGAGATGTTTTGGAAAAACAAGTAGAATCACTCGATTCTGATGTAAAGGTTCAATATAGAGAAGTTACTAAGGAGCCAACCGTTTCTTCTTTGAGTTATGAACCTTCAAATATTGACACATCTGCTTTTGTAACGAAAGAAGACCTTAAAGGAGCTTTAGCTGAAACAACAATGTCTTTAGTGAGAGCTATCAAAGATTCTCAGCCAAAGAAAACAGCACAATCATTAAATTATCAAGAAATAATTAAAGAAAAAGTTGAAAATTCTGATGATGTAAAAGGATGGGGAGCATGGGCGATTTTAGCAGCACTCGGAGCAGTTTTCGTTTATGTAACATTTTTTCTATAAAAGAAGAAAAAACTTTTACACTTTACAACTTTCCGGTTGGATTTAAAGAAATCGTAATTTGTAATAAACAAATTATCAAATATGTAAAAAAAACATTATCTGAACTACAAAAATAAGACGTTAGTTAAACTAACGTCTTATTTTTTAAATGCCCCATAATTTTTTCATTTTTTCTATCCATTTTATTTTTTCATTCTTGTTTGTTTCTAATTTTTCTTCTTTTAAAGATTGATTTTTTAAATCAATTTGTTGTTTGCATTTTTTATATAATTTTTCTATTTTGTCAATCCATTCTTCTGATGGATTATAACAAAAAAGATCACCTTCTATTTCTTGATAAACCATATATCCTTGATAATTAACAATTAATTCTTGATTTTCATTTAAAAACTTTATTTCTAAATCTAATCCATTAGTTAATCCATAATAATAATATCCTAATTTAGAGGTATAATATTCTTTTTTATTTTTCTTTGTTGCCCAATCTGGTTCTTGAATTTCATTTCCAAATTGATCAATAATATTACTTGTTAAAATTTGATCTTGCTCTTGATCAAATAAATCTTCATAACTATATGAAACACTACTAAATCCTACTTCTTCTTGTGAAACAATTGGTTGCCCCATAATTTTAGCAATTATTCCAAGTTTCCCAGAAATTCCCATTAAATTATTCTTAATAGCTTCGACTTTTCTTTTTTCTTTTATTATATTTTCTTTTTCATTTAACATTTTTTGATGGCTTTCCTTGTGAATCAAATTCTATTATTGAAATTTGATCTGTTATCTTTTTATATAAATATTCAGTATATGGTTTATCTCCAAAATTGTTTATTCTTATACTTAATTTAGTTAAATTTTCTATAGTTTCAATTCTTATACTAAAAGTATTTCTTTTTTCTGCAACTAAATAATATTTGTTATTTTTTTCATATTCTTTTATAATAGTTAAATTCTCAGAAATAACTTTTTTTGTTGCTCTGTAAATTATTTCTTTATTTTCTTCAAAGTATCTAGAAGATTCTCCTTGTATCCAGTACGTCACTCCGGTTACAATTGGTCCGATAATCATGCTTGGTTCACAACCAATAAATGAAAAGCTAGTAATAATCAAAAATAATAATATATTTTTTGAAAAAATATTCATGAAAACTCCATTTATATAAATTATATTTATTTATCAACCAAAGGACACAAAATGAAAACAATTAATGAAGAAATTAATGCTTATAATCTTAAATCTTATGATGAAGATGATGATTTAGATGAAGATGATGATTTATTTGATAATGATAATTTAGACGAAGAAAATGATGACTATGAAGATGACGATTTAGATGAAGATGACGATTTGTTTGACGATGAAGATGACGATGATTTATTCGACGATGATGATGATTTTGATGATGAAGATGATGATTTCTTCGATGACGATGATGATGATTTTGATGATGAAGATGATGATTTCTTCGATGACGATGATGATGATGATTTTGATGATGACGACGATTTTTAATTGATTTCTAAGTATTTTTCTGGATATTGGAAATAATTTTTATCTATAATTATTTCTTTGTCGTTTTCATCAATAATTTTTAAATTATCTGCTTTATAATTTTTATATTTTATGATATCTTTATCGGCATATATTACTAAAATCCAATTTTGAAATACTTGATTAAATCTGTCAATGGTTCCAGTCTGAACGTTCAGGCTGGAATCACTATTATCTATCCATTTAAATATATTGTTTTGTTCATCAAAATGAACCAGCACCATAGCGTGACCCTTAATGTTCCATAAACATCCTCTTTTTTCTTTCATTGCAATTCTTATTAATTCTAAACATTTTTCACGATTAGTAGCTTGAACAAATTTAACATTTAAACTTTCAAGCAATAAACCTGCTCTATGTGGATCTGAATAACTTTTACAATTCGATCTTGATGTTAATGGAGGATTTATTAGTTTTGGCTCCTCAGCCCATCTACCTAATGTTTCTATTGAAGACCAAACACATTGAATTCCGGTATAATTTGCAACTCTGTCTTTTCTTGGAATCGGACATTGAACATCATCTAAACTTTCGTTTACGTTTAATTTTGTATAATATATTGGATTATATTTGGTTTCAAATTGATTATAATTTATTTTAAATAAACAAATTATAATCAAAATTAATAAAAAAAATATTTTTTTCATTTTTTGAATTTTCTCTTTTTAACTTTAACTGGTGGTAGATCGCTCAAATTGTAATTAGGCATTGCATTTAATTGTCCAGGTTCATTACAAAAACCTTGCTTGCTTGTGCTAGGAGGTTCTAAACCTCCCCCAATAATTTGAAATTCTAACCAATTTTTAAAACAAAGTTGAATCATACTAATATATAGAATTATGAATAAAAATTGGCATGGAATAATGAAATTATTAGAAGTTTCCAAATTAGATTGTTTTGGAAACATAGTTTATCAACAAAAAAATATATTAAATATGTTGCATAATACTGGCGAGCAATATATAATAAATTCTGCATTTATATCATCTAAAGCAGATAATTTTTATTTTGGACTTGATGCAAGAGCTACCATTGCAGCAGAAGACACAATGGTTACTATAACAAATAATGGAAATGAACCAACAATAAATGGATATAGCAGAGTGATGGTAAGTGGTAGTGGCGGATTCACACTAGGAGTTGCTTCTGGTGTTTATTTAGCTCAAGGACCAGTGGTTTCATTTTCAGCAACTGGTGGCAGTTGGGGACCAGTTAAAAACTTATTCTTAACTACAAAAAGTGATAATACTGGCATATTGATAGCAAGTGCTGCATTAAGTGAAAATACAATATTGAATTCTGGAGAGACGCTTAATGTTAGATTAGCTTTAACTTTAAAAGATATTACAGTTTAACTTAAAGAATCAAAAAAATCTTTAAGTTTTGAAACTTTAACAATATGTGTAACTAACCTAACTTTTCTATCTTCTTTAATTTTATGTATTTGTTCATAAAATATAAATTCGTTATCTTCGTTTAACACATTAGGTTCTTTTACCAAGAAGATTTGATTATTGTCCATAATGCATTTATTTTTATCTTCTTCTGATAATTCATGTAAATTTAAAGGATTTATTGGTAATTTCATTTTTTGACAATAATCTGGAAGATATAGTTTGTATCCGTCCTTTAAAGTTTTAATTGTATCAGGCTGATTTTTTTCTAAATTATTACTAATTAAATACTTACAGAAAACTTCCTCTGCAGGTTCAGATGTAATCATTCCAAATGACCAAACAGGTAAGCTTACCCCAATTACTTCAATATCTTTGCCAGTTCGCAATAATGTTAAATCTTCTTCATTAAGAAAAATGTTGTGAACAATAGATAATTTTAACATATTAATTTGGATTCAGTAAAATGAAAAGAAAAATTATTTTTATAATGGCATTTTATATAGTATTATCAATTCTTATACAAAAAAATGATAAAATTGTTGGTTACAGTCGAATAAACGAATCTGTACCCATGCCTATTGTTAATTCTACGCGAAAGCCACAACTTTGTGCAACTCCAATTCCAAAAAGAGATTTACAATATTCAAAATATCTTTCTGCTACGTTTAAAATATCTGTATCAAATGGATCTGGATCTGGATCTTTAGTTTATTACGATTCTGTAAAAAATGAAGCATATATTGCATCATGTGGACATCTTTGGGATGGAAGCAGATCAAGTGAAGAATTAAAATCAAATCCAGTAAAATGTTCTGTAACAACTTGGTATCAAAATGAAAAAAAATTAATTACTCCTAAAACTTATCCTGCAACAGTGCTTTTTTGGAGCAATGCCAGAGGATATGATTGCTCTTTGTTGAAATTTACTCCTGATTGGAAACCTAATTATTTTCCAATTGCTCCTTTAAGTTATCCTTTTAAAAAAGGATTAATATTAAATAGTTGTGGTTGTGATGCAGGAGGAGAAGTTGCTTTGTATGAAGTTCAATTTAGAGAATTCAATGGTAACGATTTAATTACTATAAACAATAGCCCAAGACCAGGTCGTTCTGGTGGTGGGTTATTGACTTCTGATGGTTTTTATGTTGCAACATGTTGGGGAACTTCTAATGTTGATGGCTCAGGAATTGGATATTTCACTCCGTTACAATCAATTTATAAAATATATTCTCAAAATAATTATGGATGGATATTAAAAGTATCTAATAATATGGCTAGAAAACTGCCAATTAGAGACATGAATAACAAACAAGGTAGGTACAGTCCAGATTACATACCATTGCCAGATAATTTTTTACAACTTTAAACCATGTTGTAAAAACTGCATACTTTTTTGTAATCACACAACTCACAATGTTCTCCCACATTTCCAATTACAGTTAATGGATCTTGATCTTGAATTTTATTGTATAATTCTAAAAGTTCTCTTTCTGCAGAATCAATTGATTCTTGAGTAAAAGATGTTGGAACAAATTGATTATCTTCTAAATAATAAAGTGCTGCTTTTATATTTTTTGGATCAACTTTGAATTCTTTATTTATTATTTTAGCATAAGTTCTTAATTGTAAATCGTGTTTTATTGATTCAATATTTTTTCTCCATTTTCCTGGTTTTGTTGTTTTATAGTCAATAATAATCCAAATTCCATCTCTAACAATTAATCTATCAATAAATCCTTTTAATATTTTTTTATTTGGTGGATCTAAATCATAATTAAATTCATATTCAGTTCTTCCTTCAAAGCCTAAATTTTTAGTGATTTTTTCAACATTTTTAACATGAATTGGCAGTCTTTGTTTGTAAGATGGTAATAAATCCGGACAATATACTAATTTATCAAAATTCTTTTCAATAGGTATTTTTTTGTTTAAAACATCTTTAGTAATTTCTAAAATTGGTATTTCTCCTTTTCCTTCCACATACTTTTCTGCTATAGTATGAATAACTTTTCCATATTTAAACCAAGGTTTTTCCGGATCAGGTGATTTCAACTTTAAATGATATTTTAATTTGTATTCATGCTGACATTTATCGTATGTTAATCCTCTTGAGACAGATATGTGTTCTATATTCATTTTTTACCTTAAAATATTATGATTTCTTTTGAAAAATTTTTAAATTGGGCAGAATCAAGATTTGGTGATGTCAAAGTCAGAAACAAAGAAATAAAAATAAATTCTATTTTTTGTGAAGATTATAAACATCATTTATATTGTAATCCATCTGGTGGCAAAAACAATTTGCCATATGGAGCTTATAGATGTTGGAAAACTGACAGAACTGGCAGTTTAGTTTCACTAGTCATGATTGTAGATAAATGCTCTTTTGAAGAAGCACTTGAAACTCTAGATTCAACTGATCTTAACCTCTATGTTTTACAAGAGAAAATAGAAAATCTATTTTCTAATAATAATGTTATTATTGAACAAAATGTAAAAAAGAAAATAGATTTTCCTCCATTTACATATAAAATTTCTGAATTAAATGAAAATGATATCTGGAGAACAGATGCTGAAATTTATTTAAGTTCAAGAAAATTACCAATTGATAAATTTTATATTTGCACACAAGGAGATTATAAAAACAGAATAGTAATTCCATATTATCTAAATAATGAATTAGTTTACTGGAATGCCAGATTATTGCAAGATAAAAAAAATTCTCCGAAATATCTCGGACCAGACAAATCTTGTGGCATTGGCAAAAGTGATGTTATCTATTTTCCTAAACCAATATATAATAAAAGTAAACTTTATATAACTGAAGGCGAATTAGATGCTGAATCTATTTCAATTTCCGGATTAGATTCAGCAGCAATTGGTGGAAAATCATTGGAAGAAAAACAAATAGAATTTTTAAGAGGATACATTCCAGTTTTATGCTTTGATACAGATAATAAAAAAATAGATGCTGGTGGTGAAGCATTATTAAAGATTGCAATAACCTTAAAATCTAAAGGTTTTAGTGACATTTTTTTCGTTAGACCACCTTTAAAATTTAAAGATTGGAACAAAATGCTAGTAGAAACCAATCCTAAAATTGTTAATAACTATATTTTGTTAAACGAAAAGCCATTTGATGACACCACAGAACTTAAATTAAAATTAAATAAAATGTAGTTTTATTTACACATTTTGCATGTGCATTTTAAGGATTTGCATTTATTGCAACATTTCATTTCTTTTTTTGAATTACCAGATTTATCTGCAATTTCTTCATTTTTTATAAATTTTAATAAATCTTCATCTGTTTTCTTTAAAAATTCTAAAAAAGTCTTCATGTGTAAATTCCTTTAACTAAAATATGTTATAGTTTATTTAGGGAAGATGCATGAAATATTTTGAAGGTAAAATTTGTAGCGTTTTTACAGTTCCAATTAATAAAAACATAAAAAACGATGAAGAACATTTAAATTACTTTGTTGGATTAATAGAGTCTGTTACCAACGAAGGAATATTGATGAAACAACTTTCAAGTAATTTAAAAAATTACTTTTTTAAACACTCAATAGTTGCAATTTGTGAAGAAGAAGTTCTTGATCCTCAAAACGAAAAAGATGTTGAATTAATTAATGAAATTAAAAAAATTCACGAAAAAGAAAAAGAAGAATATTTAAATATAAATCAACTAAACTCAATGATAAAAGAAGTTAAAAATAGTTGAAATATAAATCAACTAAACTCAATGATAAAAGAAGTTAAAAATAGTTGAAATATAACTAGCAGATTAATATATAACTTAATATTTTAAGGAATTAATCTGTTATGATAATATTAAAAAAATCTTTCAAAGATTATTTAAATTTAAAGAAAAATGATTCAAATTTATCTTTTGAAGAAGAGTATGAAAATAAATTAAAGCAAAGCTTAATGGAAATGCTTTTTTCTGAAATGCCTGTTCCACCTATTTCATTTAAAGATAAAGATGGAAATTACAGTGATGAAAAGCACCATGCTGCTATAAATGCACCAATTTTCATGGATGAAGATGATATTTTATACTTGTATCAATTCCCACCAGAATTTTGGACTCACGCTTTGGCATACAGATATGTAGATGCTCTTTATGAAGCAAAAGTAAATCCTAATTATAATGATATTCAAAATATTAAACTTGGTGATGGAAGTAGAAGTGTAATATTTAGAAATAGAAACACTTTTGCTAAAAAACTTGTTGATAAAATTGAAAGAACGGTTGATGTTGATCATTTTATGAACGCTAAATCAAATGATCCTGATTTAAAAAAACAATATGCAGCTAATTTTGAAAAATACGGAAAAGAAGGTAAGGACTTAGGTGGATTATTTGGTACAGATATGTCTTCTCCAGTAAGAAGAGCAGGAACAAATTTATGGGTAGCAAAAGGAATGATGGCACCAGATGAAGCATCTATAAAAAGAAATGTTTCTCAATGGATGTCTGCTTCTTCTCATGGTATTTTAGAAGATCCTGACGATTATACAGGAAATCCTTTTTATATGAAATTAGGTGGCGGCAGAGGTATGTCTAAAGGTAAAAGATATTTATCTGTTAGTTATGATTATGCCGCAAAATTATTACAAAAGATGAAATCTGTTGGAGCTAAACCATTTAATTTGCACAGATTTCCTACGTCTCCTAAAGATGCTGTTGTGTCTTGGGATGATGTTTCATATGATAATAAAAAAAATGCTTCTGGATTTTTTTTAGAAAAAGGTCAACCAAAACATTCTAAAATTCCTATTCTTTTTCCTGGAAAAGCTTTAGATTCAAATTCAAATACGCATTATGAAGCATTGCAATCATCATTGGGTAAAGCAGAAGATGTTTCTTTGTCTGATGTTAAAGATGTTGATTCTTTGGGTGTTGAAATATCAAAATTAAATGATGAACTTAGCCAAACTAAAGACAGAGCAAGAAAAGTAGAAATTAACAAAGAATTGAAAAATTTGGTTTCATTAGTTCCATTTATGCAATTTGTTAAGGATTCTGGAAAAACTCCTAAATCTGAAATAGAATTAGAAGATCTTAAAAAACTATATTCTAGAAAAGTTCATGATGAAATGAAATTAGTTGGTAAAAATGCAAAAAAATATGATGCGTATGATTGGGCTTTTCATCAATATAACCAAAACAGAAAAGATCATGATCCTCTTGGGGTAGGAATGGCAAATCCAGTCGCTGTAGGTGAATATGAACATGAAAGACTTATGAATAAGGCTACCACATATGGCAGTTATTTTCCAAATAGACAAAATAAAACAACTTTAGTGGGTGGTCAGGGAGACTGGGAGGATTTTTTCCATCAATGGTTTGGAATAACAGATGGTTTTAAAAACAAATATCATTTAGAATCAAAAGAAATAAATGAACTTGAAAGAGAAGTTGATAAATATGTTTTTAAAATCTCTGATAAATTATCCAATGATCCAAAAGTTTTATCTTTTCTTGGACTAAACAAACAAGATGCTAAAATGGTTTTAACCTCGTCATCTTCTCTTGCAAAAGCTATGAGAGGATCTCAAGGAACAATGCCAAAATCTTTAGAAATTGCTCTTGATGAACTTAAAACCATAGAAAGTGAAATAAAAAATTTAGACGAAGCATCATCAACAGGATTTAATAAAAGTGATATTTTAAGTGGCGTTGAACTTGCTGTTTCTAAAACTATACATCCTATTGTTAAAATGATATTAAACAACAATAAATTAGAAATAGCTTGGAATGCAGAAAACCACATTAAGAAAAATATGGGAATGCCAGTTTTCAAAAAACTCATGAATTCAATGAAGTCTGGCAATTTAGGCACAATACAAAAACACAAGTTGTTTTTGGATGCAAAACAACAAATTAAATCTTATGCTCAAAATTATGCCGTAACTATTTCCCAACTTCCTTTTGGAAATGCAGATTCAGATCAAGGAAGTATCAGCATTGCAAGTAGAAGAAAAAGAGATGGTTCCACATCCCTTGGCAACTCCAGCTTTAGTGCGTTTGGAGGAGAAGATGGTGGTGACGAATTAGATTCAATACATGGTAGAATGACTAGTCAGTTAAAAAGAGTTTCTGACATGAGTGATGATAATGATGATAAATTTTCTATAAGTGATACAGGATCAGATGATGAAAAGATAGCACCTAATTCTGCAACTCATGGAGATTCAAGAGTTAATCAAATGAAAGATATTGAGATAATAGATGATATAGCTCAATCTTATTTTGGTGATTTAGGCAAAAATGCTTACAGAAAACATAGATCAAACAGCGATTCTACAGGAGTTGTTGGGCATAATGTTAACGTAATTCGTACACAAATTGAAAGAGAAGCAAAAACTTTGGCTGATAAATCTGCATCCAATGCAAAAATAGGTGCTGATAATTTGAAAGAAAAGTTAAGTTCTATTAGTCAACAAGAAATAGACATGATTAAAAAGATAAACGATTCTTTAGCATTATATAACTTTTTTGTTACAATGTATAATAAAAAGAAAATTGGACCACCAGAAAACAGTCATGCTTGGGCTAAACAAAGAATGGAATCTGTTTTAAAGAGACATGGATCTTATTCCATGAATGATTTATCGCCTGATTCTATTCGTTATTCTCAAGAAACAATTGATCAAAAAGCATCTAAATTATATGATTCATTAGAAGCATCATATGAACCAGATCAATTAGATATTGAAATTCAAAAAATTGTTAATAAAGCATCGACAGATGAGGAAAAACAATTTGCTGATAGATTACTTGTATTACATGGAAAAGAACGAAAATTTTCTCATGATAAAGGTGACGGACCAGTTGCGTTGAAAGGTGGATTAAAAGATACTTTAGCAAAAATAGCTGCAAAGAAATCAAATTCGCAAGCTGTAAAACCTACATCACCTTCAGTAGACAATAGTGCCGATGATGTTGAAGCTATGTTTAAAGATAGAATGAAAAACAGAAGAGCAACTATACCAACAACTAATGTGTCTACTCCAAATCCAACACCACCTTCAACTCCAACATTAAAACCTAATGTTCCAAATACAACAAATCCAACACCTTCAACACAACCACCGATTTCTGCGGCGGATAGACTAAGAAGATTAAGAAAAAACAATGAATAATTTATAAAAAAAAGAGACTTAGTTAACCAAGACTCTTTTTTTTATTTTTATAGAAATGATTTTATTATTTCAACTTTTTTAAGTATGTTTTTTTCTTGTCTTATTTTAATTGTATTGTTTAAAACATCTCTTGTATTTTGAGAACTTAAAGCTTCTTTTAAATATTTATGTTTATTTTTAGTTTCC
>ERZ724522.1088-NODE-1088-length-15499-cov-10.667249_pt1 | contig 15499 bp, 10 predicted proteins | sample MGYA00376055_ERZ724522 | MGnify/ENA primary metagenome ERZ724522 (study PRJEB28724, sample SAMN07190884) | wastewater metagenome | isolation source: effluent of sewage treatment plant in Hong Hong | place: Hong Kong | collected 2016-03-17 ... | reverse complement strand
GTTTGGAAGGTGTTCGCGTTGGAAACGCAGATGCTCTTGAGATCCGCATCGGTTATTATGGAAATTTAATATGCAGCGCTCCTGGGTGGAATTGCGTTGTCCAGCTTTCCCAATAGCTTGTAATTATTAGGTTTTTTTACACTGGAATAACCTCCTAATACTGGTTACTATATATCTATAGTGACTTAGGTTAGGAGGTTTTCTTATGAAAAAGAAATGCAATAAGTGTTTAATTGAAAAACCATTAAGTGATTTTTTTAAAGACAAGAATCATTCAACTGGTCGCTACTCGATATGCAAAGAATGTAAAAAAATCAGCACCTACAAGTGGAGAGACATCAATAAAGAAAAATACAATTCCGGAATGCGGGCGTATCAGGCAGAACATAAACGAGAGCGTCGCGATTGTGATTACAAACGAAAATACGGAATTAGTTTAGAGATATTTGAGGCCAAATTACTCGAGCAAAATAACTGTTGTGCTATTTGCAAGAAATCAAACCCATCAACAAAACGAAACATGGCTCTCGACCATGATCACAAAACTGGAATAGCTAGAGGTATTCTTTGCTATGGATGCAATAGGGCACTTCACGCTTTAGAGTCAGAAGAACTTCTCAAGAGTGCCATAGCATATTTAGAAAAATACAAAGTAACACTAACTGACCCAAAATAACGAATTACCGTTACCTCCCCTTTCAGACGCTTAGACACGGTTGAAGCTTTGGAATCCCCAAAGTGCCCCGCATTAATACGCTTTCCGTTTTTGCGGTGAACCTAGGAAAGCAGAAAATAAGGGGAACCAAAAAACAATGTCTAATAAATTCTATTCAAACGCAGGTCACTTTTACGCACCTCATGTAATGCCAGTAGTGCTCAACGCTAAATTTACCGTTGATCCTACAAACGGTCTTGGAATTACAGGCCTTCTTGGGCCAGGTATTGCCAACGTGTTCATGCACACATCAACAACTCCTGCCACTGGTAACAGAAGCGCAGTAAACCCAAACCCAGCAAACGGTATCATCGTTGTTCAATTCGGTGACCCCTACTACAAGTACCTCAGTGGTGACTTTCAAATCATCGCTCCAAACACTGGATCAAACTTAACTTCTGTCAGCGCGACAGTAGCATATGTGATCACATCTGTTGGAACTGGAACACAAGCTCAATGGCAAGCTATTGGTTTGCCTGCAGGTGTAACTCCAGCAGTAGGTGCTGCTTTTATTGCAACAGCATCAACAACTGTTCCTGGAAGTGGAACTGTCAAAGTACAAACAAACTCTGGAATTAGCTGTATCGAAGTATTGGGAGATCCTAATGCTACACTTGCACCAGTTGGTGTTAAGTCTCCACAACCTGCTCCTGGTGGAAGCATTATCCTCCAAACTCTAGCAGCAACAAGCTCTAGCGTAACAACTCTTATTCCTACAGCACCAGCTGCAGGTAGCACAGTTTCTTTGACGTTTTACTTAAACAACAGCAGCGCATCTAGCGGCAGTGCTGGGTAGTAACTAACTCCTACTGGGCTTCTCCCTCTAAAAATAAGAGAGGCCCAGTTTCTTTTTATGGAAAGGGTAAGCGTTCATGGCAATACCGGCTCAAATAACAAATCTATATATACAGCAAGGTGATGGGAAAATTTACCTTAGCTGGGATATTACGGCAGGAGCCACTAGCTATCAGATTCAAAGATCTCTTGATGGCGTTACATTTACAAATTACGCAACCTCAGCTGTAAATAATTATCTTGATACAGCAGTAACGGTTGGCACTCTTTATTACTATCAGGTTGCTGCAGTAAACGGTTCTGGCACTGGTACATATGTCGCACCAGTTTCTATCGTTCCAGCACTCCCTGGGGATTTATCTCTTGGAGAGTTAAGACTAAGAGCTCAGCAAGCTGCAGATAGAGAAGGATCATACTTTCTCACAACTCCTGAGTGGAATTTTAATATCAATCAAAGCGCAAAAGAATTCTACGATTTACTCATCACAGCGTATGAGGATTACTACGTAGCTCCTAGAGTAACTTTTACTACCGATGGATCTAGTGCACAGTTTGCATTACCAGATGGCAGTAACTTTAACGGAGCTCCAGCACTCTACAAACTATACGGCGTAGATTGTGGCTTAAGTAACTCTACTAATGCATGGGTAACTCTTAAGAAGTTTGATTTCATTCAACGCAATCGCTACGTGTACCCACAAATTAACAGCACATTTCTTGGGGTATTTAATCTCGAGTATAGAATGCTTGGGAATAATATAGAATTCATTCCCACACCTGCTGCGAATCAAACAATCGGTCTTTGGTACTTTCCAATCCTCCCAACGATGATGGCAGATACTGACATTTTGAAGGGGTTTAATGGATGGACTGAGTACGTGATTGTTGATGCAGCAATCAAGGCATTAAGAAAAGAAGAAAGTGACATTAGTGAGTTGATGGCTCAAAAGATGGCACTCAAGAAACGCATCGAAGAAGCAGCACAAAATAGAGATGCAGGTCAGCCTGACACAATTTCTAATACGCGCTCGTGGGGAAGTCGTTATGGCTCACCCAATGGAGATGGCAGCTACGGAGGCTACTGATATGTCGCTTCCGATTTATCAGTCTGACAGCACTCCGTTTTCGCTCATGCAAACAGCGTGGGCATCTAGCCTTAATCCGATTATCTCAAATCCACTAAGCCAAGGATTGTTTTTAAAAAACGTATCTTTGATTGTTGGAGAGACAAAAATAAATCATCTCTTAGGTCGCACTCAACAAGGCTACATTATCACAGACCAAAACGGAGCTGCCTCTATCTATAGAAGTAAGCCCTTTGGCCCACAATCTTTATCGTTAACCTCAAACGCCGCAGTGGTTGTGAATATTTATGTTTTTTAAAAGGAAAAATTAAATGAGCAATACAATTTCTTCTACCTATATGAATTTACCAGTACCAGTAGTGGGAGTTGATCCTGGCCCTCAGTGGGGAACGGATTTAAATAGTTGTTTAACTCTCATAGACCAACATAATCACTCGGCCGGTAGCGGAGTACAAATAAATCCATCTGGTCTTAATATCAACGTAGACCTTCCAATGAATTCTAATAACTTGGTATTAACAAGATCGGTAAGATACGTACCGCAAGGAGCTCCTTTAGCTTTACCTACAGATCTTGGGTGTACTTATGTAGTAGGTGTTGATCTTTATTATAATGACGTAACTGGAAATCAAATCAGACTTACTCAAGGCGGAAGTATTGTAGGAACTACGGGTTCGATTACAGGATTAACAAGTCCTGCAAGTGCTTCTTATGTAGCTGTAAATCAAACTTTTGTTTGGCAAAGTGCTGCAAACACTCCTGCGAACTTAGACGCTGCCTCAATCATACTTAGAAACTTAAGTGTTAACTCTAAAGGATTAACACTAAGTCCACCACTAGCTATGGGCTCAAACTACTCAATCACGCTTCCAGCGCTGCCTTCAGCTACAAGTTTTTTAACTATGTCTACTTCTGGGGTAATACAAAACTATAGCGCTACAGCTACAAGTATTCTTGGTAGAGCATCGAATAGCGCTGGGCCATTGGCTGATATTGTTTCTACTGTTGATGATGTTGTATTAACAAGATCGAGCTCAGCACTTAGTTTTTCAAAAGCAACCCTTGCCTGTATAAGCCCTGTAATTACACCAATAACTTCTAACTACACGACTACGTCAATTGATAACTATTTAAAGCTAACGGCTTCTGGTGGAGCATTTACAGTCACGTTGCACACTCCATCGTTTAACCAATTAATGATTTTGGAAAGAACCGATACAACATTTGCAAATCAAATCACAATATCTGGAACAATCTCTGGAGCAAGTAACTGGAAAATGTGTACTGCTGGAGAAACTCTCCAGTTGATGTATTCCACTACTGATTCTGAGTGGAAGTGCGTAAGTCACTATGCTCAAACAGATTGGGTAAACACCGGAGCAATTGTTATTGGAGCAGAAACAACCGCTCCAACAAAAGGAACGGTAGGAGTAGACCAACTTTGGTACAGAAGAAGCGGAAGAGATATTTATCTTAAGCTAATTTATAACCAAACGGCTTTAGGATCTGCAGCAAATGGAAGTGGTCAATACTTTTTCACAATACCAGCCACTGTAGATACCTCAATTATTCCTGCTGTTGGAGGCCCTGTAGATGCAGACATGGTAAATACATCAAACGTTAATTCAATTATTCCTGGCTCTGCTTTTATCTCTAACTCTGGGGCTAGAGGACAAGGAGTTCCAGTGCTTAGAACATCTACAACTTTTTCAATTACTGCCACACAAGAAATGACAACTGGAACTGCTGTATATGGATCTGCAATCTACGGAATGGCAAACGCAACGACCGGCTTTAACGTAAGTGTTGGGCCACTCCCAATATTAGGTTGGAAAGCATAAATGGCATTACAGAAGCAAACTTTCGCAATTAACTTTGGTCAAGGGTTGGACACTCAAACCGACCCTTACCAAATTCCTTTTGGAAAGTTTCTACGTCTTAAGAATTCAATATTTGAAAAAGGTGGCCAGCTTAAAAAAAGAAATGGTTTTCAACAGCTCACCTCACTTCCAGATACCTCGACTACTTTTGTCACAGCATTTAATGGAAACCTTACCGCTGTAGGTAATAACCTTTCAGCTTACTCTACAGGATCTAGCTCTTGGGTAACTAAGGGCTCACTACAAACTCTTGAGCTTGACACTCTCTCAATTATCAAAAATAACAACAATCAAACTCAAACTGATTCTGTTGTTTCTACAAATGGTCTTGTGTGTACTGCTTACACTGAGACAGTTTCTGGCTCGTCAGTTTACAAGTATGCAGTGGCAGACGTAACTACTGGCCAGAACGTTGTTGCACCCACTGCGATTGCGAATGCGTCGGGTAGTCCAAGAACATTTATGCTTGGTAACTATTTCGTGATTGTTTTCACCTCAACAATCTCAGCTGCTCCACACCTTCAATATATTGCAGTAAATATTTACTCGCTTACAGCAAGTGCAGCTACTGATATCGCTACAACTTACACGCCAGCAGCAACAGTAAACTTTGATGGGGTTGTTGCAAACAACAGTCTTTACATTGCGTGGAATGGTAACGATGGCGGTGGTGCTATCAGAATGACTTACATCGATAGTAATCTACAACAACACAATACCGTAGGGTTTGCGGGTCGTGTTGCAACACACATGAGCTTATGTGCAGACACTACAGGTGCTACTGCTGTTATTTATGCAAGCTTTTATGATTCTGCATCTTCTACTGCATATACTTTAGCGGTTAACCCATCTTTAGTAACAGTTCTTAGCCCAACTCAGTTTTTATCTACCGGAACTATTTTAAACGTAGCAAGTGCTGCAAAGAACGGAGTTTGCACAGTTCTTTATGAGACTAGCAACGCATACTCTTATGATGCAGCCATTAAAACAAATTTTGTTAGCCAAAAAACAGTATCGCAAGCTGGATCTGTAAGCTCTGCAACTGTAATTCTAAGATCTGTAGGCTTAGCCTCTAAAGCATTTATCTACTCAGGAAGTATTTATTTTCTTTGTGCATATAGCTCTAGTTACCAACCTACTTTTTTCTTAGTTAACACGAGCGGAAACATTATCGCTAAGCTTGCCTACTCGAATGGCGGTGGTTATTTAACGAGAGGGTTACCTAACGTAACTCTTACAGATAACCTTGTTCAAATTTCTTATCTCTACAGAGATTTAATTCAGTCAGTAAACAAAACTCAAGGGGCATCAAATGCTGGCCTTGGAGTTTACGCGCAGACAGGAATTAATCTAGCAAATTTCACAATTGGGACTTCGAAAGTTGTCTCTGCAGAAATAGGAAGCAATTTACATTTATCTGGTGGCTTCATGTGGATGTACGATGGCTATCAAGTAGTTGAGCATGGCTTTCATCTATGGCCAGATAACGTAGAGTGTACATGGTCAGCAACTGGTGGATCTATTGTTGCTAAGCCTGATGGATCTACAAACACAAATGCTTATTTTTACCAAGTCGTTTACGAATGGGCAGATAACCAAGGCAATATCCATAGGTCAGCTCCCTCGATTCCTGTTGGGGTAACCACCACTGGAGCTGCAAGCACTGGATCAATAACAGTTAACGTGCCTACACTTAGGTTAACTTACAAAACTGCTAATCCTGTAAAGATTACAATCTTTCGCTGGTCAGTAGCGCAGCAAACTTTTTATCAAGTCACTTCGCTTACTAATCCAACGACAAACTCCACGACCACTGACTCTATTGCTTTTGTAGATACTCTTGCTGATGCCTCAATCATAGGTAACTCAATTATTTACACAGCTGGTGGAGTTGTGGAGAATATCGGAGCACCTTCTTTCTCAACTGTATCTCTATACAAATCTAGGCTCTTTGGAGTTGATTCTGAGGACAGAAATCTGCTCTGGTACTCAAAGCAAGTTATTGAGGCAACACCAGTAGAGATGAGTGATTTGTTTACTCTCTACATTGCACCCACACAGGCAGCAAAGGGCTCAACAGGCCCTATCACTGCTATTTCTGCGATGGATGATAAGCTGATTATCTTTAAAAAAGATGCGATTTATTACATTACTGGTAATGGGCCAGATAACACTGGAGCTAACAATGATTTTTCTGATCCAATTTTTATTACCTCAACAGTAGGTTGCTCGAATCAACAATCAATTGTGTTTATGCCAGAGGGGCTAATGTTCCAAAGCGATAAGGGTATTTGGTTACTGAGTAGAAATTTATCTACTAGTTACATTGGGGCGCCTGTTGATGATTTTAATTCTTATGAGGTGCTAAGTGCGTTGAGTATTCCTGGAACAAACCAAGTGAGATTCACACTCTCAAATGGCGTCATGCTTATGTATGATTATTACTTCCAGCAATGGGGTACGTTTACCGGAATCCCATCAATATCTTCTACGATCTACGAAGACTTGCATACTTTTGTAAATTCTTATGGGCAAGTTTACCAAGAATACCCTGGAAGTTACTTAGACGGCTCTACTCCTGTACTTATGGGATTCACGACTGGTTGGTTAAACTTTACAGGCCTACAAGGTTTTGAAAGAGCGTATAGTTTTAGTTTACTTGGCACTTACATAAGCCCTCATAAACTAGCTTGTAGCATTGCTTATGATTTTAATGGATCTGCTACTCAAAAGAGTATTGTAAATCCTGACAACTACACAAATCCATATGGCGATGATCCGCTTTATGGGTCAACGGTGTACTTTGGTGGAATCTCCTCACTAGAACAGTGGGAAGTTTTCTTTAGAAGACAAAAATGTGTCAGTTATCAAATTGGAATCGATGAGATGTTTGATCCTAGTTATGGAACTGTGGCTGGAGAGGGTCTTACTCTCTCAGGGCTTAACTTTCTCTACGGTGCCAAGAACAAATACACACCAATCAGAGCTTCAAGGAGTATTGGATAATGGAAGTTGTCGAATACAAGAAAGAATCGCATTTGAAGTTTATCGAGAACTGGCTAGTAGCGCACGAGCTTTCAGTAGATTTAGCAAAAGACCTACCACGTATAGGTTTTCTTGCATTTGATAATGAGCTGGGTGTTGCTGCTGGTTTTTTGAGGTTTGTAGAATCTGATTATTTGATTCTTGATAGTTTGATTACAAATCCAAAGGCTTACTCAGGCTCAAGGGACATGGCTATAGACCTTGTCGTTAAGAAGTTGATCGAGAAAGCAAAAGAGATGCAAAAATACAAGATCATAGCGAATTCCACAGACGCAAATACACTATTGAGATCAAAAAAGCATGGTTTCAAAGAAACGCCACATACAATGATTGTTTTAGATTTAAGAGAGGATGGGTAAAGTATGTCTTTTGTAGGTTCAATGTTTCAAGATAGTAGAGGTGCTGGTTATCAGGCCGGCGATGCTCGCATACTAGATCCAGTATCAACAGACCGCGAAATTGCCGCCCAGAACAAATCTATGGAAGCTCTTGCTCAACAGCAAGCTTTTGTAAATGCGTTACAGGGTCAAAATGGTCTTGGGAATCAATCAAGTGTTTTTAATCAACAACAAGCCTTAGCAAATCAAATGCAAGGGGTAGCGAATGGCACTGGCCCTAATCCTGCTCTTGCACAATTAAATCAAACGACTGGCAATAACATTGCTAACCAAGCAGCTCTCATGGCTGGTCAAAGGGGTAGTAATGCAAATGCGGGTTTGATGGCAAGACAAGCTGCAATGATGGGTGGAAACTTACAGCAACAAGCTGTTGGCCAAGGAGCAACACTTCAAGCTCAACAACAACTTGCTGCTATGAACGCTCTCCAAAACCAACAAGCAAGCATGGGTAATCTTGCAAGCCAGCAAGTAAATCAACAGGGAACTGCTGTTCAAGGTTTGACTGGAAATACGCAACAGCAACAACAAATGCTTCTTAACTCAATTGCAGCACAAAATAATGCCCACGTTGGAATGCAAAGTAACATAAATGCCGCAAATTCTAATATCGCAAATACAAATACCAAGGGACAGCAACAAATGTTCGGTGGTTTTATGAATAGTTTAATGAATCCATCAACAGGAGCATCTACTGGCGGCATGATGACTAAGTCTGGATTTGTCAGAGCCTATGCAGATGGCGGCGAAGTAAGTCCACAAGATGAGGCAATTCCAGTGCAAACAGCACCTGCACCACAAACACCAGTGGTACAAGCAGCCCCAATGTATTTAGAAAATGCTTCCATGCCACCTATGCAAGCACCAGCACCTACCCCAACTGCAATGTCTCTGGTTACTCCTCCTACTTTGGACATGCCAAATAAACCTCAAAGTTTTGTAGCACAAGCACTTCAACCACAAGCGCCTGTAGATGCAACACCAAATTATAACGATGATGACTCTAAGGGAGAAGCTGCCATGTTCAAAGCCGGTGGATCTATCCCTAATGGTATTAAAAAATCCATAACAGGAGGTATAACCAGTGGAACGTCCCTGATGGGTGGATCTGGCGGCAGTAGCGGCGGTGGATCTGGCGGTATGCTGGGAAATATCATGGGAATGATTGGCGGCATGAACAAAGGTGGCCCTGTAGTACCTGGAAAAGCTGTAGTTAAGGGTGATAATCCAGTAAACGACAACGTCCCAGCTGTACTTTCTCCTGGTGAGATTGTAATTCCAAGAAGCATTGCCCAACATGCAAATGCTCCAGAACTTGCTGCTGAGTTTGTTAAAAAAGTTTTGGCTAACAGTAAAAAAAAGTCAGGTAATTTTGCAGATGGCGGTGAGGTAGATGATGACGCCGAGGTGGCAGCAGCAATGCAAGCTAAAGAGCCTCCTGCAGAGAGTGTTGAACCTACAGCTCCACAAGCTGCACCTGCACCACAAAACCTAAGCCCAGATTACACTGATAAATTAGCTGGAGATTACAATAAACAAAAACAAGACGTTCTGAATCTAGGAAAACTTCAAGGCCAAGCCAGTTTACAGGCTGCAAATGCTATTGGACAAAATATTTCAGACATTCAAAAACAATTTGAAATAGATCAAGCAAAACTCGCTGATGTAGATGCGCAAAGACAAGCGTTTCAAAACGACGTGATAAATGCAAAGATTGATCCTAATCGTTTTGTAAACAATCAAAGCCTGGGCCAAAGAGTCATGACAACTATTGGACTTATGTTGGGAGGTATCGGCAGTGGATTAGCTGGTCAACAAAACAACGCTTTAGCTTATTTGAATAAACAAATTGATAACGACATTGATGCTCAAAAAGCAGACATAGGTAAAAAACAAAATCTTCTAACTGCAAACATGCAACAGTTTAAAGATATTCGAGATGCTCAGGCTATGACAAAAGCTCACATGCTAGACATTGCAAAACTTAAACTCGAACAGATTGCAGCTCAATCAAACGATCCAATAGTAAGACAGAGGGCCGCTTTGCAAGCAGATCAAATTGGATTACTTGCTGACCAAACAATTGGGCCATTAAAGTACAAACAACAAGTCTTAGGAATGGCTGCTCTAGGTAGTGCTGATGCAGATCCAGTTACTCTTGTTCAACATATTGTTCCACCTGCAAGTCAGGGCAAGGTTATTGAACAAATCGCTAAGGCAAAACACATTACTGAAAATTTAGATTCTATGATGAAAAACTTTGATCAAGTAGCAAAAGATTCTAGGTTTATGACTGGTGGAAGGCCTTTGTATGGAACTGTCTTAACCTCTCCATCTAAAAAAGTAATGGCATCTCTTGAAGATCCAATTCTTAAAGATGAGTTTGGTAAGGTAAATCCGATTGTACAAAAGGGTATTGAAGATCTTCATCCTAAGTGGGGAGATAGCGATGAAGCTGTACAAATTAAAAGAAAAGCCTACAAACAGTTCATCATGGATAAGCTAATTGATGCTGAGAATACAGCTAAGGCTCACAATATTAATCTTAAAAACTATTCAGCAACAAACCCTATTAGGAATGCTTTGAAAAAGGCAGGGCCAAACGCAGAAGCAATGCTTATGTGGGCACAGAAAAATCCAAGTGACCCACGAGCACAATTATTCCTTAAAAAAATAGGAGCGGTGGATGGAGAATAATAACCCTCCCCCAGGACTTGAAGAATTTATCTCAGCTCCTGCCTCTCCAATGCCAGATGATCAGGAAAGAGCACCTGCAAGTGCGAATGAGCCACCTCCTGGATTAGAGGAGTTTATTGCTCCTGAGCTGAATCAAGTAAAATACGGTGGTCTTGGATCTTCTTTATTAACTGGAACTGAGAAAGCTGCTGATGCCCTTACCTTTACTGGTGCTGGTAGATTAGAAAACTACTTGGCAGACAAGTTTGATATGCCTGAATTTAGTAAACAGGCGCAGGCGGCTAGAGCAGAAGCAAATCCTGTAGCATCTTTTTTAGGAGGCGCTACAGGTTTTGGTACAATGCTCGCCCTCACTGGGGGCTTTGGAGGAGCTGGGGCTGTAGCAGGCGAGGGTTTGGGGTTGGGCGCCGAAGCTGCGGCCTCAGCTGCTGCCAAGACAGCTGCACAAGCTGGAGCAGAGGCTGGGCTAACTGGAGCTAAGCTTGCGTCTGCAGTTAATACTGCAAGAGCTGCTGCACTTGCTGATTTTACTACTGCAGGTCGTATTGGATCTGCTGCTGTAAAAGCTGGTGTTGAAACTGCTATTTATTCTAGTGGTAATGAAGCTGCTAAAATGATTTTCAAAGATCCAGGTCAAACACTTGGAACTGCAGCAGCAAATATTGGTCTTAATGGATTACTTGGAGCTGGCGTTGGTGCTCTTGTTGGAGGTGCTGGTGAGCTTTGGAATGCAAAGTTTGGCCCTAAGGTAACAGCTGATCTTGAGGGCGTAAAAAACGCTATAAACAAAGGAGAAGCTGCAGAAATACCAGCATCAAATGTTGATGATTTTAACCAACCAGCAGCTGCAGAGGAATTGTATTACAACACTCCTCGCCCTAGCCCAGAAGGTGGTAAAGGTTTTAAAATTATAGAATTTAAACCTAACGCTGCTCAGGTAATGGAATCTTCTGATCGGTTAGGAATTAAGCCTACCGAGGGAATGCTAGATAAAGAATCTCTTACTGGTCACATGCAAGATGAGATTGCTAAGCAAAATAACGTTGCTGGCAGAATCATGGCTAAGCGTCTTGAGTCAGTAGAAGAAAAGCTTGCTGATCATACCAAGGAGGTAATGGCAGACGCTACTGAACACACACAGTCAGTAGCAGGAGCAAAAATTCGAGAAGGTTTAGTTGCCGATCTTAAAAAAGAACTTGCTCCAATCTCAGAGGGATATGAAGCAGAAAAGCCACACTTAAAAGCAATGGAGTTAACTCCAGAGGCTAAAGCTGAGGCCGTTGCTCCTATTCTTTCTCATGAATTTGTTGCTGAATTTCCAGATAGCGCTATTGCAAAACAAGCTACAAAAATTGCTGATGAAATTCAGAATCTTAAAAACGTCAATAGCGTAAAAACATACCGTACAATGCTTAATGGAGAATTAGATAAAGCTGTTGCGTCTAACGACTCAAATCTTATTTCTGTATTAAAAACAGCAAAACAATCTCTCAATGGTCTAAGAGAGCGTGGAATTTCTGAATCATCTATAGCAATAGCTGCAAAAGAAGGTGATGAAATTGCAGCAGATACAATCGGCAGACTTAGACAATTGGATGCTGATTTTGCTGCTCACAGGCTCAAGACAGCGCAAACAGGTGAGGCTCTTGGTCTTGGGAAAGTAAAAAGCGTAGCTCAACTTGAAGCTAAATTAGGTAAATTAAATCTTAAAGACGAATCTTTACCTGGTAAGATATTTGATCCTGATAACGTTGAGAAACTAAAGTTTTTTCAAGAAAACTTTCCAGATCAATTCGATTTAGCGAGACGATCCAAAATCAGAGATATTTACGAGAAGTCGATAAACACCTCACAAGGTGGTGGTGAGAAGTTGTCGGTGCAAAAATTCCTAACTCAGGTAAACGACAAGAATATGAATCCTGAGGACAGAGAAATGCTTTTTCCTGGTATGGCTCAAAAGATCAAAGACATTAAGGTCGTACAAGCAAACTTTCCTGGTACTTTTAACACATCAAACACAGCAGCTGCTTTAGGGTTTTTTGATAACATTGGTCACAACGTCATAGACCTTGGAAAACTTGCGCTCACAGATGCTATTCCACACTTAAAAAACTTAGTTAAAGGTGGAGATGAGGCTTCGCAAATTGCTGCTGCTAAGATCTTAGCTTCTGGTGAGGCGCCAACAAGTGCCTCTGGATTCAGGTCCATGCTGGATTACATCTCTCACGTCATTAAAGGAGAGAACCTCATAAACAAATCAGTTAAGAATGTTTTTGAGGGTGCTGTATTAGCTATTCCCCAAAAGGGGTCAGATAAGGATAGAGAGAAACTTGATAAAAAGCTTATCTCTTTGCAAGAAAATCCAGACGCTATGTTTGAGCTCCATGCAGACTTAGGGCACTACTTGCCTGACCATGCTATGGAGGCCTCAAAAACCGCAGCAAATGCTGTTGGGTATTTGAACTCTCTTAGACCAGGAAACAAAACACTTAACCCGCTAGATAAACCTCTCGAGCCTAGCGAGATAGAAAAGGCCAAATTCAACAATGCGCTCAACATTGCTAATGATCCATTGCTTGTTTTAGAGAAGGTGAGAAAGGGTACGGTAACCCCAGAAGATATTTTACATCTTCGAAACATTTACCCATCACTGTACGACAAGTTAAATCAAAAACTTACGCATGGCCTTATTGATGCAGTCCACGAAAAGAAGCAAGTGCCCTACTCTACTAAGATGGGCTTAAGTCTTTTCTTAGGACAGCCATTAGACGGCACGATGACGCCTCAGGGAATCATGGCCGCACAACCTAAGCCGATGATGGGAATGCAGCAGATGCAACAACCTAGCCCTCAACGTGGTCACCATAGCTCGATGAAGAACATTGGTAAGCTGGCAACGGCTGATCAGACGCCGCAACAAGCTCGTCTAACTTACAAGCAAAACAAGAACTAAGACGCCTAGACATTCTTATAAGAGGCCCTTGTCCCATAAGGACTTAACTCTAACGGAGGAGCATTTTGGCAAAGAATTCGCTTTTAAAGTTTCACAATATTGTCAATGGTGACATGTCTGCCTCCTCAATAACTTCAATTGTCACAAACATTCAAAACTTAGATAATTTTGGAATACAATTAACGTGGGCGGGTGCTTCTCCTGTTGGAGTTGTAAGCGTTCAAACAAGCATTTCATACAATCAAGACGCCGAAGGTAATGTAACAAGTGTGGGTAGCTGGGACACAATTCCCATTACACCAACGCCTTCTGTATCTGGGAATACAGGATCGATGACAATAGACATGAATCAAATCCCTTCTCCTTGGATAAGGGTTGTTTACACAAAGACAAGTGGAACTGGAATCTTGAATAGCTACATTTGCGGGAAGGCAGTATGAGTTATTACAGGTTTCCATCTCTCACTGGAGGAGGCGGTACGACTACTTGGGGCTCAATCACAGGAACGGTTACAGATCAGACTGACTTAATTAGTTATTTAGCAAGCACTTATTTAGCTATTGCTAATTTTAACTCTAGCTTTAATACACAGTTTGCAACAAAGACTACAGATAACCTTACAGAAGGAAGTTCGAATCTTTATTTTACAAACGCTAGAGCTAGATCTGCTTTGTCGGCTACTTCGCCACTTTCTTACAATTCTACGACTGGAGTGTTTAGTTTATTAAACTCTGGGGTAACGGCTGGTAGTTATACAAACGCTAATATCACTGTAGATGCAACAGGTAGAGTTACGGCTGCATCCAACGGTAGCGGCGGATCTCCTGGTGGAGTATCTGGAGACTTGCAATTTAATAATGCTGGAGCTTTTGGTGGCCTCACCATGTCTAGTGTTGATAACACGAATGGATTTTTAGGTCTTAATGTCGCAACACCCACTGTGACATTAGAGGTAGCTGGTGCGCAGGCAACAATACCAGCTCCAACAAGCTTCTCCGTTACACAAGTAGCAGAACAATCAAACACTACTCCATCTGTAACAACCTCTATTACCTATGGGCCAGACCCATCAGATGGAGCCAGTCCCTTTACTGCTACTCAATCAAATGGATCGGGTTCTTATTTTGCAGACGGCTCTACAAACATTACTTACTATGTTTATGGGGTACTTCTTTTTAACGGAGTTTATTATTACAGAGGAACTGCTCCATCTGTAGGTTTCACTGATGATAATTCATCATCAAGCTTTTCGGTAAATCTTTCATGGGTAGCTATAAGTGGAGTTACTGGATATGTAATCCAAGCCGTTGGTTCGGCAAATACAGGAAACCCTAACTGGGAACTTTATGTAGGTAACGTAACAAGCTATGTAGATGATGGAGCACAAAGTGGCTCTGACACTGTTTCTGCATGGGACTCATACGCATATCCATATAATGCTGGTGGAACTGCGCCAACTCCCTTAAGCGGAACGCTAAACATGAGCAGAACTAATGTTGGCTTTGGTAACAAAGGGCCAGCAAACGGAACGCAATGTTACTATGAGCTAGATACCGCTGTTCAAATTGGTGGTGTTTGGTATTGCTCTGGAACTCCGATTACACAAAATCAAAACGACACTAACGATGGCCAATTTTATGATTGGTATTTAGATGGCTACAGCTTCGGAATGGGCTCTGAGACTGACATTATCGTTAAGCGTTCTTTAGACGGTGGATCGAATTACGATTATTTCTTTATTGGAAGTTTGTCCGGAAACATTACAGACGGAACATATTCTAATGATGCAACGGCTGCTGCAAGATGGGGTCAAACTTATCCTGGAGCGCCAACCACAATAACAAGATATTATCGTGCATATGGTAGAGGGTTTTCTCCTACAAACAGTACTGAGTGGTTTTCTGTTTCTGGATTTGGATATACAGCAACAGCTA
>ERZ724522.1087-NODE-1087-length-15500-cov-11.143347_pt1 | contig 15500 bp, 12 predicted proteins | sample MGYA00376055_ERZ724522 | MGnify/ENA primary metagenome ERZ724522 (study PRJEB28724, sample SAMN07190884) | wastewater metagenome | isolation source: effluent of sewage treatment plant in Hong Hong | place: Hong Kong | collected 2016-03-17 ... | reverse complement strand
TCAACCTCAATTAACAATTATTGCAAAATGATTTTTACACATTATACTACTTTAATTACTTGGATACAAACTTTAATAATAGGCGCAGGAGGATTAGCTACTGCTATTTTAGCTATGTGGGGATTATGGACTAAAATTCTTAAACCTTGGTTCAAAGAATCCAGAACTAAGAGAGAAGCTCTAGCCAAAGCTCTTGGACATATAGAAGGTATTTCTGAAAAACTTGAAAAAGTTTCTAAAGAATTACAACCTAATGGAGGGGGTTCAATTAAAGATCAAATTAAACAAATAGCTAATGACATAAAAATTATTAGGGTAGAAAGAGACGCTACATTTTATTTATCTAAAGAGCCTTCATTTAAAAGTGATGGAAAAGGACATTACACAAGTATTAATTATGCTCTTAGTCAATTAGTGGGAGTTTCAGAATCTGAATTACTAGGTTTAGGTTGGTTAAATTACATAGCTTTGGAAGATAAAGATAGAATCTGGGAAGAGTGGGAAAATATTATAGAATCAGGTAAAGAAATTTCTTTATTTTATGGAATAAAAAATCCTACTACAATGGAAGTTATACCTGTAAAGTGTAGAGCAGTAATCATTAGAGATAATGATAAAATATTGTCTGTTATAGGAACTATAGAACCTACAGAGAAAAAACATTACAAAAAGCTAAAGATAGCTTAACATAAATACTAAAATATTGAATTACTTTTACTATATGAAAAAACAAATAATAATAGCATTGATCATTATAATAATTGGGATAATTATTTTTATTCCAAAAAGTTGTAATAAACCGATAGAGGTTAATCAAGATAATGGTTGGGAAACACTAAAAAGGGAAAAAGAAAGGGAGATAGCAAAAAAGGATAGTGTTTATTTAGATTTAAAAACAAAAACTGATTTAAGAATTAAAAAATTAGAAAAAGAAAGAATTGCTCAACAATTAAAATATCAAAAGCAATTAAACGATTTAAAGAAAAAGTATGATAAAGAATATAGTAAAGTTACTGCTACTCCTATTGATAGTACAATCAACATTAGCTCAAGATATTTATCCGAAGAAGTTGATTATTCAAAATTCCAAAAGTAAAGATACTGTCATTGCTTATACAAATGAGCAAGTAATTAAAATTAATCAAGAACATGTAGTTCTTAAACAGTGTATTGATTATTCAAATTTACAAGATTCTACTATTAAATTCAACCTAAAAGTAATTGACTCATTGACATCTATAACTGCCTCTTATATTTCTTTAGACTCTATTTCAAGAGAAACTATTGAAACTCAAAGTTTTATGTTACAATCTTCTTATAGAGAAAAACAACAATTACAAGAGACTTTTACTAAATACCAAAAACAAGTAAAAAAACAAAATAGAAACACTTGGTTTTACAGTACATTTATTCTTGTACCAGTTATAGCAATAACTACAGGTTTACTAACTCATTTCATTTCTAAATAATTTTTATGAACAAAAGACAAAAAGTAATAGATTTCTTATCTAAAAGATATAATAATATCTTAAAGTCCAAACAAGATGGAACAATTTCTTGGGTAGCAATTAAAGATGAATTTCATCAAGAAACAGGATTTGATTTACACAAAGATTATTTTAGAAGTGTGTTTAAAGATATAACTCCTGTTGAATCAGTAAGTTATATCCATGTAGGAGATGTTTATAATAAAATATCTACAGATGAACTAACAGGATGGGGAATGACAACTTCTTCTACAACTAAAGATCCTTTTACTTATATACAGGGTAATGAAGATAAAACTAAAGGAACAAAATTATTTACTTTTACTGCTGATAATATTCCTACAGAAGAAGAAATAGTAGATCATTTTAATATAGATTTAACTAAATATAGAATATCTCAAATTTGGCATAAAACAACTCCAGGAGGTAAATATTCTATAAGCGTTAATTTACAAGCACTTAAAGGAGAAGATGCTGTAGATTTTAAACAATTATTTAAAAGTTTCATTGATAGTTATAATATCAGTGTAATTAAAAATGATTTAAGATTTTTAAAAGAAGGTGTACCTACTAATAAAGATATTGAAAATGCTTTAATTATATCTTTAGCTGATTTACATTTAGATGTAAAATCTTTTCAATCTGAGACTGGGAATGATTCTGATATGTATAAATCTTTTGAAAGAGCTTTAAAAGCAGTAAAAGATATTTTATATAGAGCTAATTACGGACATGGGATTGAAGAAATTATATTTATAGGGGGAAATGATTTTTATCATGCTAATTCAGCTAAAAATACAACTGAAAAAGGTACACCTTTAGATGTAGATGGAAGATTCCATGAATCATTTAAATTAGGATTATCTTTAATAACATCTATGTTAGATATGTGTAAAGTATATGCTCCTGTTAGGTATTACACTTGTTATGGAAATCACTCTCCTGAAAGAGAGTTTTATTTAGCAGCAGCTTTAGAAGCTTTTTATAGAAATGATGATAAAATTACAATCGAAACTGATCCTAAATCAAGAAAATATTTTTCATTTGGTAATTCAGCATTTATGTTATCACATGATGCTCCTAAATCTATTAAAGATTTACCTGTAATTTTTGCTACTGAAAACCCTTCTTTATTTACAATGAAGTACAAATTTTTATTAACAGGGCATTTACATTCTAAACAAGAAACTTTTTTTATTGGAACAAAAGAAAACTTTGGATTAGTTTGGAAAAGAATGCCTTCTTTAGCTAAATCTGATAAATGGCATTTTGATTCATTCTTCATAGGAAATCAAAAATCTTGTATTGGATTAGTAATTAATAAAAATCATGGAGAAATTGCAGAATATATTTATAATGAATAATGAAGTTATTAAAGTTTACCAAAGAAAACATGGAAATTAACAGAAAAAGAAATAAAATAATGGAATTAAAAGAAGAATATAAAGACTTATCTGAAGAAGATTTAAGAACTAAAATAGAACAACATTTCAGAGAAAGAATGAAAGATGTAGATATTCCTACTGTGACTCATTATGATAATGGATTGACAAGTTTAGTAGGCAAAGGATATTCTTTAACTATGAATACACTTAGATATACTGAAATGGTGAAACAAGTGGCAGAAGAATATTTTAATAAGTAACATTAAATTAACAAAAAGAAAGAGGGTATAACATTTTAAGTTATGCCCTCTTTTTCAATTTAATTTATTATATTATAGTGATGATGGAACGAAATATTAATAAGAAATATCTCGAAATTCATAAGAAAAAGGATTTACCAGGAAATAAAATGTCTATAAGAAATAGATTTACTTATTATCCTCTTTATGATGTAGATAGGAATTCTTATATTAGAAGATATAGATTATGGTTAAGATATAAAGAAAAGTGTATTAAAGAAGGTAGACCATTTGTAGACGTAAAACAATATGGTAAAATTCTTTATGCAATGTCAACTGAAATAAAACATCAATTAAGCATAGATCAGGATGGGGTAGTATTCAAAGCTTTCAAAGTCAGAGTAGCCACAGATTATAAAAAAAGACCTATGCTTCAAATAAAAAATAGACAAAAAAAGAAAGGTATTTTATCTATGAAAGATTGGGGAATATTTCCTACCAGACCATTTAAAGATAAATTAAAAACATTATATAAACAGAACAAACTAATTGATTTTGCAAAACTTAAAAGTAGACATTATAGAACTATTGCAGATAAGTTAGACATCTTTGATGAATTTTAAATATGACAATAAACGCAGCTATATCACAAGTTAAGTCAGACAATAAAGCATTTTCTGATGATAGTATGTTAACCAATAGATTTATTTGGTCTAAGATACAATCTAAAACTTTGTTCTTTCTAAAACAAAAAAATGATAAATTTAATCTAAATAACAATAATTTTCTTTATAGTTTATTAGATTGTGTAGATATGGAATTAGTAAATTCTATTGATTGTTGTAAAGAAATTCCTTCTTGTGAAATTCTGAGATCTGTAGAAAAATTACCTAAAATAGCTGAATCTAATTTATCAGCTATTATTAAAGGTATTTATAATCTAGATGGAAGTGAAAGAATTGATTTTGTTTCTATCAATGATGTAATTAGATTAACCAATTCTAAATATAAACCAAAAGGAATAAAAGCTTTCATAAAAGATGAATATTTATTTATACCTTTTAGAAAAAATCCCAAAGCTGTGGCTATAGAAGCTTACTTTGAAAATCCTTTAGAAGTATATTTAAGAAACAAATGTAAAGAACAAGATAGTTGTATATCTTATTATGATTTAGAATGGAAATGTCCTTCAGATTTACAATCAGTTGTAATTCAAGAAGTTAATAAAGAATTATCATACTTCTTTAATAGAATAGTAGTAGATGAGAATACCGATAAAAATGATCAATCAAAATGAAATTTAGCTTAAAAAAATATACTACTGCGGATGAAATTTTTAATAGGGTTTCTGCAAGTTTAAAATCTTATAGTGATAGTGATTTAATTCTATTTGACGAATACTATAAAATTATTGATCTTTGTAATGCAAGATTGGGTCTTAGAATTAATCCTACTAAAGAAGTATTTCTTAAAGTAGAAAATGGTAGAGTTGATTTGCCAATAGATTTTCATTTATTAGAATTAGCTTTATTGGTAAGTAATCAAATGGAGGTGCATAATCTACCTATGCAGAAGACTGAATATTTGACATCCAGATGTCCTACTTTAAATGAGCAATCTTTAATAGAAGCTGATAAATGTTGTAACTTTAAATTAGAATGTGGTAAAGTACCAGTTCTTACTTGTGAATATGAAAAAAGACAAATAGTATTTAAACAAACATTTATTGCCCCATTGACTGAAAAGAAATATGCAAGTAATGATTGTTTCAACTTAAATGTTTCAAAAGGTCATATTTTGATGGAGATTACTAATAATCAAATTTTTATAGATGGTATAGAAAATGGCTATGTATATTTACAATACACTTCTAATATGAAAGAAGAAGGTAATATTCCTATCTGTGTAGATAATGAAATTATTTTAAACTATTATGAACAAGCCATTAAGTATGAAATCCTACAAGATTTATACATAAATAAAAGATTGGAGATTGCTCAGGCACTTCAATTAGTTGAACGCAAATTAATATTGGCTAAAAATGAAGCTATCTCTTTAGTATCTACTCCTGAATTTGGAGAGCTACAACAAATAGGTAATTTTCTTCGCAGACAATATAGAAAATATAATCCAAAGCTTAAATAATTATGGCAATCATATCTACTTTAAAAGATAATACAAATAAGAATAAAAACCCTTTTGCTTCAGATTCAGTAATTAAGATTCTTAATTACAGAATAGAACAAGAAGAATCTTCATCTAGACTATATCACTCTATGTCAATGTATTTAAATAATGTAGGATATTTAGGGGCAGCAGAAGCTTTACAAAAAGATGCTGATGATGAAATGAAACATGCTCAATGGGCTAAAGAGTATTTATTAGATATGGGGATACAACCCATTATTCCTGCTTTGATGAAACCTGAACAATCTTTTTCAGGTCTTTCAGATATAATAAAAAAATCTTATGACCATGAAATAATGGTAACTCAACAATGTAATGAATTAGCTAAAGAAGGAATGAGAACATCAGATCATTTATTATACCAATTAGCTAATAAATTCTTACAAGAGCAACAAGAAGAGTTAGGGAAAGCTCAAAATAGAATTGATAGAATTAAAATTATAGGAGATAATCCTGTGGGATTATTAATAATAGATAAAGAACTTGGAGAAGGTAAAATATAATGTCAGAAAATAAAGATATACAAGGTAAATCAACCCAGGTAGTAGGTTTAAAAAAATCTATTCACAAATCTGTTTTAAAAGATGGAGAGTATCATCATTTAAAAAATGGTACTATTTCTTCTTTTGAAGGAGATATTCCTTTTATTCAAAACATGCCTTCTAATTTAGAATGTATAACTCTTCCTGATGGATATAAGGTTTTAAATAGTGAATATATTAAAGAGAGGGATTACCATGTTTTATTTTTAGTAAACCCTACATTTAACAAATCTGAAATTGGATTCTTTTATGCAAAAGAATGTAGATATGAAACTAAGTTAAATCAAAATTGTTTAGGTTTTAGTGTCTCATATCCAATAAAATGTCAATATAAAATTAAGAATTGTCAATTACATCTTTACTTTCAGGATGAGTTTAATAAGGACAGACACCTTAATTTAGATGATTTACCTTTTAAAAAACAATTAGTAGATGGGTGTTATGTAGATACAGATGTGTTCGATTGTAGTGCAATTAATATTCAAAATGATTTAACCCCTCCAGTAGCTAAACCTAAAATTCCTATAGAAGCAGGAGCTTTATATACAGGAGTTTATCAATTTGCAGTATGCTATGCTAATATTAATGGAGATGAACAATCTTCTTATTATAGTAAGACAAACCCAATGCCTATTTATGAAGATAGATTTTCTTCTTATGAAAATACAGAAGGATCTCAGGCAAATAAATTAACAGATAAAGCTATTCCTGTAGAATTCTCTAATTTAGATATTAGATATGACTACATTAATTTAGCTGTCATTAAGACTGTACAAGGAACTCCTACTTATGAATTAGTTGTTACCCTTCCAATATCTACGAAAGAATATCTATATACTGGAAGAGAAACCACTAAGCTTTTATCTATAGATAGAATATTAGGCTTATATCCAGATTACTTTAACTCTAAAACTATCACATCTGCTAATAATTATTTAATAAGAGCAAATATGTCTACTCAAGATGAAGCAAATTACCAACCATTTGCTAACTTAATTGAACTTGAGTGGGCAGTAGTTAGAAAAAAAGCAGATAGTTTTGAGTCTACTTATAAAAATCCTTTAAATTCTGTAGAGTATAAAGGATATCAAAGAGGAGAGATCTACTCTTTTGGAGTTCAATTCTTACTATCTAATGGTAGAAAGACATCAGTTTTTCATATTCCAGGGCGTAAAGCTAAACCATCTGATTTAATTAAATATACTATAGATACTATTCCAAGTGGGGAAAGTTGTAATTTTTTTGAATTATTAGATAATGATCCTTGTTCAAATACTAAGTTGAGTGAATTATATCACTGGCAAGTTTATGATACTGCTACTATTACAGAACAAAAAAACCCTGATGAATTAACAGTTTGTGATGGAGATGTTGTAGCAAGAGGAGATTTTGCTTATTGGGAATCAACCGATACTTATCCTTGTAATTTGGAAGTATATCAAAATTTATCAGGGCAGCCCATTAGACACCATAAATTTCCAACTAATAATACAATTCACCATCATAATCAACCATATACTTATGCGTTGTCTGGGGATACATCAGCATATTTAAATACTGATACTTATATTTATCCTATAGGGGTGCAATTAAAAAAATCTTTAAGTGATTACATTGAAACTGCAATTAATAGAGGAATTCTTTCAAGAGAAGAAGCTAACTTAATAGCAGGTTATGAAATAGTAAGAGGAGATAGAACTGGTAATAAATCTATTATTGCTAAAGGATTGTTGTATAATATGAATTATTACATAGATGTTAATCCATCTACAAGTGTGAGTGAGGAAGTGCTATATCCTAATTATCCTTTTAATGATTTAAGAGAAGATCAATATCTTAATAACCAACTATCTAATGATTATTCTAATACTTCTTTTGTGGTAGAAGTCTCGGGAAGTGCAACTTATAATTCTGGAGATACAATCTCTTTTGGGACTTGGGGTAATCCTTATTCAACAACTTTTATTTTAGACAGAACTTTTACTGTTACAGAAGATTTTACAGTTAGTTATCAAAAAATAGGAGATCCTCCTGGTTTTGGTTATTATTCTATGTCTGTTAAATTTTATGGGGATGATAGATTAAGTAAGGAAGATTTTGTAATTTATGAAGGAAGTCAAGATTCCCAAAGTCAATCCTTATATAAAAAAAACTTATTTACTTTTCATAGTCCTGATACCCACTTTAAAAAACCCTTTTTAGGACAAGAGTTAAATTTACATTCAATAGAATTTGGGGCATCTGAAGGAAGATTCGATAGAGTAGCTGGGCATCCAGAATTCAAACCTGCTAATCAAACAGACTCTGGTAATTATGCTTGTGCATACAAAGCTGTAGGTAATTATAATAACTATGTAGCTGTAACTAATACAAATCTTAGAAGAAAATTAGAAGATTCAAGTTATTTAATAGGTAATAATTTTACAAAATTACCAGACACATCTACTAAAATAAATAATAGATTTAGAGAATCTTCTGTAGGATTAAGATTAAATTGTGATTTAGATGATCCAACAATAGAAGACCAATCAAGATATACAATTAGTCAGAATAATCAATGTGATTGTAAAGCAGTTATAGAAGATAGAATACTTGATCACAAAAATGCTTTTGAAGTAGACAGTCAATGTACTACAGATAATAAATGGATTAGTTCTTATTATGGATCACTTAAAACAAAAATACCCAATCAATATGGTCAAATAGATACTATTAAGTATGTATTAACAGGAAGTTACCATAATGTTTATGATGAGCCTACTCCTATTTTTGGAGGAGACACATTTATTACCAGATTTACTTTGAAAAGAAAAAACTCTTTCTTTAATGTAAATTTTATTGGAATGTCTCCTGTAGGTATTACCTATAAAGGAACTAAGTATGCAAATCTTTTAACTCCTGTATATCATGCAGATAATGAAAAAGGTGGAGCATTAGGCGAATACAAAATAGATTTTTCAACATCTAAATTAGATTGTTCTATAAATAATAAACAAAGAAATGGGTTTTTCTATTTGTTCTCAACTGGTATAGTTAATTTTTTTGTAGAAAGTGAAATTAATACAGAATTAAGATATTCAGGAGCAAATCCTCAAGATACTTGGTATCCTAAATTAAAAAATACTAATGTATGGGATTGGATGGAAGAACAAAAAATATCTATTAATTTAGATAATACTTATTATTATAATTTTGATTATTCAAAACAAAACACTGAAGAAGCATTATTTCCTCAAGCAGCAGATTTTAAACCAAATACTTCTTGTAAGAATACACACCCTAGAAGAATTATTTATTCTAAACAAGATAATGAAGAAGCATCTGCTGATAATTGGTTAGTATATCCTGCCAATAATTATTATGATGTAGATAGTTACTTAGGATCTATAATTGATATAGAAGCTTTAGATACCTACAAAGTATTAGTAAGATGTGAAAATGGCTCTTTAGTATTTAATGCTTATGATACCCTTCAATTGGCTCAAACTTCTGTAACTGTAGGAACAGGGGGAATGTTTCAACAAAGACCACAAACCTTTGCAGAGACTGATACAGGATATGCAGGTTCACAATCTAAGTATGCTATTAATACTTCTCAATATGGTACATTTTTTCCTGAATTTAAGAGAGGAAGAGTATTTCATTATTCAGGACAATTAGAAGAAATATCTAATAATGGAATGTTTGATTGGTTTCAAGAAAACATGAAATTTAAAATCACTTCACAAATACCAAATGTAAATACGGACAACCCTTTTACAGGTATAGGATATAACTCCATTTATGATAATAGATTTAATCTTTGGTTTTTAACTAAAAAAGACTATAAATTAAAAAACCTTAAAGAGCTAGGAAATATTACTTTGGATGAAAATAATAATATATTATATAAAGGTAAACCTGCTAATTTTTTAGATAATAAAGTCTGGAAAAATGTAGGTTGGACAATTTCTTATAGTCCTTTGTATAAAGCTTGGATTTCTTTTCATTCTTTTCAGCCAAATTATTATATTAATGGAATAGAAAATTTCTATACAGGATTACAGGATGGAGTTATTTATAAACATTGGGATAAATTTTCTTTTCAAAGTTATTATAAAGAGTTACATCCTTTTGAAATAACCATCACAACCTCAAAAGAACAGTTAACATCAATTTTACAATCTATTGAATATAACTTAAAGGTTCAGAAATATTTAAATAATAATTATCAAGACTTGTATGAAAATCATAAAGTTAATTTTAACAAGGCAATTATATCTACAGATAATCAATCAAGCGGTTTATTAAATTTAATTAAAAAAGATAATCAAAATCCATATCAATCTTTGCAATACCCTAAACCTAATACTGATTCTATAGATGTTTTATATTCTAAAATAGAAGGACATAAATATAGAATTAATCAATTTGCAGATTTAGTTTTGGATAAAAATAATAATCAATCTATTTTCTTGTATGATGAAAATGGAGTAGATAAAATTCCTAACAATATTGATTATACAAGACAATACCCTCAAAAATTGAGAAATGAATTTTTTGATATAACTTTAATCAATGATCAACTATCAGAATATAAGTTCATTTTAAAATCCTTAATTAATAAAACTTTAAAATCTATAAGATGAGTACTATAAAAATTAATCCAAAAAATAGAGGAAAATTTACAGCTACTAAAAAAAGAACTGGTAAATCAACTGAGGAATTAACTCATTCAAAAAATTCTTTGACTAGAAAAAGAGCAATATTTGCTCAGAATGCTAAAAAATGGAAACATTAAAAAATAATTAAATGGCTCAATATATTATAAAAAAAGGAGATAATCTTTCAACTATTGCTAAGAATAATGGAGTGAAATTAAAAGATTTATTATCTATAAATAAAATAGATAATCCAGATTATATACAAGCAGGTCAGAAAATTAATTTGCCCGATAATAAACCTAATTTCAAAGGCACTAGTTATACTCAGTTTTCAGATGATTATAATGTTACTCCTAAATGGAATAAAATTACTCCTAATGCTGGAAATAGTAAAACTATTAAATCTACTCCTAGTAAACAAGTTTTAAAGACTAAACCTGCTTCAGTAAAACAAAAGGATGGACCTAGTTTTTTAGATTCTATGAAAAATAAAATCTATGAGACCTATCAAGATGTAACAACCGCTTTAGATCAACAAACATCTAAAAAAGTAGTTGCAAAGCCAAAAGTCAAAATAGATGATTCGTTTATTAATTATGGTTATAAAGAGTTAGGCACTTACAAAGATGAAAGTTTTAAAGCAGGTAAAAAAGATTCTTTACTATCTGCCATGAATGTATTTGACAATGATAAAGGATTTGATTATATTGTGTCACCTAAAATAAAAGAAGGTAAAAAAACTTTTAATAATGTAAAAGGAGTTGCACATTTTTTAATGGATTCGGATATTACTCCTAATCAAAAATATACTTCACCTTATATTGAAAAAGGAAATAATACTGTAAAATCTGCTCAAGCAGGAAAGTTTACTCCTTACTTAGGAACAAACCCTGATGATTATGTTATGTATTATAAAAATATAGGTAATGATAAAATGAATGTAAAGTACGGACAATTAAAGGATAAAGATAAGTATAAAGGATATGAACAAATAAAAGTAAGAAGTATTCCTTTTGGAGAATTAGATTTTAATAATAAAAAAAGTGCAGGTTTTGCTAAGAAAGCTTCTTACATAGGAACTTTAGATGGTAAGCAAACTTCCATTATAACAGACCCAGAATCTAATGATGTGTATGGTAGATTTTCAGGAGGTTCAGGAATATTTCACTTTAAAGAACCTAAAACAGGTAAAACTATTTCTGTAGATGTATCAGGAAGTGTTAATACTATTAAACAAGTTGGAGAAGAATTATCTAAAAAATATAATGTTGATCCTAAACAATTACAATTTTTATATCATGACATGGGAAGCTATTCTGCTAAACCTAAGAGTCATAATGGAGTTTTAAGCAATGAACAATGGGAAAACTACAATTCTAATAATAAAGGATATTCAGGAGCAGCTTTGATGTATCCTATGGAACATGGGGGAGAAATCACAGCAGAAACTATTTATTCTATGAGTGAACAACCAAAAGTTATTTTAACTCCTGATGATATTACAGCAGAGAGTGGTTTTAATTGGCAAAAATATTTTCCAATGGAAAGAGATATTCCAGTAGATTCTATAACTTCTTATAATAGAGATGTAGATAAATTTGCTTGGAAAAGGACTTTACAAGGGGATTATAATTTAAAACAATTGCAATCTCAACAACAATTACCTCAACAAATAGATAGTAGCTATTTTGTCCAAAAAACTCCTAAAGGATATCTTAATGTCTATGATAAATCTAATAGGTTAATAGGATATTCAATGGATAACAAAACCATTGTAAAACAAGAACCTAATTTTGAAGATGGAGGAAAAATAGGTAGTTTAGAAGACAGAATATATCATCCTGAACATTATGAAGGTAAAGAACTTCCTGTAAAAGGAGGTAAAGCTACTATCTTAATGCGCAATACAGATTATGATGCCTTCCCCTCTGTATTTTACAATCAATCTTCAGGAAAGTTAGAGGAAGAAAAGAATTGGAGAAGTGCCTTAAATAGAGCAAAAACAGAAGGAAGTAATTCTCATTTTAATACGCCTGAACAAACAGAATGGTTTGCTAATAATGGATATAAAATGGGTACACCTTTAGAGGCTGAGACTGATCCTAAATATCTTCCAAAAACAAATGCACCCACAGGATTCTTCAATAAGATACAAGCTAATCATGATAATAGAGTTAAACATGATAATAGAGTTAAAGAAGATGGCGGACAAATTCAGGCTTGGGTTCAAAAATTTCCAACAGGAGGTACACCTAAACCTTACATAACTCCTTATACTAACTTTCCTCAAGAGGAAAATCCTGTACAAGGATTTACTAACATGCAACAATCTAATAATCAAATGCAAGTTCCTGTTGCTCAATCTAATATACAACCATATAGTACACCTTATCAAACCAATTTTGATGCATCCAATGATCAAGTAAATATGGACAATAAACAAGCAGATTCTATGATGAGTAAAACTACTAAAACACCTAATCCTGCTAATGCAATTTTAGATGGAGTTAATATGGTAGGGGATGTAGCTACAGGAGCTTTAACTGCTTTTGCAAAGCCAGGTTCTAAAGGAGCAGCCTATGCTCAAGGATCTGCAAAAGCTCAGTCTGTAGTTAAACCCTTGGAGAAAATTCCTATTATAGGTCAGGCATCTAAGTTAATATCAGGTATTATAGGGGGAGCATTAGGAGCCAGAAGACAAGGCATAGAAGATGAAGAAACAGATAAACAAAATAAACAATTAGAATACTTAACAAGAAATACTCAGAATGTAAACCAACCTTCTTATTATGGTCAATACATGGCTAAATATGGGGCTAATCCTAAAATGATGGAACAGAGAGTTATAGATGATATTTATTCTGATTTTGATAAATACATGAAATTAACTTAACAGGTTAGCAATTAATTTCGTAAATTATAGTGATGAAAGTAATTTCTACTAAAATAGTGAATGGTAAAAAAATGTTCTTAATTGAAGAGCCTACTAAACTATTTGCTCAAAATGGCTTTTCAAGTAATCCTTATTATGTACCTATTCAAGGTTCAGCTTCTTCTGAGAATACAAGAACTAAGTTGACACCTAAAACTAAATTAACTCCACAAGAGTTAGATAGAATTAAAAATAGTCAAACTTCTGCTAAAGCTATGGCACTTAAAGAAGCTGCTGATAAGGCAACAAGATTAGCAAAATCAAACGTAGCTTATAAAAAAAGAATAGATACAGGTATTCAATCCTCTCAAGATATGGCTGATGAAACTGGAGCTATTGGAGATAAAATATCTTTACAAAATTTACCTTATGTGGGAAAATATATTCCTAATTTTTTAGATGCTACAGGGATGATTGGTAATATGGCTTCAGGATTAGGTAGAATTCCATTAAATTTAGAAAAAGGAAATTATGGTCAAGCTACTTTAAGTGTAGCAATGCCATTAGGGTTTGGGGCTTTAGCAGGAGTTAGTGCTAATACTACAGGAGAATTTATTAACAATATTGTGAATCCTTTAGCTGGTACAGGAGATTTAATGAATAACTTAGGTAATAAATATTTACCAAATGCTTATAAATTAAATCCTTTTGCATTTAAACCTAATCCTAAAATGATGTATAGAGGTATAGGTAAAGAAGGAATGGAAGATGCCATAGAAAGTGGAGTATTTAGAGCAAAACAAAATGTTGAACCAAGTATGTATAATGGATTTGATATGTCAAAACGATTTAATGGTACATATTATACCCCAAAATTTGAAACAGCTGATCAATATGGGAAAGGTTTTATTGCTGAAGTTCCTAAAGATGCTACAAGTTTTAGATTAAGATATAAAGGGAAAGGTAATAAAACTTGGAGTCAAATTGCTGATGAAAATATACCAATTAATAAAGGAAGAATATTAGAAAAAGATTGGTTAAAAAGATATAAAGAAGTTCCTAAACCACAAAAAACTTTTAAATCAGAAATAGATTGGGCTAAATGGAATAAAGAAATTCCTAATAATAAATCTTTAATAGAAGAATATAATGCAATAGAACAAACTTCTAAAACTAATGGTACTTGGATGAAGAATCCTGATGGTTCTCCTTTTCAAGGAACACCTGAACAATTTGTACAACAGAATAGTCAAAATTTTAAAAAAGCTTTTGGTAATTCTAAATTAGTAAATCCAGATGGTTCTCCAACAATACAATATCATGGTTCTGCTAAAAAATTTGATACGTTTGATGAATCAAAGTTTCAATTAGGGGATGCTGGATATTCAGGAGTAGGTATTTATACAACTCCTTCTAAAAGTACTGCTCAGAGTTATGCTATGTCTTCTTCTAAACTTCATTCAGGCGAAATAGAACCAACTGTTTATGAATTATATGGGCAGGCAAATAATCCTATTAGCGCATCTCAATTAATAAAAGAAAATAAAGGAAGAGATTTGTTTAATTTTCATAGAAAAAATAATTGGAAAGGAGAATTAACTCCTGAAGAAAGTTTAATGCAATTTGATGCTGCTATTGCAGACCAACTTCCAAATGTGGAAAGAATTAGACCTTGGAATGATGCAAGAGAAATAGTATTCCCCTCTAATAAACAACTTAAATCAGCAATAGGTAATAATGGAATGTTTGATATGACTAATCCTAATATATATAAATCAATAGTTGGAGCATTAGCCACAGGAACTTTAGGTAAAAAAGCTATGGAAAAACAAGAATTTGGAGGTAAAATAAAAGTTTTAGATACAAAAATTGAAAATGGTAAAAAATATTTCCTAATAAATAATTAAATTAAAATATTATGACTCAAAGATGGGTAACAGAAGAAGAACTTATGCAAATGGAAAATAGATTTGAACAAGGTGGAACACCTAAACAAAATCCCTTACAACAGTTTTTTGAACAACTTCCTCCTGAATTACAGGAAAAAATACAAATGCTTCCTCCTGAGAAACAGCAAGAAGTTTTAATGGAATTAATGCAAAGAGGGCAACAATCACAATATAGTAGGGGTGGAAAAATTGATTT
>ERZ724522.1085-NODE-1085-length-15503-cov-4.884063_pt1 | contig 15503 bp, 16 predicted proteins | sample MGYA00376055_ERZ724522 | MGnify/ENA primary metagenome ERZ724522 (study PRJEB28724, sample SAMN07190884) | wastewater metagenome | isolation source: effluent of sewage treatment plant in Hong Hong | place: Hong Kong | collected 2016-03-17 ... | reverse complement strand
TACTCCGCGGTCTTCTTGAGGGCCGTGTCGATCTTCTTCAGGTGCTTGACGTTGTCCTCCGGGGTCCCCCGGGCCCCCGCTTCGCTCAGCATCTGCTTGATCTCCTTGTGCGCCTTCTCAGCGGTGTCGCGCGGGACGGGCTTCCCAGAGGTGAAGTAGGATCCTGCCGAGTTGATGCCGGGGGTCCCAGGCCCCTGCCACTCCTGGAGGGCACCCCCCAGGTTCTTGTCGCCTTGAACGTGGGCGGGCTTCTCCTTGGCGGGCGCTTCACTTTTGCCGCCACCCTCCGACTTGCCCTTGACCGCGTGGTTCTTCGGGTCTGCGTTGGGGTGGTCGTGAAGGTACTTCTCCCGTGCCTCGGGGGTGGCGTGCTCCATCGCCGTCTTGAGGAGCGGAAGGAGGATGGGACGGAGGTCCGGGTTCTGGTGTGCCAGACGAATCGTGCGTGCTCGTAGCGTTGTCATTTGAGATTCCTTTTGTCCCTGCCTTAGGCGAGGAACTTCTTGCGACCCTCGACGGTGAGTTGGATGTCGATGTGGCCCTTCTCACCGACCTCGACGTAGAACAGGCCCGGTCCGAACTCCGTGGCCAGCCACTTGTAGGCAGCGGTGGAGACGGGACCGGCGTAGTCCATCTCCCATCCCTCGCTGTCCCATCCCTCGCTGTCCCCGTCATCGTCGTCGTCATCCCGGTCTCGGTAGCCCGACCCGACGTAGTGGTCCAGGCGCTGGCGGTTGGACGGCTCCAGAACCCACGAGGGGGACGCCCCGGGGTAGAAGTCCACGCTCAGGATGCGGCCCCCGACGGGACCCAGGCGCATCCCCTTGAGGGCCGACGTGACCGCCGCGATGTAGTCCACCTTGGGTGCGGGAGGCGGGGGAGCCACCGGGGCCGGTGCCACCGGGGCCTTGGCGGGCGCAGGAGCCTTGCCCATGGCCATGGGAACGAGCGCCGTCCCGTTCCACACGTTCCCGGCCTTCTCGATGCCCACCAGGAGCACGTTCTTGATGAACGCGCGGAGCTCGACCGCGGGGTCCCGCTTGCCGTCGAACACCACCCCGAGCCTCAGGGTGTTGTGGGCGTCGTGGAACACCGGGCCGGTCTTGCGGTAGCCGTCCCAGCCCCACCCGACCATCCCGTTGTTCAGGGTCATCCTGAACGGGGCGTTCTCATGGTCCAGGTTCAGGATCTCGATTCCCGCGATCAGAGGGTTCAGGGCTCCAGGCACCAGGATGATGGAGTTCTTGGTGGACTTCACCTTGACCCCAGGGAGCTTCTTGAGCTCAGTGACCAGGAATTTCGTCACGTCGGGGCGGGTGAGAACCGTCCGCGGCGGCACTGCCGCCTTGAGGCGGTCGATGTTGGGCTGGATGACAGCCTTGAGGACCTCCATGGCCGTATCCTTGGCTACCTTCGCCAGCACCCGATCCCAGTTGGACCCCGGTGTGAGTCGGCCAAGTCCCATGGCACTCCCATCCATGTGCCCTACCAGAACGTCCCCCATGATCTTCAACTGGACGACGACAGCTTTGCCGGTCTTGTAGTCCGTGAACATCCAGGGCCGACCCGGAGTCCGTGTGCCAGTGAACCCGATGTCCACCCCGGAGCTTTTGATGGCCTTGAGCCAGAATGCACCCATCCAATCCATGCCCTTCTCGATCAACACCTGAGGATCGGTGTTGCCCGCCGCCATCTTGGTGGTGTGGACGGAGAGCAGGTTGTCCCAGCCCTTGAGGTAGCCCAGGATCTTCGCCGTCGCACCGCCGTCGGTCACCGCCACGGGCTTCGAGGGGTCGTTGACGTTCGTGCGGTCGATCGCCAGGAGGTACACGCCCGTGTCCCCGAGGGTGCTCTGGGTGAGCACGAACTGTTGATACGAGGGGGCGGTCTCGTGGGGGAGGGGGTACACGGTGAGGTAGGCGCTGAACACCATCCCGTCCACCATGCTCTCCCCCACCTTCGTGGGGACGTAGTGCGGGAACACCGTCACGGACACCCGGTTGGGCTCGTAGAGGGCGGCGCCGACCTCGTCCAGGGTGATGGTGACGAGGGCCTTGAGGGCCGTCGGCATGATCTTCTGAGCCATGGCGGACAGCATCTCTCGGGACTTCGCCCGGTAGGCGCTGAACTTCTCCAGGAGCATCCCCGCGTCCCGAACCACCGCGGTCGCCGTGGCGTTGCCCGGCTGGGTCTGGAGGATGGTGAACGCTTGGTTGATGACCCGCTGGGCGTGCCGGGCGGCGTGCTCGCACTTGGAGAAGCACTCGGTCTGGGACCGAAGCTGGAGAGCCGCGATGCGTCCCACATGGGGCATCGGGACGGTCTCCAGGAACGTGTCCACCACGGCCTGGATCTCCGACGCGAGGGACTCCAGGCCCTTCACCTCATCGGTCAGGGCCTGGAGAGCATCGGACGGAGCTTGTGACGCGCTACGGGCCATGGCGGGGACCTCCTGGGCGGACTGGTTCAGATACCCGTCCACCACCCGGTCAAGGGTGGCGGTCTTCTCGTTGTCTGCGGTTTCCATCTGTCCCTTGATCTTCTCGGCCCATGCCCGACCAGGGTCACCACCCCAGATCAACCACGCCACGTTGCCCTTGTCGTTCCAGGGCTCGTCACGGTGCTCCGGGGCCACACCCTTGTTCTTCTCGTGACGGGAGAAGAACGCCGCCATCTGCTTGATGACCTCGGGCGAGATGTTGTCCCGGTTCTTGAGGTTCACCGCCCGCTGGACCCCACTCCCGATGCCTTGCTCCGCGGCCTCCGCGGGAGTGAGACCGCCCTTGTTGGAGGGGGATGCCTTTGCACGGTACTCCAGACCCTTGGCTGCGGTGTCCGCCACAGACTGCGGGGGCTTGAAGTCAATGTGGTCGTACTTCGCAGGCCCCGCGGCGACCTTCGGGGTACAGAACACCTGTGGGTCAACTCCGACTGACATCGGGATCTCCCTTCCGAGACGCTCTGGCAATGGCCGATGCCCGCATCTTGGACCGTGTCTCATCGGAGATTGGTGGGCGTGGCACGGATCTCTTCTTTCCCGTCAGAGATGCACTGAGTCGGGCTTTTGCGGCATCGGACATCGGTTTCCCGTAGTTGTGGTTCTTGCTGCCTGTACGGGACAGAGACATCGCCACCTTGGTCTCCTCCGTATGCGGTGCTTGAGATTTTCCAAGGTGTGCCTTGGCAATCCTCAATCGGTGTTGCTCAGACTTTGGTACCCCTCGATGGAAGTCCCCCACCTTCCGTCTACCCTCGTCAGACAGGTGGTACTTCCCATCCGGGTCCACCTTTGCCTGATTGAACCCGTGCTGGGGCAGGTAGGACTGGAACTCTTGGCAGAAGTACCCCTCCCGTTCCGACAGTTGCTCTGGTGTGGTCAGTTCCAGCACAGAGAACTGAAATGCAGCCTCACCATGCTTGTCCCAGGATCGTTGTAGGTGGGAGTTGGGGTGTCTCCCGTGCCTCAAATCACACTTGTGATCTGCGAACCTGGACTTGATGTTGATGCTCTGCCCCACATACCGTTTTCCATTCACATGGTTTCGGATGCAGTAGATGCCAACGAGTCTGGTCCTCATACCCCACCCCCACAGCACCCGCACCGGGCAACCCCGGACAGGAACTTCATCAGGGCAATGGATTTGTCGTGGTTGGACATCACCATGGAGACTACGATAGAACGGTTAGGGCGAGGCGGGGGAAACTGGTCAGAACGTGAACTGACCGGGGAGGAGGGCGCGGTAGTCGATCATGCAGCCACCCACGCGGGTCGGGGGGGCGACCTCGCTCTCCAGGAGCTTCTTGGCGAGCATCGTGCGGATCGCCGTGATGTCCGTGGCGGGGTAGCCCTCGTCGAGGAGTTTCTGGCCGAACTTGATGGTGCCAGCCGCCATCGCGATCTCGTAGAGCTCCTCGTCGTTGGTGAGCCCGTCCACGTAGGACTCCCACTCCTCCATGGTGACAGGGTTGTCCGCCGTGGTGTTCTTCTCGGTGTCGTTGTCAGCCATCTTGGTTCTCACTCGCCCTTCACAGCTTGATCGTAGTCGTGGTCTGCCAGTGCGGCCGGGTAGGGGGCCATCGCGAGCTCGAACAGCTTCCGGTTGACGTTCACCAGTTCTGCGTTCACGTCACCCATCTCACGCCACTCCTGACCGATGATGGCCGAGCGGGACTCGTGGACGATGCTGTTGAAGACGCCCTCCTGGGACTCCTGGATGTACTTGCGGACCTCGTCCACCGTGGGGTCCCGCTTCTCGTCCGGGGCATCATACACGGCGTCCATCGTGTACTCCTCGACGACATCCTTCTGACCCGTGCGCCACGCCCGTGCGGTGCGCTGCTTCATCATCTCGTTGGAGAACGAGTCCCGGTCCAGGTGGACGACCGTGGTGAACATCTGGAGGTTCTGCCCCAGCGCGTAGGTCTTGGTGAGCACCAGGGCCTTGATGGAGGGGTCCGACCCGATGATCTCCCGGAGCACGAACGTCGCCCACTGGTCCTTGGGGACCTTGTTGCCGTCCTTGTCCGTGTAGATGCGCTGGGTGAAGGTGTTCTCCTTCGGGTTCTTGAGCTCCCCGTCCTCGAACACCATGATCTTGCCCGCGAGGGCCACGGCCACCCGGTGACCCGGAGTGTTCGCGCTGATCTGCTTCGCGGACTTCTCCGCGAACTTGGGGTCGTCCGTGAACAGGAGCGTGCGCTTGCCACCGCTCTCGATCTTGCTGTGGATGAGCATGGTGCTGGCCGACACCTTCGGGCTCACCGCACCCGGGAACTTCGGCTGGCCCGTCTTCGGGTCCACCACCTCGTCCGGGTAGTTCGCGAGGGCGTTGAGCACGCCCATGTACCCACTCAGGGCCTTCTGGTAGGCTTCGACCTGTTGACGGAGCGCCGGGGTGGGCTTCGTGTTGTCGCGGTAGACACCCACCAGGGCCTTGAGCACCTTCGCGACACCCTTGGCGGCGACCTTGTACTCGGCCTCGACGGCGGGGTCCATGGTCAGGGACACGGGCTGGCGCAGGGGCTTCTGGAGCTTGAGGTTCTCCTCGGTCACCTCCAGCTTGTTGGCGAAGTACATCCCGTCCTTCGCCCACGCCATGAAGTCCTGACGTGCCGTCGGGTCCTTCTCAGTGTCCGACTTGATGCCCACCGTGCGGCCCGCCACACGGACACAGAACCGCTTGCGGAACGCGATGAGGTCCTTCCGGGCCTGGGTGAGCTTGCCCTGTCCGCCCGACGCCACCACCGTGTTGTTGGTGATCGCGATGCCCACGTAGAGCTCGTCGGGGTCGTCCTCCATGGGGGACGCCGTGAGGAGCACCTTCCGGGGGTGGTTCAGCATCTGAGCCGCACGGGACACGTTGGAGTTCTCGTTCTTGACCAGCGCCTGGGCCTCGTCGAAGAACACCGCCGCGTACGGCGGGTCCATCCCGAAGGTCGCATCCGGCGGGATCTTCTCGGTGACCGACTTGCCCGTCACCGGGTCCTTCTCGGTGACCAGCTTCCCCGTCACCGGGTCCATGACCTTCTTCACCCGGGTCCCGCCGTTGCGGCGAGCCACGAACTCCTCGTACGAGAGGACATCCACACGGGAGGAAAGCCCCGCCGCGGCCTCGTCCGTCATCCACGCCCGGAGCTCACGAGGCAGGTTGCCCTTGAGCTTCTTGGGGCAGACGTAGAGGAACCTGGAGCCCTCACCCGCCGCACCGTCGCGGGTCATCTTCTGCATCGTCGCGATGGTGAGCAGGGTCTTGCCCACGCCCGTGTCGAGGGCAGCGAGACCCTTGTAGCCCTTGGCCTCGATCCAGGAAAGGGCCTCCTTCTGCTTCGACAGCAGGTCCTTGGTGAGCTTCGGGGGGTCGAACGGCTCGCCCGTCTCGGGGTCGATCACCATCTCCACCTTGAAGCCACCGATGCGGTCCAGGGAGTACGACTTCAGGGACTCGGCCTTGAGGGCGTCCTCCTGGCGACCCATCTGTGCGTAGAAGTCCCGGAGCTTCTTGGCCGCTTCGCTGGACATCACCATGCCGCCCACCGATGCACGCACCGTGGCGAAGTCCTTCGCCTCGAAGGTGTAGGTGGTCTTCTGGGTGTCCGCCACCTCGGTGATCGAGGTGCCCTTGGTGCGGCCTCCGGTCATCTCCCCCTTGTCGTTCTTCTTGGGGGCCTTCGACGAGACCAGTTGCATCTTGTCGCGGGCGATCTTGAACGGGTCCTTCTTCCCACCACCGCCCTGCATGTAGGGGATCTTGATGAGGAACCGACCCTTGGAGTCCAGGGTGACGTAGGGCTCCTTGTTGGCCGACACGTCCGTGAGGTTGCCCTCCCAGTCACGGGTCTCGAACGGGATCGGCACGCCCGAGGCGTCCACGTCGTAGGCCGCGCCCTCCACCAGACGGCCGACCTTGTTGACCATGTCGTCCAGGTTGAACCCCTTGAACCGACCATCGACGATGACGGTGTTGCCGTCCACGTCGCGCATGGTGGGGTAGATCCGGGTGTTTGACTTCTTGGAGAACGACTTGTCGTCGGTCAGCGCCCGGTACTCGACCTTCTGGCCGGGCGGGATGAGCGCGGGGTTGGCGAGGTCCTCATCCGAGAGCTTGCGGAGCCCCTCGTACTTGAGGGCGTCGGGACGGAGGGTCTCGAACCCGGACCGGAACTCGCCTGTGAGCAGAGCTTCGGACTTCTTGCGGTTTTGGAGCTCGCGGCGGAACTCACGCTCCGGGAGCGCGCCACCCTCGGGGGGAAACACGATCTTCTCCTTGGAGACGTACTCCTCGCCCGCCGGGATGGGGGCACCGTCCACGTTGATGGTCGTGGGGACCAGCCCGGTCTCCGTGATCATCTTGTGGGCGCCCGCGACGGCCTTCGCAGCTTGCTCGCTGTTGGCCGTGATCTCGTCATACATCTCCGGGTTGTTCGCCTGGAGAGACTTGAGGGCCTCCTCGCGCTTCGTGAGGATGCGGATCTGCGGCCAGCGGACGCCGTCCACGGTCACCATGCGGTAGCCCGCCGAGAGACCCAGGGCGCGGGACAGCTTCTCCAGCACCAGGGCGATGGACGTGCCCACCTTGGTGAAGAGTTGACCCGTCGCGCCCGCCCCGATGCGTCGGAGGTTCACGGCGTTGTCCATCGCGCAGTCGGTGATCGCGTTGGCGATCTCGGCCCCACGCTCGTCACCCAGGACCCGGATGGTGCCTTGGGACAGGAACTTCGCAGCCTGACGGAACTCCTGCGACAGGTCCTCCACCGGAGCCCCGAGGGACATGTGGTGGATCTGGTCCGTGAGGGCGAAGAACCGGACCGCCGCCGGGAACGCCCGGAACTTCAGCCGCAGTTGGCGGTTGAGCGTCGGGGCCAGCGTCGTGATCTTGGAGAGGGCGGGGTTGTTGTCTAGCCAGTCCGCATACGCTGTCATCGGCCCTTCCACGGGCTGGAAGGGGGCGGCGTCGAGGAATCGGGTGGCGACTCGGCGTGGGAAGCTGTCCATACACCGCGACGGAGTATAGAGCTCCTACCGCAATCAGAAGAGCTCGACGAGACCCGCCGCTTGAATCCATGCGACGTTCACCGGCACGCCGAAATGGTGGGTGACCTCAAGCATCTCCACCATCGCGTGGGGCATGAGGACGTTCAGGGCGATCCGGTGCGAAGGGCTCTCCTCCAGCAACCGCATCAGTTCCTCCCTTGCCTCTTCGGTCTCAACCTCCCGGCGCAGGGTTTGGATGGCCGAGAACACCGCCTCGGGGTCATAGGTGCCCTGGACCAAGGCGTCCCACTCAGGGGCCATCTCCCCTGGACTGTGGAAACTGATGGTCCACAGTGGTCGCCACTGGTTGATGAACTCCCGCAGTTCATCCGGTGTAGTACAGGTTTTCAGCCCCTCGACGTAGACCGTCTGCATCTCGTCCCCCTTCACAGGAAAGGGGTACGGGGGGAGCTTTCGGATGGCCTCCCTGATGGGGTCGAGGGATGGATCGTCGGCGGGGCTGGGTTCTTCCATGCGAAGTGTTACGCCCCGGTCTTCAGTCCAGGTCCCTGTCATCGAAGTCCCGGCGACGAAGGGAGTCAAGAACCACATCCCCGGCGTCGAACCGGACACCCTCGATCTTCTCCCATGAATAGCCCCCGCCCGTCTCGTACACGTCCGGGGGGATGTCCACCGCCACCGCCTCGGTGTCCGTGAGCACCACGATGAAGGCGTGGTCGTCCCCGTCCTGGCCACCGTCTACGATGGACACGTCGTCCAGGGCACGGGTGACCACCTCACTGAGGGCTTGGGCTACGCTGTCACAGATGCCGCCACCCCCGTAGTCATCGTCCCCATCTTCGTCCACCTCCCACCCGTCGTACACCTTCTGTGCGGCACGGGCGAGAGCGGGACGGAGAACTTGGAGACGGCGAATGAGCGGGGTATTCGCGGCGAGGTACCGGGTGACGACCCGGGCAGGGTTCGGTGAGGACATCACAGACCTGGGTGAATAGCCAAACTAGGGCGTAATACACCCATGACGATCGAACGTGAAGCCGTCGAGGCGCTCCTCACGGACATCCGGTTCCGGCAACGGGCGAACGCCATCGCCCACTACAGGGCCAACCTCATCCTGGAGCTCGCGTACGCGGAGACCGGAATCAACGATCCAAGGGCCCCCATCCTCACGTTCACCCCCCGTTGCCTGAGAACGGAGCGGGTGAAGCATCGGGACCGCCCGGAGAGCCTCGGGGTCCTGGTCGGGTGGTTCCGCCTGTCGCAGTTCGTCGTGGGGATCCAGGTCAGCCCCTCACACGCGATGCTGTGGGATGTCCAAGATGCGTACGACGCCCAACAGGGCATCACCAGCACCCTCATCGGGGAGCCCGATAGGTTCCTGGACCTGGAGCCGGTGTTCAAGAACCCGAGGTTCTGGTACCTGTTGGCACTGACTCGGAGCGGGGAGAAGGTGTGCCCTGTGTGCATCCTGGTCCGATGCACCTGTTCTGAGGGCTAGGAGATGATCTTGGACTCGCGGTCGGCCCGGAGGTTGGCCTCGCCCTGACGGACGATGTCCAGGAGCTTCCGCTGGGTGGGGTCCAGCTTCATGTTCCCGGTGTGGGTGAGCATCCCGGTGTCCTTGTCGAACGCACGGGAAGTCAGCCCCGTCACCCCAGGCATGAGGGACTTGATGAGCTTGGGGTCGATGGCCCGGATGGCGATGTGCCAGATCATGTCGATCCGGGTGCCCGACCCGATCCACAGAGGCTGGCCGTCGTACTCACAGGGCTGTGTCTCCCGGAAGAGGGAGATCCCCGACCCGGTGAGAAGTTCCAGGTCCAGCGACCGGACCGCCATGGGTACCTCGGGGCGGTCGAACTTGAGGGTGAGCGGGATGATGACCTGTTGGTCTCCCTGCTTCACCGTGGGGTTGGGGACGATGCCCCACCCGTGGATCCTCACTTGGAGGTCCCCCGCCTCGATGAGACGGTTCACGAACTCCTGCTCGGTCTCGGACATCGGGACGTACAGGCTGTTGGGGTTCTTCCCCCCGAAAGCGTTCCGGTCGTTCATTGGAGCACCGCCACGTAGCAGGCCCTGGGGCTCTTCCCCGGGGTCGCGTTGTCCGTCGTGAAGAAGTCCACCCGCGAACCCACCGTCGGGATGACCCCGCCAAGGACCTCCGACTTGTGGAGGTAGAACTGACCCTTGGTGGTGTTGATGAACCCGTAGCCCTTCACGGGGTCGTACGAGGCCACCGTGCCCACATGGGACGAGGGGGTCGCCAGACGGACCACGCTCGCAGCCCGGGTGCCCTCTCCCACCTCGTACTCGACGGGCTCCCCCGTGATGGGGGGCGGACCGTCCTCGTTCGAGGTGAACACCGACAGATGGAAGAACACCTCGGGACTCCCCTCGGTGACGATGAAGCCGTAGTGCTTCTCCGTGAGATACCGTCGAATCGTCCCCTTCACAAAAGACCTCCAAGTGCAGCTTTGAGGAGCTCCTCTCCCGCCTTGAGCGCAAAGGCGAGGATCTCCTTGAGTAGTTCTCGGGACCGCACCAATCGGTCGGCCTCTTCGTTCTCCAACACTGCGAGGAGATCGCTCATCTCCCGAGCGGTGAGCGTGTGGCCGGGGTCCATGAGGCCTCCCGGAGCCTCCAGCACCTGAGACAGACCCCGGACCCCCCCGCGGGCCAGGACCGACACCCCCACATCCGTGACCGTGCGCTCCCACGGCTCCCGGACAGGATGGGTACGCAGGCCCACCAGAACTTGCTCTGCGGTCGGGCTCACGGCGTCACCGTGGGAAGGTCACACGTCACGGGAGGGATTGCCGCGACGGGCTCAGGACGGGTCTGGGTCAGACCGGCGTTGAATCGCATCATGCTGTGATGCCACGCCCACCGGGACGTGTACACCACCCACCACTCGGCATGTTGGGCACACTGGGCGTCGGTCGTCCAGGCCGCGCTCGCTCGCCACACTCCAGCACCTGTACAGGTGCAGCCGTTCACCACCACCTCCCGGTTCGCGACGGCCCCCTCACGGACCACTCGGTCGATGAAGTTCAACTCCGCGGTGTACGCAGCACGATCCCTGGACACCGTGGGGGTGCAACCAAGGAGAATCATGGACATGACCCAGGACTTCATCGGCGCCTCCGACGGTTGTTCGGGTCATGCACACCGGGTGTGTTCTGTGACCTCATGAAGTTGTCTTCGACCTCTTGGTCGTTGAACGGGAACGGCTGGAGAGTGATGGGGTACCGGGCCACGAGGCCGTTCAGGCGTACCTGCTCCTCCGCGGTCATGGTCGGTACCAGGGCCTCGAAGTCCTTCTTGGCGACGGGGACGTTGATGAGAAGGTCCACGATCACGTCGTCCGTGAGAATCGCGGGATTGTCCGGGTCTCCTGGGATCCCCGAGAGATTGTTTCGACCTTGGTTGTCGAACCACCAGTTGCCAGCCATGCCCTACCTTACCTATCGGCCCATTAGGGTATGAGCGACGTGCAGGACGAGGTCGAGGAAGCTGGGACACTGGAACTCGCAGAGGGAGACGTGTCCGTGGTCATCCGTTCCGATGGGGAGGTCGAGTTCCTCATCTTCACCGAAGACGAGGCAAGCGAGGAGTACGCGCACTCGATGCGAATGGTCGAGTACCTGAAGTTCGTCCTGGACAGCCGGGAGTGCCTCGACGTGTTCGAGAAGTCACTCCAGAAGACGTTCAACTGATCTCGGTAAAGACCGACGCCGCCTTCGCGGTCCACTTCACCATGGCACGCTCTTCCTGAGGCGTCGCCTTCCCCCACCCCGACAGATACAGGTCGAACTTCTCGCCCGCCTCCTCCACAGGGGTCTTCGGGGTCATGAGAGACACGAGCTCCCCGTTGGGCATCTGTGCGGTCCGCCCGGTGTTGTTCGGGTACAGGCACCCGAGGGCCTTGAGGGACTCCTCGTACGATGCCTCGGGGACGAGGATCACCGCCCGTTGGGAGCGTTCCTGTGCAGCACGGAGAATGATGAGAATGGCCTGGATCATGAGCCCATCTTGATCTTCGCACCCGGAGGCACGACGTTGTGTTTCGGTTTCGGTGCCCACGGGTCCGCGGACACCATCCCCTCCCGAGGTGGAGGAGAACTTCCCCCCAGCATCATGCCCTCATCCGGGAACTCCGTGTTGACCGCAGGACGGGTCACAGGGGGCGGACGGACAACAGGTGCAGGCGGGTGAGCCACAGGGGCCGGGGGGCGCTCATGAGGCAACGGTGCAGGTTCCGGTGCGGGTTCTGGTGCAGGTTCCGGGTGGAGCTCGGGTTCCACCTCGATGGTCACCGCCGACGGTCGCTTCCCCCGTGCCTCTGCCAGTCGAGCGACGGCGTCTTCCACCGTGGGGAGGGTCGCCGTCGCCGGGTCGGGCTCTGCCAGGAACACTCCAGGACCTGCCCACGGGTCGGCACGGCGTCGAAGGACGATGGCCTGGGCCACCTCCACGAAGTGCATCGCCCGCACCGGGTCGAACTTGGAGTCCTCAGGGCGGGCCATCACCGGGTTGATGAGCAGCCGGTCGGCCTGGGTGCTCACCCTCTCTTCAAAGGTAGAGCCTTTCCAACCAGCCCTTGCACACTGACGGTTTCTGCATCGGGCGCAGAAGATGGACTCGAACTCCTTGGGTGGAACCCTCTGGTCGTTACACTCTGCGAGGAGATCTTGTTCCCTCATCATGATGATGCCCTACCCCTTCGGACGTAGACATCCGGGCCTGACACATCGACCACTCTATCAGCAGTGTGGTCTGACACCCGACGGCAAATGTCGATGAACTCTGATTCCGTGTAGTCGAGCTTCATCTGATTCACGTTACGATGAACCCACTGGAGGTTGCCCAGCACGTAACCCTTGGCTGGGTCTTTTCGATCCAAGGATGCGGTGCTACGACCATCCACCCTCTTGGTGAACTCAATGGGGAGATCACTCAGCGCGCACCTCCCACCCTGACCCACATACAGGTCCCAGATGTCCTGGAGGGTCACACTAAACTCAAGTCCCCGTGTCGTGGCATTGCGACGAACCCTGTAGAAGAAGGTGGTGGAAATTTTTCCTACACCCGTCCAAGACCCTCGTGGGGAACAGCCACAGTTGTTGGTCTGGTTCTTTCGGAGATCCGCCACCCTAACCTTGACCCGATTACCACAGTCACACAGGCACTCCACACGGGGCCTGGAGACACCCTTTGCATCAACCTCAGGGGAATATCCAAGGACAACCAGTTGGTCGAACCTCTCTCCAGGTTTTGCCGTGCGTTGGGAGCAGCTTCTGCACATGGATGAGTAGCCGCTCACGAGGGTGTTGCTCAGAACGTCCGACTCGTTTCCACACATGCAGCGGACTTTGACTTGGTGCCTGAGACGCCCAGCATTGGGTCTCCGGGGCAGGATCTCAACCACCGTCCAGTTCCCCCACTGTGACCCAACGATTGCTTTGGACTGATTCATCACAACCTCAACATAGGCCCTACCACGGATACCTACACCTAACCAGCCCATAGTGTAGGTATTGGCCTGTCATGTCCTCGTTGGGTCCGCGCCCCCTGTCCTGTTCCAGAGCTTCTGGTACTCGTCACGGAGGCGGGCTACGTCGGCCTTGAGCTCCTCCACCCGTTGAGACGCCAGCACGCCCGCACCGTCGGTCAGACCCTCCTTGGCGGCTTGCATGGCGTGGTGAAGTTCTACCAGACCCGTCGCCACGTCCCAGGGCAGAGCGGGGAGCAACCCCACCCGGGCCATCTCATCGAACACAAAACACACCCGAAGGGTGTCGTCGGCCACAGCCGCGCACACCTCCTGGAGGGCCGCGACCTTCCGTTCGAGTTCGCTGATCCGGCCTTCCCGTTCCTGTGTGTCGAGTCGTTCGCTTTCGTCAGGCATCGCCCACCATAGGGATCTTACCCCCCCACACCGTGGAAAGTGCAGCGGTCAGGTCCTCGTCGTTCGGTCCCACCACCTTGATGGTCGCCGTTGGCGCGAGTTTCCCGGCGTAGATGGCCCGGGCGAGCGCGTCGATTTCCCCCAGGGTGAAGCTCTTGATCTTGAACACACGCACGGGGGTGTCGGGCTTGGACTCCCTGGGCGCCTCTGCCTTGGCCTCCTCCTTGGCCTTCGTCCCGAAGTTCTTGAAGCACCCTTCGAGCTCAGGCGGGCACTCCTGCTCACCCCGACGGAGCTTCTTCAGGTCCCAGGGCACCGTCCAGTTCATCCCGATCTCCACGTCTGACGTGAGGGGGACGCCCCACTTGAGACCCAGGAGGATGGGGTTGCGACACATGATCCCCACGAACAGGTCGCAGGCCTCTTCCAGGATGTCCGTGTCGATCTCGAACACGAGCTCATCGTGCATGGTGATGAGCATGTGGACCTTCTCCAGCCAACCCCTCTTCTTGCACTCCTTGTAGATGAGCCCCATCGCGATCTTGGTGATGTCCGCCGACGTGCCCTGAACGGGCATGTTCACCGCGTTGCGCTCTGCCTTCGCCCGGAAGCCACCCATCTCGTGGTCGATGTCCGGGAGGTGACCCCGACGGCCGAAAGCCGTGACCACGAACTTGTGCTTCTTGGCGAACTTGACCTGCTCCTTCCACCAGTTGGCGAGGACCTTGTAGGCTTTGTCGAACGCCTCCTTGATGCGCCATCCCTCGTTCTTGTCGCACCCCGTGGCGGTCACCACGGCGTTGCCGCCGCCGCCGTAGCACAGGGCGAAGTTGCAGCCCTTTCCGTTGCCACGGAGAACCTTCCACTCGGGCTTCTTGGGGGCGTCCTCGCCGTAGATGGAGATGGCCGTGAGGGTGTGCAGGTCCCCGATCTTGTCACTCCCGCACTGAGGGCAGTACGGGGGCGGGGCGGGCGGGGTGGGGTTTTCCGCCGACGGCATCTCGAACATGAAGTCGCAGGACGAACAGTGGAAGAACTCCCGGAGCCACTTGGGCTCGCCCGAGAGGTTCGTGACGATGCGGAGCTCGACGCCCGAGAAGTCGATGGCCACGATGCGCTTGCCGGGCCGGGCGATGATGCACTCCCGCACCCGGCGGGAGCACTCGGGCCGCTTCTTGTCGGCAATCCCGGGCGTCCCGTGGAACGGGAACCGGGTGCCGCCATCCCGTGCGTGGTCCTTCGAGGTCGGGGCGTTGAACCGGCCCGTCTCGATGGAGAAGGCGTTGAACTCGGCCTTGAGGGAGCCGTCCGCGTGGCAGTCCTCGATGATGGGGATGAGGTAGGTGGACAGCGCCTTGCTCACCTCCCGGAACCGCTTGATCTTCCCGGCGAACGGGAACCGATCCCCGACGGACTCCAGCACCCGTTCGAGCTCGTCCGCGCTGGTGGCCACCTGACCCGACTTCTCGGTGGCCGTGAGACCCGGAACCTTGCACTCCCGGAGGAGCGCCCCGAGTTGCTGGGGGGACATCACGTCGTAGACCACCGGGAAGTCCACGTCCTCGGTGCCCTTGACCTCCTTGTTGAGGGACGCCACCCGCTTGGTGAGCGTGGCGACCTTCCCCTTCTCCTTCATGGGGTCGAGCTTGAGCTTCGCCGCCACTCCGCGGGCAACCTCCACCCGCTCCATGTACGACGGGGACTCCTCCTCGGGGTTGAACGCCAGCTTCGTCCCTGGAACCTCGTAGGTGCCCCTGAGGATGCGGTAGTAGCCGGGTCGAATGTCCCGACCCACCACCGTGCTGGCCGACTCGTACACCTCCTCCAGGGAGGCCATCCACTCGCGCTGGCCGATGCGAATGAGCTCCCGGGCCTTGTCCTGGTCGGTGAGGATGCGGGCGCGCTCCATCCACCGGGTGCTGGCCACGCAGAGCTTCTCCATCTTGTAGATGAAGCCCATGCCCTTCACCCCGTGCTCGCTGGTGTCCAGTACCGCCGGGGAGAGCTTCGGGTGCAGGTTCCAGGTGCAGATGGCGTCCGACCCCCCGTACCACGTCACGGGCTCCCACGACGGGTCGAGCTCGCTGAAGTCCAGGTTGC
>ERZ724522.1083-NODE-1083-length-15550-cov-7.575282_pt1 | contig 15550 bp, 19 predicted proteins | sample MGYA00376055_ERZ724522 | MGnify/ENA primary metagenome ERZ724522 (study PRJEB28724, sample SAMN07190884) | wastewater metagenome | isolation source: effluent of sewage treatment plant in Hong Hong | place: Hong Kong | collected 2016-03-17 ... | reverse complement strand
ACAAGATAATCCAAGTTATTTGCATAGTCACTACGCACAGGTTCCTTGGTAAGTGTTGCGGAAGTCATTGCTTCAAGTGCTTGGATGTTACTTGGTACTTCATCAAGTACGCTATAACGAGAGATAACTGCACGAGCGCTTTCCCTTTCTTCCGCACTAAGTAATCCACCCTGACCGAAGGATGCTACTTTCTCACCGATACGAGTATCAATTGCATAGATAATAGCGTCCTTACGGATGCTATCTTCTACACGTGTTTCCGGCAGGTTATCCATAAGGTAGTCACGTACTTTTTTCATGACAACGATATTACTCTTGCCTTCTACGGCTGCACGCATGTTAGCACTGATAGTAACATTGAAGTCAGTTGTGCGGGTAATGAGTGTTTCCTCCGCCCACTTCAGGTGAGTTATTATTGCGGAAGTATGAGAAATCTTTTGCGCTATATGTGCGCGGCGTTGTCCGGGAGTAGTAGTTGCGAGGAACTGTTCTGCTGCATCCTGTGTAGAGAGTGCTACTTCCAGAGCATCGCAATAATTACGTACTTGCACAAGAGTGCTTTTGTGAAGACGAATACGAGGAAGAAGTGCGCGTTCCTTTTGCGTGAGGTTAATAATCTTAGTAACACAACGTTGCAAGCGTGTATTAACTTCATGACACAGTGTTTCTAGTACGTCATCGCTAACATCCGTTCCAGCGAATGCCTTGCAATATGTATATTCCATAAGGGAAAAGGAACGCAGGGAATACAAGAGTGCAAAAGTCTTTAGTGGGGTACTAGCATAGGAGAGTACTTGGGAAAGATGTGCGTTAATAAGTGGATGAACGGAAAACACAGGAGCGTTAGTTGTGAGCACTGGTACGGAAGTACTTATAGAATAAGTAATTCCAGAGAAGGGGCAAGATACGCGAGTGTTAGTAATAGTGTTGTGAGTGCTGGCGGAAGTGTTCATAGTGTTGTTCCTGTGGTGTGTTGTGCTTGATAGCGTTGTGGGGAGTAACTTACAGTCCCTAGTGGAAGTCATAAAAAATTGTGATTTTTCCACTTATCCTTACCAGTATAGCATAACGCAAAGGGAAAGTCAATAGGCATGTGTGTTAGTTATGGACGTGTGGAAGTACGTAAGTACATAAGTACATAAGTGCGGAAGTGCGGAAGTATTTACGTGGGTAAGTACATAGGAGAGAGGGAAAGAGTCGCCAGTACTTACTGTGTGAAAAGTGTCAAAAGTGTCAAAAGTGTACCCCACCCCTTATATCCCTCAGTACTAACATACCTATGTGTACCTATCCATCCACAGGTACTAACATCCATGTATATATCTATGTATATGTAACTAATACACCCTATACATATTCATGTGTGTAAGTAACTACCCCGTCCTAACAACGCTCTATGCGTAGATTATTAAGGGCTTTTAATTTTTTATAAGTAACAGGTATATATACCTATATAGGGTAGTAAGTATATCCTACAGGGAGGAGGAGTAAGTAGTATGTACTACAGGGTAGTAAGTACATAGTGCCTACATAGTGTAGGGTACATGGTGTATAGGTTATGGTAGTTATACCCCATACCCCCTCCCCCCTACACACTTGACACTTTTCACACTTTTGACACAGAAAGTTACACGTCACGTCACGTCATGTCCCTGTGTTAGTTACCAGTAGTGGATAGTAGTCACATGTAGTCACATGTAATGATAGAAGTGGATAGCAGTGAATGCAGGAAGCACAGGAAACACGGGCAATAAAAAACCCGGCAGGGCGAACCATACCGGGTTATTTACTACGTGTTATGTACTACGCGGCGCTTACCATGCAGCGGCTGCGTCCACCACAACAAACCGTTCCTTAGCGTGCTTTTCCAACTTGTCCGCAAGGAATTGCAGGATGCTAGCTTCTTCCGGCTGATCTTCCTTGAGACCCGCAGCAACCTCCGCGAACTTCTTCTGGTACTTGGTGACCATTTCTTCCGTAATGGTAGTACCCTTCGGGGTGCAGAGTTTTTTGACATCTCCCCACGCACAAGCCTTCATGCAAAGTGCGGCGAACAACTCCCCGACTTGCGGCTTGCTTTGGTGCGTCCAATACGCCGTGAAGATAGCGGCGGCCTTAGCAAGGTCTTCGTCCGAGTAATCCGGTTCATCCGAAGTACGACGACCCGTTTCTTCACGCCAGCGCTTAATTGACTCCCAGTCATGCGCCGGCAATCCTTCACCCTCCTTGTAAACATCAATCACGACGGCGCGAATGTAGTCCTTAACTTCGTTCTGCACGAGTTCAATAATGAGCGGGTCGGTGATGCCGTCAAGAATAGAAGGAACTTGAAGTGCGGCAGCGATAGGCTTACGGCGATACATAACCTTCTCGCCTTCCACGATCTTTTCCGTCTTACCGGCAGCAACCATTGCTTCAAGTTGATCGGGAGAGAGGCCATTGCGCTTTTTGCTCTCTTGTTCCGCAGTAACCACACGGAAGTTGTAAGTAGCGTTGAAAGTTGCCATTTTGTATTACCTCAAGTTATGTGTCATATGACACGGGTTAGTAGCCATTCCGTAATGGAATAGATACAAGTGTAAAGGAATGACGTTATACGTCAACCATTAAGACGTATAACTAATAGTGTAGTGATGTTAAAGAACTAACGCACTTCCGCCAAGGAGAGTGCAAGTAGCAATTGCTACTGACTGGCCACATTTAAGGCCTTGCCAGTATCCCCGCAACCATCACAGGGATACTAGCAAGAACTTGCGTACGTCAGCCGTTCAACTCCGAGTTATCATCCGGCTGCCACATGAAGAAATACTCTTCCGGTTCCCAAGTAGCCAACTTGGTGTCTGTCTTACTGTCACGCAGTCTGACAAGCTCATTCTGAATAACCATCAATTCATGTTCCATAACCTTTCTGGCCTCCGGGGTTGCTCGCAGCAACTCATGGTTGATGATGGCATGAATGTTATTCAAGGCCTTGCGGACTTCTACTTGTGCTGCTGCGCTAACTTTGCTTTGTGTCGTCATTTATCAAATCCTCGTAAGTTACCGCCCCATGGCGGCATAGGCTAATTATAACCATATCCCCGCAACTAACACAACTACCTTTCATCATTTCCTGGTAACTAACATCCTCTCTTCACTCCCTGGTAAAGCCTACTCTGCTAATAACTAGAACTCTAAGCATAACCTGGCACTTCCCCGGCACTCCCTGCATGCCTAGACTTCTGGTAACTGGTGTCCACATAACTAGAACTCTAGTGACTAGACTTCTGGTAATTCCTGTTCATATCATTCGCACTCTAATCATTAGATACTTAACTATGGGGGTGGTAGCCTTTTACGGGCCACGCAGCGGGGCCATCCTTAGTAACCTAACCAATTTTTCTAAAATTTTCTAAAATTTTTCCATAACTTACCCATACATCATAACTAACCCATTGCTTCATACACGCACGATAGGTATCATGTACTCATTCCTAGTACCCATGGAGTCACTACTATGGCTGCCCGTATTGACAGAACATACCTAGTGAACTGCCTAGTAGCTGGTTTCTCCCAAGTGCAAGTTGCAGAGGCATTGGGAGTAACTCCTAGTGCAGTCACGCAAGTTATCCAAGCAGATACTTCCATTATGTCAGAAGTATCCTCCAAGCGCGCCGCCAAGATGACTCGCGCGTCTACCATTGATGAACGCTTAGATGAGATAGAAGAGAAAGCGTGGAAGTTGATGGATAGAAACTTGGCACTATTAGCGGATCCAATGAAGATACTTAAGGTAGCGATGGCTGCGAACGCTGCTAAGAGACGCGGAAGTGCAACTCCTTCACAGGAAGCTCCAACCGGAGCCACCGTAGCACTTTCTTTACCAGTTCATCTTCACCAGCACTTCCACTTTGATGGTAATAACCAAGCAATCGCTGTTGGGGACACTCCTCTTGTAACTATGCCAGCAACTCAAGCTCGCAAGTTATTGGCGGAACGAAACACACAACAACTTTCTGCGGAGGTGAATCATGAAGCACATTCATGGTAATGGAAATGTAGTAGTTACTCCGGCTAGTGTAGCTAAGGCAAAGGCACTTGCAGCTCTTGCCCATAAGTTACTGGCTCCAGTAGCATCTGCGCCAGCACGTGCGCATGCGTAACACATAATGGCCACGACTACTAGTACGCAGGGACTTACACCTGTATATCAATTCAGTCCCGGGGAAGTCAGAGTTGCTGCACAGAGTAACCTAGACTTCTTCGGTGGCTTAGCCATGCCTGATGATTGTACTCTTAGTTTCCCTCCGTATTACACTTCCTTGTACTCCCTTCTTACGGAGTCCTTAGTTACGGAGCGGAATTTCGATAAGTACGCAATTGGTTTCCCGCGCGGACACGGCAAGACACTGTTCCTGAAACTTATCATCCTGTATAGCATCCTCTTCACCAAGAAACAATTCATCCTCGTAGTTTGCGCAAATCAGGAGCTTGCAGAGAATATCGTTCGTGATGTGTGGGAAATACTAGATACGGACAACATACGAGGAACTTTCGGGTACATTAAGCAAGCAGTACAGAAGGACACAGGGCATTTTAAGAAATGGACTTATGATGGTGTAGCTCGTATGATACTTGCTGCGGGGGCTGGAACCTCCGTTCGTGGTCTCAACATCAAGAACCGTCGTCCAGATGTTATAATTTGCGATGACGTGCAAACTAAGGAATGCGCTGCATCTGTAGCGGAAAGTACTAAATTCCTGAAATGGTTTACTGGTACCCTCTTGAAGTGTAAAGCTCCAACTGGATGTACCTACATATATGTAGGTAATATGTACCCAGATCTTGTTATTCGCAAAGAGCAGGAAGGAGAGCTTTACGCATGTCAGCTCCGGAATCTGCAAAAGAATAGGTTCTGGAAATCCTTTATTGTGGGTGCAATTCTTCAAGATACTACTTCCCTGTGGCCTGAACTGCACCCACTGGAACAACTTCTTGAGGAGTACGAACAGGATATTTCCTTAGGGCAAGGTGATGTATTTTGTGCAGAAGTTCTCAACGATCCGCAAGCTCTTCCTAATGCAGGGCTAGATTTCAGTAAGGTATATTTACATACACCTGTAGCTGGGGAACTTCATCAAGGTAACTTCATCATCATTGATCCAGCAACTGGGAAAAAGGATAGCGATGATACAGCCATAGGTTACTTCGAAGTATTCGACGGAAAACCTGTGCTAGTGGAGTTGATAACTGAGAAACTCTCTTCGGTACAGACAGTATTCACAGCGTTGAAGCTAGGATACAGGAGGAATTGCTTCCTTATAGGAGCTGAATCTGTAGCTTACCAAGCGGCGCTTCTCGACTGGTTCAATTTTGTCGTAGCGCAACAGCAGATGGAAGGCTTTGAGTTCGTCCCACTTACACCTAAAGGACAAAGTAAGAACTCTCGTTTACGTAAAATGATCCTTGCTTTTATTGCCGGGGAAATTGGCGTAACCAACTCAGTGCTTGCGGCAGTTCTTCACCAAATCCGCATGTTTAACCCACTGATAACTACTAACCAAGATGACATAATGGATTTACTTGCGTATTCCCAAGACATGCTGACGGAGTACGCAGCAATGCTAGTCATAGCTGGAGGTTCTGTGGCCTTAGACTACGAATTCAACTTACTTCCATCCTCGGAAGAGTTTGAGGCAGGATTTTGAAGAACGTATCGTATGCCAGTAGCTAAGGGAGGCTACTGGCATCGGCGAATAGCTGGAACCTTGGTGCGGGTTTTCGTACTTACACACTTTCGTGAATAACTCACTATCATCGGAGACCGTCATGGATCCTAAACAAAGCATCTCCCCGCAAGTAGTTGATAACCTTCAGGAACTCTTGGCTCGATACACTGGCACTTCCAGCGTTCGGGATGTTATGTTCCCCCGTTACGAGTATGTTGATCGTTGCATCCAACGAGAAGTTCGTCGTGACGCTGATGCAGCTAATGCAAAGATCACTAATCGCGGAGGGCTTAAGAAAGTTATTTCCCCTTTTGAAGTTCCAGAAGTGATGGCGCAGATGGACACAGCACATGCGCGTTTAGTCGGATTGTTCTTGAGTGGCTGGCCAGTGTTCGGATGTACTTCCGAGAATCCGAAGATGGCAGATGCCGCACTTATGTTGAGTGCTCTCAGTAAACGGGATCAGGAGCGCTTTGCATACGTAAGCAACCTATCCTTGTGTCTCAATGATTCCCTTAAGTACCTTGTGGCTGCTGCAGAAGTCTCCTACGCAGATATTTCAGTTCCAATGCTGAAAGTTAATAATGACGCCAAGGGAGGGGTAGACATTACTGCTGAAATCGGAAGTGGCAACAAGATTAAGCGTATCGATCCATATAACCTCTTCTACGACACTACAGTTCCGCTGCATGAAGTTCACTCTCGTGGAGCCTTTGCTGGTTATGTGGAGCGCAGCAACTACATCAACGCTAAGATTTTTATCCACGGACTAAACCAGACGTATGCTATCAAGAGTAACTTCTCGAAAGCCCTTGGTGCTACCACTGAGTCTATTTACAAGCGCCCAGATTGTGCACCTCTTCTGGAAGCCTCGCCAGACAAGATAGATACTTGGGGGTGTTTCTGGGGCCAGCAGGCTAAGAACGCTGCTAGTGGGCATAATGGCGTGTTTGAAATTGCAACATTCTATGTGAAGATTGTTCCACAGGAATTTGAGTTCCGTAACGTAAAGGCTTCAGGAACTCCGCAAATCTTCAAACTCCAGTGGCTTAATGGTGTTCTGGTATATGTGGAGCCTGTTGTCAATGCCCACGGAATGTTGCCGATAGTTATCGGAAGTGGCGTATCAGATGGACTGGACTTACTCGGCAAATCACCTGCTGAACAAATTGTTGACTTCCAAGAAGTTCTTAGTTCCCTTGTAAACGCATCTCTCCATTCTATGAGACGTGCTGTAGGAGACAGAGCGCTTTACGACCCGCAGCGTATTAAGGCAAGTGACATTGACTCAGCCAACCCTGTAGCTAAGATTCCAGTTAGGCTTAACCAGTTCAATAAGGATCTTAGCAGTGCATACTACGCAATTCCCTACCGGGATGAGATTAGTGGGAGTATGGTAGGCAACTTCAATCTTATCCAGCAACTCACAACTCGCGTACTCGGCATCAACCCAGCATCCCAGGGAACTTTTGTTAAAGGCAATCGCACTCAGACTGAGTATGTGGATATTCAGAGTAATAGTGATAGCCGAGGGCTTAAGTACGCAATGAACTTGGAAGCTACGTTCTTCTTCCCCATTAAGCATATACTGAAGATGAACTACCTTCAGTATGCTACTTCGGAGGAACTGGTAAGTCAGGATTCCGCGGATAGCATTAGTGTAAAACCGGATGTTATTCGTAATTCCGGAGTTTCCTTCAATATCACTGATGGGCTGACTCCGGCAAGTAAAGTAATTTCTGAGGATATGTTAGCTACGGCTATTAGCATGATGGGGCAAATGCCTATCATGGACATGAAGTACTCACGCGCTTCCATGCTCGTACATATCCTAAAGAGCAAGGGTCTGGATCTCAGTAAGTTCTTATCAACTCCTGAGGAACAGCAATTCGCAATGGCGCAGCTTGGAGCAGTAAATGGCAATCAGCAACCTCAATGATTTGTTAGTAACGGAGCAACCAGACCCCCCTAAGTGGGGGGAAGGTGAATACTCGTATGTGATTACCTTACGGAAGTCTTTACGAGATGCTCGCTCTACAATTCTTCCAATGGGGCCAACCCCGGCAGATCTTCACAACTTTGCAATTTTGGCTCACAGACTCGACGCTCAAATTGAGTTATGTGATTTACTCTTGGCTAACTTAACTTCTTCACTCGAACCAACTACTTCAAATGAGGTGACACAATGAACGGCTCTTCTGTTATGAGTTTCTTCCAAGGCAATGGTGCAGGCGCTCCGCAGCAACAGCGTCAGCCGCAACCTCAGCCGCAACCTCAGGCACAAGTGCAAGGGCAGGGGCAACAACACAACTTCAACCCCAACCCAAATGTTGTTAATAGTAACCAGTTTGCCCAAGTCCCGGGCGGAGCTGGGAACACTAACAACTCCCAGCAAGTTCCAGGAGCAGTGCAGCAGATTCAGGGAAACCAGCAACAACAGCAGCAGCAACCTCTTGACGGATTTGCTGATATATTCAAGAATGATCCTCAGAAACCTACGGCATCTCCGTGGGAGTCACTCACAAATCCGCTGTTTACACCGGACTTTGATGAGCTTGGTAAGAAAGTATCCACTGCTAACTTCTCCCCAGAGTTGACTCAGGAGCAGATTCAGCAACTTCAAAGTGGAAATCCCCAAGCGTATCAGTCGGTATTCAATCAAGTTTCTCAGAACACCTTCATGCAAGCTATCAAGTATATGCACAACATGATGGAGTCTGGGTTCAAAACTTACAGTGGGCGCCTTGATCCAGCTCTACAATCCCGTTTTACTGAATACCAGTCCGGATTGGAAGTAGCTAAGGCTAACCCAATGCTTCAGCATGAAGCTGCACGTCCTGTCATCGACGGATTGCGGCAACTATTCACTGCACGTATGCCGAACGCAACTCCGGCGCAAATTGCAGAGAAAGTTAATGCGTACTTGAAGCTCCTCGGTACAGACCCCAACGCTAATAACCAACAACAGCAACTAGACAACGCTGTTGATCCTGTAAGTGGCCACCCATTGCGTGGGCAGCCAGCAGAGGTTGATTGGGGCAATAACTTCTTTGGTAACTAATGAGGTGTTAAAATGGCAATTCCTTCTGGCGGTCAGGACTTTTCCACGTATAATGCAATTACGGATTACCTGAACAAGTCTTTCGCTGCATCTATGATTCGGTACGCCCCCAACGGTACTGCACCGCTGTTCGGTCTTACTGGTATGATGAAGATGCAACGTTGTACTTCCGTTGAACACGGTTACTGGAGTAAGACTATGGTCTTCCCGTCCGTGAAGATTAACAATGGCGGCTCTGCGTACACTAGCGGAACTACCGTGCTGACTGTTGATGATTCCAGCCAAGTACTTGCAAAAGACTTGCTGCGGCATCACACCACCGGTGAAATCCTGCGAGTTGTGTCTGTTGATTCTGCAACTCAGATCACTGTTACTCGTGCTTTTGGCGTTATTGCCGCAGCTGCCGGCTCTGTCGCTGACGATGCAACCCTGTATAAGGTCGGTACTGCTTTCGAGCAAGGTTCTACTGCACCTGCTTCTCGCGTCATTAACCCAACTCGTGTTATGAACTACACGCAGATCTTCCGTAATTCTTGGGCACTCCCCGGAACTATGGAAGTTATTCCGGCAGTTGCTGGCGGGCCGATTGTGGCGGAGAGTAAGCAAGAATGCGGTATGTTCCACTCCACTGACATTGAATCCGCTTTCATCTTCGGGCAGAAGAAGGCAACAACCGATGGCGGTAAGTATATCACTGCTATGAGTGGTATCATTGAACACATCCGCACACTGGCCCCGGCCGGTAATACCAGCACTGCTGGAAGCACAACCAACTACACGCAATTGGAAGCTATGTTGGAAGGGGTGTTTAACACTAACACCGATGCTCGTATCGGCAGCGATCGCCTGCTGTTTACCGGCGGTACTGGTCGCAGTGTTATCAACAATATCGGTCGTCTCTCTGGCACTTATGATATTGTTGATGGGCAGACTAATTTCGGCCTCCAGTTCCAAACCTTCAAGACCACTCGTGGTACTTTCCGCATGATTGAACATCCGCTGTTCAACAGTAACGCGGACTGGGCGAAGATGGCACTGGCAGTTGATCTGCCGGCACTGACTCCGCGTTACCTGCGTCCTACCATTAACCGTGAGTTCGGTATGGATGGTAAGTACGTGGAAAGCGGCACTGATGCTGTCGGCGGTACTTTGACCACGGAACTGACGCTGGAAGTTACTAACCCGTCAGCTTTCGCAGTCATCTACGGCCTGACTGCCGGCGCTGCAGGTTAATATGGATACCAGCACAAGGACGTGCATTCTCCCTCAAGAGGTTATCGTCATGACAGCTATCGCTGAAGCAAAATTTATTGTGCATGTAGGTATCCCAACTACATTCACTACCAAGATGGGTAAGCGGTACACCGCATTGGAAGAAATTGTAAGTATTCCCTCGGAACATGCCGACGTAGTTGAATACCTTCGGGAACTGGAAGTCACTACTAAGGCTGTGACAGAAATTAAAGCGGGCGTTGGCACTAAATAACCAACACTGCTGGCAGAAAGAGAGGAACTGGTAATGACTAATGTTAGCAATGCAATCCAAGCTGCGCTAGATGCCTACGATCGCCCTGATTTGGAGAACGTACTTAAGAGTCGGGTTCGCTCAGCTCTGTATGAACTCCACGGGGCAGCGTTGTTTCCGCAGGATTTAACTGTCTCCTCTCCTGTCACTTATGAAGATAAGGTAGAAATCACAACTCCAACTGATATGCGTATGTTCAATAGGGTTATCGCATATGTTGACGGTGTGGAGCAGAATTATCAATTCACAGAAGCAAGTGTTATTAATCCACTGGACTACTACGGAGCAGTTGTTCCTAGACACTACTTGCGTCGGGGAAATAAGATAATCGTTTCTTGTACGGATGTAGCTGCTAGCGCGGTAGCTGCTGAATACTATAAGTATCCGTCCTATGATCAGGAGACTTTGGAAACTGATAGTTGGATTCCGGAAGACATTCTTATCCACAAGCTAACTGCATACGTAGCTAAGTTCGCCGGCAAGCAAGACGAAGTTAGTGGTTGGGAGCGTAAAGCATTAGAAACCCTTGAAGCCCTCTATGGAGCTTGATCATGCCCTATACACCAGATGCTTATGATAATACGAACCCAGTAGGCAGCACCACTCCTGCAAAGGAGGCTGCACCTGAGTTTCGGGCAATAAAAACAGTTCTTATTGATCATCGAGACAGAATAGTTGCTAATGAGGCTGATATAGAGGCGCTTCAGGAAGGAACTCCGTTCTCAGCTAGATATGAACTGCATACTTCGGGAAGCGGTAACTTCACGGTTCCAGCAAATGTTACGAAACTCAAGGTAACTATGCGTGGTCCGGGAGTTAATGGATTCACGATGTTCCACGGAACATTCGGTGTGAACGGTTCGTTGTGGAGTCGCGGAAAGTTAATGCCAGCAAATGGGGAGCTTCAAACTTACGTAGTCACTGTTACTCCCGGAGACATAATCGCATATGTAGTTGGCAGTAATGAAAGCTACTCCATAGGCCAGACAGCCACCACTCCAACACGCACTGCTGCTGTGGAAACTTCTTTCGGGTCTAGCTCCCTGCCTGTGCCGGATAGCGTGTACACAGGTGTAGTCGGCACAGGTGTCATCGCCGGATACACAGTCATAGCTACTCACACAGGCGAAGCGGTTGTTTCTACCGCCGCGAGTGGCTCTGCAATAATCTACGAAGCGCAGCTAAAGGATACTGCCATTAAGGCATACAACCCTCTCAACTCCTTCACTCTCACGCAAATTCCTGTACTCTCCCCATTCATTCTCATTGAATGGTAACCGGTAGCTACTGCCATGGCTCAAATTCAGATTGGCGTAAATCTTACGCAAGAAGAGTTTCCGTTCAATCCCAATAACTTCGTGGATACGGAGCTTAGAGATACTGGGTTTGAGCAGAAAATAATCCCTCCGCAAGTTTTCTACTTGCAGAATTGCCTTCCAATGAGTCGTGGATACACAAGTGTCCACTACGCTCGCGTTATTTCTGACTCCTCTTATCCAATTTACATGGACAAGATATTGCAACTTCGTAATGATTTGGGCGAAGTTGCACTTCTTTCTCCCGCACAGGGGCAGAATCTTGTTTATACAGCCGTCACTGGTGAGTGGAGGACTAACGCATTTCCATCCCCGGCAACTGGTGCAGTAAGTATTGCGTATCTTAAGGGCAAGACATATCTGTGTTATGCAGGACTTGGCCTATATAGCTATGACTTCGGTGCCCAGGAACTTGTGGAAGAGACAGTTACCGGAGGCATCAGTTTCACGGACATTATAGGAGTAACCGCTGCTGGAAGTTATCTTATCCTGTACACCAAGACATACTTCGTGTATTCCTCCCCACTTGATCCACTAGACTTTACTCCAGCTTTGGGAGCGGGAGGGCAAAGTAAGATTCTTGCAAACCGTGGAATAATAACCACGATTCTTCCCATAAGTAATGGAGTTATAGTACACACGACAGTGAACTCTATTGCAGCACAACTTTCTGGCAATGTAAACTTCCCATTTACTTTCAGGGAGATCCCGAACAGCGCCGGTGTAGAGGACAGTGAGCATGTCACTTACGACTCCACAAACGATGTGCACATAGCTCTCACAACTTCTGGGCTTATGCAAATATCCGTGCAGCGAGCACAGCTCATACTTCCAGAACTTAGTGAGCTTATAGCGAATAAACGCTACCCTGTAGTTGCCACGGAGCCTACCACGGCAAAGACAGATAACCTCAGTGTTAAGATTTCCTCAATAGGTACTAGATATGTGGTAGTTTCGCTGAAAGCTGCCGTAAAGATTGAGTTTGATATGGCGTATGTATACGACGCCGCACTTAATCGCTGGGGAACTATAAACATTCCTCATATAGATTTATTTGAGTACCGTGCTCCAGAGTTCACTCGTCTTTTTACCTATGATGAACTTACTTCTACTTATGATACGTACACCCAAGTGTATGATGCACTGGGGGAGAAGATAACATCACAAGCAGCGAAGTTCGGAGCAACTTTCGGGTGTGTTGGAAAACTTGGGGGAGTGTACGTAGCATTAGCTGCTGATTACGCAGATGTGCAACTGCTGGAATCGCCAAGTGCTGCAGCAACTCCTCGCATCGTATTCGGGAAGTTCCGAGTAGTTCGTAGACAAGGTGCAATGGTACACCATCTTGATATTAACAACATCTATGATGGCATTGTTGCAGTCTACGGGCACGATCTTGGCGGACGTATGGTGAAAACTAAGGAATTAGTGCAGTCCTCCAGAAGCAATACTACGTTTCTTGGAAGACTACATGGAAGTTCTGTGTCATTCGGAATCTCTGGAAGATTTTCTCTATCCCACGTTACACTCACCTGTGAGCCACAGGCTTCTGGACTCCAAGTTGTAGCTACTGCAGAACTAACCAATGAAAGCGCTGTGGTGGTCGATGCGGTTCCAGTGGCTATTGACGGTGAGGAGGTAGTGCTGACATGAGTACTTATGAACTTGTTCCGCTGGAAACCCTTCTGCCGCCCCCTACTAGCACTGAGGGGGCTGAAATTATTGCGTGGCTTGCGTTAGTTTACCAAGCTATTAATGAACTCAATAGTAAGATAAGTTATGTTGCGGCGGAGACCGCAGTGACTATTCCAGAGAGTGGAGGATAGTATGCCAACACTAAGTTCTTTGATGAAGACTGCACAGGATGCAGCTTCTGTAGCTTTCTCGGAAGCTGAGTCTGCGGCAGCTAAGGCTGCTAAAGAGGAAGCGCAAGCTGTAACATTTGCGCAGATAATGGCAGGGATCAAGAATAGGCAGGAAGGCGCATTATCTGCGCAGGCAGCTATCCAACAACTTGCCCAACAAACTCTTGGCGTACAAGGGGGACAGCAATAATGATAGAACATAGATTGATACAGCCCGGTGATATTCATGGCATTATTAACTGGGAAGTTGCTAGCACTGGCGCAAGAGATGCGTTGTCAGTAACTACTGCTGACGAAGGTAAGGTATGTCATGTAGTGGGAGATGAATGTTACTTGCTGGTGGATGCCTCTGGCCCTACTTGGGAGCCACTTACAAGCACTTCCGCATTGGAGGCATCTCTTACCGCTGATATTGCTACAGCAAAAAGTGAGGCCATTGCTACTTCTGAGGCATACGCGGATACTGTGTCCGGCACAGCCCTAACTGATGCTAAGGATTACGCGGATGCGCTTGCCACTTCTGCACTACGAGACTGTGGTAACTTCGACGCATCTGGCGGAGCTTACCCAAGTACTGGCGGCACCGGCGTAGCTGGTGCTATCAAGAAAGGTAATATGTGGAGAATTTCCGTAGCTGGGACATTGCCTACAGCAGTTAGTGTATCCGTAGGTGATTGGATTCGTGCTTTAGTAGATGCTCCGGGGAATACCCAAGCTAACTGGTCAGTTAGCGAAGCAAATCTTGGGTATATTCCACTAGCATCGCTTAATGGAAGAACTGACGCAGCAGCAGTTGCAAGTGAGTATATACTCGAGAACTTTCACAAGCTCGTGGTGGTTGCTGCCACGGATTGCGTTGAGGCAACTGGTCGCAGCCAACTTTCATCTAGTACAACGAATGGAGCAGTCACGTACCCAAGCACTGCTACTGGTATGGCGGATGCTACTGGCATATGGCGATTTACTGGTACTGGTGCGAGTGCAGGACAATTCATTGTCCAAGGCTCGTCGTATCTCAAGCTTTCCGCTGAACCACTCGTTGCGGTTGCTAGGTTCACGTGGGGAGGTATCCTGCACAAGCCTTACGTGTGCCTATCTCTGCAAGCTGGGAGTATGTTTGGAGACACCTTCTATGGTGTGGATAGTACTGCTGGATGTCACATCGTCCTCCATGCTCAGGATAACCAAGTGTGCTTTGTTACCAAGAGCGCCGGAGTGTACACTGGCACTGTCGATACCGCAGCTCTGCCAGCTCCAGACACAGCCATTACCTTCTGTATTGTAGCCACCAGTTCTTCTGTCAAGTACTACATGGATGGGGTACTGAAGTTCACACACACTACCAACATCCCTACGGTTGACTTGGTAGCTTCCTTCGGAAGTCTCGACCACAGCGCAGCTTCGTTTTTTGGGCATGTCACTAACTTAGACTTGCTCCAGTTCTTTCGCTTGTACAAAACCACGCCTCGGAATCTTGGTATTCCGAGCATTACTTACTAACAGAGAGGTGACATATGGGCGTTCCTTATAGGAAATCTACATCAACACTGGCTTGCTCTCCCACAGATCCTACAACTATTACGCTAGATAGGGCTTCCGGGATTGTTAGCGAGGACACAGTACTACAAGTAACAGTAGTTCCGACTGGAGCTGGTACTGGAAGTCTTGCAGTATCTTACGCTGGAAGTGCTACGGAAGCTACATTTACTACAGCGTATGATGAGTATGGTCGGGCCATTGTTGCTTCTATGGCGGCTCCGGCTATTATCCAAGTAAGTAATCTTGACGTGTACAAAATCAAGTTGACTCCGAGCGCATTTTCCGGAGTAACTGGTTATGATGTGCATGTCACGGCAATTGGTTAAGGAGGTGGGTATGTGGAAACTATTTGATTCTAACAGCGCTACTAATAACAGCGTTGTAGTCTCCGGGCAATCACCCGCGGGAGTTGCCCCAGTTACTCCACCTGTGTTAGTTGGTGGGATTGATCTTTCTGGATTGAAACGTACCTTACTCGCCGACGCTCTTGGGCAGTTGTTCACCACTGAGCAGGACAGCGAGGTATTCACCGCCTC
>ERZ724522.1082-NODE-1082-length-15560-cov-3.892744_pt1 | contig 15560 bp, 17 predicted proteins | sample MGYA00376055_ERZ724522 | MGnify/ENA primary metagenome ERZ724522 (study PRJEB28724, sample SAMN07190884) | wastewater metagenome | isolation source: effluent of sewage treatment plant in Hong Hong | place: Hong Kong | collected 2016-03-17 ... | reverse complement strand
GGAAAGAGCAAATATCCGGGAATAGGAAAAAACTATCCTGGCACGAAGCAAGCAATGAAATGGCGAAGCTCCAGTTTGTAGGAAATTGCGAAGCATTTGCAAGAAAGGTGATTTCACAATGCGAGAATGCGAAGCACAATGCGAGAGCAGGGAAACAAGCGAAGCTAATAGAAAAGAACTATCGAGGCGATTGAGAAAATCTACAAACAATTGGGCTTGACAACAACAAGAAACCACCTACAATAAGAACCGTGCAAGCAATTCCGCAAGCACATATGAAACTTTGAAACTTTGAAACTTTTTTGGAGATATGAACCATGAACGCTATGAACACCATGAATACCGCAATTGTTGATCTGGCCGCTGCTGATGCTGTGGAGGCGCTGAATGCTGCAACCACTGAACAGGCCGTAACCGTTTACAGCGATCCGAGCGCAGCCGCAAAGGTGGCGACTGATGACGAAATGACAATCACCCAGCGATGGAAGAACCCCGCGCGCGCAATAGCCGTGAACATTCCCGCGACGCCCTGGAGCAATGTGGAGAAGAACGTAAGTGCGGCTTACGCGCCATTGCTTGCCGCCGTACTGGAAGGCGCAGCCAAGCGCATCCTCAAGCGCCATATTGAAGCGTATAGCGTGACACCGTCCACCCTGAAGGCGGCACTATTCAATGAAGCTGCATTGCTGGATGAAGCGACCAATGGCGCTAGTGAATGGTTGAGCAAAGAGGAGTTGACTAGCGCATGGGAATCATCTGTTACCCGTCAACGCCTGATTGTGAACAATCCCAAGTACAAGGCCAGTGCAGAATACCGCCGGGCAGCTAACTACTACGCCGAGCTAATCCTGAAGCTGGCAGGCAAGACTAGCGCCTACAAGCTCGAGGATCTTGATTGGATGCTTGCTAAGATGGCAGACGAAGACCTAAACACGGAGTTCGGCAGCTTTGTGGCCCGCCGCATCGAGGCACTGCGCAACAAGCCGCAAGCAGCGACCACAATCGACCGTGACATTCTTTGACCCAACCAACCCCAACCAACCAGGAGAAAAAAAGCAAGTGGGCACCCTAAATAGAAAGCCTCAATAATGAAGCAATGGCCCCTAGCAATAGGGGCTTTTTTTTGGCCTAAAAAAATTTTCTCGCTCGTTCCTCGCTCGCCGTTCGCTTACGCTCACATAACAGTGCCACTTCGTGGCAGGGGGGAAGGCCCTTTTCGGGCTGTCTGCGACGCGGTATCCTATGGCACCTCCAAAAAATTTCTAAATTTTTAAATCTCCCCTATCCACCATACAAACAACTCACCCTCACAAGATTCATCTCTTTCTTGTCTGCATCATACCAGGGAGAATGAGGAAACAACCAGGGCCGAGTGCCCCAGCGGAGAATAGCCATGACCCCTAAAGAGCGTGCAATTGAACTACTGTGCCAAGGAGTTTCTACCACTATGGTGGCGGATGCTGTTGGCGTGGATCCTTCTTACATTAGCCAGCTGCGGAGCGATCCCGACGTGGCGGTAAAGATTTCGGAAGCACTCAGCCAGCAAACACTGGAAGATGTGAAACACGATAGCCTCATTGATAAGTGTGAGGAACTTGCCCTGCAGCGGATTGAGAAGACAATTGGCTACGCAAACTTTGGGCAAACGCTGGCCGCATTCAAAATTCTGAACAGTGCAACTCGCAGACAGCAGAAGGGCGGTCCGTCGGGCGGAAACATCACGAACGTAACCGTGAATCTCACCCTACCATCTAGAGCTATTCCTGTCTACACCACAAACGAAAAGAATGAAATCATTGAAGTGGAAGGACGTACCATGATTGCCGCCACCGCGAAATCTCTCGATGAGGTCCTGGCCGCGCGTGCCACGGAAAACAGCAAGAACATTCCACAGATCACTGACGTGGAGAAAGCTGCGAACATCTTGGATGTACTTGGGGCTAAACAGCGGACACCGCTGGCCCCTCGGCGTCTCCCTGCTGGCTTGTCTGTTGATTGCTTGTGACTGCCGCCATGATTAACGACACTCCAGACATCCCGCAGACAGCAGAAGTATCAGCAACCGCATCCGAAGCTGCAGCACTTGCCAAGACTGACTTTAACTTTCTTGGTATGCTAGCAGCCCCGGATGAGTTCACTCTGTTATTTCCTGCCTTCTACCTTGCAATTCACTCCAGACTTACCTCATTCAAGGATAAGCTGGAGCGTTTTGCTTTGGGCATTCCTCGGGGCTTCGCAAAGACTACATTCATCAAGCTGCTCTGCCTTTGGTACATCCTGTTCTCTTCCAAGAAGTTCATTCTCTTGGTTGGGGCCGCTGAGGAACTCGCAGTCAACACGCTTGCAGACATCTGTGATCTACTCAGCTCTCCTAACATTGTCAGACTATTCGGAAACTGGCAACTGGATGTGGAAGTAGACACGCAGAAACTGAAGGTATTCCACTTCAGGGGCCGCAGCATCATCCTTCGTGCCATCGGGGCAAATACAGCAGTCCGTGGTATCAACCGAAAAAACGCTCGGCCCGACGTCATCATCATGGATGACATTCAGAAGAAGGAAGACTCTGAGAATAAGGAACTCAGTGACCAGCTGCTGAAGTGGGTACTTGGCACGCTGATGAAGGCTCGCAGTAATGAGGGGTGCACTTACATCTATGTGGGCAACATGTACCCACAGAACTGCATTCTGGAAAAACTCAAGAACATCACGCAGTGGACTTCTTTCACTGTTGGTGGAATTCTTGCAGATGGCACTAGTCTGTGGGAAGAGCTGCGGCCGGTGGAGGAGCTACTCAGTGAGTACCAATCTGACCTGGAAATGGGCCACCCAGAAATCTTCATCAGTGAGGTACTGAACTCCACAGACGTCGCACTGGCCTCTGGTATTGATATCAGTAAGATTCCCGAGCCGCCCGATTGGTTCCTGTCTACAGAGCCGGAAGGTTCCTTTATTCACATTGATCCCTCATCTGGAAAGAAGCGTGGAGACGACTGCACCATCAATCATTTCTCTGTTGTAGATGGCATCCCAATCTTTGATGAACTTGAGGCAGGAACATTCTCTCCTCTTGAAACCATCAAGACAGCAATCGCAATGGGAATGAAGAACGACACGCGGCTAATTTGCGTGGAAGATGTTGCCTACCAGTCAACGCTTCTCTTCTGGTTCAATCACTACTGCGAAGAGCAGGGAATTACTGGCTTCGAGTTTCATCCTGTTTCCCCCAAGGGACGTGCAAAGAACAACCGCATCAAACTTGGGTTAATCAGACTTTTGAAGGGGCAGACTTATCTGCACCCCAAGGTACGTTCTCGTGTCATCTCGCAGATCGTGGATTGGAACCCTTCCAAAGTGGACAACACTGACGATATAATTGACTCACTTGGATATGTGGAAGAGATTATGCAGGACTACGGCACGCTGACTATGAAGCAGATATTCAGCGATGAAGACTATTCCGTAGGGGCTGCACACTCTACAGTTCACCAACTCACATCATTCTGAGTCCAACCAACTAACCAACTAGGTGTGTCATGGCAACAAATAGCCCCATTGCGCTCGTAAATACGCTGACCATTCCGCAGCGGCGCGCATTCCTTGACTACGCGAAATCTTGTGCAGAGCGTGATTCCTCTGCTCTCGGCACTTTCCGTAACATGTTGCTCTATCGTGATCGTGTCTATCAGCGTCAGCTTGACATGACTGATGAGCACATCAAGGCGCTTCGTGCCAATCTGGCAGGGGACGCTCGCAAACTGCAGAATCTCACCGTGCCCATTGTCATGCCTCAGATCGAATCTGCCGTGGCATATCAGGCAGGCGTGTACCTCACCAGTTATCCCATTTTCGGGGTTATCTCCTATCCCAAGAACATGAGTGCAGCCCTGCAGTTTGAGACTGCTGTGGGCGACCAGTCTATTCGTTATGGCTGGGCACGTGAACTGGTGAAGGTCCTGCGCGACGGCTACAAGTATAATTTCGGCGCTGCTGTCTGCTTGTGGAAGCGTACGCCACTGAAGGCAGTCGTTACTAACACCGCCACGGAGTACGCTGGCATGGCCAAGCTGAGTGAATACAGCTATGGCGGAAACTGCATTCAGCGCATTGATCCGTATAATTGTTTCATGGACATGACTGTTCCGCCAGCCAACATGCACTCTGAGGGAGAGTTTTTCGGCTGGAATGAAGTTATGTCCCGCATCCAACTCAAGCGCCTGTTCCGCGTGCTGGATGCTGACAAAACTACGCAGGCTGCGGATGCCTACAAGTCTGCATTTCCTGGAACTACTCAGGACAATGCCTCTGGCACGAACTACTATCAGCCCCGCGTCAATCGCATGATGGACATGGGAACTAGTTTGAGCACTGGTACGAACTGGGGACAGTGGGCAGGAATGGTATCTGGTAGCGGTGGCAACCGCCTTGACTTCAAGAGTCACTACCTTGTCACGCACTTCATGTGCCGTGCAACTCCGCAAGACTTCGGTGCTCGCGGTAACCATGAAAAGGTATTCTACGGAATCATCATCAACTGGTCTGTTGTCGTGTACGTGGAAGAAATGAATGTTGGCCATGACTTCATGCCAGCGTTCGTGATGCAGCCGTATGAGGATGGTCTTGGCTATCAGACTCAGTCGATGCTGGACAACGCCACGCCTTTCCAAGACATGAGTTCTGCTCTCTGGAATGCCAGCCTGGAAAGTAAGCGCCGCCAGATTTTTGACCGCCTTGTTTACAATCCCCGCATGATTGACAAGAAGGACATTGATCCGGCATCTGCAGTTGCTCGTATTCCTCTGCGCAATGCCGCCATGGCAAAGGATGGCAATGAAATAGCTCGTGCCATCTATCAGATTCCTTACCGGGATGATGGTGCTGCCACGAATCTGCAGATGGCTGAGATGATCTCTGGCATGGCAGATCAGGCAACTGGTCAGAACAAGGTTGACCGCGGGCAATTCCAAGCAGGTAACAAGACCCGCACGGAATTCACGCAAACCATGGGCAATAGCAACAGTCGCCAGCAACTGTCCAGCATTGTGATCCAGGGGCAGTTCATGACGCCGCTGAAGGAAACGATCAAGAGTAATACTCTGCAGTTCCAATCCTCTGGCACGATTCTTAATCAGGATCGCAAGGAAGAAGTGAATGTTGACCCGGTGGAAATGCGCAAGTCAATCCTTGAGTTCAAGATGACTGATGGCATGTTGCCGATGGACAAGATCATGAATCCGGAACTGCTGATGGTGTTCCTGCAAACTGCTCAGGCACTGCCGACGGCTGCCACGGAATACGACATCATGGGCATGTTCACCTATTGGGCAAAGCTGCAAGGTGCGACGTGGTTGGAAGATTTCAAGCGTAGCCCTGAACAGCAGAATCAATTCCTGCAAACTGTTCGTCAGACCACTGCAGCTAATCAGCCGCCACCTGAGCAACCCGTCCCCCCAACTGGAGCATAAACATGACCAACAAGAATATTCCACTTCCCCAAGACACTGCCAGCAAGTTCTTCCGCATCGCAATGACCGAAGAAGAGAACAAGCTGGCACTGCAAGTTTCCCCGCTGTTCATGGCATACCTTCAGAACAAAATCGAAGCGTATTCCAATGAGCTGATGGCAACCAGATTGCCCTACCACGCTGATCCAACTCAGCAAGTGGAGGCAATTCTCGCCTATGAAAATCTCCGTGTGCGTGTTGATGCATACGAAGAACTCATGAGTGAGATTATCGCTGCCCAGTCGCAGTAACCACAACCTTTCGCAATCTTTGGAGTTAAATCATGTCCTTCCTCGACGGTATTTTCAATCGCCAGCCCACCACTCCCGCCGCACCTGCAGCCGCTACTCCGACACAGCAGCCCACTCCGGTGAACAACAATGGCAGTGCTGGCCCTGCTACCAAGCAGACTGCTCCCGCCAATCCTGGCGCTGATCCGGCCACCATGTTCAATGGTCAGCCCACTGCTCCTGCTGGCGGCCCGGAAAATCCGCTGGATAATTTCGTGGACTTCTTCAAGCCGAAGCAGGTTGATCCCAATGCGCCCAAAGCTCCCACTCTGGCCGATCCGTTCCTGGGGCCGTTGGATCCTAGCGCATTCAAGCAGCAAGTTGCTCAAACCAATTTCGCTGCCAGCATTGCTCCTGAAACTGTGCAGAAAGCGCTGCAAGGTGATCCGCAGGCATTCATGGAAGCTATCAACACGGCAGCCCGTGAAGCTTTCGCAGCATCTGCCCAACTCACGCATGGACTTGTTGAGCACGGTGCGCGCTCGGCGGCTGAGCGTGTCAGTGGCACCATAGATTCGCGTGTGCGCGATTTCCAAATTCGCACGCAGAATGTCAGCAATGAGGCCCTGGCACATCCGGCAGTTGCTCCCATGGTTACTGCAATGAAGCGCCAGATTGCTCAGTCCAACCCGCAGTTGACTCCTGAACAGGTGCAACAGCAAGCAGAAACGTACTTCACGCAGATGGCAGATGTGCTGACTGCTCCCAAGCAAGCTGCAGCCGCAGCAAGCGCAGCGCCCCAAGCGCCGAACTTCGCCAGCTATCTGAATCCGTAATCCCGTAACTTTTGGAGAAACATCATGTCCACTGGACTGCTCTCGTCTGCATCGGCACCAGCCGACCTCAACAAACTGAGCTTTGCTCAGATGATTACGCGCCTCATGCCCAATGGCACGGCGCCTCTGTACGGCCTGACTTCGCTGCTGAAGGATGAATCCGCCAGCAACATCGAGCATGGCTACTACAGCAAAACCATGACGTTCCCGTCGCTGCAGTTGGATGGTGCCATCGCTAATGGTGTCACCACTGCGTTCGTGGTGGATGCTGTTGGTGATACCGTCGCTGGTGACATGTTCATGGTGGCTTCCACCAATGAGGTGGTGCTGGTTGATGCAGTCACGTCTGGCACTGGCATCACTGTCCGTCGTGGTGTTGGTACTATCGCTGCCGCTGCCATCGCTGATAATGCGGTGCTCTACCACATTGGCAATGCCTACGAAGAAGGCTCTGTGCGTCCCACAGCTGTCAGCATCCAAGCTGTTCGCCATGTGAACTACACGCAGATCTTCCGCAACTCGTGGGCTGTCACCAAGACTGCTGCCGCCATTCCGCAGATTGCCGGTGCTGGCTACGTGTCGGAAAGCAAGCAGGACTGCGCGGCCTTCCATGCCATGGCAATGGAAAAGGCACTGTTCTTCGGCCAGAAATACATGGGCACCAAGAATGGTCAGCCGTTCCACACGATGGAAGGTGTGATTGCCTCGATCGTGGCCAATGCTCCTGGTAACGTGACCACGCTGCTGGCAACCACCAACTGGACGCAGTTTGAAGCTGCTCTGGATGTGTGCCTGCAAACGGTGACTGATCCCAAGTCCGGCAACATCCGCACCATGTTCGTGGGCGGCACTGCTCGTCGTGTGATTCACAACATTGCACGTCTGAACAGCTCCTACCAGATCACGACTGCGGAAACTGCCTGGGGTCTGCAGATCGACACCATTCGCACGCCGCGCGGTGTCTTCGAGATTATCGAGCATCCGCTGTTCAATGCCTACGGCGCTGCCAGCCCCTGGGCCAAGATGGCTGTGATTCTCGATCTGTCTGCCTTCACGCTGGCCTACCTCCGTCGTACCAGTGATGCTGCCTACAACGCCGCTGGGGCACTGGTGGACAATGGCATCGACGCTGAAGGCGGTACGCTGACCACTGAAGTCACCTGCCTGCTGAAGAACCCTGCCGCCTGCGCTGTGATCTACAACTTCACGGCTGCCGCTGCCGGCTAAACCAACACCGTAAGGTGTGCTCCGGGGAAAGTGTTTGAGAGGGGCGGACTAATCTGCTCCTCTCTTTTTTACTATTCCCGGACTTTCCATCCCACTTCCCAAACTGGAGAAACAACATGGCTACTGGTGCTGTAAATTCCGCTGCGGCTGCTGCCGTCGTTCTGCGTACTGGCGAAAAGCTGGCAACCACGCCCGCTGCCGCCAAGTCTGCAAACCACAAGACTTACTACCATCGTGTGCCGGGCGCAAAGACGCACCTGCCCGATGGCCTGGAGATTCAATTCCTGGGCGGCGTGTTCATGACCGATGATCCTGCCATCATCGCGCAACTGGATTCCGTTGCCAACAAACAGGCATCCGGCATCTACACTGACCGCAGTGGCGTCGATGGCCTCAAGGCCGCGGAACAGCAACTCGGCAAGGACGCCGGTAATACCGCCGGTACTGGCACTGCCTAACAGCCGGTGCAATAACATCAACATGGTGAAATCATGACTACGTTCGCAGAACTCTATGCCCTTACTCTGACTCATACGAAGCGTCCTGAACTTCCGGCGCTGACAGAGTCGGCTGTGCGCATTGCGACGTTGCGTGCTCACCATGTTGATTTCTTTCGGCGCGATCTGCGCACGCAACAACTGACCTACGCAGTCAATCCGACTGCAATGTTCTACGATTTTCCGGATATTTCTAATGTGCTGCTACCGCGGCTGCGGAGCATTAAAAATATCTACACCCTCACGGCAGATGGTCAGCATAAGATTGAAGAGCTGGGCTATCGTGAGACGGACGATCTGTATGATTCTGATGGTGAGCCACGCCGTTATGTTTATACTCTTGTGGGTGACACACTGCGGTGCTATTTTGACATGCCTACTGGCCTGGCAGAAGTTTACTACTTTGCTAACCCGGTACTGACTTCTGCTAGTTTCCGCAGCTGGATTGCCGATGAGTATCCAGATGACCTGGCGGCGTGGGCCGCGGCCATTGTGTTCAGTCGCACTGGCTTCCTGGAAATGGCTGCCACGTATCAACGCGACTACATCACGCCATTCAAGGAGATGCTCATTGCATCTCATTTGCTTGGCACTGTTTCTTAATTTGGAGTATTGACATGGCTACGTATGTACCCAATGCGGCTGATGCTACTCAGCCCACCGGCGATAAGTTCGTTGGCAGCGCTGACGAGGAATTTCGTGCGCTTAAAGCGCGGGTGAATGCTATCGCAGGTGGTGGAGGTGGAGGTGGCGGCGCAGTTGTGCTTGGGGGCCTGACACTTCCCAACTTCGGGATGGATGCTGCCACACCATCTGGGCGGATTGTATACGAAGATACCAATCCCATGGGCTGGAATGTCACCGCCGGGCGCATGACTGTGCAGTTTGACATGCTGTCGAATGGGTATTTCGCAGCTAATCCTAACGGCCACCTGGCAATCGTGCTCCGGTGCGAAACTGGAGTGATTGCTTCAGCCGTCCGTGGGCAGGGGATTGCTATCGGCAATGCTACTGGCTTCTCTCCTGCAAGTGATCTGAATCCCACGCCCATGATCGAGACGTGGCACAACTCTACGGCTGCCACCTACGGCAACACACTCTATCCTAATACGGATGGCGCTCGCTCCAAAGGTGGCATGTCGGATGGTGTTCTCTACCGCTTCATGATTGATGCAGTTTGTACGCAGAGCGGGCAGCGGTTTGTTCGCTATCGCATGTGGGCACGCGACGCTGCTAACCAGAAGTGGGTGCACTACGTTGACAGTGGCGATATCCATGATGCCAACATCTGGGCTGATCTGACGCAATACGGGCTGGCATTTGGCCATGTGTTCCCGGACAATCTGTCTGCCTGGAATATTCAGTTCCAAGATATTAAAGTCACCTGGGGCCCTGCAGAATCTGACGTCCCTGACCAGTCCAGCAAACTGTCCCGCTTCGGCGCAGAGCTGGAAGGTAATCTGCGGTTCATTGGCAATGGCCGCCGCGTGCTGATCGGTACTGAGACTGGTGATCTTGCAAATTGGACAGCTTTCCAGAACAGGGATCCTGCTTCCGACACGCGTGTTCTTGCGATCCCTGGCGCTTCGGCCACGACTGCGGAGTTCATTGCACTCAACAATGCAGGAGCTAACGCACAAGGCATTGGCGTTGGGATTGAAGCTGGTCGCGCAGTTCTCCGTGGGTACCAGTTTGGTTCGGCAGCAGTCGTTCCATTCGATATGTGGGTTGGTGGCGCAGTGCGCTTCACCACAACAGCTGCGGAAACCAGCTTCATGCAGAATCTGAAGCTGTCTGGTGCCAGTCGCAAACTGCAGGCAACCCACGAGTTCGTCATCGAGACTGCTGCTAATGCGAACATGACGTTCCGTACCAGCGGTCTGACTGCATTGCGCAGTAGTTCAGCTGACCTTGGTGCTGCACTAGGCAGCTTGCAGGGGGTTTACAACTGGGACAACACGCCGGCCAAGTCATTTGCCACTGCGCCGTTCAGCTTTGATATGGAAATACTCTGCACAACTGGCAACATCACAGCGGCACTCGGCGGTACGTATAGCGCTGGCAACATTGAAAACGTGCTGCGTCCGCTGTATTCCATCGTATCCAACATCGTTGATGCACTCTACAAGCGTCGCATCTTTACTTACTAATCCATCGACAGTAAAATAAGGAGGGTTCGATGATTTCCCAAATGCAGCCAACTGCTTACACAGTGCCTGCTCAAGTACTTAACGCAATCGGCACGTACTTAGCTACGCGGCCGTACTGCGAAGTGGTTGGGTTGATTAACGGCTTGCGTGAAGCAGTGCCGATCTATCCTGAAGCAGATGCTCCTGCATTTGTACGTACTCTGGAAGGATGTGAGCATGTTGCCCCCGGATCGCAGGGTAAATGATGCCCACGTGCAGCAGCTTGAAGCTAAGGTAGACTCCCTGACCCACCAAGTCAAGGAGCTAACGGATAACTTCACTGCCCTCAAAACCTCTATTGATGGGGTAGTTGCAATCATCAACACTGCCACTGGAGCCTTCAAGGTGCTGGAGCTCCTTGGCAAACTGGCAAAGCCCATTGCCTGGATTACGGCAGCAGTGATTAGCATTGCTACCTTCCTGGCAAAGCATAAATCGTAACGTGAGGCTATTATGGCCATCCAACGCTTCAAAGTATCTCTCAATGCTGCGCGCTTCCCTTTGATTTCTACGAAGGGTAGCCGCAGTGTTTTTATTCCTGGTCTTGACTCTGCTCCGCGAACTCCTCGCCAGTTCGTGGGCACTGAGCCATCCACTGACTACAACACCGCGCAGATTCTCTACATCGAGAATGTCATGCCTGTGGCTGAGGGACTGCGAAGCGTTGGATACCAACAAAAGATTGCAGGCACGGTGAACAATGACTTCGACACTGTGTTTCCGCTGCGTGATGCAGAGGAGCGCATTGCTCTCTATTCTCCTGCCAAGGGAAAGAACTATGTGTATGACGAAGTTGCTGGCATGTGGAAAACTTCCACGATCGAATCTATCTTCGGGCTTACGCTGAGTGGCAGCAGTCCCAAGACTCCAGCAACTGCCCGCGTCACGTATGCGTATGTGGACGGAAAGACTTTCGTCTGCTACTCGAACCTGGTATCTACCACTTCAGTAGACATGTCGCTAATGGTATGGAATCCTGCCACGCTGGAACTGGAGCCTGCTGGTGCGTTGATTGCCAACCTGCCATACGGAGTCGGTGAAATTGATGGTATTGCAAGCTCTAACGGTTTCTTACTTGTGTGGAGTGGCCTGTCTGTGGCTTGGGCTGCATTCAACGGCACTGCCTTCGACTTCACTCCGTTCGCAAATGGCGAGTTCACTGGTGCAGGTGCGCAGATTCCAGAGGATGTGCAAGGTCCGGTGCTAGCAATTGTCGGGGTGGCCGGTGGATTCATGATGTTCACTAGCCGCAACTGTGTTGGCGCTAGTTATCACGCCCAGAATACTGTCAGTCCGTGGCTGTTCCGTGAGATTGCTGGAGCTGGCGGCGCTGCGGGGTACGAAGTTCTTACTGTGGAGGGCAGTCTGCCCGCTGTCTATGGGTACACGACATCAGGATTGCAGCGTATCACGTTAAACAGTGCTGAGCCGTTCCAGCCGCAAGTAGCGGACTTCATCACTGGTCGTCAGATTGAGCGTTATCTTGCCGCCACGAAGGAACTGCTGCAATCTTCCAGCGGGCAGGACCTTGCAATCAAGGTCACCAACATCGGTAACCGCTACATTGCCATCTCCTACGGACTGACAGAAGGTAACTATGAGTACGTACTGCTGTGGGATCTGGCACTGGAGCGCTTTGGTAAGTTGAAGTTCCAGCATACGGACTGCTTCCACTACACCTACATTCCGGGGGATGTTACGCTTACGTATGACATGGCAAACAGCATCACCTATGATGACATGGATGCCATTGCGTACAATGATGTCAATCAGGCACCTACTGCAGAATTGAGTCCAGCACAGCACGCGCTTGGGCTTATGACTGCACAAGGCGCTATCTACATCGGCGAGTGGACGGATAAAGTACGTGCCACCACTGACGAAGGTGTTGCCATCATTGGACGCATTCAACTCTCCCGTAGCCGTCATACGCAGATCAACCGTATCGACGCGGAAGGTATGGAAGGTGGGAGTATCTCTGTCGTTCCATCTTACGATGGCCGTACAACGAGTCCGGCAATTCCGATGGTTGACATTGTTCGTGAGCCTGGCTTCCTGTCTGTGGGCGAGCTAGTTGATGCCAAGAACTTCGATGTTCTCGTTGAGGGAGCATTCGACCTGTCGGCTCTCTTGATTGAGGCTGTACCAACGGGGCAAATCTGATGCAATATCTTATTGAATCTGGGCTGCCGCAGTATCCGGCAGGACTAGCTGATCGCGATGTGGCCTTGGTACTACCGTTGTACCGGGCCATTCACGCATTGGCGGCGCAAGTCAGTCTTGCTACTGGCAAAGTGCAATACAGTGCCGCAGAGCTGGGACAGCTTGATCGCGTCGGCTCGCTTGGTGTGGATGCTTATCAGAAAATCGCTATTCAGGCCGGCGAGGCTCTTGCCTATGGTGACCTGCTGGCGCTCAGTGTAAGCGGTGGAAATATCGTGGCACACAAGGCAGATGCCGCCACGCTGACTAAACCTGCGCTTGCCTGCATGGATACCATTGGCGGATTGGCATCTGGGGCAACTGGCACTGCGCTATTCATGACAGGCCGCACTAAGGGAATCTCCGGAACCGCCCTCGGAGTCGCCTACTATCTTGGTACTGCTGGGGCCATCACTGCAACTGCGCCTACTACAGATAACACGATCAAGCAGATTGTTGGTATTGGTCTGGGCTCTGCTGGATTCTACCTTAATATTGCTCCTGTGGGCAAGGTAGTATCTAATGTGTATAAACCGAGCGCAGCGGTACTGCGTGTTCAATATACTGATGGAAGCCATACAGATCATGCCGTCTAATTTTCGCCTGTCGTCTGCATCCTATCGCAAACTGGAAGGTGTTAAACTTCCCCTGGTGCGTGTGGTTGAGCTTGCAATCAAAAAGACTGGAGTAGATTTCGCAGTCATTGAAGGCGTGCGTAGTCCCAAGCGCCAGCGGGAACTGTACGCAGCGGGCGCCACGAAAACTCTTAACAGCCGGCATCTCACTGGCCATGCTGTTGATCTGGCTGCGTATGTTGGCGGCAAACTGTGCTGGGATTGGCCACTGTATCATCAGATAGCAGCAGCAATGAAGGAAGCTGCCAAAGAGCTTGACATCAAGATTGTTTGGGGCGGCGATTGGGAAACTTTCCCTGACGGTCCCCACTTCGAACTAGATCGTAAGGAGTATCCATAATGCTCGGACGTAAGATCAATCCTGGCGGTTATCCTATTACAGGGCCGCGCGGGGAAACAGGAGTTACTGGCCCTGCTGGGCCACAAGGTGATCCTGGCCCGCAAGGCCCGCAAGGTATTCAGGGGATTCCTGGCACTCCTGGTACTCCTGGAGCCAACGGCGTCGATGGAACTGATGGCCGCGAGGTCGAGTTTCAGCAGTCTGCAACGCATATCCAATGGCGCTACGTTGGTGATGTGGTGTGGACTGATTTGGTTGCATTGACTGCAATTACTGGCCCAACAGGTGCGACAGGCGCTGCTGGTGCGAATGGAACCAACGGTACGAACGGCACGAACGGTGCGAACGGGCGTGGCATTACTTCAATTGTCAGGACTTCTGGCACTGGTGCCCCGGGAACTACGGATACCTACACCATAACCTACACTGATGCTACCACGTCTACTTTCACTGTCTACAACGGGGCAAATGGCACAGGTAGTGGTGATGTTGTCGGACCTGCTGGTGCGACTGATGGCCATATTGCCCTGTTCAATGGTGCAACAGGTAAGCTAATCAAGAGTGCTGGCAAGGGAGTTCCCACTGGTGCAATAGTTGGCACTACCGACGCACAGACGCTGACCAACAAGACGCTCAATCTTGCCAGCAACACGCTCACTGCTACAGTTGCGCAACTGAATGCGGCAGTCAGTGACGGGGATGTTGCAACACTTGCAGGGGCAGAGACGCTTACCAACAAAACGTTGACTTCTCCTGTCGTGAATACGCCTAGCGTCACCACTCCTACTCTCACTGGTACTCCCATTGAGGATGTTTACGCCATTACTGATGGTGCAGGCTTTGTCATTGATCCTGCAAACGGGAGTATTCAGACCATTACGCTGGGAGCGAGTCGTACGCCTACCGCCGCGGCCGGTTGGACTTCTGGTCAGGGAATTCTGCTGATGGTGGATGATGGCACTGCCTACACTATCACGTGGACTTCACTGCCTGTGACTTGGCTCACAAGTGATGGCAATGCTCCTACTCTCAAGACCACTGGCTACACGGCTATTGTTCTGTGGAAAGTAGGCTCTACGATCTACGGGAAGTGAGGCCAAGATGTTCACTTGGCAGAAACTTTTGATGCAGCCTGTGGCTACGGGGTTGCCTGTATACCGCTACTGGCGCATTACATGGACGGCCCCCGGCTCTGGTGCTGACGGCTTCTTAGACTGCCGCGAGATAGAGTTGCGGGCGTCTGTTGGGGGCGCTGACCTTACTGTGCCTAGTACGCCGATTACAAACTCAGGCGCGCTCTGGGCGTCGTTTGGCTCTACGCCTTCTCAGCTTGTTGACAACTCAACTAGCAGTATCTGTACTTCTGGCTATGTCGCTAACTCGTGGACTACGTTTGATCTGGGTTCTCCTCAGGCCGTGGCAGAGTTCGCGTACAATACAGGTAATGTCTCTCGTGCCCCCACTGGCCTGTCCATCTCGGGCTCTAATGACGGCAGCTCTTTCACGTTGCTCAAGGCGTACACTGGCATTACAGGGTACGTAGGCAGTACTTACAATACCTTCGCTACTACATAGTTGTGCCCAACAGCGACGGACCAGAGCAACACAGATAACAACTGGCGGTGGAGTGGCAGGCCCCGCAGCAGTTCGCATTATCTGGGGCGCTGGTCGTAGCTTTCCATCAACAAACACGGGGGATGTATGAACATTTCGAACTACTTCATGACGGCTGGCGTTTCGCTCCATCTCTACGCTGCCGCACTGCTGGCCACCATCGTCGCATGGAACCTGGCCCCAATGCTTATGCTCTGCACGCTGCCAATCCCTTGGCGACACAAACTTCTTGGCTGCAAGAGCTTTGCAGGCTCTGCACTGCGCGGCCTGCTGGTGCTGCCTCCTG
>ERZ724522.1081-NODE-1081-length-15562-cov-9.187593_pt1 | contig 15562 bp, 16 predicted proteins | sample MGYA00376055_ERZ724522 | MGnify/ENA primary metagenome ERZ724522 (study PRJEB28724, sample SAMN07190884) | wastewater metagenome | isolation source: effluent of sewage treatment plant in Hong Hong | place: Hong Kong | collected 2016-03-17 ... | reverse complement strand
GCCAGCGAAGCTCAACACCCCAACCCCATTTTAACATGGAGATTAGGGCGAAGAGACGGATTAAGTTAAAGTTCACTCACCACATCCTTCTGTGCTCAGGTTAGCACAAAACATTGCCCAAGTCAACCCCTAAAGTCAAAAAATGTCTGAGGCCACAGGAAGCCCTAGAATCGTTCTTTTTTGCAAGAGTGGTAGGGTTATACTAAAAAGGGGCTAGAGGCCCCTTGTAGCCCTTCCTGTGGCCGCACGGAGCCTCCTAGTAATTCAGTCTAGCGACACTTCGTCGCCCCCTGCTGACTTATCCACCAAAAGCCCATATGAACCCATCTGTGCTTCCAGTTTTGCTCTCTCAGCATCGGTCAAGTAGCCAGCCATTTTCTGCGCTGCCACCATCATTTGCTTATACTGCGCTTCGTCAATTCTCCACTGCGACCTTGCCCCCTCACGCACCATTTTTGCGTTTTCAAGGCTGATGGCTGCACGCTTCGCTTCTACGTTGGCCTGCGCTGCGTCATACTCCACAAGATTGCGCTGGACACCTGTGAAAAACTGACTGGTCAAAAACTGTTGCACAAACAAGGTAATGACCACGAAAATCATAAGGCCCAGGCCAAAGGCCAAGCCCCATCCCGCCTTTTCCTCCACCCACACAATCCCGAACATCAACATGCCCAGGACGACGATTAGAGAAAAAAGGATTGCTACCATCTGCCCAGTTCCGAAGTTTCCCTTCATTTCTTTTTCCTTCCCTTGATTTTTTCAATCAGTTCTGCTTCCTTTTCTGAACTCAGATAAAAGCTTTGAAATCGCTCAATTTGCCCACCGTACACATACAAAAATGCCCCATGCTGTCGCAAAAGGTTCGCCCCACTATCCGCTACACCTGTTGCCCAAAAAGCGCTACTTTGGCTGTCAACTCGGCCAACAATGCGGTGTGTAAACGAGCGGGCCGTTTTCTTGCCGATTTGTGCCGCTGTCGGGTGCTGCGTAGCCATTAGCACGTGAATGCCCAGGCTCCGACCCATCTTCATAATCGACGCCAGTGCATCGTCATGAGATTCGTCAAGCTCTGCACCTTCGTCAATGACCAGGAGCATCTTCTTTCTTGCTTTTTGGTTGCTAATTCTGCGCTGCACTTCGATTGTAAAGCGCTCAATGATAACAGCCGCATCATCTTCTTTATACGCATAACCTTCTGTGTGCGGCATTTTTTTGTAGGGCAGCAGGTCGCTGTTCTTAAAATCAATACCGTACAGGGCAAGCTGCGAAGGGTCGCTATTTGCCAGCAGGCCCATGATAATGTTTTTCAACAGCACACTTTTACCATGACCAGACAAAGCAGCGACTAGCGTTTGGTGCTCCTTATTCAAGTCAAATATTTTGACGAACTTTCCATCAAAATTGCAGCCGTATCCGATAGCAGCTTGCAGTGCGCCGCCTTCAAGTTCCTCATACTCCAAAATGGCAGGCGGTGCGTCAACTTCCAGGGTTAGGAACGGTTCTGCGTCGAACCTGATAGACATTTGTTTATCGAAAAGGCCCAACTCTTTGCGCTTGCCTGCAATAGCCGCTCGAATTTCCTGCTCATATTTCATCACCGAAGCAAAATTTGCCGCCCCGCTGATAGTAATTTTGTACACACATGCGATACCGGGGAAAACTTTGCAATTCCCCTTCAACTCTTCTACGTTGCGTGCCAAAATCCTGGCCCCGACACCATACTTGTGCATGGTAAAGTTAAAGGCCCCTGCGTCTGCAAGGGCCAATTTTGCTTTCTCTTTTCCGTCCATCTTACCCCCAATCGGCAATCTCAAAACCTTCCTTGAGATTAGAAAAAATTTCATGTGGTGTAGCCATCGCCGCCTGTTGCAGCATAATTTTAGCAAGGCTGCGAATTTCCCATTGTGCATCCTTTGCGCAGCGAACAGTCAGAAAATGGGACAGTTCATTAAAAGAAAAGCTTACAATCATTCTAGTGGTCGTACCATTTGGCAAAACAAAACGAGCATCCTCTTTCTTCACCCCACTTTTGCGCAAATCTTTGTAGTGCTCGACAGATTGCATGTACGCATATCTAGTCATATCCTGCTGACCAAAATTAAGTCCAGGTGGATAAATAAAATCCCCGTACTGCTTCGTGGCTGCACTCTTTTCAAAATCCACATAACGCTGTGACTCTTGGCTGAAACTTGCCCCACGATGCCGCACAAGCTGATGCGTCAAACTGCGTGAAACGTTCTCGACCATCCACGTGTAGCGTGCCCATTCTTTATCTCTGACAGTTGTTGGACGCTTGGACATTCCGAACGTGCCATAATTCACCGCCAAAAGGTAAACGTGAGGCCCTGCGCCTTCTGCCGATGGGACACGGAAGCCAGCCTCTTCACTCCATTCGTGAAGCTCCGTAGGGTGAACAAAACTCTCACTGGCGTAAATGTCGCCAAAGACTGACAACAGAACTTCGTGGAAGGGATAGTAACCGCCCATCCGCATCAACTCAATCCAGCAGCGCAAATTCCCCGCAACTCTCCCAGGTGGAAAGTCAAAATATCTATTCCATTCAAAAATCTTCCGTGCCCCCAACTTCCCCATCAAACTCCAGGGCAGCATGATGCTGGCGTGCTCCGCTACCGACAGGTGGCCGCTGCTCAAAACTTTTGGAATAAAATTTTCTGACGTGCCCATTTTGGACACAGAATTGTAACAAAGACGAGCAGAAAATTCTGTCAAGGCCCGCTCAATTGTCGTGTTGGCGCAAGCTCCCAGGAACAACTTAACGTCATTATTCGCCGTGGAATCCAGCGCAAGATTCGGAACTGGACGTGTGATTTTTGTGACCGAGCCGCTCATTTGTGCCATAAAATTCTACCTTTCTTTTGTTGCAAATTTCTGCAATACTTTGCCCTTCTACCGCCTCTGCCAGATATTGTTGAAGCTCCACCGGCAGGTCAAGCAGAAAATCATAGGTCACAGCGTAAACATACAAAACTTCTGCCATCGCCTGTGCCTCCATGATTAACTGTTGTGCATACTGCGCACTGTCCACAAGCTCTTCAAAAATATCATCGCCCACGCTGCGCCCGTTAAACGTTGTAAGTGGTCGCCCGTATGTTTCCATTCCCTTTTTGTACTGGCCTTTTGCCACCTGCACAAGTCTGTTAACCGCACTATCCCAAACTTCTTCTTTCACTTGACCACCTTTCCTTCCCATGTGTCCAGAACAAATAAATCATAAAATTCTACAACACGCTCTAACACAATCCCATTTATCAATTTTAGAACAACTGCCTTCCCGTTTTCTTCACCCTTCACAATTACAGGGCAAATACCGCCCCTGTTCGGTATGTACCATCCTATGTACATTTTCTCTCCAAGATTGACGCAACTTCATCAATCGACAAATCATCAATGGGATTGTTGGGTATAAGAACCCTAAATCCTGCGGATTTTACACTTTTTGCAGCCCTTCGCCCTGCGTCGTCGTCGTCAAAGAAAAATATCGTGCTTGGCTTAACTAAATCCAAAAGCTTCGTTTGAAAATTACTCCCTGCACAAGAAATAGCACTGAGCGGAAGCCCTGCCTGCTTGATAGCCAGGGAAGCCTTCAACGCACCAAAAGCTTTTTCAAAACACACGATTTTCTTGCTCCTGTCCATATCCCCGAACCAGGGGAGCCGCTGACCGTATAAAACATAACGAACTGCCGGGTTTGTTACAAATGTTGGGAATAGGCGAATTTGCCCGCCGTGCAGTTTTGACCCACCTTGAAACAAAAAAGCAACGCCCCGATTGTCCAACGGACTTTTAACCCAATTCGGCAGCACAGTGTCCTTTGGGATACCTCTAGCGGCCATATACTCAACAGCTTCTTCTGTCACCGGCTGGAACATAAATTCCTCATTCCACAGCACCGGATTAAACTGTCTTGGGTCGCTTGCACGTTCAAAATCAACCGTGCCCATCCCAACTTCTTCTAACACCTTTTGTAACGGCTTTGAAACGTGGCAGCGGAAGCACACAAACCACATATTGTCCAAATAAACCACGCTGCTTGCGTGCCTATCCGTGTGGTCTGGATAGGGGCAGTGGCAAACAGCGTACTTTTTATTTGAACGCACTACCCGCAATCCAGAGTCCCCTAAAATCATAGTTCCCTCATTGTCATTTCCACAAAATCATACGCCAGTTCAGCCGTGATGTGAGGCCCGTGCCTGTTTTTGGTTGTCGAAAGTAGAACGTGCTTTCCCTTGCCGCTTTCTGTTGTCTGCAAGGAGCGAACAGCCAAAATAATGTCTGCATCTTGAAAAAACGCATCCGTTCCAGCAATACCCCCGCCATGCACAGATTGTTTCTCTTCTGCCGTTCTGTTGGCCTGAAGCACGCCAACGATGGGAATTTCATCTACATTCGCAATCTGCTTTAACTCCCGACTCACGCTTGCCAGCACCGCCCATTCAGCCGTTGCCGTTCCATCTGTTGACATTAGATAGGCCCCATCAATTGCCACAACATCCGGCTTGTGCTGCTTAATCAAAGCCTGCACTTCTGCCGGTCTGCGCACTGGGTGTTTTGGCATGATAATCTTCCCAGGTGAATGTGCTTGCAAGTAGCGCAAGAATGATAATTTGGTTTTGCTTTCGGCAGAAAACTTCCCCGTTCGCTTTTCTCCAACAGGTACACCGGCCAAAATACTGTCAATTTTGAACAGCATATCAAGGTAGGGAATTTCATTCGACACGCACAAAATTTTCTTCCCCTCCCAGTACCATCGTGCAATCATGTGCAAAAGTAAGGTTGTCTTGCCATCGGCAGGACGCCCGACAATAAAAACCAAGTCACCATCTGCAATTCCACCTGTCGCACTGTCCAGAACTTCAATGTTTGTTTCCAACATTGAAGGTGTGCTGTAGTAATCCTCTTTGTCAAAATTTGACGTGTCAACCGCACTGACCTCGCCAGCCGACAGTGTTTTGGAAAGCTCCAAAATAATGTTGGTTGGGTCGGCCCCACTTCGCAAACTTTCCAGATTTTTCTCAATAAAGCTGCGGGTGTAAAAGTTCTTCTTTTCCTGCAAAAGAACAGCGTAAATATCTCCGAGCGGGTCGGGGCAATTTTCTTCCACAAAATCAGAAAATTCGCTGGACATTCTGGTCACTGTAGGCAAAACACCGTATGCGGCCATGTATTCAGCGATGAACTTCAACCATTTTTTCTCTGTCTTTGTGGTAAGTTGTTCAGGGAGTGCAAAGATGTACTCTGCACTTCCCCGCTTCAAAGACTCCGTAATCAAAGCATTCACAGCTTTTTTCTCCTAACTTTTTCTCCAGAACCATATTCCGAAACTTCAGCAGAAACCAAGTCGCCAACCTTCAACGCTGCGGTTACTTTCTTATCCTTTGTCCAAAAGGAACCAGAAGGCGACAAACGATAAACAGTGTAAGGCCCCTTCCCTTTGTCTCTTACCTCCATTTCGTTAATGAACCCGGCCACACGTTTCGCCTCTCGCTCCCCACCAAGAAACTCCAAAATATTCTCAGTGGGGAGCACAAAGCCTATCGCTTCCTTCTGATAATCGGAAACAGACAGGACAGGAAGGCTTGCATAGTCCACAATCAACTCCCCTACGTCACCAGAAACGCCACGGAAAGCATCGGCATAATGCAGTAGGCGCATGGCTCTTGAATTAAGCGACCGCTTTGGCACTTTCTTCAACTGGGTCAAGTGCGTAAATTGCCCGCCCAACTCTTCCCGCACCCTGATAACCTCAGCCGCTCCCTTTTCTCCAAAATACTTAATCAGGGACAGGGGCGCATATACAACATTTTCCACTTCATCCCACACCCACTTCAAACTAGACTTGTTAATGTGTGGTGGCACAATCGCCACCCCATGCAAGGCAGCGTCGTACACCCACTTTTCAGCAGCCTCTTGGTCACTATTAAGCAACGCAGTATAAAAAGCACCAGGGAAGTGCAATTTATAATACGCCATCTGATAAGCCAAAACACTATATGCCGTGCTGTGACTTTTGTTAAAACCATAACGACCAAACGTCACAATCTCACTCCAAAGCAGGTCAACAAGTTTTGTATCAAAGCGTTTGTAGCCCTCTTCCTTGAAGTGCTCTTCCAGTTTGCGCATCTTGCCAGCCCAAACAGGGTCGCCAACCTTGCCTTTTGAGATAATCTTGCGTGCGTCGTCTGCCTCTTCCAAATTGCCGCCAGTGACCAGGGCGACTAACGCCATCACCTGTTCCTGGTACACGATTACCCCGTATGTCTCACTCAACACTGCGTCAATTGCAGGGTGAAGTGGGCGGGGTGCAGACTTGTAACCAGCGAACTTATAGGCCATGCCGCTGTCCAAAGGCCCAGGACGATATAAGGCATTGATAGCACTCAAATCAGCAAGGCTTTGCGGGCCAACCTCTTGAGTAAGCTTCACAATCCCCTGCGAACCAGAAAACTGGAAAATTCCAGTTGTTTGACCTTTTTGAAAAATTTCAAACACTGCCGGGTCAGTAAAATAAACGGGCGGTGCGTGCCCTGTCAAATCTTCCATTTCTGATAGCTGCGCAAGTGCAGTAACACCCAAAATATCATATTTGACCAGACCAACCATTGACAAAACCCGGCCCTTAATGCCCTCAGTCCAGGCAACTACACCATTTTCTACTGGAACAGGGCGAGTACAAACAACAACACCACCAGCGTGTTTGCCCCTGTGTCGAACTTGGCCGAGCATAGAGTGATAAGCAATTCTGGCGTCTTTAGCTGTAATGGTAAGGCCACTTCCAAGCACAGAATCCTTGCAGTAAGCAAAAAATTCTTCTAGAACACCGTCGTCAGAATCGCCCAGGTCAGCCGCTCGTTCTGTGACTTCCATAGGAACTTTGTACAGTCGCCCCAAGTCACGAATGAGTGAAGCGTTACTGTATGTGGCAAAATTAGCAATCGGAATTGCACCCCAACGCTTGCCAGCGTATTCAATTACTTCATCCCGGCGACTTGCATCAACATCCAGGTCAAAGTCAGCCATATCCCGGCGACTTGCAGACAAGAAGCGTTCAAACAACAGGCCATTTTCAATCGGGTCAACTTCAGTAATACCCAAAAGGTACAAGACAAAAGAACCGCCGCCTGAGCCACGCCCAGGGCCAATCTTAATACCCTCACGACGACAAAAGCGGACAATATCGTACAGAATGGAAAAATAATCTTCCAAACCCAAATCAATCATCACCCGCTTCTCTGTCTCAAAGCGAGCATAGGCCGCTTGTTGCTTGTTAAAGTCGTCAATTCCGGCAAATTCAAAATACTGAAAAATAGCCTCATACGCAATATCAAAAATACTTGCATATCCGCTTTCAACGTCAATAACATCTGCCGCTTTTGGCAGCGTAGGCTCTGCTTCGAGCACAGGCGACACAATTGATTCTGCAACCTCAATTGTGTTTTTCATAAGCTCAAGCATCCCAGTTTCTTCAATCTTTCCCTTAAACCAAGAAGTCTGCAAAAGCTCTTCACCAGTTTTCAAGTAAAGTTCTTGAGAAGAGTAGTCGTACCCCTTCCGGCACTGGGTCATTACTTTATGTGCTCCAGCCTGATGTGCGTGGACAAAATGACTGTCAGTTGTAACCACTGACTTCAAACCAAATCGCTTTGCCATTCGCATGGGCAGCGTAACGTTATCTTCGTGGTACACTCCCATAATCTCAGTAAACAGCCGGTCACGCCCAAAAATATCAAACAAACTGCCCAAAAAAGCAGCAGCGTCCGCTTCACCACCAAAATAAAGGGGCGAAGAAGAACAGCCGCTCAAAACAATTAGCCCTTCGTTAAAACGGGCCAAATCTTCCACAGTGGAAATAGGGTAGCCCTTTGTGTCCAGATTCAAGTGGGCAGCGTTGTTCAGCTTGACCAGGGAGTCAAAGCCAGCGTTCCCGCTTGACAGAACGGTCAAGTGCCCACGCTTCCCATTGTGGGACATATAAATCTCGCTGCCGATAATCGGCTTAATCCCCGCCTCTTTTGCAAACTTGTAAAACTCCGCAACTCCTGCCAGCGTACCGTGGTCAGTAACAGCCATAGCACGATAATTCTTGGCAGCATACTCAACCAACTTGTCCACAGGCCCCAGGCCATCTGGAGAAAAGCAGGTGTGGACGTGGAGCGGAACATATTCATATTTATTAGACTTCTGCATTTAGAACCCTCTTATATTCATCAATTGCGCCCGGTTTCAATGGCGCATTGCCATCATAATAACCGAAAGCAACGCCACTGTCAATTTTGGTTTGCGCTTCATCAAATAATTGTTTAGGAAGCATAACTCGTTTCATCCCGACCAACTCATTGCGCAAAAGTACGCCGCAAGCAAGCAACGCCAAACTAAAATCTTCCACGTTGCTACAGGCCATGAACGTTATAAACCGTGCTCCTGGATACGTTTCAACCAGGAGATTTTTTGTTACCTCTTCCGAACTGTCAAAAAAATATGGGAGAACAAAAAGAACACCTGCTTCATCCTTTTCTTGACCAAAAGGGAGAGACTTTCGCCTCTCCCCTCCAACCTTGCAGTATTCGCAAAAACTATACATTTGTTTCTCCGAGTTTGGCCTGAATGCGAGAAAAATTCACACGATTTTTTCGCATGTAGGTGTCCACAACTTCATCCGCATCCATGCCCAACAGAATAAACACTTGAAGCAGAAAGTGCAAAACATCAATTGCCTCTTCCTTAACCGCAGGAAGATGAACCGCTTTTTGCGCCTTCCACGGCTTTGTCAAGTCGCCAAAAAAGGCGATTAGTTCACCCGCTTCCATTTGCAATGCGGATACTGTGACCCACAGGGCAATGTCTGGTGGGAGGTCAAAAACTCCACAAGCGTGCATCAAATTTCTTTGGGCGTTTATAAGCTTCTCAACATCATGCGCAGCCGCTCCCGAAGTAAAGCTCTCAGCCGGTTCAAATTCAAAGTAAATCCCCGCTTCTCCCACGGAAAACCTCCTTTACATCTTGCGCTTTGAGGCCCAGGCCAAAAAGTAGGCAGGCCAAAGCGTCGGCTTCGTCACTTGTCAATTTGAAGTCAGAAAAAAGCTTTTGCACATCTTCTTTCTTTTTTGCACCCAAGTGCTTACGCACTGTCATTGCGTTAACAAACTCTACTTCACCGCCCAACCTCTCAAGCGTACCACACAAATACCCGCTGCGCAAAAGCAGGGAGCGTGTTGTATTCGCGTTGATAAAAGTGTTTAGCTGCTCGACAAAAAACTTACACTTTCCAATTTCATCTTCACCAAGAACGTCTAGAAGCATTTCAAGCTGCTCTTGTGGACTTCCCTGATAAACCGTTACAAAAAATTTCCCTTCGCCAACCAAAACAGCCATACCAGTTTTTGTGGCAATATCAAGTCCAATTTTCATAATAAAAAGGGGGGATTGCCCCCCCTTCCTCCTACTCGTCAAAATCTTCTACATCGGTGGCTTCGGGAGGAAGCCCGAAGGCTTTCAGAAGAGCGTTCCAATTTGCGAATTGCCCACGCTCAATCAGCCAGTTGCGCTGGCGGGCAAGAGGAACGTAGCCCATCTTTTCCAGCAACTTATCTTCGTCGCTGCCATCCAGCCCCATTTCCTTCACTTGCGCCCAAAGCTCGTCAAGCTTCTCAGGCTTCACGGCGACATTCTTCGGAGCAGCAGCCGCCTGGACGTTCCAGCGATTACCTTCCTTCTTCACCACAATCATCAAACCCTTAAGCGTGAAACCGAACTCGTTTACCTGAGTGCCGATGATGCTCAAAGTTGAGGCGGTCGTTTCCCACAACTTCGGAACATAATCATCACCCTCCTTCACCGCCACCCACAAGAAAACCTTGCTAGAAGGCTTCAGCCCCAGTGTGTCGGCAGCATCACCCTTCCCAGTGTAAACCCAGGAGGCGTTCATCGGCCCCTTCGGCTTAAAGACACCGACCTTTGGTACATTAAAAATGTGGTCAAAATCAGGCGCAATAACCCAAACACGATTTGCCGAACCATCCTTGTTAGGCTGGAAGTAAATGTTGCTGCCGCCAGACTTCAAGCCCTCTGTGCCCTTGCCAATCAAACCCATAATTTTGTAGCTCCTTTTATTTTGGAAATAGGGGAGTGGTTAGCTCCCCAAGTTAAACCCTAATCACGAATCAACTTCTTCAAAAGCTGTGCGGCGACGTTAGGATCGCTGCTATTGACATTGTACTTCGGGCCATAAATCTTGTCATTCGGCGCAACCGCCACCGAATCAATTGACACGCTGTAAATCTCAATACCCTGCTTCCGAAGTCCGTTCACAACCGCTGCGGTTCGCTCAATCCCGGCCATGCCCCCATAAAAATCACAGGCAGGCTGACCGTCAGAAATTACAATCACCAGCCGACGCCGACCGCTAGAGGCCGGAGAAAACTGCTTGGCAATGCTGCGCAGTGCATCCGCATCAGCATTCGCTCCACCAGCACCCAAGCGGCGCATGGTTTGGAAACGGCTAACAGTGGAACTGTAGCTTTCCTTGAAGCCCTTGATAATGGAGATTACACACTTTTCTCCGAAAACACTATCGTAATCCGTCTGGTGAGTGGCCACCAGAAGGTTGACGCCTGCGTTCGACAGCGTGCGGGCCATGTTGGCGGCCATAATCGAAGCGTTGTCAAATTTATTGTCACGGCACATACTGCCACTTCGGTCAATGAAAAGAATAATCTCCAAAGGACGGTAAGAAAACGACCCACCATCGGCATTTTCCATAACCGAATTAGAAAACATTCGGCCATCGCTGAACATACGCTCAGGGTTAGTCAACCGGCCAACGTGGCCAGCAGGGCCGGGAACACGGCGGGCCGTGGCTGCGTCCTTCTGAAGTTCGGCCAACTTATCCCACGTCCGATTTACAGGAATCGGTTGGCTGGAAAGACCGGAAGCTGCACGGTGAATTTCAACAGGGATTTCACCTGCGCTGTCAAGGTCAAGCATTTTGCTGTCATCCCAAGATGGTTCAATCTTTTCGTCAATCCTGACAGCACCGGGGTTCACAACCTTGCCATCAGCCGTGCGAAGTCGCTTCCCTTCCCCTTCATCGTCCTGACCCTCACCGCCTCCCTTACCCTTCTCATTCTCCTGTTCTTGACCTTCACCGTCGCCTTCACCCTGTTCCTGCTCAGGCTGCTTGGCAGTAAGCTCTTCCAGGCCCAGGTAGCGGAAAATCTCGTTGTTCAGATTGCGCCGGTCATCAAGACCATCCATGCCAACCACAGACATAAACAGGCGGCGAAGCCCATCTTCGTACTCGCCGCTGGAAGCAATTTCGTCAAAGCTGCGCCACGCCTGAGAAATGAACCCAACAGCCGCATTCGCCTGCTTAACCGTTTCCGGCTTGATACCGGGCCAAACTTTACGGAACTTCTCCGCTTCATCAGCGGGAAAGAAGTACGGCCACAGCCCGTCCTGAAGCATCCAGGCCAAATCAGGCTTGAACGACATCAACTTGTTTTCGATGTAAATATCTTCAACGATGTTCACAATCGAACTGCGAATTGCGTCCGGCTCAACACCGACCGGCATCAAATCAGGAATGCTGTTGGGACTGTACAAAAAGTGACCAGTTTCGTGAAGCTGTGCACCCAACACTGCGGCGATAGCCTCAAGTTTGGTCGCCTTATTGTTAGGCCGACGCTCTGGATTAGCAGAGAGAATTTTGGAAGAAATTACCAACTTATTGTTCTCTCGGTCTGCATAGGCAGAATCCACATCTTCGCTCCAGCCGCACGAAACACCAGCGGGCAGGAAGTCTGCAAAGAGGGCGACGACAGGCGTCATGAAAGACACAAGGCTAGTGCCCCACTGAGGGAGCTTATGGGAAGGGATGCTCGACCACCATTGCTCAACGTTCATTCTTAATCTCCTTGAATCGGTGCTTGACAACCTTATGACCTAAGAATACCACAGGTCATTTTGATTGTCAAGCACCAATTTTAACTTTTCTCAAAACTCGTTAGAACGTGCCAAACACCCGATTCACGGCATCTTCCAACTGCCGTCGAGTGTCAATATCCGACACACCCATAATAAGAGAGAAGTGAATCGCTTGACGAATGGTCAGGCCACTCTGCATACCATCCCACACCGCCTGGGAGGTACGGGGCGAAGGGAACACACCCTCCACACTCTGACGAACCGTCGTCCAAAGGCTAACCAGCTTGGCTGCGACAGCCTCATCCATGCCCAGGCGGTGCGTGAGCATCTTGATTTCCTGCGCAGCCGACAGGTTGCCAAAATCGACAAACATTTTGAAACGGTTAATCAGAGCCGCATCACTTGCCATCGTGCCGACAAAGCCAGCACCCAGATTGCGAGTAGCGACAAAAATAACACGCTCACCAACCTTAACGTCAACACCACGCACATGGTTCATATTGCGGTCATCCAAGATACCAAACAAACCGTTCAAAACCATCGGAAACGCTCGGTTAATTTCGTCCAACACCACAACGCAATTGCCCTTAGCAATCGCCTGCGCCAACTTAGTTGGCACGAAGGAAGTCGTACCATTGACAACCTGACGAAGCCCGAACACATCTTCCGGCTCAGTGTAGAGGGACATATCGGCAATATGAATATCCATCTTGAGCAGTTCAGCCAACTTAATAGCGGCGGTCGTCTTGCCATAGCCACTAGGCCCACCAAACATGACAGAAGTCTTGCCAGTGTAGCCACCATTGTAGCGGTTAACAAGTGCGTCAACGACCATCTTGGCCTGAGTCTCCCAAACAAAGTAGCCAGGGTCAATCGCCTTTGCAGGCTTGCTGACCGCCGCCGCTACTTCCTTCTCACTCACAGGCGGGTTGAGAACCAGCACAGGCTTGCTAGTATCCCCTTCACCGTACACTTCCACCTTGCAACCGTCATCAGCCAGCAGTTGAGCAAGTTCCTGCGCCAACTTAATGTCCATCCGACAAGTGAGCGGGAAGCCAACCGCAGGACGAGCAGTTGCTCCACGATAGGCGGGCTTCAATGAACCAAGCAGGTAGGCGGGGTAATTGCCGTTGGCCTTAATACCTTCTACCACATTCTTCCCCGGCTCTTCGCCAGTGGTGCGATAAATCTTCAGAACTGCGTCCATCTTGGTCAAGGCCCCCTTGTAAATATGCTTGACAGTAACATTCTTATCGTAACGAAGATAAAAAACAACCTGGGCGGTGTCGCCCTCTTCCTTCAAGCCCAACAAGTTTGCAAAATTTTGAACATACTTGTTGGAGTAAATCTTGTTCACCCGCTCAAACAAAGCGGCGTCACGCTCTTTACTAACCGAGCAACTAGGATTGACGCCCACAGGCCAAGCAACAGCCCCCGTGCTCAACTGAACAATCTGCGCATCAAACGTTGCAGTGCCACTCATTTTCCTTTTCCTTTTCTGTGATGTTCCGTTCGCTGCAAGGAGTATATCACGGCTCTAAAATCCTGTCAACCCCCAATTTCACGAATTTTAGACCAATTTTGGGCAAAAAAGAAGGGAGTCCTTACGAACCCCCTTACAAAATCAGTCAATTAAACACGCTCCACCTGTGCAAGCAAAATTTCCTACAGTCTCCGTGGTGTCAGCCCCGTTGTTTTCATACAACCAAAAAGTGTTTGGGTCAACCTGCTCAAACTTTTCTACAGCGGCCAAATACTGCGCCTCCGTAATTTCTTCATACGGCATTTGCTGATAAACAGCATCGGACGCAGGAAGAAAAGAAAGTCCGACCACATTCTCTTGATTCTTGTACAACCACATGGCAACAGCTTCAATCTCTTCTGGTTTGTACGTAATCGTCACAGAAGGATTTGTTTCTGTGTAATGAACTTTATAGCGCAGCCAGTTATCAAGCTGCTCAATCGCTCCCCTGTCCCCTTGCAGTGTTGCGTGGGCGGGCGACTTGACCGGGAAAGTCAAAACCAGTGTTTTGCAGTTGTCCCAGGTTTCCCCAAAAGCAGGCTCAACCGGAATGCCGCTGTCCATTGCCCATCGGCCAATAGGCGAATCTTTTTGCACTCGCATCCTGCGCAAGTAGTACGGCGCAAAGCGCCCGTGAATGCCTGGGGCACTATCGTACAAAACAGAAGTGTTCCCATCCGGCTTGATGCACGTTGTAGATGTAGACGGATTAATGCCCATGCGCTCAGCCCATTTCTTGTTTTCGTCAATTACTGCCCGCTTCAACTTCTTCAAAAGAACTTCGTCGCCTGAAGCTAAAAGTTCATTGTCCATAATGCCTGAAATAGAGACACCTAGCAGCCGTTCCTCCTGACAGTTTTCCGCAAACCGCCCATCAATAAATTTGAAATCATCCAGGCTCGATTGAATCGTGCCGATGATTGCGGCCAGTCGAATCTTGCGCAACAAGTCTTTCTCCGTATCGCCCTCCCTGGCGACAATTTGCGACAAGTTGCAAAACTGTCGTGGGCGAAGGATTTGCTCTACACACACTCTGTTACTTTTATGACTGGTTATTACCAGCGGGTCAGCGTTTCCGTGACCTCTGCATGTTTCCATGCAGTTCAGACTATATCATCACCTAAATCCTCAAATCGGAATTAGGGTCAATCGTTCGCAATTTATATTGAAATGATGGGAGAATAAATGGCTTTACGCCATTGTAAAAATCTCCGCTAAACCTTTTCTTCAAAAACAAGTGCCTATACTTTCCATCCCTTCTAACGTCAAAGGGAAGCCCAAAGTTCTCGTACAAAATTCTTTGTAAAACTACATGCTCGGCCTCACTAAAACTGTGCGAAGCAATAGTCATGTTTCCATTTTTGCGCACTTCTTTGGTATAAACGGGGGCGCAACCATCATCCATAAACCAAGTAGCTAGTTGTTGCCACCCAAAATTTCTTACATCGTGGATACTGACAGTTTTTCGCCCGTTAAAATACCATCTATCGTATAGCGTTTCAAATAGTGGCGTTTTCCGTGTGACAATTGACCAAAATTCATGGCTCACGACACCCCTAGAATCAACGTGTTCGGGAACAATGGTTAGCCTTACACTTGTTATTTTTTCCAGTTGTTCCTTCTGCCAAAGAACGTAATCTTTGTGCGTGTAAACCTGCCCACCACGAAAGGCCCCGTTTTGAATATTGCCATCACCAATTAAAAATCCAGAAAAAAGGTTCATCATTTCATGTGTTTGCATAGTCGTTGCACCTTCCCTGTACAGGATTGGCACAGGATTGTCTTTTACAAGAGTTCCCCTGTTTTTAGATTGATTTTCTATAACAATTACTTGTTAAAGCCCCAATGTTTTAGGGTTTGGCCCCATACCTTCTACATACTGGCGACGTGCTGGCAAGGATTTGCGAATTGCGTAACGGCTCCAAATTCCCGGCTCACCGCTTCCGCTGCTGTCCATGTTCCGCACGTACTCAAGCCACTGAGCAAACGTCATTTTTTCATCAACAACCTGACTGATGTTGGCATACTGCCGCTGCAAATTTTGCTCGTACCAGTTGCCCATCTTAGCAGAAAGCATAAAATCGTCGTCCCTATCAAACA
>ERZ724522.1080-NODE-1080-length-15583-cov-4.086489_pt1 | contig 15583 bp, 17 predicted proteins | sample MGYA00376055_ERZ724522 | MGnify/ENA primary metagenome ERZ724522 (study PRJEB28724, sample SAMN07190884) | wastewater metagenome | isolation source: effluent of sewage treatment plant in Hong Hong | place: Hong Kong | collected 2016-03-17 ... | reverse complement strand
TAGATGAAGATAAGTAATTTACTACGCAAGCTACTACCAAAAGACAACCCTAGAATTGTTTTCAGGACACCGTTGGGTAGACCAATAGGTAAGGTGTACTACACCGTAGAGTCAGAGCTCGACCCCTTAACCTTCACTAAAAAGAAGGATGCACTAGCACTCAAGAGGCTGTTACTTGTTAGTAATAGAGAACTCAAAAGTGATATAGTAAGGAGAGAGATAACTGATAAAGGTTACATCGTAACTCACGGAGATAGAAAATGATAAAGAAAATAAAACAGTGGTACCTAAATCGTAAACATGGAAAGCCAGAGGTGGCACCAGAGTCAGCATCGTATACTTACGAGCAAGTGGAAAATGCTTACTGGTTCGGGTACAATGATGGGAAGAGAGATGGGCTATCTATCGCTCGACAACAAGCAACTAAATCATTAAAGGAGATACTACAGTGGCAAAATCAAAACAACAGCCAGAAGAAGTAACCACTCCCGTAGAAGGCGGTGGTGCAGGTGATGGGCGTAAGCCTAGCATCCAGAATGTAGAGACTACATTCGAAGAGCGAACTCAAGTTAGCCAACCGTGGCGTAACGAGGACGGTTCAGAAAACCGTGGTGATGTCGTAGTGGCAGAGCCAGTAGTGCAAGATGCACCAGTCGTTGAAGGTAGTGAGACACCTTCGGACGAAGAGTAGGGTTGAGTTCAGTAGAGGTGTTAAACCCCTGTTAATTCAGGGGTTTTTCATTTACACTTAACTTATGAGTTTTGGCAAAATGAAACGAGACCCAGCGGATGCTGCGTTCTCCAACTACATCAGAGAGAGGGACAACTGGACATGCCAGCGATGCGGTAAAGTATACCCTCCTCCAACTACAGCCTTACACTGTTCACACTTTATGGGTAGGGGTAAAGAAGCAACTCGCTTTGACCCAGACAACTGTGATGCACTCTGTTACGGATGCCATCAGTTCTTCACCTCACACCCAGCCGAGCACTATGACTGGCAGGTTAAAAAGAAAGGGCAGAAGCTCGTAGATAATCTCAAGCTCCGAGCTCACACATACAAGAAAAAAGACCGAGCATTTGAAAAGCTCATCTGGACGAAAGCCCTTGAGGACTTGACAAAACAGCGGTCAAACAGTACAATGTAATAGTTAAGAGATTGGTTTTGCCTGTTCGCACAACTCTCTTTATAAGCTCCTTCGGGAGCTTTTTCAATTAAAAGACCCCCTAGCGAGTTGGGGGTCTTATTTGTTTCGAGTTTGTATGTTTGTTTTATTTAAGAGGTGTTGGTGTTTGTTTGGGAGTTTTTATTATACCCACGCCCATTTGCCAACGCTGTGGTTATTTTCACTATATCATAAATCTTATAATGTCAACAACTTAATCGTCATCTTCTACAGGTTCTTCGGTCTCTTCTTCTTTAGTATGAGAGCGAGCAATCATAGCTAACCCTTCGAAGAGCATAGCGTATGCCTCTTCTATATCACTACACTCTGTAGGTGATACGGTTCTAGGCATCTCTGATGTGTGTCCGACTTTAACTTTAGATGACATCGTGTGATAAGCATCATCGAACTCGTTAAGAGTTTGTGGCTTACCACCTTTTGCGACATCGCTAACAGCGGTAGGAGATGGACTTCCAGTTAATTCTTGTAAGTGTTTTGGTGTGTCGTTTTGTTTGAATATCATTTTATACCTCTGTTTTTATTTTACTTTAATCCTAAGAACTTAGCTACTGTTAGTGCTCGGTCATCTGTCCACGGGTTAGATGCACTTCCTGCATCGTTGAGTTTCTCACCCATAGTACCAGGGTTATTAGCCTGTGATGCAATATAGTTCCAGACAGCTTTAGCTAGGTTCTCTGCTGATAACTCGGTAAACGGAGTAAGGTCAAGTGTAAGATTAGCCAGAGCTGAGGCGTTAAAGGTAGCGTTAGTTGAGCCATTCATAGCCAGTATAGCTCCTGCGAGAGCACTCATAGCTGCCGTAAAGTTGGTTGAACCTGCAAGAGATATAGTCGCCTCGAGCTTACCGATAACATCTGCTGATAGATTGGTCGAGCCACTGAGTATCAGAGTAGCACCTGTCACTAGAGCACCAGATAGAGTCATCGTAGTTGAACCAGATAGAGTTATATCTAGGTTAATACCAGCTGCTGGGAAGGCTGTGAACTCCGTATCACCAGTTGCCTCACCTAGAGGGAGAGATAACCCACCAGCTTTGCGAGGCTGTACCCATGCTTTACTACCGTTATATCCGTTAGGCAGTCCTGATTTTTCAGTTACTAAAGCGACTCGACTCTCGTTGGTGTTGCGAGTTTGGAAAGCACTGTCTTTATATCCAGAGGTCAAGAAGTAACTACCAAGAATACGACCTGGGTTTCCGTTTAAGAGTGAGCCGTTAGTAAGCAGCATATTAGTTCCATGCGAAGTCTAGGTGACCGCTTACATTAGAGTTAGCAGGAGTGGCTGCACCTGAGCCCCATAGGAAGTACAAAGCTGCACCGTCATAGATACGCTGCATACCTGGAAGGTCAAAGCGGTGGTTTCGTTCTACACCGATACCGAGAGTAGGTAGGTACAGTCGAGATATTTCTCGTATCAAAGCTACTGTGTAAGTACCTGATACATACGATACTGAGTTCTGGATGGTGTTGATTTCAGCAATACCGAAGTCACCGTTCTGGTATGGCATTGCATAGTTATACTTACCTGCACCAGTTGCACCAGTGTAGATAATATGTGAGTTAGAAGCTGCGGTCTTACCGACTGGTAATACTGTAGGTGTTGCACGACCTGCTACTTGTGCTGAGTTCGTGTAACCAAGACTCATGTTAGGTGTGGCTGCTCCTAAAGCTGTAGCTGCTGGGTTAAAGATGATAGCCTTGAGTCCTGCACCGTTTGTGTAGCGAGGTAGTAACCAGTTAACTGTGTGAGTTCCTGTACCTGCGTCAGTGATGTTGATAGCTGTACCTGCTACTGCGTTAGCGTATGAGGTAGCGAGCTTGAAAGTTGTATCGCTGAGTTTGATTACATAGTAGTCAGTAGCGGTTGCAAGCCCTGCTGGTAGAGTCGTAGTAGTCGTAAGCCGTACACGAGTTCCAGTTAGGATGTTTGATGGGATGTTAGCAGTTGACGACCAAGTACATACATCTGTTGATGCATCAGCGGTAAAGGTATCTGTCTGACCAAGTGTGTTAGTTGTAGCCTGAGCTGTTGCAGTTGTAACAGAGGTGACACGGTAGAAACCTACGACATCTATAAGCACTAGAGTACCTGGTGCCATTGTTGCAGCTGCCGTTACAGCCGAACTCGCAAGCAAGAACTTGTAAGCTGATGGCTGAACATTACCACCATGCAATAAACAACCTGCGTTAGCGGTTGTATCTTTAACTGCTTGAAAAGTTAAGTTAGCACCAGTATCAAATAAAGCATCTGAGCCTGGGTTACCACCACCTCTAAATAGCGTGTGGTATTCGTTAGCAACAGCTGCTGCTGTTGGGTTAAATGATTTACTGAACTCAGCCCTAAAGAGCTGTGCGTTTGTTGTGGTTGCGTTTAGGAACGCATCTTCTGATTGAAAGCCTGGCATTTTTGTTTCTCCTTATTCTACCCAAATGTGTTGCAAGTCTCCGAAGAGGACTGCCCCAGATAATGAACCGTTAGGTATACATATCCAGTTTAGGTAGGCATTATTTTTTATTTCTGGTGGGAAGGTACCCTGTAGAAAATAGTTCTTCTCGTTAGCTGCGGTGTTCTCTCTTATTTGAGTAGTCGCAAGTGGCTTAACCAATACGAGTGCGAACAGTCCTACATCTACACCTAACATTGTAACCTGTTCTATGCTCCTAACGCCAGTGTCTCCGTCCTGTAATGGTATAAAACATCCACTAGCACCTGCTGTTGCAAGAGATGAACTCACAATATGACCGTTTGCTGCTGCGGTATTTTCTATAACTGTCTTAGATATACGACCAGCTACGCCATCCTGATTAGTATAGGTGATATAAAAACTCTGTCCACCAGTTCGTGACCCCTGAGATACAGCCATTACCTGCACACCCCTACCATCGGTATAACGAGGTAAGGTGTTGGTATTGTCCAAATCTTGTGGGTCAGTCGTACCTTCGTCTATGAAGGGGTAATACATGAGGTAATCAAGCAGATACATCGTGAGTGGTGTAACAGCACTACCTGTTATTGCAACAGTCTTAGCGAGATACTTCGTTGCTGGGGACACATCATACCCAGCAAAGATACCTCTATCTGAACTGAAACTCATAGGCGTGGCAGTTAACGGTGTAGCAGCGTAATACTGCGGTGCTGGCATACCAGAACTCATAGACAAATCGAACCAGATACCTTGAGTTGTAACCAAGTTAGGCACTTTACGCCAAGTATAAGTAGACTCTTTACCGTTGGTAACAGCCTCATCGTAGAGTTTCTTGTAGCTTGTTATGCTCATAATATCTCCTGAACTCGCTCGTCTATGTTGACGAGAGTAGCATCTATGATGTCATTCGGTACATCTGGGTTAGGAATAAACTCATCTTTAAGCTGTTCTACAACAGTCTCATCGGGAGTATCTAACTCATTGTCTGCCATCAGTTGGGCAGCTCGGGCTACTATCCAGGCGGTGTTTTGTCTATCGCTATACATTTTGTACCATCTTCGTCATTCCCTTAGCAGTAAGGGTTACTTCGGCAATTATTGCCCCATCACAGTCACAAGCTCGGATGACTTTAACTTCGTCATCTTCTCGGTAAACGACTACCTTGAGCTCGCATTTACTGCAATGGTAGTCCACGGTTAGTCCTCCGTTACTGAGATTGCCCCTATAGCAAACTGTGGCTGAATAAGGTTAGCGACATTAAGTGAGGCTCCAAGAGCACCAGATACAATAATCTGACCAGCTCCTGATGCGGTTGTAACTAAAGCACCGTGGGTTAGAGTTTCAGAACCACCTGTACACTGAGGTAACTGTACGAGTACAGCGTTCGTGAAGGTAGAACCGCCATCAGTCCAGTCAGTTGCTTTAGTAATAGCAGCTCGAGCGTAACTCGTGTAGGCTGCTTCGTTAGTAGTAGCAGAACCAGCTTCACCTGGGTCAGCGGTATAAAGTGCTAGGTATAGCGTAGCTCCTGCTCTCCAAGAAGGGTCTACCCCTTTGAGCATGAGTTTTAGCATATCGTTTTCTGTGGTATTGGACTTTGACATTTTATTTCTCCTTTTTGTTTAAGTTAAAAGTTACTCCATCTTCGGTGATAACAACGGTCAACTCTTTAATATCTTCTGGTAACACGCCTAGTTCACGAGCTGCTTTTTCTTTCAAAGTAGCAATAACTCCTGCGTAGTTTACTTTTGTTTCTTTTTCTTTTGCCATTTTTATCTCCTATTGGTATGTATAACTTACTCTATTGTCCCATATTTTGTTGAAATCTGCACTAGCATTTGCCTCTGAGCCTAACTTAGCCCATAAAATAGTCGTATCTGCATTGGTCATACGCTTTATACGCCAGCCAGGGTCAGAGGTTGGGGTGCCAGGAATAGCCTCCCCTATGTATGTATACAAAGGGTTTGAGTCATCATCCAGTCGCAAAGTGTACTGGGTGTTTTTAATTTCCTGAGCACCCCTGCCCATTTATTTGTCCTCGTGGTTGTTCTTAACACTGGTACGAGACGATGTGTAGCCGAGTGCAGTTAAAACACTAAGCCCAATACCTACAGCCTGAGCTAGAGGTGGGTAGTCTCCTACGAATGGAACGATTGCTGCGAGTACAGCTGCTATCAGAGATAGCCAAAACTCTGTTGTTTTATATCCTGGTTTCACTGTTATTTTCCCCTTCTTAATAGGAAGTCAGTTATTGACTTAATTATTTCACCTAACTTGGTGACGATAGATTTTAATAGCCCCACTGTTTCAGCATCTAGGTCTGGGTTATTCGGTGTCCCAGGGGGCGTGGCAGCTGGGTCAACACTTAGGTCACGAGATGCAATACCGTTACCAAATCCAGCCCAATCGCCTTCTTTGGTTTTCTTAAACGAGTACTCAGTCATCTGGTAAGTAACACCACCGACAGTGGTCGATGCAGAAATATCATCTATCTTTTCGCCAGCTTGGAACCACTTTTCTTTACCGTTCTTGTCTAAGAATGGTCGTCCATGCTCCAAGTCAATGAGAGGAGTAGCACGAATGACATACATCGGGCGGTTGTTCTCATCTACAAGAAGGCTAGAAGCCCAATCTGGTACTACTGGAACTGGAGGTATCACTGGTGGTGGAGTTGGTGGTACATATCGTTCATCCATAACTTCGCCATCAAGTAAGCCGTTTGGTGCGTTGGTACCCATGCTCGATACGGTTATCCAGTACTTTTTACCACCTACTATGGTGTAACCGCCAATTCTAAAGTCTTGGTTTCTTGGGAACCTACGAGCATCTACAGCTTGAGATGGGTCGTTAAGATTGCGTAAGAATAACCCATCGTTCTGACCATACATAACCTTCTCGCCTATAGCAACACGGTCTTTGAGCCACTGTGGGCGTGTATCAACTGGTGTGTTGTACGAGTTGATAATCTCAGTAGCTCGGTTCCATATAGCCTCTACAGGTAGGTCTCCAGGGCATACGGTAGCAGTTCGAGATACATCACGATGTCTTACATAACGAGATACAAGCCCCTGGTCTCGTAGCCATGCGACTACTTGTGCTGAGTTTTCAAGCACTTGTGGGTTGTTGTAGCCAAATCGCCAGTCTCCGTGGTGTTCCATAGAGATAGTGCGTAAGTTGCTGTCCCAGTTGCCATCACACCATGCAGTGTTACTGAAATCGACACACTGAAAAGCAGCAACATCTGGGCGGTCAGTTATGACTAAGTGAGATGAAGCCCCACGAGAGGGGTTGTTGAACACGAGAACAGCAGACTCAGCGGTGCCTACGACATGGTGAAATGTATTCCTACCATCTAAGCCACCTCCTGGACGACCAACCGTAAAGTTATTGGGGTGTGCTCCACGCCATACGATATTTGGTTTAGGTACTTTTCCCATACTATTTTCCTTTCTTTACTACTGTTTCTCGCTCTACTGTTTGGTGCTGGACATGTTGTTCCTGCACCTCTGTTATAGCCCTATAGTTCCTATCTCCTATGTTTTTAAGCATTTCCTGGCTCTGGAGTGAGAGCTCAGCTAAGTGTCCGTTTCGTTCTTTCGCTTCTTTGGCAGCGTTTTCCGTTGCTTCTGCGACACGAAAGTTAGCATCAGCGACATCTTTTAATGCTGCTGCAAACTCCTTTCGTTCTTTACGGTCTGCCTCCCTGTCTTTTTCTGCTTGTCCAAGAACAAACTTTAAGAGTGCATAAAACCCTAGAAGCATCCCAGCCAGTATGGTGAGTATCGGGGTGAGTTCGGTTAGTGTGAGTGAAGCGAAGTATTCCATATCATAAAATCCTAATAGGCTAACCCTGAATAGTCTGTGACTGTTAGCCACGCACCGTTTATTTGTATTTGTAAACCTGTACCAGATGAGAAGTTACCACCGAGAGATATGACATGATTACCAGCAGTTAGCGGTATCGGAACAGTGATGCTTTGGGTCATTGAACGACCTCCAACATTACCAAGAGAAGCACTTGGAGTGTGACTTTTAATAACCGTACCATCAACTCTTATCTGAGTATTAAACTCATAATCACTGGTTGACCCAACACCTTGAGCACCAGTTACCAAAACAGTTATTGGTGTTGGTGTGCTAATAACAACTGCCATACCCTTATCTGCATAGTCTTGACTTGTGTTTGTTGGGTTAATAATGGCTGGGTTGCTAATACTCCTAAAGAGAGCTGTTCTACTCTTAGGAAAATTAAATGGTACATCATTGTATGAAAACGCCACTTGTTGAATACCACCAGTTGTAGGTATGGCATTACCCTCTGGGCTTATAGCACTTACAGTTGCACCAGAAACATCTGTGATAGTAGCGTATTCAATTATTCCGTTTGGCACATTAACTGTATCGTTAGCATACGGTGAGCGAAGAGTGTAGCCTACACCACCTGTTGCAGTTAGGTCATTAGTACCTGGGTTTTGTTGGTTTACTGCGGTATTGTTTAAGCTCCATGCACCAATACAGTTAGTTTCAGAGCCAGTAAGAACTTGGTTTCGGTAACTTCGGATAGTAGCCTGTGTAAGAACTGCATCAAAAACAGCAACTCCTGATATGTAACCAGTGAAGTAGCCTCCAGAAAAAGCACCGTACCTACCAATAGCAAAGTCTCCGCCAGTACCAGCAGTTGTTGGGGCAGAACCAGTAGTACTAGTAGTAGTACCGACAAGCACCCCATCTATGTACATAGTTACCGTACCAGAAGTCCAAGTAACTGCTACAAAAGTTCTTCTAGTAGTTGATATAGCAGCATTTGCAGTTACTAAACGATAGTTACCAGCCCCAGCGTTTGACACCTGTACAGATGGTCTGCCTCCAGGTTGTATCATAAAGAATATACCGTTGTTCGTACCTGCATCAGCACGAGCAGCAATACACTGTTGTACGCTCACAGCAGTTGGCTCTACCCAACCCATAATAGTAAAGTTGTTGGTGATAGTGGAAAGCGTAGATGTAGGTGATGTTTTAATAAAGTAATGAGATGAGCCATTAAATGCTCCACCCATGTATGTAGGTGCTGGCAGTTTTCTGTATACTTTTAGCTTCATGTTCCTGCTAAGTAGACTTGCAACACTTGAGGCAAAAACTATATCGACTGCGTTACCGCCTGTACTGGTAATAGAAGTTATATCGGGAAGTAACCCACCACGCCATCCATCATCTGTAGATAAATGACTACCATTAGGGTAGTTAAAAACACTCGTTGTATCTGTAGCATTAGTAACCACTCGTGCAAGTCGCAAATGATTTGCCGAAAGAGCTGGAGGAGCAGCATTGTTAGATACTTCGTTGTAATCAAGCACTCCGTTATCACCGAGGTCAACATAAGTGTCTTTAGATGCGGTAAAAGTACGGTTGTTAACCGCTGAGATGTTTAAGCGAATACCGTTAATGTAGGCTACACCAGCTGAGATGTCGGCTGTGAGCCCAGTGTCATCTGTGACTACTAAGCCAGAAGCTACATGGTCTGAAATAGTTTCATTAAAGCGAGTAATGATATCACTTGGCACTGCCAGTGCATCAGACAAATCTTCTGCTACAACATTCATCTCGACAAGTGAGTTTTTGGCGTGGTCAGTTGCAGATGTGCCACCAACTCCACGGGTGACCCCTGTAATGTCATTACCAGATACGCCAGTATAAGAGATAATCTCCCTTTTAGATGTGTTACGAGCTTCGAGAACCAAGCGACCACTGGTAGGTGTAGGTGGGTTTTCTAAAGTAATAGTGGTGTCAGCAGCACCTATGTCTGTGAAGAGTCTTGTTGCGAAAAAGTTTTGATATCCCATAATTTTTGTTTCCTTTTGATTTTAGTTTAACATTTACCGCCCTGTTGCACTAGCTCCAAGTTTAGGTTTTGCTCTACCTCCACCACCGCTAGCTTGCAGTCTGGCGAACAGCTGAGCCAACTGAGGCATTTCAGCTATCTGTATAGGGTCAAGTCGCTGGACATCTGGGTTCAGTACATCGGTCATGTTGTTTACTCTTAGAACACCAGGGGTATTGTTACCGCCACCAAAGCCAAAGCCGAAGCCTGATGGAGTTTCATCAAAGCCGAAGGTTGGGTTGTTCCATACATCCCAGACGATAGCAGGTAAGCCACGAGCTTCACGCTCTTTATTAGTCCAGTCGAAGGTTTGCTTGTTGTAAGCCTCTTTAGCAGCGGTCAGCTGGTCGTTCCATTCAGGCTTAGCAGCCTTGCCTTTAGCGTATTGACCGTATTGAATACTGTACTGTTTAAGAATGTCTGGCTTCTCTGGGAAGTCAGCAGTCTTGTGCTTAACCAACTCATCGGTGTACTCTTCGTTTTTATCAAACTGAGCATTGTAAGCCTTTTTAAGATTTTGGTAGTAGTCCCACTCTGGGTCAGAGTACATTCTCTGGTCAAGTTCGGCATCATCACCAGGAGCGACAATCTTATTCTCGATTAACTGCTTCCTAAAGCCTTCACTAAGTCGTGGGTCAAACTCAGGCTGGACTTGCTTGCCAAGCTCACGAGCTTGTTTTATCTTCCTGTTCATCATCATCTCGTATAACTCAGGGTGCGTTGAATAATCCTTCCACTTGTCCTCTGGGAAGTCATATACAGGGTACTTTTTCCACCTATCGGTGCCAGGTTCGAACTCGTTAGGTACCTTTTCACGGAGTTTATCGTAGCCAGTTAGTCGTTTCCATGCAGCCTGTGCCTCTGGGGTCATCTGACTCAACTCTTCTTCAATCTGTTTTTGCTCATCGAATTATGCTTCGGTTTCTCTTTGGTTCTGAACTTGTTCATCACCGTAAGTTTCTACTTTTATACCCATACTGCGAGCTAGAGCCTGTGGTACGCTGCGTGTCTTTCCGTAAATATCTGGGTTATCAGTGGCTGCACTTGCAACAGCATCTATTTCACGACCAAGCGGTAGGTTGTTTACGCCAAAGAAGCGAGCGAGATTTCTCCACTGGTCTTGAGCAGATAGTGGGTCACGGTCAAGGTTGCCAGTATTCTCTGGGTCACGAATAGATTTGTTGCGGAAGTCTTTGTCTAAGCCCATCTGGAACAGTTGACCAAGTACTGGGTCTGCAAAACCTCCACCGTTGATTTGTGGTTTGCCGTTTTCAAATGTTACTGGACTCTGAGATATAGGTAGATACTTCTGAATACCGCCCATACCCTCGTTCACTTCATTAAGCGTGTACCACGGCATAAAGCGAGCTGCGTTAACTTCGCCCCACGGTGTCTGGGTTGTCATAGATATATTGGTAAATGGTATCTTTGGAGCACCAAACCTATCTTCACGGGTCTTTTGGTCTGCACCCTTTGAACTACCTGTAACAAGACTAAATGCTTTCTCGGCTACATTGTCGCCTTTAAGATGGCTGCTGACATCGTTTCCTTGCTCGTCAGTGTCGCCACGCCCTTCACCCGACATAATACTCATTCCATTAGCAAAGGCTGCCCACAGAGCCACTATTGAGCCTGTACGAAGCGGATGGTCAACGACTGCGTTCTTAGCAATACGGATAGAGTCGGCTACGAAACGGACGAAAGCGTTACCCACGATAGGTGTTTTGGCTGCCATATCGTAAAAGAACCCGACAGATTTGTAATCTTGGAAACCTCTTTGGGTAAGTCGTGCTGCCTCTTCTGGAGAGTAACCCCTACGCCTATGAACAACATAAGCTGCGATACGAGCTTTATCATCAGCATTAGAGTAACTTTCCTGAGTCCATCTAAGAGCTTTTTTAGCCATGTTTTCATCACCAGTAGCTTGAGCTATGCGTTTTGCATAAAACTCGGCTTGGGTTATATCCACGCCAGTCAGACCCATCTGTACGGCTTCACGATAGAGTGGGTCGCCAGCCTTCATCATGCCGTCAACTTCTAGGAATACCTTGTTGAACTGTACTGGGTTCACACCGTTAAGAGATGAGAAAATGGCTCGGTTAGATACTTGGTTACCAAGACGAACGGCTGGGTTAAAGATAGTAAGCAGTTGTTTCTTGGCTTGGCGTAAGCTCCAGCGGTCATAGACATTCATAACATCACTTAATGCAGATACCATTGCGTTGTTGTACTGGAAGCCTGTGAAATCTTCGGCAACATTGCGAGGTACCCACTTGCCAGCTGAGTCACCGAATACTTTACTGTCTGGTAGCTGTGTGTACCCTGGTCGAGCCACATCAGAGGTCATACCGCTTTTAGATAGGTAGTTACCGTAGTCTTGCATCGCCCACATAGCGTTAGACTCGGCTGTTTTCTTACCTACTAGGTAAGTTGGGTCAGTGATAGCTGTTTCAACCATCTCATCAGATACGGTTTTACGACCTTTATACTGTCCAAGTAGTTCTTGCCTAAAGCCCTCTTCAAACTTGCTTAACCCTTCGGTGTTACCGTCATAAACTGAGTATGCTCGCTTGATATACCCAGCATTAGCTTGTTCTTCGTCAATAAGACCTCTTCGAAGGTTCTCAGCGGTGGTGTTGTCAATAAGAGCCTTTAGTTTATCGTGTAATACCAGTTCATCAGGGGTCAAAGTACCAGCCTTGATGTCTAATCGAGCAGCCTGTTCTGGGTCAAGGTTAGCCCAAATCTTAGCCAGCTGTTCTTCGTTCATCCCCTTGCTTAAATCAGCAATGTTTTCTCGAAGTAGTTTACCGTACTCAGCACTCCCTCGCATAGCCATACGAGCCGATTGCGTAGCTGGGTCAATACCAAACTCACGGTTAACACCAGTAAAGAAACGCCCTACACCACGAGCTGGAGCAAACCTAGAGCGTTGTGATGCTGCCACTACTCGGTCAATCATGTTTTCTACTGGTCGAGTTATTCTTTCACGAATAATACGGTCAGGTGATATCTTCTGTAACAGATTAAGACCATCCCTACCAGCATATTCTGGTGCTTCGGGGAATAATATATCTTCGTAACTTTGACCACTGTATGCGTTATTAGCACCTACCTCTGGGCTGGTAGATGGTGGTGTGCCTTCGACTACTTTAGCTGGGTCTGGAGATGTCTGTGCAGCCTTTTTAGCTTGAGCTTCGGCTATTGCGTCAGCCTGTTGCTTGAGTTTTGTAACTCGGTCTATTTCACTTTTAAGTGCGTTCATTTCGTCAATCAGTTTCTCGGCACCAGGCAAATCATCGAAGTTATCGGCAAACTTAGCGACATTAAAGCCGTTTATAAGCTCGTCTTTGTACTCTGGGTACAATCTAATAGACTCTGCCAGCTGTTGGCGGAGTTGAACTTCCTTCATCCTTCGAAGAGTAGCCGTTATTTCGTCTATTCTAGCGTTAGCCTTAGTAATAAGCTCGTCACCGTTACGCCTTACATACGCTGGGATGTCTAATTCACTGCCAGGGTTGGCTCCGAGGTCTTGTAACTCTCGAAGTGGGTTGTCTTTGCCCCTAATGTCGGATGCTTCTTGCAAATAGTTGCTTTGAGCCCCTCGTTGCTTCTGATATAGGTCTAATTCTTCACGAGCTTGCTTGCGTATGTACGCTGGGTTGCCTACATCGTCAATAACACCTGCCAATTCCTTCTCTCTGTCGGTAATTTTGGCGTATTTAGCGATAACATCTCGGTATTCTGGTGGTACTTCGCTGAAACGACCAGTTAAAGCCTTGTTTATGTAGTCTGAGAAGTCCTCAGAGATAACATCGTCTTGAGAATAGCCAGCTCGCCCTACAGCTTGCCGACTTGCCTCACCATTGCCCTTAAATAATGACTTTTCCTCTGGTGAAAGTTTACGCTGCCAGATGTGGTGACCGATTTCGTGGTTAATGTTGGCATCTAGCGTAGACTGGTCTCTAGCGGTGATGGTATCGTTCCTATAACTAGCGTCATAAGCGTTGTCTTTGTCTCTTTTAACAGCGGTGATGCCTTCATCTTCGAGTTTTTTCCTAACTTCTTCGCTGATGTTAAAGTCTGGGTCTACAGATAGTGATTTAAGGGTATCTTCAACAGCCTCTGATGTTGTATCAGTGGCTAATTGAGTAGCAACCTCGTCATCAACCTTTAGAGCTTGCTTAATAATGTTTGGGTCGGTCTCTTGAGCTATCTTTTCGGTTATAACCTTAGCGGTACTCTTGCTACCAGCTGACACAACTTCATCCCAAGTGCTTTCGGCAGCTTCTTTACTTACCTGTTTCAAGGCTTTTTTAGCTGGAGCTTTTGCTAAGTCACTAGGGTCTGGCATAACATCACCTGCAATACCCAGTGCAGCTAGGGTAAACGCTATCGGAGCTGCGTTACGAGCAACAAAATCTGAGGCATCTTTACCGCTAGTGCCACCTTTTTCTTCGAGTAACTTCTGTGCAGCACTTTCATTTTTCTTAAACTCTTCTCGTAGCCCACGACCTCTCTGTTGGTAGGTCTGTAGTGGTTCTGAGCCATAGAAATATCGCTTCCATCCACTATTCCACTGTGGAGCTGCTTCTCTTTCTTTAAGGAGTTGGTCTCTAAGAGCAATGAGTTGCTCCTCGGTCATGTTTTCATCAAGAGTTTTAGTCTTGCCAAGCTGGAACCAAGCACCTCGTGGGTCGGTTATCTTCTTGATAAGCTCCCTACGCTTGTTCAGGTCTTTTTCTGCGAGTGCTTTGTTTATGTCGTTAGTAGGAGTCTCGTCAATACCCTTGTCTATAGAGCGGTAAACCGTCTCTGGGACTTTGACTATCTCACGACCAGCAGATACTGCTAAGTCACGAGCCCTCTGACCGAAGGCTACATTACCTTTTGTCTCTTGGTATAGACCAGATTGCCCCTGTTTGCCACGAGCATAGATGTCTTGAGGCGAGTTAGCCTCTAATTTATCACCAGCTTTTTCGAAGAAACCAGATATGCCACTCTTGTACTTAGGCTTTTCTGGTTGGTTCTGTATCTTTTGGACTTCTGCTTGTTTTGCAGCAGCACGAGCTTGAGCAGCCTGGCGTTCCCGTTCTTTACGCCTTCGCTTCTCTTCATCATCCTCTCCGAAAACTCCCCTAAAGAAGTCTCCTGTACCTGTGAATAAGCCCATTTGTCGCCCTCCTACAGTGCTTGCTGTTCAGCGTATACATTCCCATACTGTACATTTATCTTATCTTTTTCTTCGTCACTCAAGCCAGCATTATCTGTTATAGCTTTAACAGCTGCTTCTTTAACAGAGCCACTAAGTGAACTTTGCAAGATGCTGTCTAATGCAGTAACAGCTGCTTCGTAGCGACCACCGTCTTTTGTAAGGTTCGTAAGTGCTTGTTTAGCCGAGCCTTCGGTGCCGTAAGAGGCTTTTGTAGTTGTTTTAGCGGTGTTAACACCACCTTCAAGGTCTCTTTTAGTAGCTTCTAGACCAGATATATCGGTGCTAGACTGTGCTCCTGCGATTGCACTACGGGCACTGTCCCTACCTTTAGTAAGTTCAGCCTCTTGTTCGGTCTTGTATTGACCGAGCTTAGCCTTATCGCTTTCTTTGTTCTTGCCGATAGTTTCAGTCGTGTCATCAAAACCTTTTTTGGCTTTGTTCTTTGCGTAAGTGTTGTCTGTTGAGTCACCTGCACCAATAGCTGCGTAGCTAGTTTCAATTTCAGGAATTGCACCTGCGTACTGCTCACCAGCCTTTTTGAACTGGTCACCGTACTGAGCTTCAAGTTCTTGGTCACGAGCAAGGATAAGGTTGTTTAGGTCACCAAATAGACCGCCATAGACTGACTCTACATCGTCTGCGAGTCCAGAGATTTCACCCCTTAGTTGACCTCTTCGAGCCTCTTCTTGAGCTAATCGAGCTGCTTCTGCATCAGATGCACCGCCACCGCCAGCAGCAGCAGTTGTGGCACCAACAGATGAACCACCACCTGGGTTTGGGTCATCTACTTGAACTGCACCATTAAGAATTAAATCCCAAGTACGAGCCTGTTGTGGTGTACCAAGATTTTGAACTGAGGCACTATTTCCACCAGCTCC
>ERZ724522.1079-NODE-1079-length-15608-cov-5.398701_pt1 | contig 15608 bp, 21 predicted proteins | sample MGYA00376055_ERZ724522 | MGnify/ENA primary metagenome ERZ724522 (study PRJEB28724, sample SAMN07190884) | wastewater metagenome | isolation source: effluent of sewage treatment plant in Hong Hong | place: Hong Kong | collected 2016-03-17 ... | reverse complement strand
GCGCGCTGGTTCGCCCTGGCTGCTGGGCGCCGGCTCGATGCGGGCTGGGCATGGGTGGCGCGCGTTCGATGCCGGGGGCGCCATTGTCCGCGAGGGCGGGGGCCGGGGGTGCCGGGGAGGCGCTGAGCTTCACAGCAATTTTTCGCCAACTTTTTGGCGCGCTCTCTGCTGGGCGGGCATCGTCCCACTGTTATCCCACTGGGATGATTTGGGATGATCTGGGACGATTGGGGGCGCTGAGGGCGCTGAGGGCGTTGGGGGCGCTGGCAGCGGTCGGCGGCGGTCGGCGGGCGCGCGCCGTTGCACACTTCCTGCGCGGGGGGCGTCGGATCCCCTCTTGACGGCTCGGGTATTGCGCTGCGACACTCCCGTGCGATGGCGCTACTGGAACGGCTGGCCGCACTGCTCAGCCCCTCAGACCTGGAACGGTTCCTCGCTGCACAGGAACGGCAGGCCGCCGCGTTGGAGCGTCTTGTGCAGCTCGGGGAAGTGGCCCTGGGCGTGGACCCGCCGACGGTCGCCGCTGCGGCCGAAGCGGCTGCCGCCCCACCGCCGGCGCCGGGCAGCGTTGAGATCGGGGCCCCGGACGCCGCCGCCATCCGCAAGATCGAGGAGATCACCCTCGCGCTGGCCGCCGCCAAGGGGGCCATGCCGACCGACGAGGAGATCTACGCCGAGCTCGACCGGCAGGAAGCCGCTGAGGCACACGCGGCAGAAATCGCAGCGGGCTATGGCCGGCACTGGTAGCGCGCTGGCGCCGATCGCGGCCGCCGCGCTCGCGGAAGTGTCCAAACTCGAGGCGCGCATCGGCGGCCGGGATGTCCTCATCGGCGCCCTGGCCACCGCACCGCTCGACAAGGCGGGGACGCGCCTGCTCCACATGCTGGCCGACCCGTCCACGGCCAAGGAGCCGCTCCTCTCCCTCTGCCGCGCCGCCGGCCTTCGTCCTGGGCAGCTCATCGAAGCGGTGTCGCAGGGGCTCACCGCCGCCAGCCACCTCGAGGCCCGCGTGCTGGTCGCACAAGGCACTCCGGCAGTGGTCCGTGACGTGATGCGCAAGGGGGCGCCCCGGCAGGAGACCTGCTACGCCTGCCTGGGCGTGGGACAGATCACCCCCGATCCCACGCCCGAGGTGCCCAATCCCGAGGCGGAGACCTGCACCACGTGCAACGGGCGGGGACAGCTCGCCCACGAGGCCGACCCGGAGGCGCGCAAGCTGGCGCTGGATCTCTCCGGGCTCCTCCCCAAGGCGGGCGGGATCTCGATCACCAACACGCAGCAGCTCGCCAATGTGGTGGGCGGCAGTGGCAGTGGCGACGGCGACAAGCTACAGGAAGCGCTCGACCAGATCCTCTTCGGTGGCCACGCGCCGGCCGCTGCTCTCCCTCCCATCGACGTGACGCCGACCTCCCCCGCGACTGCGGATCCGGCGTAGGAGATGCGCATGGCGGCCCTCGACCCGGAGCTCTTGGACGAGTTGCTGGCGGAGCTCTCGGCGCGGCGCCTGCCCAAGAACGACCTCCCCAAGATCATCGGCCTACTCTTCGCGGCCGCGCTCGCCTGGGGGGCCTTCGAGGCGCGGATGCGCGTGGTCGAGGACCGCTACGACCAGCTCAAGGCGGCGATCATCGAGATGAAGGATGACCTGCGCGCCATCCGCGATCGCCGGCCGTAGTCCCACGGGACATCCCATGACCCCTGATCAGCAGGACACAGCGGTTATTGCGGGGATTCTGCAGCGCGAGGGTGGGTATCGCAACGTCCCAGGGGACCGAGGCGGGCCCACCAACTTCGGGATCACCGCCGCCACCCTGGGCGCATGGCGGAAGCTGGGCCGGCCGGCCACGGCTGAGGAAGTGCAGGCCCTCCCCCGGGAAGAAGCCGCCGCGATCTACCGCGCGGAGTACATCGCCCCCTTCGCCCAGGTGCCGTACGCCCCGCTCCGCGAGCAGCTCATCGACTTCGGCGTGAACAGCGGGCAGGGCACCGCCGCCAAGCACCTGCAGCGCGTTCTGGGGCTGGCGGAAACGGGGGTGATCGACGGCCTAACCGCGCACGTGCTACAGCGCCTTGCGCCGATCCTGCTCGGCAACCGCTCCGCCCTCGCTGTGGTGAACGACGCCCTGGTGGCCTCGCGCCTCCTGCTCATCGATCGGCTGGCGGATGCGGGGAAGATCCCCGCCACCGATGAGGAGGGTGTAGAATCTCGGGCACTCGGGTTCTTCCTCGCTCGGCCTAACGCCTGAGCGGCCCGGGGCAGGAGCGCACACTCCGCCATGCAGCCACCGAAGTACGACACCCTGAGCGCCGATCTCAAGCGGTCCTTCGACGCGATGATGGACTCCCCCGAGGAGTTCACGCGCAAGTACCCGAACCTCACCAAGCAGCCGCGCAAGGCGCGCTACCTGATCGAGGCCGGCCAGGGCACACTCCGCCACCAGTACGAGACCCCCCGTGCGGTCCGTCGGCGCCTCAACCTCTCGCCGCGCCAGTACAAGAAGCGCCTCAAGGCCCACAAGCGCACGGGGTACATCCCCCAGGCGTTCCAGCGCCGGCGGGTGGGCTAGTGCCGGCCCCGTCGGACGCGGATCTCCGCGATGTCCTGCGCGCCCTGGCCATCATCCGGGGCCACGAGGAGCGCCTCTCCCCGGATCTGGTCTACTCCCGGATCCTCAGCACGTACGTGGAGTACCGCGTGCGCGCCGTCGAACACCCGTCGGCGATGAAGGTCATCGCCAAGCACCTTGCCGATCGCTACCCGACGGCGCCGGCCCTGGTGGATCCGGCACTCGTCGGCTAAGGAGCTGCACATGGCCTCGTTTGGTACCTGGGATCGGCATCACTACCTGCGCGTGTACCGCCCCGACGTGCCGCGCCCGGATCACCGTGAGGGGCAGCTCTGGGCCAACAGCACCGGCGTCGGCCCCGACGAGACCTTCGAGGTGGTCCGCATCGATGCCACGCGCTTCGGCCTCAAGATCTGGGGCTGCTACCTCTCCGCGCAACCCAACGGCACGCTCGAGGTGAACCGCCCAGCGCTCCGCTCCTGGGAGCAGTGGGCGCTGGTGCCGGCGGTCAACGGGGGCATGGCCCTCCAGTCGGTGGCTTGGGGCTACGTCGTACGCGTGGAAGGCGGCGGCGGCGGCATGGTCAACACCGCTGCCATGCCCGGCGTCTGGGAGACGTTCTTCCCCGAGGGGATCGGACAGGGCATGGCGCCACGCCCCTCCGGCCCGCTCACGCCGGTGCGCCGCTGGGGCCGCGCGCTCGGCGACGCCTCCGGCCCGATCCCCTTCGTCGGTGTCAGCCGCTTCTACCACGGGCACGCCATGACGCACGACCGTGATCGGGTGCGGCGCGACAACGACGCGGACGCGGCGGCCGGCTACACCTACAAGCGGGTGATGTACCAGGTGCAGTCGCTGCGGGGCGACACCTACTGGAACGGGGTGGAGGCCGACCCGAACCACCCCCGCCACCTCGAATCGGTGCGCTGGGATCTCGAGCAGTGCCGCGCGCAGGGGCTCCGCGTGGTCGCCACACTCATCGGCAAGGGCGGCGACATGGGGCGGCAGGCCGCACGGCGGGAGTACGTCAAGCGCATGGCGGAGGTGCTCAGCGCCTACCCGGATGTCGTGCTCTGCGCCGAGATCATGAACGAGCCCTCCGTGCTGGGCGATGTCACAGCCAGCGAGCTCCAGGAGCTGGTGGGCGTCTATCGCAGCAGCCACAACACCGATCTGGTCGCCACCGGCTCCTACTGGGGAGAAGAAGGCGTCGCCTTCGATGATCAGTGGCGGCGCACCCAGGGCCCGATCGGCTGCATCCATCTCGATCGGGACACCACGCTCAGCGAGATGCAGGACCGGCCGTGGCGGCAGCCGTGGGACGTGGGGCTGATCGGCCAGCCCTGGCTCGACAACGAGCCCATCGGCCCACGCGCCAGCGTCGCCAGTGAGACCCGCCCCGAGGTGCTGCGCTCGCACCGCCTCGTCGCGCTCATCTCCCGTGCGGTCGCCACCTGCTTCCACTGCGATGAGGGGATTCGCGGCTTCGGCAACGCGCAGGACGTGCCGGGCTATCGGGAGTGCCCTAACGCCACACGGTTCCTGCCCCGCGACGTGGCCAACGGCGACATGCAGAACGCCAACGCGCGCTTCCCGCTCCGGCACTGGGATCTCCCACCGGATCTGCTCCGGTCGAGCAACGGCAACCGCTTCGGCATCGTGCGCGCCTACGGCACGCAGATCGCCGGTACCCAGTACACCGTCCCCTTCGGGCCGGTCTCGAGCTACTACCTCGTGGCGCGGCAGGATCTCAAGGTCACCGTGCATAGTCAGGTCGGCAGCGGGCGAGCCGGGGCGCCCCAGACCGTCCGCGCCGGCGCCCGGCTGTCATTCGACGGCAAGGAACCCGACGCGCTCATCGTCTCGTCCCCGATCAGCTAGGAGCGTCGTATGAACATGGGAGAACTGCTCGCGCGCCTCGATCGCCTCTTCTCGCTGGGCGCCCAGGGCATCCAGACCGAGCTCGATGATCTGGTGGCGAAGTACGGCCACGGCATCGTGCAGCACGTCCGCTACGTGAAACCGGGCGATCCCGTCCAGCTCGGCGCCACCACCCTCGCCCTGCGCAGCGGGGATCAGGACATCACGATCGAGATCGGCCTCGCGCCGGTCGCGGCGATGGTCCTGAGCCTGCTCCTGCGCCGCTTCTAGCCCCCATGGCGGACGACCCCCTCTTCCCCAATCAGCGGACCGAGGCCGGGGCGCTCCTGCGTTCCGGTCTCGACCTCATCACCGAGATGGAGATCCCGCCCGGGAAGCACCTGATCGGTGCGGTGGTGGTGGACAAGGACCAGCGCACCCTGGGGGTGGCGGTTCGTACCAAAGCGGGCTGGGAGCTCAAGGGCGAGATCTCGCAGGCGGTGCAGGACGGCCGCAAGGGCATTCGCGTGCGAGCCGCGCTGGTGATCTGATGGACCTGCCCCTCATGCTCGCGGGGGAGGCCGGCCCGGCGGATCCTCCCCCATTCCATCTGCACGAGGTAGACGACCCCATCTACAAGGTACGCCTCTGTGTGTGCCACGGGCCGGAACACGCCTTCTGCGACGACGTGAATACGACGCTCAAGGCCGAGGACGCTCCGGTACGTCTGCACCCAGGTGTCGCCGCACGCTCGTGCGTTGGGCGCACCCCCCAGGGGTACCTCCGCGTGTGGATCTGGCTCTCTTCCGATACGCCCGCCGCCGATCATGCACGCGTCGCCGCGTTGGTCGCACATGAAGCGCTGCACGGGGCGCTTGGCGTCTTTCGGGCGATCGGCCTCTCGCCCACCCGGAAGAGCGAGGAAGCCCTCACCTACTACGTGGAGTGGATGACCTTCGAGGCGCTGCGGTTCTTCTGGCGCTGATCCTCCCATGTATCACCCGGAAGTCGTCGCCGCTCGCCTCGCCCAGATTCTCGCCTCGCCCCTCGGCGCGGCGTTCAAGGCGCAGTTCGGCGGCGCGCCCTCCCCCATTCCTGCGGAGGAGTGCCATCAGCGCACCCGGCAGCTTGCCGCGATCTGGGACGCTCGCAAAGGCGCCCCGTCGCGGAAACTCACCGAGGAGGAGCAGCGCTTCGTCACCAACGAGCGCATCCTCAGCAAGATCGACTACCGCTACTTCGCCGAGCGGTACTCCTTCATCATCCACCCCGCCAAGGGGCTCACGCCGATCTTCCCGCTCTTCACCTCGCAGGAGCTGATCCTGGGCGCCATCGCGCGTGTCGAGCATGCCCGGTGGAAGGAAGGGCATCCTGACGGGCTGCTCTGCAACATCCTCAAGGGGCGTCAATTGGGCGCTTGCCTGAAACCTTCAACGCGCGTACTTACCGCGGATCTGGTGTGGGTACCGGCAGAGTCGTTGGTTGTGGGTACCGAGATCGTAGCTGTTGATGAGGAAAGTCCTGCTGGCCGTGGGAACGCCCGAAGGATGCGTACGGCCGTGGTCGAGGCCAAGGCAGAAGTCCTGGAACCTGCATGCGAGATTGTGTTGGCATCTGGTGCTACCGTCACCTGTTCTCTCTCACATCGTTGGTTGTACCGCACGCGTACGCAGACGTATGCACGCTGGCGAACGACGGCGGATATGAGGGTCGGTGGTTCGATCCGGCGTATCACTGAACTGTGGGGGGCGTCGTCGCTCGAAGACTACTGGATGGGCGGGATGCTCGATGGGGAAGGGAGTGGTGGTGCCAAGGTGTCAGGCGGGGCCGAATTCACCATCTCGCAACGCCCTGGACCTGTGTTTGAACGCCTCCGTCAGTACTTCGCTGCTCGGGGGTATGCAGCGCAGGAAGACGCGGATCAAACTGTTCGGCGGACCAAATTCGGGAAGACCCCTGTCCCGCGTTTCAGCCTGTCGCGGATGAACGAACTCTTCCGGTTGATCGGGCAGACACGCCCAACGCGTTTCTTGCCAATTCGCTGGTGGGAAGGCAAGACACTGCCCGGCAAGCGGGTTGGGGGGTACGGCTGGGATCGGATCGTGGCGATCCGTCCGCTCGGCCCGCGCCGTCTTATCGACCTCCAGACTTCCACCGGTACCTTCATCGCTGAGGGGCTCGTCTCGCACAACTCAACCCTCTGCCAGAGCATCCTCGCGCACCGCGCCATGACGCAGACCTACACCAAGGGGCTCATCGCGTCCGACGTGCCGCAGAACTCCGGCTCTACCGGCCTGTTCGGGATGCTGGAGCTGACCGTGGAGCACACGCCCTGGTGGTTGAAGCCCGGCGAGCAGTACCACACCAAGGACCACCATATCGTGTTCACCAACCACAGCTCGGTGGTGGTGGAGTCCGGCAAGTCGATGAAGGGCGCGCTCCAGGACGACGGCGGGAGCAAGGGGCAGATCGGGCGCAGCAAGACGTACGGCGTGTCGCACCTCTCGGAGCTCTCGACCTGGGAGAACGCCGGCCAGATCGATGACGCGCTGATGCCGGCGATCCCGATGACGCCGCGCACCTTCATGGCCAAGGAAAGCACGGCCAAGGGGCGTCACAACTGGTGGCACAAGGAGTGGATGACCACCCAGGCGGGCAACGGGCGCAGCTTCAACATCTTCATCCCGTGGTACGCCGAGCGCAGCAAGTACTGGGCGCCCTGTCCCACCAACTGGGATCCGCCCGACAGTGTGATCGCCTATGCCGCGCGTGTCGCCGAGCATGGCCCGCGCTGGATGGGCGGGGAGACCTACCGCCTCTCGAAGGAGCAGCTCTACTGGTACTTCCTGCAGCGCCGCGCCGCCGAGGACAAGGGGACGCTCTACAAGTTCCTGGAAGAGTACCCGGCCGAGCCCGAGGAAGCGTTCCAGTACTCCGGCCGCAGCATCTTCACGCCGGCGCAGATCGACTACCTCCGCAACGCCGCGAAGCCGGCGCGGTTCGTCTATCGTGTCCTGCCCAACACGCTCATCGCCGACTTGCGCGACCACCAGCTCTCGCCGCAGGATCTCGAGGACGAGCTCAGCATGCCGCGCCACACCGCCGGCATCGAGGAGATGACCTAGATGCCCCCGGCTGCTCGCGGGCTCCCCCCGCTCCCCCGCAAACTCGCGCGGATCACCGATGACCTCGCGCTCATCCCGCCGGGGTACGGCTTCCTGCCGCTGAGCGTGCGCGATCTCCGCCCTGGCGGCGCCCACGCAGACGGCCTGGGGCTGTGCGCGCTCTACGAGCCACCCTTGCGTGGGTTCAAGTACGTCGTGTCCGCCGACATCGCCGACGGGCTCGGCCAGGATCGGACCTCCATCGACGTGATCCGGCAGGGGACGATCGCGCGCACCGAGGAGCAGGTGGTTCACTACTTCTCGGACCGGGTGAAGCCGCGCGAGGCCGCCTTCATCATAGATGCGCTCGGGCACCTCTACTGCGACGACGAGGGGCGGGAAGCCTGCGTCGCCATCGAGACCAACAACCACGGGCTGAGTACGCAGGACACGCTTCGCCTGCACCTGGGCTATCGCCACTTCTACGTCATGGAGCACGTGGGGGCGGCCGCGCACGCCAACCGCTTCTCAGCCCGGGAAGGGTGGTACACCACCCAGCGCACCCGCCCGATCGTGCTCGACCACCTCTACGAGGCGCTCACCACCTACGACCCGGTGAGCGGGGAGCCCGATCTCCTCATCAACTCGCCGCACACCCTGGGGGAGCTGCACGACTTCCAGACCGACGGCGCCCTGGCGGACGCCGCCGCCGCCGCCGGCGCGCACGACGACTGCATCATGTCGCTGGCGATTGGGCACTACGTGAGCTGGCGACTGGCCGGTGGTGAACGGGAGCCCCTCTCGGACCGCCGGCGGCGCCTCCGGGCGATTGAGCAGCGGCGTACCGCCCTCTCGGCCCACGACAGCAGCGGCGCCAGCTACCAGAGCATGCCCTACACCGAAGAGGAGATCGCGCAGGTGCAGGGCGGCCGGGTGGACCGCCTCGACCCGGAACTGGAAGAGATGCTCTACGACCTGCGAGGGGAAATCTACGATGGCTACTACTAAGGCGGCCGGAGGGCTGCGCGACCGGGTGTTCAAGGGCTGGGCCCCACAGACGGGGGTCATGTGTCTGGCCCTGCTCGATACGGGGAAGCGCCCGTTCCTGCCAGTCCTGGAGCACCACCCTGGGGTGTGGGGTGGTTGGCTCTTCCCGGCGGTCCCCGACGATGACATCTCCGGGCAGCTCCGGGCCGGGGGCCACGGGCCTGCCGCGCGTCGTGCCCCGTGCTACTGTAGGGTCGCGCTCGCGGACCTGAGCGCCCCGTAGGGAGACGCACCCTCATGAAGATCAGCATTTCCGACGATCTGGCCGAGACCCTCCTGTCCCAGCTCCGGGACGGGCAGGATCTGGACGCGCTCATCGAGCGGCGACTGGCCGAGCTCTCGTACATCCCGCTGGGAGAGCGCTTCCTGCCGCTCACGCACGCCGACCGCGACGCGATCGGCATGGCGGCCGGGCGCACCATCCCACCGCAGACCGTCGGGCAGATCATCACCTACATCGAACGGCTGGGCCAGATCCGGCTCGGAGACATCAAGATCGACTTCTCGGCCGGCCAGCTCGAGGAAGTGGCGCGCATGGCCGCCCGCGAGCACAAGTCCCCCGCCGAGTACGCCGGCCGCATCGCCGCCACCATCCTCTCGCAGTTCTTCCGCAGCCCTGGCGCCGCCGGGGAGCTGCCGGTGGTGACGGTGATCGAGACGGTGGAGGGGGCGCCGACGCCCACGTCCGCGTGAGCCACAGCGCGATCCTCTACCAGATCTACCAGTGCCAGAGCTGCGGCACCGCGCGGCGCCGTCCCCACCAGATCGGCGACCCGCCGCAGTGCTGCGATGCCCCGATGAAGTGGCGACGTACAGCCACCATGGTGGATCCGCCCGCCCCCCGCTTCGGACACGCGCCCGGCATCGACTTCCGCAACACCTCGCCGATTGAAGTGCCGATCGGCACCCATGGGGTGCGCTTCGAGTCCCTGCGCGAGCTGCGGCAGTTCGAGCGGGAAAGCGAGGCGCTGGCCGCCGAGGGTATCGGACAGCCCTACGTGATCCGGGGCTACTCACAGAACAAGAGCAACATGTCGGTCAACACGCTGGGCACGGTGGATGAGGCCCCGCCGCCGTCGTTCACCGACGAGCGCGGCCGTCCACGCTTCAAGGTCGCCCACGGTGAGGTGGATGAGAGCTTCGGGCCAGGGGCCACGGAAGATCTCGCCTCGTCGCTTCCTCTCGACCCTCTCTAACGCACGTCGGAGTCGGCTATGCCTTCGTACTCTCCTGCAGGGTTCCACGACTTCCCGGTGATGTCGGATGACGCCCTGAACGGGCGCGACCCCCGGTACAACTCCCGCCTCATGGGGTGGTTGGACGAGGCGATCGCCGAGGGAGACGGCTTCATTCAGCAGGATCCCAACTACCACCGGATGGCCGAGGGCATGGCGTACGTGTCCGGCGACCACAAGCTGGGGGTGCAGGGCGTGGCGGCCGGCACGCTGGGTGACATCGAGAAGTTCACGCTGAACCTCTGCCGCCGCGCGGCTCAGGCGCACGTCTCGGCGCTCACCGACCTCAAGCCCACCTTCGGGTGGCGGTCGCTGAATCCCAAGTACGCCCCTACCGCCGATCTGCTCAACAAGCTGACGATCGCGTGGTACCTGAACAACATGGCCGACACGTCCTTCGCGGACGTGATGAAGATCGCCTGGGCGTGCGGCACGGCCGACATGATGATCGAGTGGGACCACCAGAAGCAGGACCATCTGGTGATCGCCAAGGATCCGCGTGACACCCTGCCGATCCGCCCCTCCCGCTATGGCGGCGTGCAGGCGTGGCAGGGGGTGATCTTCCGCGAGGTGCATTCGGTCAACGTCCTGCGGGACATGTACCCGTACATGGCGGGCTACATCGTCCCGACCGCTGACGGGCTGCTCGCCTCGATCAAAGGGCTCTTCCAGCGCATCGTGCCGCCGCTCCAGTCGCCGGCGGCCGATACCCTCTCGGGCCTCTCCGGCGTGCCGCGCGGCGCCGGGCCGGTGCGCTCAGGCGACGTGCTCTACTACCGCTGCTACCTCACCGATCGCAGCCGCAATCTCAAGAGCACGCCGGTGGTGGTGGGCGACCCGACCAAGCCGTGGGCGTACACGGTGGAACCCGGGGCGCCGCTCTACCCGAACAAGCGCCTCATCATCCGCACCGATCGCGCGGTGCTCTACGACGGCGGCGCGCCGTACCTCCACGGGCTCTACCCGTTCGTGCGCTTCATGCCGTGGCGCCTGCCCTGGTTCTTCTTCGGGCAGAGCGCGCTGGCCGATCTCACGCCCGTCAACGACGCGATCAACCGCCTGGGGCGCGGCATGCTGCTCGGCATCGAGCAGTGGCTGAACCGCTCCACGGTGATCGACACCAACGCCGTGGGCGAGACGGCCGCGCGGGTGTACAACGCGCGCCGGCCGGGCCAGAACATCAAGCTGCGCGGGCAGGTGGTCGATGTCGAGAAGGCGTTCCGGGCGATCGACGGCCCGGCGCCGCAAGTGCTGGCGCTTGCCGGGCAGACCCTCACCGAGCTCACCGCCCGGTTCGAGTCGCTGGCCGGCACCGGCAACCTGGAGATGCTCCAGCAGCTCAAGCAGCTCCCCGCCGAGAACACGATCGAGAAGTTCTATCAGGCGATGACGCCGGAGCTGCGGCTGGAAGGGCGCATGTTCGAGGCGTTCCTCCGCGACGCCAGCCAGCAGATCCTGCACAACACGCTGCAATTCCAGACCTCGGCCAAGCGCATTCACATGCTGGGCGACGCCGGCGCGACGCTGGAGGACTTCGATCTCGAGCCGGGCACGTTGCTCCCGGCGATGGCGCCGACCACCCAGGATCCGGCGACGGGCATGGCCATGCCCAACCCCGACTACGACCCCGCCTTCGATTCCACCCTGCCGCGTGACCAGCGTGCCAAGGCGATGGCGAAGCTGATGGCGTTCGTCGTGGCCCCGAACTCGGTCCTGGCCTTCAACGCCCAGGAAGAGAAGATGATGGACTTCCAGCTCGCCCGCATGGGGTACCTGGACATCTGGACGCTGATGGAGCGCCTGGAACGGCCCAACATGGGCGCGCCGCCGCCGATTCCGCTACCGCCGGTCAAGCCGCCGACCACGCCGGAGGAGCTGCAGGAAGGGCTGATGACCGGGCGATTCATTCCCAACCCGACCCAGCCCGGAACGGTGCTCGAGATGCGGGCGCCGCTGACCATCACCGAACGGCTGATGGCGCAGCAGATGCTGGGGATTGGCATGACGCAGAACCCGGCGGGGCGCAAGGCGAGTGGTGGGGATTCCCCCAAGGTCGAAGAGAAGGACGGGGGGAGCCGGACGACGGTGACGGAGAGCGAGAAGTAGCGCCATGCCGAACGGCGGTACCGTCACCAAGCCCACCACCCCCGTGGCGCTCAGCGCCTCGGTGTACGACGGGGCCAGCTTCCAGGATTTCCTGGCGGCGCTGCACGTCGAGAAGCGCACGGGGGCGCTCACGGTGGTCCTACACCTCAAGAACGGGGTACCCCAGGCGATCGACGTCGGCGCGTTCCGGCGGATCCGCTTGACACCTCCCAAGTAATCAGGCAGGCTGATCCGCAACTCAGGCTTTCGCGGGACGGGCTCCAGCCCCACCCCGCATGCGGCCGGCAGGGGACAGAGCCCCCCTTGCCGGCCCTTTGTGCGTACAGGACCGGCCCATGGCTGCACCCGCGAATCTCACCGACTACGCCGGCCGCAGCGGGCCTTCGTCCATCCTCGACGGCCCTCCGCCGCACCCCCAGCTCCAGTCGCCGATCACGCCAGCGGGCGGCCCCCTCGGTCCGCCGTCGGCGCGGCAGCTCCCCACGGAACAGATTCTCGGGCTGATGCAGAGCGGCTCGGCCATCGGCGACATGCTCGACACGATGGCGCAGATGGCCCCGGACATCGCTCCCGACTTCGCGGCGTGCAAGGAACTGCTCCAGCGCGCCCTCGCCAAGCTGATGACAGCAGGAGGCGGCCTGACGCCCCCCGGTCCCGTGTCGGGACCAGTCCCTGGAGTCACTCCGGGGGCGCGGATGGGGTGAGCAGAGCCTTCGGCGCTGATCGATCAGAGAAAGCACACACGCACCCATGGCTGCTCGACCCTCTCCCCAGGAACGCGGCAAGGAATTCACCGCCGGCGTCCTGCAACATCTGCCCGACGCCCTGCGTACGCAGATGGAGTCCTTCCTCGCCACGCCGGATGCCGCGGGGTTCCTCACCGAGCTGGGGAACGGCGCGCTCCGTCAGGCGGACTACTCGCGCAACATGAACGAGGTGCAGGCCACGCACAACGCGCTCACGCGCTGGCGCGACCAGCTCCAGGAATGGGCAGCGGCGACTGCCGGTGCTGACGATCGCCCGGAGGCCCCCATGACCACGCCTGCGACGACAACCACGGCGACGCCGGCCGGCACCGCGATCACCCCCGACGAGGTACGATCCCTGCTCAACCAGGAGATCGGCCGGCGGGAGATCTACTTCGCCGCGTTCACGGCTGACGCCGTGCGGCTGGCGCAGGAGCACATGCGGATGTTCGGGGAGCCCCTCGACATCAACACGCTCCTGCAGCACCCGAAGCTCGGTGAGCTGCGCCTGGAAGGCGCCTACGCCGACGTGTTCAAGGACCGTCTGGCGGCACACAAGGCCACGGCAGACGCAGCAGCGCGTGCGTCGCTGGAAGCGGAAATCCGTACCAAGGTGCTCCAGGAGATTCGACAGCAACCCGCCAACGGCGGCCTGCCGTACGTGCTCGGCGAGGGATCGCCCCTCGATGGGCTGACTCCCGCCGGGGAGACCCCCAAGGCGTTCGACCCGAACGCGGCGGTGGCGATGTACGAGGGCCTGCTGGCTGGCAAGTCCTAGCGCCCGGCGCGTCCGGGACTCACGAGGATCGACATGCCCTTCATCCCGCAGCTCGACGAACTGAACACCGTCACCCAGAAGATGATCATGCCGGGGGTGGCGGACAACTACTTCCGCTCCGGCCCGCTGATGGCGAAGCTCAAGACGCGCTTCACCCGGCGCTGGAACGGTCCGCAGATCCAGGAGAACTTCCTGTACGACGCGCCCAAGGGCAGCGCCTACGCGCGGGGTGGCAACTTCGGTCCCCAGATCCGCAAGCAGACCAAGACGGGCCTGCTCTTCAACGCGCGCTACTACCAGCTCTCCACGGTCGAGTACCTGGAGGACATCGAAGTCGAGCTCGCCGGCCCGCAGGCCGTGTTCTCGACCGTGCGCCAGGATCTGCGCGAGAGCGCCCTGGCCATGTCGGCGATGCTGGAGATCGCGGCCTTCCGGCACGGCCAGAACGTCGGCAGCGACAACCGCTCGCTCGAGATCAACGGTCTCGAGGAAGCGATGACCGACGGCAGCAACCAGACCTGGAGCGGCAACACGTTCCCGAGCTACGGCGGCCAGACCCGCACGGGCGTCGGCAGCGCGCTGAACAGCCCCACGGGCTTCATCTCGACGCCCTCCAACGCGACGATGAGCTACCGGCTCCTCACGCACACCTACAACTCGTGCGTGCTGGGCAGCCAGTACCCCGACACCGGCATCACGACCAACCGCTGCATGGCGTTCATGAGCGAGTCGTTCCTGCCGCACCAGCTCGTGGACACCAAGGATCCCGAGATCGCCTTCCCCGGCCTCAAGTTCCAGAACGCGACGATCATGCAGTCGCAGTACTGCCCCGGCCAGGACGGCGTGAACGACGACAACCTGGGCAACTACAACGCGGCGGGCGAGACGTTCTGGTGGCTGAACTTCGGCCCCCAGGGCGACGACGCGCACATCCGCCTGTGGATCGCCCAGTCGCCCAAGTTCGCCTTCGGCTTCACCGGCTTCAAGGGCGCGCAGGACAACAACACGCTGGTGGGCCAGACGCTCTTCGCCGGCACCATCACCAACCGCATGCCGCGTCTGCACCGCGCGCTCTACGGGATCACCGGCTAATCGGCCCGGAGGAGGTGGGAGCCTGACTTCTCCCACCTCCCCCTTGCCATCATCAGGGGGTGTGGCGCGAGCCTGACCCCAGGCAGGAGACAGCATCATGAGCAACGGACAGGGCCGCTACCAGAACCAGTACCTCCCCAACGGCGGCAACGTCGCCGACACCAACATCGCCCTCGCGTCGTTCCGCTACGCCGGCGCGATCGGCACGTTCTTCTCCAGCAAGTTCAAGGACGCCGACGGCGTGCTGCGCCGCAAGGTGTTCATGCTGGTCAAGACCAACGGCACCCTGGCCACCGCTCCGGAAGATGGCGGCGTGGCGTGGTGGAGCGACCAGGACAACTTCGAGGTGACCACGCTGGCCACCAGCCGTGGGCGCGTCGCTGGCGTGTTCACCAACGTGGCGAGCGTCTCGAGCGTCTGCTTCATCCAGATCCTGGGCCGCCACCCCGGCGTGCGCTTCGTCAGCGTCCCGACGGCGGCGCCCACGGCGGCCGGCCTCATCGTCGTCCCGTCGGCGACAGCGGGTCAGGCCGACGCCCTGGCGGCCGGCACGGCGGCGACCTACCCCGAGCTGGGTCTCACCGCCGGCACGGCCACGGGCAACTACGCGCCGGTCCAGCTCACGATCGGCGCCCGCTGGATGGCGTAACGGGCTCGCCTCGCTCTCGTAGGTGCGTACGGGCGCGGGGCAGGAGGGGGCACGGGGCGGGTAACACCGTCCCGTGTTTCTCTCGCCACTGGAGACTCTCATGACCATCGACAAGACGGCTTCCGCGATCCCGCTGCACGACAAGTCGCACGATCGCCTGCGCAAGACCTTCAAGTTCTCCGGCCCGGCCAGCTACGTGGCCGGCGGAGATCCGCTCAACCCCGGCGCTGAGCTCGGGATGTCGATTGTTCACGCGTGGCTCGGCAACGTGGTGAGCAACGGCACGGTGATCCTGCTCGCTGCTGGCACCGTCGCGTTCAAGGACGCACGCGTCGCCGCGTCGTGCGCCTACAGCCTCGTCGCTGTGGCCGCGCTGTTTTGGGAGATCAACGACCACAACACGCCGGGGAACTACTTCTCGGTG
>ERZ724522.1078-NODE-1078-length-15619-cov-5.974557_pt1 | contig 15619 bp, 17 predicted proteins | sample MGYA00376055_ERZ724522 | MGnify/ENA primary metagenome ERZ724522 (study PRJEB28724, sample SAMN07190884) | wastewater metagenome | isolation source: effluent of sewage treatment plant in Hong Hong | place: Hong Kong | collected 2016-03-17 ... | reverse complement strand
CCGACGAGTTCGTCGCTGATCGGCAGGAGGTGTTGGCGGGACTGGACGGTGAGGGGTCCGAACGTGAAGGTGCCGTCGGCGAACGAGACGACTTCCCATGCCCGCCAGAGTTTCTTCGCACGCTCGGCGTCTTCTTCGGTGTAGTTGGCATTCGATGGTGAGAGCGGGCTGTCGAGGTTGCTGACGTTCCCCTCCCAGCCGTCGGCCGGTGCGTAGGCGACGTCGTCGGCGGCGGTCCAGGAGTCGTCGGTGTCGGGCAGGACGGGTCGGAGTTTTAGCTTGGACTGAATGATGAGGAAGCCGGACGTGGCTTCGACGCGTCCGGGCAGAACGCCGTTGGTGAGGGCTTGCGTCCAGCGGATGTCGGTGTTGTCGGGGAGTCCCGCGCCGCTCCCCTGTTGGACGATGACGCCGATGTCGTTGGCGATGTCGAGCGTCGGCATGCAGCCGTAGAGGTTGCAGAGTTGCGTCAGTTCGGACGCGGCCTCGGCGGCGTCCCAGAAGACTTCCGGGCGGTCATTGTTGGGCAGGGCGGTGACGAGTCCGCCCGGTTCGCCCATTGCCTGCCAGAGCAGTGCGGCGAGTTGCTGCGGCGTCCGTTCGGTGCCGCTGACGATGGTGCCGTCCGGCCCGCGGACGTTGTAGCGGCCGTCGATATGCTTGCCGGTCCAGTAGGTGCGGCGGTCGTGGCCGGTCAGGAAGAGTTCCGGTCCGTGGACGCCCCATTTGAGTTCCTGCTGCACGAGCTTGCAGTGGGTGAGGCGGAGCGTCGTCCAGTCGTCGAACAGCACCAGCATCCCGTAGGGCGTGACGGGTTCGCCCTGGGGGACGGCGTGCATGAACCATTGTCCGGGGGCAACGCCGGTCGCGGCGGTGTAGACAATCGCCCGTGCTTGCTGGACGTTGGAGAAGGTGACGTTCACGTGACGCGGGCGTAGGTGTGGGAGCCGTCGTCCGTGAGCTTGGTGACGGCCGAGAGGGTGACGGCGGAGTGATAGCGGAGCGAGCCGCCTGGTTTCTCAACGTAGGTCGAGATCGTGCGGGCGGTCTTGTCGCGCGAGGAGTCGACGAAGCCCCAGTTGTTGAGCGTCGTGACGGTGCCGGACGAGTTGAGGTACACGGTGCCGCGGTTGTTGAGCGTCGTGATGGCTCCGGCACGGGTGATGAGCGTGGCGCCATTGGACACGTTGACGGTGGTGGCGCCGCAGTCCATGTAGCACGTGCCGGACGATAGGTTGAGCGTCGTGAGCGTCAGTCCCGATCCGAGATAGAGCACTAGTGCGTTCTGGGCGATGCCCTGCTGGTTCTCACTGCCGACCGTGAGGGTCGTGACGGTCGCGGTGTCGCCGGGCAGATAGGCGACGCCGACGGCTCCGCGATTGACCTCCAGCGTCGAGATGGCCGATCCCTTGATGAAGATGGCCGGCAGTCCCTGCGTGCCGGGCTGGCCGTACGCTTCGATGTAGGGGGAGATGGCGGCCGAGCCGATGTCGAACAGACAGAGCCGCCCTGAACCGCGATAGTTGAATGAGGTGGGGGCGATGCGGAGATAGGTGTACTCGCCGAATTCGTAGCGGCCGATCTGGGATTCGCAGCCGGGTTCGACGGAGAAGCCCGCGATCGGGACGGCCGATTGATTCATGCCGTAGAGCACGCCGGTCTGCCCGGCCTCGAAGACCACGTCGTCATACAGGTCGGGCAGTTCACCGCCGGTCCAGTTGGAAGCGAGTCCATAGTCGTTGAAGCCGACGCTGGCGGTGTCGGCTTCGGTATGGGTGCCGGTGCCGTTGTCGGCGAGTGCGACGGAGAAGGGGCGTCCCGCGTCTTTGGCCGTCAGGACCAGCACGCCGGCGCTGGGGTTGGTGGGGGTGAGCCGTGAGATGTAGGGGTCGGTCGACGCCAGCCAGTTGGTGTAGAGTCCGGTGGCGACTTCGGTCACGGACGGAGATCCGTCTTCGGTATAGCTGACGGTGTGGGTGACGCTTTTCTCGTCGGTGAGCGTAAGGGTCCAGACGGCCGTGCCGCCGCCGGTGGCCGTGATGGTGAAGGTCTTCACCTGGGCGACTTGCGTCAGGCTGACGGCGCTGAGGTGTCGGAATCGGTTGGTCGGCATGGGGAGGCCTTACGGTTGTGCCGGCGGGATGGCGAGCATCGGCTGCGTGTCACGAAACAGGTAATGCCACGACGTGGGGAAGAACCATGCCCCATTGCGGCCGATCTTCTGCGGGCTTTCGTACGTGACGTTACTGGCGATGGGGTCGAGTGCGAGCGAGTTGATGAGCGTGTTGGCGGGAGCGGGATTCGTGGTGATGCTGATGGCCCGCCCCTGCTGGACGGCACGGCAGGGGACGGACTGCATGGTGTTGAACCGCGTGGGGAGTCCTTGAAACGCTCCCTGGATGACGAAGTTGGTGCCGCCGAGCGAGTGCTGAAACGACTGCTGGTAGAAGACGACGTTCTGTTCGGCAAACAGTTCCTGAGCGGTGATCTGGGTGACGAGATAGCGGTAGGTCTTCGCGGAGTCCGCCATCTCGGAGCCGGAGCCGAAGACGCGGCCGCCGAAGGTCGTGAGCCCGCCGGGGTAGTCGACGACGGTGCCGCGGATGCCGTTGAGGGTGTTGGCGTAGCGGATGACGTGGGCGGTTTCGGTGCCGTCGTCCTCGCAGAAGCGGACGTCGCCGTCGATGAAACCGATGGCCTGTTCGCGTTGCTGCTGCTGGGCCTTCAGGTCGTCGAGGCTGGTGGCGAAGATGACGTCGTGGATGGTCCAGGAGTGCTCGATATAGGCGTACCGTCCCGTCTGTCCGGTGACGATCCGCTGGATGGGTCGAAACCAGACTTCATTGATGGGGAACGAGCGTGATCCGAGTTTGAGTTGCACTACTGGACTCGTGAGGCAAACAGGGACATCAGGACGTCGTCATTCGGCTCGACGACTTCTTCCGGCTGCATGGGACCGTGAGGGATGGGGGAGAATGCGAGCTTCTGGAGTTCGTCGTCGATGGACTCGATCAGGTCGAAGGACGGCCTTTCTGGTTCGGGAGACCATTCCGTCAGTTCCCAGTCGGGCGGCGGTTCTGTTTCCGGGGCGTCTGTCGTCAGGTCGGGGAGTGGTGGTTCTTCGCGTTCGGCGGGGAGCGGGACTTGTTCCCCGTCGGTCATCTCGACGTCGTCACCGGGTGGCGGCACCTCGTCGTCCGGTTCCTCCGGCAGGTCGATCTCGCCAGTGGGGACGTCGGCGGGTTCAAAGGACGCCTCCTCGGTCGGGGCTGGCGGCAACGGTTCGTCGACTTCTGCGGCGGTGACGTTGACGGCCGGCGGTTCGGTTTCTTCGACGGCGGCTTCAGCGGGCGTGGGTGCGTCGGGCGGTGGGTTGTCGGGGGCGGGGGACGTCAGGTCTGCGGGCGGCGGCGGCTCCTGGGGTGGATCAATGGCGATGGGTTGGGTGGACGATGCGGCGGCTTCGGACGGTTCTGGTAAGTCGGCGACGGCGGGCGTGGGTGTGGCTGGCGGCGAGGGTTCTTCGGCCGGCGACTGATACATCGCGACACTATGGGCGAGTTGCTGCGTGGCCTCTTGGAGTTGCTCGTCCATAAGTTGGCGGACGCTGGCGTACACGTTCTCGTTCGACATCGGTCTTGGCCTTCGTGATGATGGCCCAGTTGCGGCGGGTCAGGTCGTCGTCCGGGCATCCCTGGCCGCCTGCCATCTGGTAGTGCTCGTATGCCTGTTGGTTCTCCGGCGTGAATTCCACCGGGTGGTCGGGCGTCCCCTTGGGGCAGCCTTCCGGCGTCTGGCAGAGCAGGACGCTTCCCGGTTGCCGGCGAATGGGTTGTCCTTCTCGGTCGCGGATAAGCTGGCCCGACAGCGGGTTCCACCACCACGCGATACAGCTTCGGCAGGATGTCTGTGCGAGGTGTGGGTACTCCAGAGCGAGACGAGCGCCGCGATAGAGGTTCGTTTCATCCCGTGGTGCCGTGGTGATGACGCGGAAGACTTCCTCGAACACGTCGGACGGCAGATGCTCGCTGCCATCCGACCAGTCACAGCAGACGATCTGGCGGTCGACGATTTCATGGACGGCGATGCGAAACAGGTGTTCGGGGAGTCGTTTCAGTTCTCGCCAGAGCGCGTTCCTGGTCTGTGGCAACAGCGGTCGATAGACGAAGCTGTAGCAGGCGACTTGATGAAAACGGTTCTGGCCGTCGGCGATCATGCGCTGAGGATGTTGGTGATGGTCATGACGGGGTCGGTGCCGACGCGGAGTGCCTTGTAGAACTGCATGAGCCGCGTTTCGGCAGACTTAACAATGTCCGGGGCTTTGGCTTCCCATTTGAGGTTGCCGAAGTCGAACGTCATGGATTGCGGCGAGCGGGTGAATGCCACCGACGCCTGCTGTCCAGCGAGCCGGGTAGAGTCCGTGGTGGCGTCGATCAGCAGGTCGTCTTCGGACGCGGTGTAGGGGGTGTTGACGCCGAGATGGACGATACGCTGCGTGTTGGGCAGGTTGTCGGCCGTGGTGGCGTTGTTGAAACGGCTGCGGACCTGGTTGTCGTAAACGCAGACGAAGCTGTTGAATCGGCGGGTGGTGGCGCCGGTCTCTCCGAGCGAGAGCACTCCCGATGTGAATTCGTAGGGGGCGTTGGCGGTGGTGAGTGCGGTGGCCGAGAATGCCGAGGAGAGGTTGTAGTCCTGGAAGACCATCTGGAGTTCGAGCGACAGGGGAGAGAGTCCCTGTTGACCGCGAAAGATGGCCTTGTCGACGACGCCCTGCAGGTAGTTGCCGACGTCGACGGTGCTGTAGTCGACCTGGGCGTTGAAGACCGTCAGGTTGTTCTTGGGGGCGAAGACGTTGGTGGTTTCGGTGAAGCCGATGAGCGGCAAGAGCAGGTCGTATTCCTCCGGCGTCGGCATCATGAGCACGTTGAGCCGGATGAGTCTCGGACCGATGGCGACGCGCTCTTCCTGGTGGTCATAGTTGCCGCAGATGATTTCGGGATTGGGGTCGACGAAGGCGAACTTGGACTGGTCCTGCACCTTGACGAAGCAGTATTGCTGCCCGTTCAGTTGCAGTCTGCTGGCGACGGCTTCATTGGTGGAGGTGAGGGCCATTACTTCTTCCTTTTACGTTGGTCGCGAATCTTCTTGATCAGTCCGGCGAAGGCTAGCTGTGCGCGATGGGTGCGCCATTCCGGGATTTCGTGCAGCTTGGCGAAGGCGCTCGGCGACAGGTCGGTTTCGGCCATCGCGATCGCCAGTTCCTTCAGTTCCTTCTTGGTGTAGGGGTTGTTGGGGTTGCGGGGGGTGGCGTCCAGCAGCGACGTATGCCGCTTGGGCGGCGGGCTGCTCATCCGCTCCATGTCGCCCTTAACCCAGCCGTGTCGGCTGTGGAACGATCTCCAGGCCTGTGCGTCTGGCATTACGTCCGCCCGTCTGTGCTGTGGTACTCGCTGGACTTGAAGCGAATGGGGATGACGGCGACGGCGTCGTCATAGATCGCGAACAGCTTCTCGTCCGTCAGGTCCACCTGCGGGATAAAGCAGTGGGTGACTTTCCATGCTCCGTCGTCGTCGTCGGCCGCTTGTCTGAGGTTGCCCATGCCGAAGTAATTGCGGACTCCGTATTCCCATTTCGCGATGCTGTCGGTGATGTCATTGGATTGCAGCGTCTGCTGGGTGTGGAGGATCTGGGCGATGACGGTGTAGAAGTGGACGGAGCGGCAGTTGTCCCCGTCGGCCGGGTTGGTGTCGACGGCACGGGCCATTGAGAAGATGAGACAGGGCCGTGAGGTGATCGTGAACCGCTGGCGGGCTTCCCGGGTGTAGGGGACGTGGAGCTTGATGACGTTCGCGTCGAGGATGTCGACGGCGTCGCCTTCTCCCGTGAGGTCGATATAGGTCTGGGCCTGGGTGACGCAGGCGTCGAGGATGGCCTGGGCGGGGCTGCTCACATCGCCTCCCCGCTGTAGAACTGTGCGTAGCGTGGCAGCGCCATCCGCTGCGGGCTGGGCGTCCGGGCGTCCTGTCCACGGGCCTTGGCGAACTCACGCTGCCACGCGGCTTCCTTGGACGTCACGACTTGGCGGTCCTGTCCCAGCAGTCGAGCGAGCTTGAGGTCGCACAGCGCGAGAAACGCATCCAGCATGACGTGATAGTCGAGGTCCAGCGGGTCGCCGATTGTGTATTTGGCTCCGGAGTACGTGCCGGTCAGCGACTGGTCGATCGTCAGGCTGGTGATGGTGGCGACGTCCATCACGACGCGGTATTCGTGGGCCGGGTTGTCGTTGCCGTACGCTCCGTAGATGCCGGTCGGGATGGTGGACGATCCCGATGGGGGGAATCGGATGACGCATCCCTCCATCCGTGCGGCCCACGACGTTCCGACGCCGGTGACGGTGGTGCCGCTGACGCTGAGTGTTCCGGTGCTGTATTCGGTGCTGGCTCCAAACGTCTGGAGCGGGCGTGGGTCGGCCTGATAGAGATAGGTGAAGGTGACGGCGGTGGAGGGCGGTGGCGTGAGTTCAAACGCGAGAGTGTTGTAGTCGTCCGTCACGCCGCGGATCGTGTAGGCGTTGGCCCACGATTGCGGGGAGTCGTTGACGGCCAGCAGCGTGAGCAACTCCGACGGTGTGACGTAAGGGATGCCGCGTCCCGACTGGTCGAACTCCATCGGGTTGGTCCCGGCCCGGAAGTCGAGCGGCACGGGATACACATTGCGGTAATAGGTGTAGCCAGTACCTGCCGCGACGTCGGCGCCGGGGTTCGAGTCGTGCCGCAGGGTGACGGCCGTGCTCGAAATCCGGCTTTCAATCAGGTAGTGCTCGCTGCCGATGATCACAGCGCCATACCGGGCGTTGTCCGGCCATGTCGCCCCTGACAGCGTCACAAGCCGCTCGTAGGCTCCCCCGGTGTGGTCATAGGTGATGGTGCCGGTGGATTGGCTGGATTCGGTGATGAACTGTCCCCGCCTTGTGAAGTAGCTCCAGTCGTCGCGCAGGGGGAACTCCCGGTAGGCATCGAGGACGGCGCGGCGTGCGTTACGCCGCTCGTCCGACATGCTGCCGGTTGCGCGGGACGAGTCGATGAGGTATTCGACCGCGTCCTGAAACGTCCACAAGGCGGATGAGTTCATGGATCCCTCAGCGGACCTGCCAGCAGCCGAGCCAGTCCGCCTGCAGGGTTTCCGCCCCGCCGCCCGGACCTGCCTTGACGCCCAGCACAAGGTGCATCTCGTCCAGACCGGAGAGCGTGATGGTCGTCTGCGGCCCCTGGACCCACGCGCCCCACGGGTCGCCCGACACGTTGTAGTAGGGCGTGATGCGTGACGTGGTGGGGGTGCCGTCGAAGTACAGTCCGAGCCGGACCCAGGTGGCGTCCGGCCAGTCGACGATGCTGGACTCGGTGTCCTGCGTGGTGGCGTTGGAGTTCTCGAAGTTCAGCGTGTCGCCGTCTTCGTTCTTCCACCAGAGCGCACCGTCATAGGAAGCGAGTGGTCCGGCGGCGTTGGCCTGAAGTCCGCCGGTCGTGGTGGTGTTGGTCAGCCCGAACCAGAAGGCGGCGTCAAGGCTGGTGTTGCCCTGCGTGTGCTTGATGAAGCACTCGGCCCACAGCGGCTTGTTGGCCGCGAACAGGAATGGTTCGTTGTCCGTGCCGATGGCCTGATAGTCGTTGTCGGCGGCCGCCGTCACGATGTTGTAGACGCCACCGGCGGCGTCTACAAAGGCGTTCGATCCGGACGATCCGTCATTTAGGGCGGTGAAGCCGGTGTTCTCGACGTCGTCGATGAAGTCGGTGAACTTGCCGAAGACGCGAGGTCCGAACCGGGAGAAGGGGTCTCTCAATTGGATTTGCTGCGAGACGTACGCGGCGACGTTGGCGTCACCGAATGCGGGCTGCAGGCGGTTGTAGAAGTCGACGGGGGGCGGGACGCGAAGGGTGGTCATGGGATTACTCCGGGGCTGCGTGGTTGTCGATGATCTGTTCGACGAGTTCCCGCTTGTCGCGGGATTTCAGGGACGGGTTCTCTTCCACCATGTGGCTGGCGATGTCTCTCACCAGCCGGGGGTGCATTCGATGTTTCGGTTTGCCTTCTCGGGCGTTGGCCTTGGCCCGGTCGTTGGCGATCGCGGCATCGGCCTGCCGGCGCGTCTCATACAGTTGGTGTCCGGGCGGCAGTGTCGGGTCATAGGCCACGTGCTCGTTCATCCCGGCGGCTTTGGCCCGCCGGGCGATGAGGGCGCGTTCCTGCTGGCTGAGTCCGCTGCGATTAATGCGGGCATGGGTCTCGTCGGTGTCGGCAGTGGGGGCGGAGCCGGAGCGGCAGATTTCGGCAATCCCACCGTGGAGCGCGATCCGCTTCCGCGAGCGGGCGGCGAATGCCCGCGGGGTGACGGTGCGGCCGTTGATCTTGTAGGTGACGTTCACTTCTTCTTCCCGTTGCTGGACGGTTTGGGCTTGGCCATTGCCTGTTGCTTCATCAGTCGCACTTTCTGCTCACCCTCCACGTCCCGCTGTTGATAGTTCTGACTGAACAGTTGGCGGTCCTGAAACAGGTCCAACTGGTGACGCTGCTGGTCCTGTTCGATCTCCATCGCGCCCTTGACGGCGTCCACATGGAGTTTCATGACGTCGCCCTGGGCTTTGATCTCGGCCAGTTGCTGCTTGTTCTGGACGTCCATCTGTTTGGCCTGGATGTCCATCTGCTTGCCTTCAATCTCCGCCTGAGCCTTCATCTGCTCGGCTTGCAGTTGCATCTGCTCGGCCTCCATCTGGGCCTGCATCTGCTGCTGCATGTCGGGCGACATGCCGGACTGCATCTCCATGCCGGTGTAGGGCTGCTCCATCGCCTTAAAGAGATGCGAGAAGTAGGTGTTGAGCGGTTCCCAGTCGTCCTTCGCCTGGGCATAGGTGAGAAACGCACCGGTCGCCTGCTGGGCCAGCGTCTGGAGATTAGACAGGTCGCGTTCGCGATTCGGCCGGCGGACGTCGGTGGCTTCGACGATGCAGTCCATCTCCCGCATGACGAGTTCGGGGTCTTGGGACGCAATCAGCATGTCCCACAGCATGCCGGGGATCAGCGGTTCGACGTCCTCGCCCTGCAGGTTGAGGGCCGCGACGAAGGCTTCGAGCGTGGCGGCGTGTGATTGCCACGCGGCGACGTCGCGGGACATCTTCTCCGGGCGGATGGACGTCTTCTCTTCCTTGGCCGAAATGTCGCGGGCGGATCGGGACACTTTGGCTTCCGAGCCGTACATGAAGTCGACCAGCCCGGTGGCCCGCTGGAAGAGCTGCAGCTCCATCTCGATCGCCTGCAGGATGTCGGTGTTCATTCCCGGCCGATTGAGGTACTGGATGCACTTCTTGATGTCGTCGGACACTTCTCCCTTGAGGACGACGAAGGCCGGATTGTCCTTGCTGTCGAGTGCCTTCTGGATGTCCTTCGACGCACCTTCAAGAGCCGCGATGATGCTTTTGCGGTTCTCATACGCCTGCTCCACATAGGCGCTCATCAGCACGTTGAGGCAGATCAGGTGCCCCAGTCCGGCGGAGAGCGGCGCGATGGGCCAAGGTCCATTGGAGTCGGCGTAGAAGTCGAGAAACGCCAGCGGCCATTTCGAGTCGCGGTAGGACGGGAACGGCCAGCCGAGCATCTCGGACACGTCTTCGTCGGTGGTCTCATCGGTGAACGCCGCGGGTGGTGCGTTGAGCGGCCACGGGACGCCGGGAGCCACGCACAGGTAGACATAGTCGCCGACCGTCTCATCGATCAGGCCGGCGAGGTCGCTGTCCTTGATGTTCGACTGTCCGCCGATGCCGCAGGTGGACCAGATTTCGTACCACGTGATGAGGTCGTTGGTCCGTCCCTGGGAGCGGTGCATCTGGTCGATGGCGCGGTTGTTCGACACCATCGATTCGACGGATTCGATGTTGCCGGCTTCGTCCAGCGTCCCGCGGGGCAGGTTGAACCGGTCCTCCACCCTGTAGGTCGGCCAGTTCTTATGTTGCACACACATCCATGTGGCGGTGTTGAACAGCGGGTCGTTGCAGTCGGGGTCGATGAACACGCGGTCGACCGACACATATTCCAGTTGCGTCAGCGTGCGGTCGGAGCCGGGGTGCCGATAGGTGCTGGGCGCGAGGACGCCGCGGCCCTTGACGAGTGCGTCCAGCACGGCCATCGAGGAGTGGGTCCAGAGTCCGTCCGGCTGCTCCCGCTGGCTGTAGTTCAGGTAGTGCTCCATCACGGCGCAGCGCATCGCGGCGGTGCGGACCTGCTGGTCCTGTTGTGCCGCGATCATCTCGAATACCGGCGACGGGCCTTCCGGTCCGGAGAAGAGTTCGGGATCGAGTTGGAGCGGCTGATAGGGACGGACGGAGCGGTGTGGATAGTCCCACATCAGGTAGGGACCGAAGATCGCCACAAACTCGAAGGCCGCGTTGATGGTGACTTCAAACTTGGGAGAGGTAATGTTGCCGATGTACTTCTTGCGGAAGTCATCCTCCCACATGAACTTGGCCGACCGCGCGTAGAACGAGTAGCACGCATCAGCGACGGCGTTGAACGCTTCCTTCGCCTTGTCGGCGTGCTTGATGCGTTCAAGCCATCCGTCCACGAGCGCCTCGGCGACGGTCAGCGGTGGTTCACGCCAGTTGGCCATCAGGCGGTCACCAGTTCAGATTTCTTGGACTTGGAGTTCTTGGCATCCTGGGCCTTGTCCCACTCTTCCTGCTTCTTGGCTTTGAATGCGTCCATGAATCCGGGCAGTGCCTTGAGCCGGTCGACCGTGAGGTTGGCGGCGGCGGCGACTTTCGAGATCTGGGCGCCGTGGATGTCGAGGGCTTCCATCGCCTGTTCGATGGCGAGTTGCTGGTCGAACTCCTCGGCGGACATGGACGCCTTCTGTTCTTCCAGTTGCTGCTGTCGGGCCTGGTGGGCCTTTTGCAGATTCAGGATGTTGTTGAAGGCCGGTCCGTCGACGGGGTGGAAGTCCCAGCCGCCATTCTTGGCAAGCTGCAGCGGGTGGTCTTTCCAGTGCGGGTCGTCGATGTGCCGGACGCAGGTAAACTTCTGAAACCGGTGGGCGCTATTGGGTCCGACCGCCACGAGCTTGACGGTGTACTCGCTCGACTCGACGATGATCCCCAGCAGGGGGGGCGTATCGCGGGTGCCGGTTTGATAGAACAGCACGCGCTCGCCGAATTCGGCGTTGCGGTGATACCGGTTGAACTCCATGTAGTTCGGCTTCTCTTTCACGGGGCGACTCCTGGTCCAAAGTGACAACGGTCTGACTTCGCCTGTTGACGGCCGAAGACTTTGTCTTCCCACTCCATCGCCCGGTTAACCCAGCTTGGGAGCGGTGTGGTCTGCGGCACGTGTACGAACGTCGGTTTCAGTGAAGCGATGTATTCGAGTGCGTCCCGCAGGTCGTTTCGCTCGCGGGGATTGGGCTTGTCCTGCGGCAGCACGCCTTCGCGATCGAGCGTGACGAGCGTGTTGTGGGCAAGTTGCCACACGAGATGCGGGCAGCGTTTGGTGACGATCCGCAGTTGCGGGAAGCCGCTGGGCTGGGTGTCGAACCAGTCCTCCACCATGCGCTTGCGCTTGGGGAACTGGTCGGAGCCGAAGACGAAACCGCTGCCGGTCTCCTCGGACTCGATGCCGGCCCTGTCGAACGCTTCGGCGAACAGCACCTTGGCGGACGAGCCGCCGACCATCGACGAGATGCTTCCGCCGTGACGGTCCATGATGAATCGCCGGAAGCGGACGCCGCGCATCTTCTCCTTGATCAGGTCCACCAGTTCGCGGAGCGTGTAGCGCTGTCCATAGATTTCGTCATAGGGGACGAAGTAGGGCTTGTGCTCTCCGGCCCAGAGGCTCCATTCCTTGCCGTTCTCGTCACGCCAGAGCCGGGGCGGGGTGGCGAAGAACAGGACGGCCGGCTTCTGCGCCCCGGGGTCGATGCACAGTTCATGCGTCCAATCCTTGGGCGGCTGCCCGGCGTGACGATGAAGGACTTTCGCGAGATCGTCCCAGTGCTCTTCTCTCGCGGGGATGGCCGTGTGGGTGTACTTATCGAAGAACGGATAGATGAGCGTGCTGTCGAAGATGCTGCCGCCATCCATGCGTTGCTTGACGACGTCCTCGCCCTCTCGTTCGTAGATGCGGCGGTTGATGTCGAGCCGGGCTTTCGGCAGATAGGGGTTTCCGGCGGCTGTGAACTGGAAGACTTTGGTGATGACGTCTTCGGGTTTCAGTTCGCCTCGCTCCACCTGCTCGCGTTGCAGTTCGGCGTCTTCGATCAGCCGGGGGATGGCAGGGCAGTTCTTGTAGAGAATGCTGTCCCACAGCAGCCGGCCTTCGTAGTCGGTGAGTCGTGCGATCCATTCGGGATAGTGGGCGCTGTTCTGGATGAGTTCGTTGAGCCAGATGAAGTGGACGGGGTCGCCCTTCTTGGCTTCACCGGACGACGCATAGAACTGGAGCATCGAGCCGTTCTTGAGGCAGACGCTGAGGACTTGCTTGGCGGCTTTGTTCTCGTAGTTCCACGTCTTGGGGTCGATCAGCGACGGCGGGATCAGCGGCGGGGCGGGCGTCGTCAGGCCTTCGAGGTCCGCGTCCTTCTTGAGCCACGGCTTCCATGCCCGGAGTGCTCCGGTGTCGGGGTCGGTGATGCAGCGAAACTGGCCCGGCTCGAACAGCAGCCGGCCGATCGTCTGGCCGATGTCCCGCATCTGGTAGCCGACAGCCCACGCGGTGACGGGTGAGCCGCGGTGCTTGTCCATGCGGCAGTGAATCGGCTTCTCGTCGTACGTCAGCAGGGGTTCGTCGCGGACGATGGATGCGAAGATGGCGGCGGCACAGAGCGATTTTCCGCTTCTGTTGCTCGCTGTGACGAATGTCTCGACGGTGCGGTTTCTGGCGACGCCGACCTGGTCGTTGAACTCCGGGTCGAGGTCCGGGCCGACGAGACGAAAGAGCTTGAGTCCGTCCTGTGTGTCTTCGGCCAGCTTGCGCCACGCGGCGAGCTTGGTCCGCATATCGAATTTGTCGATACCGCGTTTCATGACACGGGGACGCATTCAGCGTCGATGACGTCGGTGAGGTCGGGGAGGAGTTCGCGGTCCTTGATGACGGCGAGCATCTTGGCGCGATAGTTGTCGTTGGTTTGCATTAACTGCAGGGACCACTCCATGAGCGCCCCGAGTTGCTGTGCGGCGGTGACGTCCTTATGGTGCCGGTCTTTCTGCTTGTGGGCGTCGACGATGTCGATGAACTTCTGAATCTGGATGCCGAACAGGTACTTGCGGTGGCCGTCGGCTTCCTGCCACTGTGCGGCGAGCGAGCGGCCGAAACCCTCCGCGTTGCCGATCTCGCCGAAGATGGCGGTGAGTGCTCGTTCGCCGTAGGACAACTGGTCGTCGTCGACGATTTCGTTGCCGCAATGGGGGCAGACTGTGGCCATAAATAAAAACGCCGCTGGGGACGTATCGCCCCCTTCGGCGTCGTGACACTCGCTGTCCCGCGTGCGATGGTCCGGCTGCTTGCCGGATGCAGCATGCGGTGGGGGCAGGATTCAGATTTTCTCTTTGGCGACTTTGCCGGATCGCATCTTGCCTTTGCCGTGCAGGGGATTAGCCAGCGGCTTCTTGGGGAGTCGGGCGGGCTTCTTGTCGGCGTCCGACTGCACGCCGAGTCCTTTGTTTTTCATGGGAGTCTTTCAGCACGTGGGTGCGAGGTTGGCCCAGAACAGCGTGCCGGCGTCTCCGCTGCTGATTGGGTCATGGGCGATTCCGCAGAAGACGCCGGTGTTGCGGAGCGTGCAGCGTCCGGTGGCGGCGGTTTCGAGGAACGATCCCCGCAGGATGGTGCCTGAGCCGCTGTAGGGCAGCATGGTCAGACCACTGACGATGAGCCAAAATCCGGCCCCATTCGCGACGGTTGACGCTGCGATGAACGGGCTGACGGCTCCGCAGTAGTATCCCGTGCTGGCCACACCAGCGACGGCGAATGGGAATTCATAGCTCGCCGTCGCACTGGGCAGGACAAGCGACCCCTTGGCGAGCGTGCCGCCTGACTTATTGAGGACGAAGATCGCCTCGCACCGGGCAGAGTTCTGGGTCGGCGGTGCGACTTGGCTGGTGGCGTAGTCCTTCACATTGAAGGATTGCCGGTCGCCCAGCATCGAATCAGACTCGACGGTGCCGGTCCAGTTCAGCGGATGACGTTTTGAGAAAGCCATTGGCGATGTCCTTGCGTGGAAGCAGCCGTTAAGTCAGGGATCAGTAGCTCCGGATGTCGCCGAAGAACTTCGGATGGAACCGGAAGTTGCCCAGCGTGCGGGCGGCGTACAGGTCGCGGAATTCGGGCTTGAAGGTGTAGGGTCCGTCCATCGCCCAGATGTTTTTGAACTTGGGCGACGTGAAGAACTCGATCATGTCCGGCTGGAGCATGTAGCAGACGTTGTGGGCGACGTCGGAATCGAACGTGACCCACGTGTCCTCGTAGTACACGGTCTTCGGCATGCCGATGTTGATGGCTTCCTGGACCGGTTCGAGCCGATAGTTACGAGCCTCGGCCAGCGTGCGGAACTCGCGGTGCATCCGCTCGCCCATGAGGGCCGTCACCTCGCTGGACGGATCGGTCACTTTGCCGCCGCGGTTCTTCTGGACGCTGCACCAGTAGCGGAGCAACTCGAAGCAGTTGAGCTTCCATTCGCGGCCGGATTCCCACGGGCCGTTCACGACCAGACGCAGCGGAGTCGTCCAGTCGTATTCGGGCGACTTGGCTCCGGGGTTTTCCGGCCAGTCGTTGGCCAGCGTGGCGTTGGGGGCGGTGGGCAGCGTGAGTGAACCCCACGTGCCGTCGACGCCCAGGGCGAGGTTCTGGCCGGCATAGGTGCCGGAGACAGACGCCACGATGTCGGTGGCAGCCGTGGCAGCACCGGTCCCCAGCATGGCGTCAATGCCGGACATCCGCTTGCCGACGCCCGTGCCGTGCAGGGCTTCATAGTTGAGTTTGTTGGCGAGTCCTGTCTGGCAGTCCGCCGCCTTCTCCATGTGGAGATTGAAGATTTGCGTCTTGCTGCCGGACGCCATCTCAATCTCTTGCTCGGACATCGACTCCTTCTTGATGTAGCCGCCAACCCCGATGCTGTACTGCTGCTGTTCGGGGCCGGATTCAAAGTCTTGGTCCGGGGTGTCCACCCACTCTTCGGCATCGGTCAGCTTGTTCTTGGCGTTCCAGATGCGTGCCCACGACACGTCGACGCCGAGCGCCATCGTGCCCCACTTCTTCATGAGCGGGAAGAAGATGCGGTTGCGGAGGGTGACGTCGACCGAGTCCTTATGAAACGCCGGGATCTTGGACCGGACAACATTCAGGACGGCGTCGGTGGTGTAGCTGACAGTCGTTGACATAGAGCTTGGTCCTATTCAGCGGCCTCGTTAAACGCGGCGACGTAGCGGTTTTTGAGTTGCTTGACCGACTTGGGCGCGGACGCATTCTGCGTCATCGCTTCGCGCTTCGGGACGGGCGTTTGCGGGATGGGGGAGTGCCCGTTGGTCTTCGCCTTGGCGCGAAGATTGACGCGGCGCTGGACGGGGGTGGGGGGCGGCGTGGG